>Ga0181539_1000007_pt1 | contig 183631 bp, 175 predicted proteins | sample PEATcosm2014_Bin_46_FD_119767 | JGI IMG/M metagenome (GOLD analysis project Ga0181539, IMG submission 119767) | Peatland microbial communities from MTU Mesocosm Facility, Houghton, MI, USA - PEATcosm2014_Bin23_60_metaG | ecosystem: Environmental > Terrestrial > Soil > Wetlands > Peat | place...
ATCCTCGGTCGCGCTGGGAAGAGCCTGCATCAGACGTGCCGTCTCCTGATCCAACTCCAGGATCAGCTTCTGGTAGTAGCGATATCCCTCCAGTGACTGCTTCAGGGTGAACAGATGCTCCGGTCGGTAGTCTCCAACGAGAGCTTGCGCCACCTTGTCCCGCGGGCTTTTCACCCGACTATGACAGAGTTGCGCCAGTGCGACGGGATCGCGCTGGCCCGAGAGGATGGCGTCGAGAATCGCTTGGCCACTGGTTCCGGTGATGTCGCTGAGCACATGGTGGAGCTGCAGGTTCATCTGACTGAGCGCCTTCTGCATGTGCAGAATGTGCTCCGCCGCCATCTCCAGCAGGCTGCCACGGTGCCGCCACAAGGTACGAATGGCACAGATCGCCTCGGGTGGACGAAAGCTGGCCCGCAGCAACCCGACCGAGTGCAGATACTGGATCCACTGGCAGTCGGATACGTCGCTCTTGCGTCCGGGCACGCTCTTCAGATAATGCGCGTTGACTAAATACACTTTGAACCCGCGCTCCTCCAGGATCTGAAACAGTGGGATCCAGTACACCCCGGTCGACTCCATCGCCACGCGCTGGATTGCACGCCTTCAGGCACTCATTGGCTACCGTGCTGATCGTAGATGAGAAAATGGACCCTAAAACGGCACAGGGAATCCTTCGTCACACAAACTCCGGGATGACGATGGATGTGTACACGCACACTCGGGACGCGGCTAAACGGGCGGCGCTGGAAAAGTTTGAGTCGAGGCTCGTTTAAGTGACACAGGGCAGTGATCACAGGTACGGAATCACAGGTAAGCGACCGCCCGGATCGGCACCTAGCCGCTGCTAAAGCATTGAGAGATTTGGTGGACCTGGTCGGGATCGAACCGACGACCTCTTCCATGCCATGGAAGCGCGCTCCCAGCTGCGCCACAGGCCCATTTGGTACTCGAGGGCGATTGCTATCTTTCAATTCTCGCTTAGCTTCGTCGCGGCGTCAAACTCGACTTGGGTAGTTGACCTCAACTAGGATATGGTTGGCAAAACACGAAGACACAATCGGAGCGCCATGTCGAACTCGCGAAATATTCTCGTTCGGTCACTTTTCTGTCTCATTGCTGTGCTTGCGCCGGCTGCAGCGGGAGCACAAGACGCAGCCGGCGCGCAGCCGGCAGTCGCTTATGCATCGGTTAGCGAACTGAACGGCATCCTAGCGCAATTGAAGCAGACAGCGCAGAGCATGCAGTCCGATCTCGGAAAGATGCGCATCGAGAAATGGAAGACCGGCGCTTCGACCAAGCAACAGACGCTCGCGAACGTGGAGTCCATCCAGCGCAACTTGCAATTGGCGCTGCCGGAAACCATCGCGCAACTGAACAACTCGCCGGAAGATCTGGGAGTGAGTTTCAAGCTCTACCGCAACCTCGATGCGCTGTATGACGTCTTTGGTTCGGTAGTGGAATCGGCGGGAGCATTCGGGTCCAAAGATGAGCTTCAGAGCCTGGGCAACGACATGACCGGACTCGAGAGCGTGCGTCGCGCGTTTGGCGAGCGCATGCAGAAACTGGCCGCCAGCAAGGAAGATGAGTTGACGCGTTTGCGCGCGCAGGTCAAGACGATGTCGGCGGCGCCACCTGCGCCGCCGAAGAAGATCATCGTGGATGACACCGAACCTCCGAAGAAGCCGGCGAAAAAGAAACCCAAGCCGCCGGCGACACCAACGGACGCTCCGCCGAGTGCTGCGCCGACGAAATGACGGATATGCGGCAGTTGAACCCAACCCCGGCGAGGCCGAACTGCGCTCGGCTTGAAAGCCTTCGACTTGGCTCAGGGCAGGCCCGCGCCGCTGGCCGTCCGCCCACGAGCACTCGCGTCCCAATTTGTTGCAAAAACAAGACTTATGACTGGAACTCAAGTGCCCGCTCCGGAGTCTAAGTAATTAAGCGGGAAAGGTCGTCTGGAACAGTTTCCGCAAGAATAATAGAAGATTCCCGCCGCCGGGGCCTGGGTGACTCTATAATTGAGGGCAACGCCACCATGGCGGGAGCTACGACATTGGGCGATCTTGCCAGCGCAATCGGGGCCCGAACTGAGGAATCCGCGGTTATTGCTGAACTGAAGGCGGGTTCGGAAGAAGCCTACTCGTGGTTGATCGGCGAGTTTCATCAACCGATCTACGGGCTCATCTACCGTATCGTGAATGATCCGTCGGACGCCGCGGACACTACGCAAGACGTGTTTCTGAAAGTCTTCCGCGGGATGAAGCATTTCCATGGCGAGTCGAGCCTGAAGACCTGGATTTACCGAATCGCGCTGCACGAGGCGGCTAATCGGAGGCGCTGGTGGTTCCGGCACAAGGCACAGGAAACGCCGATTGATCCCATCGAAGCCGGGGAATGCGAATTTTCCGGAGGGGAGCGGCTGGTCGATCCGGGCGAGTCTCCGTTTGAAAAGTTCGCGCACACCGAAGTGCGCGCGGCCGTGGAGCAGGCGCTGCAACAGGTACCCGAACCGTATCGGACCGCGCTGATCCTGCGCGATCTGGAAGAGATGTCGTACGAAGAGATCGCGGAAGTTTTGGCGATCTCGCTGGGAACGGTGAAGTCACGCATCACGCGCGGGCGCGACGCGCTGCGCAAAAAATTAGCGGGATATGTCCGGGAAGTGGGGCCAGAGCTGGGGCTGCTCGCTCCTGACCTCGTTCCTAATAACAAGCGACAGAACGGCGCAAGCCAGAGTTCGCGAGAAGGTTCGCGTGGGGGCAGAGAGGTTGAGGTGACGCCATGAACTGCGCTGAGATCAAGAAGTTGTTCTCGCCGTATCTCGACGGCCGGGTTAGTGGCTCAGAGATGCGCGCGCTCACGCGCCATGTAGAACAGTGCACCGGTTGCGCGCGGGAATATGCCGCGATGCAGCGCACGCAACAGTTGCTTGCCAGTCTGGGTCCGAAGAAGGCCCCGTCCGACCTGGCGTTGAAGTTGCGGGTCGCGATTTCGCACGAGGCCGCACAGGCGCGGCGTCCGCGGTTTGAAGGTGCGCTGGTGAGGCTGGGAAATGCGTTCAACTCTTTCATGGTTCCGGCCACGGCGGGGCTAGTCAGCGCCGTATTGACTTTCGGTCTGCTGCTTGGCTTCTTCGCCTTGCCGGCAGAACTAAGGGCGAGCAGCGGAGACGTTCCGCTGATGCTGTACATCGGGCCTCAGCTCGAACAGTCGGCGTTCGGCACGTCGCTCGGCAATATGGGCGACGATGGAGTGGTGATTGAAGCCTATGTGGATGCCAACGGCCGGGTGCAGGATTACCGCATCCTGTCGCAACCGGACGATGCCAAAGCGGTGCTGCCGCAGTTGAAGAACCTGCTGATTTTCACGACCTTCCATCCGGCGCTTTCGATGGGGCGGCCGACGGCGGGGACGGCTGTGCTGTCGTTTTCCAAGATTAGCGTGAAGGGGTAGCGGCCAGGCCCTGAAACGGCTGTGAGCTAAAAGCTAAAAGCTAAAAGCCTAGTAACCAGAAGCTAGCAGCGCATCTTCCTCGTCCCACACGCCATCGCGAAACGTAACGCTTCTACCCGAGATCGCGGGAATTCGCTCTCCGGGAACGATGATCCCGACCAGGTTCAGGGGATCTGCGGCCGCAATGGTGATGCGCTCACCATTCATTGGCAGCTTGCGGTTGGCGCGCAACGATTCAACGGCCACGGGAAGCGCGAACTGCTCTCCCAGAAATCCATCCACGAATTGCCCGCCGCGCACTTCGCCGCGGTCTTCGAGACGGCGGTAGCCAATCTGCAATTCACGCCATCGTGGCAGATTCGTTTCCCGCACCAGCAGGTCGCGAAATACTACGCCATAGCGCCGCAACAACATCCAGCAGCAGGACTCGACGCTGCGGTCGCGATCCGCGCCTTCGGTGTGCAACAACGACCACCGTCCCGGCGCATGACGCGGCCGGCGGGCCTTCCCTAGGCCGCTGCCCGCCGTCGTTTTCGGCGTCACCAGCGCACGCAGGTTTTCGAAGCCGTCAGCGGTCACGAGGCCCGCTGCGACCAGTTCCCACAGCCCGGTTTCTATTTCCGCTTTGAGCCGGCCCGTCGCGCGCACCATGTCGGGAAAAAACAGCGCGCCCCGCTGCTTCAAGAGTTCGAGCACCGCTTGTGCCACCGGACTTAAGAACGAAGTAGCAGAATCCTCGGCCCCGGGATGGCGCGCTCGCAACCAATCCGCATCTTCGCGCACAAAGAATGCAATCGGCGCGACTCGCGTCGGAATGACTCGGCGACGGTTCCCATCGTTTCCCGCGCTTTCAAGAGTCGCGGGATGTGGCGACAGGCGGCCCCATCCGACCGCGCCTGCCAGGCATAGCTGATCGAGGTGTGCCGGATCGTAGTCCGAGATTCTGCGTGCCAGCACAAACCGTTCCCACGCGCTTGCCGGAATCTCAAACCCCTGCAACTGGCGGATCACTTCGAGCGTCCCATGCTCGCCCCGCACCTGCGTACCAGGAGCGAGATGCTGCCAGCGAAAAAGCCAATTCATGAACTGCGCTGCTTTGACCGGCTCGATCTGCTTGCGCAACGTTGCGACCGTGAGGCGATGGATGCGAGCCAGCAGACGGCGCTCGCACCACTCGGTTTCGGGTTCGTGTGGCGCGGCCGGGCGGAACTTGCCGCGCAGAATCGCTCCACTTGCCTCCATGCGGAGTAAGGCTTTTTCGATCTCGGTCGCCGGTAGTCCGAGCAACTCGCCAATTTCTGACGCGGTGGTTGGGCCGAGATGTGTCATCCATCCTTGAACCGCAGTCAAGACCGCATCGTCTAGGCTCAGCGTAGAGACGCGGCTTGCCGCGTCTCCGGTCGCGTTTCCAGTTCCCTGATTCGCAGCGAGAGCCGCGGCCAGCCGGGTCTCTACGGCCGCAGGGTGCATTGCCCGGAACCATTCGACCCGCTCGGCGGCCACCCAATACCGCACGCCCAAATCTTCCGCCACGACCGCGCGATTCTCCTGCTGCAGTCGATCGAAGAACGTCTCCCAGTTGGCCACGAGCGGCGAGCCGACGAACTGCGAACCGACGACGGACAACGGACCACTGGTTTTCTCCGGGATCATCACCAGCGTATGCAGCACATCATGCAGTTCATCCGCGTCGCGCACATCCGGCCACGCCGCTTGCTGCACCTGCGCAATGGACGAGGATTCCAGCGCGCCGACTTCCTCAAGCACGGACGCCGGCAATACGCGCCGCATCTCGACCGCACGCGCCCGGCGCTCCTCAAGCGGCGCGTCATCAAGGTAGGCATACGGATTCGCATTTAGGATTTCGTGCGAGAATTGCGAGGGCACCGGCGTGTCCACCGCCAGGCAGCGAATCCGTCCCTGCTCGATTCCGCGCAACACCTCGGCGAGGCCGTCGATATCGAGCGCCTCGGTGAGCACGTCTTTCATTACCTCGCGTACCAGCGGATGGTCGGGAATCTTGATGTCGCCTTCGATATTCTCGAAGCACGCTGCTACATCGGGAAAAACCGAGGCCAGCAGATCGTCGGAGCGCATGCGCTGAATCTGTGGCGGAACTTTCTTGCCGCCCTGGAAGCGCAGAAGGGCCAGCGCGCGCGTTGCATCCCACCGCCAACGCGTTTGAAAGATCGGCGAGGCGAGCGCTGCCTGCTCCAGGATCGGCGGCATGCTCTCTGAAGCGAGGAATTGAAAAACATCGGCCAGCGGGAAGCTATGCTGCTCGGCCAGCGCGATGTTCAAGCCGTTGTCGGTGGCCGCCGCTTGCAGTTCGAAATTGAAGCCACGGCAGAAGCGCTTGCGCAACGCCAATCCCCAGGCTTTGTTGATGCGTCCGCCGAAGGGCGCGTGGATGATTAACTGCATCCCGCCGCCTTCGTCGAAGAACCGCTCGGCGATGATCGTCTGCTGCGTTGGCACATCACCCAGCACGGCGCGCCCTTCGAGGATGTACTGAATCAGTTGCTCGGCGCCGGATAGGTCGAGCCCGCATTCTTCTTCCAGCCAACTCACGGCTTCCGCAACCACTGGCAAATTCCGCCAGCCTTCCACGGGAACCACGCCGGGCAGCCGGTCGCTGATCTCTTTGCGCAATTCGCCGAGCTGTGCCGAGAGCTCCGATGTGCGCGCCGGAGCTTCCCCGCGCCAGAACGGTATCCCGGGAGGGGCGCCCTGCGCGTTTTCTACCAGTATGCGCGACGATTTGCCTTCGATCCGGCGAATTCTCCACGATGTGTTCCCCAGCAGCATGACCTCTCCGGCCATGCTTTCAACCGCGAAGTCTTCATCGACGGTTCCCACGACGCCGCCATCGGGTTCGGCGACCACGGTGAAGAGAGCGTTGTCAGGAATCGTACCGCCGCTGGTGATGGCCGCCAGACGCGCGCCGCGCCGCGCTCGCAGCTTGCGGTTGATGCGGTCGTGATGCAGGTAAGCGCCATAGCGGCCCCGTTGCGAGGCAATCCCTTCGGAAAGCATTGCGAGCACGGCGTCGAACGTTTCGCGTGCCAGATTGCGATACGGATAAGCGCGCTTTACGAGCGCGAATAGCTCGTCTTCGTTCCATCCATCATTCGAGTGATCGCCCGATTTGTTGGCCGTCGCGGCGCTTCCGGAAGCCGCACAGCACGCGACAATCTGCTGCGCCAGCACATCGAGCGAAGCTTCCGGAAAAATCAGGCGGTCGAGTTCGCCCAGGCGAATCGCCCGCACCAGTACGGCGCATTCCGCCAGATCGTCGCGCGTGGTGACAAAGAATCTTCCTTTGGGGACCGCGCCGCGCCAGTGGCCCGACCGCCCCACGCGCTGCAAAGCAACCGCAATCGAACGCGGCGAACTGATATGGCACACCAGGTCCACCGTTCCGATGTCAATGCCGAGTTCGAGCGAAGCGGTCGCGACCAGCACCTTTACCTGACCTTCTTTCAGCTTGCGCTCGGCCTCCAGACGCAGCTTGCGCGACAAACTTCCGTGATGCGCCGCCACGTTTTCCTCACCCAGCCGCTCCCCCAGTTGATGGGCAATGCGCTCGGCCAGCCGCCGCGTATTCACGAACACCAACGTCGAGCGGTGCGCATTCACCAGTTGCACGATACGCTCGTAAATCTCGTCCCACATTTCGTTCGACGCGACCGGCCCGAGTTCCGAAGACGGAACCTCCACTCCCAGATCTAACGTGCGCTTGTGTCCAACGTTGATGATCACAGGAACCGCCCGCGGATTTTGAGGATCGGAGCTGCCCGCGAGGAAATGCGCGACTTCTTCAATCGGCTTCTGCGTTGCGGAAAGGCCGATGCGCACCGGCGGGCGCTCGGTCAGCGCTTCCAGCCGCTCCAGCGAAAGTGCAAGATGCACGCCGCGCTTGTCGTCGGCCACGGCGTGAATTTCGTCCACAATTACGGTCTCGACATCGCGCAAGATGGCGCGGCTCTTCTCGGCCGTGAGCAGGATGTAGAACGACTCGGGCGTCGTGACCAGAATGTGTGGCGGACGCTTCAGCATGAGGCGGCGGTCTTTCATCAAAGTGTCGCCCGTGCGCGCCGCGGTCCGGATCTCAGGCATCAGCAGGCCGCGGTCGCCCGCCATCTGCAGAATTTCTCCCAGCGGGACTTCAAGATTCTTCTGGATGTCATTGCCGAGGGCTTTGAGCGGGGAAATGTAGAGAACTTCGGTGCGGTCGCGCAGTTCGCCCGCCAGGGCCTTACAGACCAGCCGGTCAATGCAGGCGAGGAAAGCGGCGAGGGTTTTGCCCGATCCGGTCGGAGCCGAGATCAGCGTGGTGTGGCCGGCGAGGATGTGGGGCCAGCCCTGCTCCTGCGGCTCGGTAGGCGTGGAGAAGTGCGCGGTGAACCATTCCTGAACCAGCGGATGAGCCCAAGCGAGCGACGGGGAGACTGCGGACGGCATGGGGTTGATTGTAGCGGGAATTGGTGGTTTCGTAAAATGTTCGCCTGGTTTCGTATTAGATCAGTGTCGGATCCTATAGCAGCGGGGCTGCTTCCGGGTGCGCAGGGACGCAGGCACTATGGCTCAGGCGTCTATCAATTGCCAGCGGGCTGGATGCTAGAATCGCGGCAATGGCTAAAACATCCGCTGCCGCCCGCGCCCGCAAAATTAAACTCATTCTCTTCGACGTCGACGGCGTCCTCACCGACGGCAAAATCTGGATCTTCCCCGCGCCTGGCCCGCAATCTGGGTCTCAGCCAAGCGTGCTCGAAAAGTCCGCCCAGAGCTTTTCCCAGCCAGAGGGACAGAGCGGCGTCGGGCTCCCGAGCACGAGCCTGATTGAAGCCAAGGGCTTCCACGCCCACGACGGTACCGCCATTTCGTTGGCTCGCCTGGCGGGAATCAAGACCGGGATCATCACCAAGCGCATCTCCGAAACCGTTGCCCTGCGTGCGCGCGATCTGAAGATTGATCACGTGTACCAGGGGATTCAGGACAAGGCGTCGGTGTTTGCACAGATTCTTGAAAAGGACGGCATCACCGCAGCCGAGGCCGCTTTCGTGGGCGACGACGTGATCGATCTGCCGGCGATGCGCAAGTGCGGTCTGGCTATCGCGGTGAAGAACGCGCGCCCCGAGGTCAAGGCCGAAGCCCATTGGGCTACGTCCCACGCCGGAGGAGACGGCGCCGCCCGCGACGCGGTCGAATATATTTTGAAAGCTCAGGGCAAATGGAAGCAGGCGGTAGAGGAATATATTTCGGAGAGCAGCTGAAGGGTGTGAACTCTCAGCTGAAATTCACCCACCGGTTGCTTGCTTGGGGCGTGCTCGGGTCCAGCAACCGGTGGGTGTTTTGTTCTCCCTACTCACCCTGTTGTTTTCAGGAGCAATACCGGTGAAAACCCGGGTTCGCCGGGAAAGTTTCGGAGGATCTCCGATTTTACAGCTTTTTTCTAACTCATTCGCTGCCAACAAGTTATCGGCATCTAGTCGGGGATGGCCGTCGTTTTTGCCGCCATCAGTTCCGCGAAGCGAGGATCTTTGCGCAAGGTGCTGAACTCGCTGTCCGTGTAAACGTTCTTGATGTCCTTGTAACCCTCTTCCATCGCCTTCTTCAGATAGTGCAACGAACGCTCTGGCACGCCCGTCCTGGCGTACAGCTTGGCGAGAACATAATCATAGTGGGCCCGGTCTTCGGGAGAAGGAAGCTGGGCCAGAACTCCGGCGTGCGAGGTGCGCTCGAAGATGTCGGGATCAAGTTCCATCGCCTTGGAATAGCTTTGTATGGCTTTGTCGAACTGTTTCTTGCCGAAATAAGCCGCGCCCATGTTGCTGTAGAAGGACGCTGCGTCGTCCCTCAACGAGATCGCTTTCTCATAATGCTTGATCGCTGCGTTGTAGTTATGCGCCTGGTAATAAATGACGCCGAGATTGTTGTAAGCGTCGGCATGGTTACGGTCGGCCTTGATGGCGCGTTCGAAACTCTTCTTGGCTTCTTTGTAGCGCTGCATCATGAGTTGGCAGATTCCGATTTTGTTGAACACCGACGCGTTCCCCGGCGCGCTTTTCAGGGCCGCTTGGTAGAAGTCCACCGCGTCGAGATAGTTCTTATCCTCGCGCAGTTGGTCACCACGTCTTTCGAGTTCTCCCGGCGATGCTCCGGAAGCGGGCGGATCGGCGCGGTGCTGCGGCGGAGGGCCGACTGTCAACTGTTCGGTGTTCTGAGCCTGTGATGGGAGGACGAGAAGCGCAGAGAAGAGAAGCGAGACAGAGCTGATGCGGATCCAGGAAATCATATACACCCCCGGGCCGAACATGCAAAACTTCAGAGTTTCATAGCATTTCAGCGCACGGCGTTACTTCCCTTGCAAGTTTGAGACCGCGAAGCCGGCTTTCTATCTATAATTTGCGCTCCTGTATTACGGCGCCGCTATTGCGGCGGTGTGCCGCTATCACTGCTCTTAGACGGTGCGGGAGTATTTTTGTCACTATTTTGGGAGCTGCTGTCCCCCTTGAACACGCCAACAATCTTGCCGAAGAAGCCTTTCTTTTTCTTGGCCTCTTCCTCAGTTTGGACACCGGAGGCAGCCTGCGGGTTCCCGTTCGCAGTGGGCGGAGCGAGCGCTTTCTCGGAATTTCCGCCGAATATCCGGGAGAAGAACCCCTGCACACCGCCGCTCTGGTCGCAGGTATCATGAGGCTCGGTGCCGGCCACGAAGGCAATCGTGTAATCGTCGGGGCACGATGGCGTCGCCAGGCGGTTGGTGATCTTGTCGAGTTGCACATCCACCACGCCTTCGGGCTGGGTGAAGGGCTTCACGTCCGAATACTGTGGCAGCGTAACCGCCTTCTTCATGAACTCGGCCCAAATGGGAGCCGCAGTCTGCGCGCCGCTCAGGCGAAGGTCGCTATAGTCGTCGTATCCCACCCAGACGATGCATAGCAGATTGCTGGTGTATCCGGCGAACCAGCCGTCGTGCGAACTACCGGTCTTGCCAGCCGCCGGGGCGGTGAATCCGCGGGAACGCACCCCGTAAGCGGTGCCGAAGTTCATCACTCCCTCCAGCATGTTGGTCATGATGAAGGCAATGCGGGGATCGAGAACCTGCTTCTTTTCGGTCCCGAAGTTGACGACGATGTCGCCCTTGGAGTCGCGCACCGAATTTACGAAAACGGGTGAAAGCCGCATGCCGCCGTTGGCAAAACTGGTGTAGGCGGCCGTCATATCGACGGGCGTGGCGTCATAGGCGCCCAACGCTATCGCCGGCGTGGCTTTCACCGATGCGATTCCGGCGGACTTGGCGAGATCCGCCACTTTGTCATAGCCCACTTCTTCCGCCACTTTGACCGTCGCGTTATTGAGCGAAAGCGCCAGCGCATAGCGGAGCGTGACATCGCCGTGGTACTCCTCTTTGTAGTTGCGCGGCTCATAAATCTGGTCGCCATAGGAGAAAGTCGAAGGCTGATCCGTAACTATGGAGGCCGGAGTGATTACGGTAGTCGAGCCGTCGAGAGCGGTATTCATGGCGGCCGCATACACAAACGGCTTGAAGATGGAGCCGGTGGGACGCTTGGCGAGCGCGTGATTTAACTGGCTGGCTCCGTAGTTTCGTCCGCCGACCAGCGCCTTGATTTCGCCGGTGTGGGGGTCCATAGCCACGAGGGCCACCTGCGCCTGCGGGCCGGGCGCAACCGTGGTTTCAAACTTGTTCTTCCCGACTTTGGTTTTGCGCGTCCGCATCTTCGTGACCTGATCGTCCACCAGCTTGATGCCGGTTTCGACCGCTTGCGCGGCCGCCCGCTGCAATCCGGGGTCGAGCGTGGTGTAGATGCGGTACTCCTGTTCATTGACCTCATGCTCGTTCAGTTTGCTGACGATGGTGTCGCGCACCATATCCACGAAGTACGGCGCGTCGCTAGCCTCAACGTTCGGCGGGGCGAGCTGGAGCGGCGCCGCCTTGGCTTTATCGGCTTGCTCGCGCGTGATGGCGTGAGTCTCGACCATGGACTCGATCACTGTATTGCGCCGTTCCAGAGCGCGCTCGGGATGGCGATAGGGCGAGAGATAACTGGGCGCCTGGATCAATCCGGCCAGCAGCGCGGCTTCCGGCAGGGTGATGTCTTTCAGGTCTTTGTTGAAATAGGAGCGCGAGCCTTCGGCGAAGCCCGATATGGTGAACGAGCCGCGCTGTCCCAAATCGACGCGGTTGGCGTAAAACTCGAAAATCTGTTGCTTCGAAAACTTATGCTCCAACTCCACCGCGATCAGCATTTCGATCAGCTTGCGCTTGAACGTTTTCTCCGGGGTCAGAAAGAATGCCCGCGAGAGCTGCATGGTGATCGTCGAACCGCCCTGCTGATGGCGCTGATGGGTGAAGTCGATCCAGGCGGCTTCCACCAAACGCATGAAATTGACTCCGCTGTGCTGGAAGAAGCGGCGGTCTTCGATCGACGTAACCGCTTCCACCATGATCTTGGGAATGTCGTCGTATTTCACCAGTTGACGCTTGGAGCGCTGCTCGGCGTCGAACAGCGAAGCCAGCATCTGGGGCTCGAGCTCATAAGCCTCCAGGTCTCCGGCGGCGTGGCTGTTGATGGCCGAAACCGCTCCGCCCGTGACAGTGATGGTGGCCGGTTCGGGACTGTGATAAGACTCGGGGCCGGGCAGAACTTCAATCGAGCCGCTCTGCAGACGATAGCTGCCCAGCGGTGATTCGCCTTCCTTTTCGGAGTAGCCGGCATGACGCAACTCCGCCGCAATTGTAGAGAGTGTTAACTTCGATCCAATCCTCAGCACCTGCGGAGAAGCGAAAATCTTGGCCGAACTGGCGAACGCCGGACCACGGAACCGCTGCTCGATGATCCGGTCGTACTTTACATACCAGTAGGCAAAAAAGCCGATCACCAGCAGCGACACCGAGAGAAAAACGACCAGGGCAGCGCGCACCATGGGATCGCGCGACAGCAGGCTTTTACCGCGGTTGCGGCCGCTTCGAGCCGTCGGGATTTTCAGCTTAATGGCCATGGGCACAGCTATGCATCAATCCAAGAGCAATTCTCAGTCCGAAACTGATTTGGGCGTTGTGATTGATTCTAAATCACAAGGCGACCCTACAACTATTTGGATGCGTGTCAAGGAATGGACGGGGTGTGGGTGGTGGGGGCAGTTTCCGGGGTAGCGGAAAGCGGCAGCCCGCTCGTAGTTGGCGTAGCATCGCCATAGCACTCACAACCCCAGAATCGTCCGGTCACTTGGCGAGTCGTCGGCTACTCTCCCATAATCCGATCGGGCAGAATCGCAATAGGCGAAACTCGCGCGCACTGCCACAGAGCCTACTCCGGTTTCCCGGTGTAGTGTTGTTCGCGGTGGACATCCGCATGGTCTTCTAAGGACTCCAGGTGAGTTGTGACTTCAGCGGGCATCCCCAGTTCGGCCGGCAGGCGTTCTTCCAGAATGGTTGCGAGGCGGTGGGCCTCGCTGACCGAGGTCAGGCGCGGGAACAACAAGTGTACTTCGATGATCTGGCGGTATCCGGTAGTTCGGAAGCGTACGCCATGGTATTGAATGCCCAGCTCCGAGCAAATCGCATCCAGCTTGTCGCGAATTTTCCTACCGGCTTTCGGGTCCGAATAATCCAGCAGCCCGACTGCCGAACGCCAGATCAAGTGCCCGCCTGACCAGAGGATATTTGCCGCAACCGCGATGGCCACCAGCGGATCGAACGGTTTCCAGTGCGTCAGCATCACCAGCCCTAGTCCTCCCACAACCCCAAAGCTGGTCCAGCTATCGGTCAGGACGTGTTTACCATTGGCTTCGAGAATGAGTGAGTTGGTGCGCCGGCCGGTTCGCACGAGATAGTAACCGAGACCCGCATTGAGTATTCCCGCCATCAGCACCAGCAATACTCCGGCTCCCAGGTGCTCCAGCCGCAGCCCGGCGATCCATCTCCGGATTGACTCAAAGAGAATTGCGATCGCGGCCACGACGATCATTGCTCCTTCAAATCCAGCGGAGAAGAAGGTAATCCGCTCGTAACCGTAGAGAAATTGAGGGGAAGCCGATCTAGTGCTGAGCCGAAGACTATAACTCGCAAACCCCACAGCGATCACGTGGATGACCGACTCGGCCGCGTCGGAAAAAATGGCCGCCGAATGCGTCATGAAAAACGCCGTTGTTTTACCGATCAGCATTGCCAAACCAAAAATCAGGGAGAGACGCATGGCGAAGTGCGCCTCGCGCAACTCCCGTTCGTCTCTCCGTGTTGCCGGGCTAACCGTGGCTTGCGTAGGCACGCTCTTTATCCCTATCCCTGGCTGTGAAGCTTAGCATTTGGCACATAGTTCCACAGAATCGCACCACAAGATGTGATGTCGCTCACGCACGGAGCGCGGCGGCCTTGGCGATTCTGCACGAGTGGCCGCGCACTCGGAATCTCCTCACTACCACGTGGTGTGGCAGCATGGACTCATTGGTCCGGCAACTGGCGGCGATATTGACGTTCTCGCTGATTGTCTGAATAGGTCTTCGTTGGTAAAACTGGATGAAGGGGAAAACCTCGGCGGCCAAACAGGTTGAAGCGCGGGCTAAGCTGGCTCGCCCCTAATGGGGCTGTTAATCAGAGTTCCCCTGGAGAGCTGAAAGCTAAGAGCTAAGAGCTAAGAGCGACTCCTAAAACACGCCTCTGTTCTTCGTCGAAGGATGGAACTCGATAGTGGTCGAGTAGCCGGGCAGTTCGATCGGAACACTGTACTCGACCTCGATGGCGAGAGTGCCAGTGCCTAGCCCACCGCTACGCACAACATGCACCTGCTTGGGCGTCAGCGCGATATCGAAGCTGCGGGCCTGTTTGATGACGGTGTCGCGAATATCTTCTTCGGTGCGCGGGGTGTAGGTCGACTGTAAGGCTTCGGTCTTGATTGCATCCTCGAACTGGTAGTTCGAGAAGTATGGCGGGATGACCTTGAAACCCACCAGGCCCAACGCCAAGAGAATGCCCAAGACGAAGATTAATTTCAAAGTTGCCATAAAAAACAATCGCCAAATCGCTGGTTGCGAGTTTCCAATCGCGAGCTTTCCGTCGTGCGCCAGGGCTGTCCACAGCTAGCGATCGGCCGGGACCAGTCACCATTATCGCCGCAGTCCCTGGAAATACTCGGTTATGGCAGAAATTTTAACGTCCTCTTTGTGGAGAGTCGAGCGCTGAACGACTTCCACAGTATCTTCGGTAACCTTCTTGCCCACGTTGACACGAAAGGGTATGCCCACCAGGTCGGCGTCCTTGAACTTCACCCCCGGCCGTTCGTCCCGGTCGTCCAGTAAAACGTCGAATCTGGAGGCTTCCAGCAGCCGGGCAACGTTCTCGGAGGCGTTACGGATCGCCTCGTCCTTGGAGTTAGTCGACACCACGGCTACCTCAAACGGCGCGATGGAAGGCGGCAGCCAGAAGCCGTTCTCGTCGTTACTTTGCTCGACAGCCGCGGTCAAAATGCGCTCGATCCCAATCCCATAGCTGCCCATGATCGGCGCAATCTCCTTGCCATTGCGGTCGAGCACGCGGGCGCCCATGGATTCGGAATACTTGTAGCCGAGTTTGAAGATGTGTCCGATCTCGACGGCGGTATCGATGCGCAACGGCGCGCCACAGCCGACGTTCGGGCAATCTTCGCCGGCGGTCACGCTGCGCAGGTCGACGTAGGCCGTGGGCTGAAAAGTCTGCCCCGGAGTCAGGTTCTTGACGTGATAGTTCTCCTTGTTAGCGCCGCCGATCAGGTTGGTGCGGCCTTCGAGCGCCTTATCGAGCAGCAGCATGGGCTTGGCGGAATCTTTGTTGTCCTTAGCCCAATCGGTGCCTAACGGGCCGAGGTATCCGGCAGGCGCGTGGAACAGCTCGCGGATTTCATCTTCCTGCATGGGACGCGCCTCTTTGCCCGCAACCGCCGTCGAGAGCTTGGCTTCATTCATCTGGTGATCGCCGCGCATGAGCAACACCACGGCCCGCGCGCGAGACTTGCCGGTTTTCGGGTCCTCTTCGGTGGTCATCATCGCCAGCGTCTTAATCATGTGCTTCGGCGACACACCTAGGAATCGCGCCACGTCTTCAATCGTTTTCTGTCCCGGAGTGTGCACTTCGAGCGGCTGGCCATTGCCTTCGGGCTTCAGGTCTTCGACTGGGGCAAGCTTCGACGTTGCCTTCTCCATGTTGGCGGCGTAGTTGCACTTCTCGCAGCTCACGACCTGGTCCTCGCCGGCCGGAGTACGCACCATGAATTCCTGCGACTGCGATCCACCCATCGCTCCCGAGTGCGCGTCGATCACCATGTATTTCAGGCCGCAGCGGTCGAAGATGCGGCAGTAGGTGTCGTGATGCTTGAGGTACGAAATGTCGAGTCCGGCCGCATCAATGTCGAATGAGTACGCGTCCTTCATGATGAACTGGCGCACGCGCAGCAGGCCTGACTTGGGACGCGGCTCGTCGCGAAACTTGGTCTGAATCTGATACCAGATCTGCGGCAGTTGCTTGTAGCTGCGCAGCTCCTTGCGCGCGATGTCAGTCATGACTTCTTCGTGAGTCATGGCCAAACACAGGTCGGCACCCTTGCGATCCTTGAGGCGAAACATGTTGTCGCCCATCGCCGCCCAGCGTCCGCTCTCTTCCCAGAGTTCACGCGGATTCAGCGCCGGCAGGTAGAACTCCTGCCCGATCTTGTCCATCTCCTCGCGGACGATGCCCATGATCTTCTGTGTAGTGCGATTGCCAAGAAACAGAAACGAATAGATGCCAGCGCCCAGTTGACGGATGTATCCAGCGCGGACCAGCAGCTTGTGACTAGCGACTTCGGCGTCAGCCGGAGCCTCGCGGAGAGTAGGGATAAAGAGTTGCGACCAGCGGTGCATGATTATGGTTTCCAATCGAAAGAGAATCTTCGATTGTAAACGACGGGGATTGCAAACGAAGTCTGTGACGGGGGTACAGATGGTTTGTGATGAAAAAGGGTCGGGCGTCAGATTGCGGAAGTGGAAGCGCTCGCGGTACCCCACATCTCGAAAACCGCGAGACGTGGGGCACCCGGCAAACGGTTTACTTCTTGGGTTCGAGGACGATCTCGCGAGCCAACCGATCGCCCACAATCTCACGCCAGCTCGCACGCTCCTCATAGCCTGCGATCATCTTTTTGTCGTCGCTCTTTAGCGCTTTATCGGCCACTTCTTCGCGCTTGTCCTGGCCAGCTTCCATAGTGGCCAGATCCTTGAACTCCGTCATCAGCATCAAGTCCCAATCTGTCGTGGCGTGGGCTTCGGTGGCAATGACTTTGTAATCGAGGATCAGGCCAGCTTGCTTCAAAGCCTCTTGTTCGGTCTTCCAATCCGCTGCCAGGTAGTTCATGTACTTCAGACCGATGCCGGGCTTCGCTTTGACGAATGTGATGTCCCACACCGGACCATCATGAAATGGCCGAACGGGTGTTTGGGCTTGCGTGAGAGCGGGCAACAGCAGGGCGGCGAAAACTGCAACTGCAACTATCCGGAACATGTTCTTCATTTCGTTGGCTCCTTATGCCATCAGCAATTGAAGTGGCAAATCTCACAGCACTGCCCAAACCCGCCACTGGTTGGGACTGGGCAGTTTCTCCGCTCAAACGCCAATGAAACTCAGGGCGCTGGAACGAAGAGGACAATTCGTTCTGTAGAAAAGCCTGTCTTTGGAATGAACATAACAAGCACGGAACCCCGAGTCGCGTGATTGTCATGTAATGAGCCTGCCAACAATACTCCATTGTCAGGTAAATCACAAACGTTTGTACTTATCAGGGATCAGGCATCCGCGACCCGCTGCGTCTCGTGTCCGTCCCCAGGTGAGCTGTGTTGATCTACGCCGCCAGGCGCTTCAGGATTTCCTTGCCCAGCTTCTGCGCTTCGCCGAAAAATTTCTGGTATTCGAGGAAAATCCGGTTCAGTTCGAGCGACTGGTCAGCGGTGAGCTTGCGGCGCAGCATCATGTCGCGCACGTGCACGGGATTGGGCAGGATAGAGTCTTCGGTGAGTTCTTCCAGGGCGGTCGCGGGATTGTAGTGGTACATGCGCTTCATTGTATCGCCGTATCGCCGCGGGTGGAATTTCTCGGTCGTTGGTCGTTGGTCGTCGTCTGGTCGGTCGTCAGCCGGCAGTGGCCTTCTTCAGGGCTAATTCCCGCAAGCGAAGATTCACGCTTCTTTGGTGATTGGCCCGGCGCAGCACCGTCTCTACGGTGGTCGCGAGGCGATCGGAGCTCTTGTCGAGTTCCAGAGTGGACTTCTCGAAGTAGGCGGCCGCGCCTTCGTGGAGGAGTTTTTCCTCGTTCATCTGCGACAGGCTGGTGAGCACGATGACCGGAATGTCCATGGTGGCGGGATTTGCTTTCAGAGTTTTTAGGACGTCCAGACCGCTGATCTTGGGAATCATCATGTCGAGCAGGATGATGTCCGGCAGTTTGTCGTTGGCGACCCGCAAGGCTTCCTCGCCGTCGGCGGCGGTGCTGACCTCGAAACCGGCCTTGCACAAAGCGCACTCATTGGCTATGCGGAGAAACTTGCTGTCTTCGACCAGCAGCACTTTGACGTTCATGGCCACACACAACCCTCTCGGCAGGCTCATCGGCCAGGCGGCGGAAAACTTGAGGGGTGGGTAGCCCGGCCCCTGAAGGGGCGCCTCATTTGAAGCTACGGTATCGCTAAAGCGATACCCTGATACGAAACATAAGGGGCGGATTGCGCCGCCCCCAGGGCGTATGTAGCCGCCCCTGCGTATTCAATTTTCGGCGGACGGGCGAGGGCGCCCGTCACTCCAACGGTCGATACTACGTTCCTTCCGACCAGCTTGCCAGGTATTCTTCCTGCTCCGAGGTCAGGCGGTCGATCTTGATGCCGAGCGATTCCAGCTTTAGCTTGGCCACGCGTTTGTCGAGTTCCACCGGAACCGCGTACACCTTCTTTTCTAACGACGCGTGGTTCTTCACCATGTACTCGCACGAAAGTGCCTGGTCGGCAAAACTCATGTCCATCACCGACGCCGGATGCCCTTCGGCGGCGGCCAGGTTGATCAGGCGGCCTTCTCCGAGCAAGTTGATGCGGCGGCCGTCTTTCATCGTGTACTCGTCGACGAAGGTGCGCGTGGTGCGCTTGGAGGACGACAACTTTTCGAGCGACGGGATGTCGATTTCGACGTTGAAGTGGCCCGAGTTCGAGATGATGGCGCCGTCCTTCATGAGCTCGAAGTGCTGCTTGGCGAGCACGTTCTTGTTGCCGGTGACGGTGCAGAAAACATCGCCGATTTTGGCGGCTTCTTCCATGCTCATCACGCGGAATCCGTCCATGACCGCTTCGAGCGCTTTGGTCGGATCGATTTCCGTGATGATGACTTCCGCTCCCGTGCCGCGCGCGCGCGAAGCCAGGCCGCGGCCGCACCAGCCGTAACCGGCGATCACGAATTTCGACCCGGCGAGCAGGAAATTCGTGGCGCGGATGATGCCGTCAATCGTCGATTGCCCGGTGCCGTAACGATTGTCGAACAGATGCTTGGTGTCGGCGTCGTTGACGGCCATGATCGGATAGCGCAGCACGCCTTCCTTGGCCATGGCGCGCAAGCGAATCACGCCGGTGGTCGTCTCCTCGGTTCCGCCGATCACATTCGCCAGTTCCTTGGTGCGCTTGGTGTGCAGCACGGAGACCAGGTCGGCGCCATCGTCCATGGTCAATTGCGGCTTGTGATCGAGCGCCGCCATGATATGCGCGTAGTAGGAGTCATTGTCCTCGCCCTTGATGGCGAAGACGGGAACGCTGTAGTCGCGCACCAGACTGGCGGCCACGTCATCCTGAGTTGACAGCGGGTTCGAAGCGCACAGGGCCACGTCCGCGCCGCCGTCGCGCAGCGCGATCATTAAATTCGCGGTCTCGGCCGTCACGTGCAGGCAGGCCGAAATGCGGATGCCCTTGAGCGGCTGATTCTTGATGAATTCCTTGCGGATGATCTGCAGCACCTTCATCGACTGGTTCGCCCACTCGATGCGTTTCTTGCCCAGATCGGCCAGTTCAAATCCTTTAACGTCGCTGCTGATTGATGTCGTTGCCATTTTTCTCCCTATCCCCGGATGATGACGCTGAATGAATATCTATGCGGCGTGTACGCCGCAGAAGTACAACTCACCACAGAGTCACAGAGAAAACCTAAACCGGGAAAACCCAAAGCCGTTTTTCTCTCTGTCTCTGTGACTCTGTGGTGAAGGAACTATTTCCTGGCTCCGGCTGGCTCCCGCTTCAAGCCGGCGTCGGCGGCCAGTTTGGCGGCTTTGTCGGTTGCTTCCCAGGTGAAATCGGGATCGCTGCGGCCGAAATGTCCGTAGGCCGCGGTCTTACGGTAAATCGGACGGCGCAAGTTGAGCGACTCGATGATCTCGCGCGGCTTGAGCTTGAAGTTCGCCCGCACCAGATCCGGAATCAGATTGGCATCGATTTTCTCGGTTCCGAAAGTCTCCACTAGGATGCTGACGGGTTCAGCAACCCCGATAGCATAGGCGAGTTGCACTTCGCAGCGATCGGCTAGGCCGGCGGCCACGATGTTCTTCGCGATGTAGCGCGCTATGTAGGCGGCGGAACGGTCCACCTTGGTCGGGTCCTTGCCGCTGAACGCGCCGCCGCCGTGACGTCCCATGCCACCGTAAGTGTCGACGATGATCTTTCGTCCGGTCAGACCGGTGTCGCCCATGGGACCGCCGATGACGAAGCGTCCAGTGGGATTGATGTGGTACTTGGTGTCCTCATCGAGCAGATGGGCGGGGATTACAGTCTGGATGACATGCTTCAAAATGTCGGCGCGCAGTTCATCGTTGCCGACAGTTTCGGAATGCTGGGTGGAGACGACGACCGCATCCACGCGTTTCACTTTGTGCTGCGCGTCGTATTCGACCGTGACCTGGGACTTTCCATCAGGCCGCAGGTAGGGGCAGGTGCCATTCTTGCGAACTTCGGCAAGCTTCATGGTGAGCTTGTGGGCGAGTGAAATCGGAAGGGGCATCAGTTCAGGCGTCTCGTTGCAGGCGTAGCCGAACATCATGCCCTGGTCGCCGGCGCCGCCGGTATCGACGCCCAGGGCGATATCGCCGGACTGCTTGTTGATGCTCGAAATTACGGCGCAGGTATTCGAGTCGAAGCCGTACACCGCGTTGTCGTAGCCGATCGACTGGACCACGCCGCGCACCAGGTTCTGGAAGTCGACGTAGGCTTTGGTGGTGATCTCGCCGGCGATCATGACCAAGCCGGTGCAGGTCAGGGTTTCACAGGCGACGCGGCTGTTCGGATCCTCACGCAGGCAGGCGTCGAGAATGGCATCGGAAATCTGGTCGGCGATCTTGTCCGGATGTCCCTCGGTTACCGATTCCGAGGTAAACAGAAAACGATTGGTTGCTGGCAAGCTGGCATCTCCTCTAGGTGATTTTGAGCCTTTATGTCCGATAAGGGAGGCTTATGGAGCCGCGGGCTCTTGACCGGAGTCTGGTTTAATCTTCCTCAAAACGGTAACAGAGATGACCACTTAAGCGCAACGGCATTGGTCCGTGACGGAGGGAGCTGACATTGAGTGGGAGCCAGTTGGCATTGAACGGTGGAAGACGGGCGGCAAAGGAAAGAAAAGAAAGAGACAGACTTAAGGCGTCGAAGGCGGTGCCGGGGCATTCGGTAACATTCCTCCCGGGCCAAAAGTAACTGTTTTAACCTCCCCGTAGTCTCCCCCGGTGTCGAGCTTCTTCCCGTTGAATCGAAAGTCGACTCCACCGGCGTTTCCGGCCTTGACGATGATTTCTTTCCGGCCTCGGATCGCGCGCTCGCTGCCGGCGGGCAAAAGTTCGGACGAGACAGTTCTGCCGTCGGCGGTGATCGAGATCCAGGAGTCTTCGCGGGCCTGGATGACGACCGTAAACTCGCCCGGAGTCGCGGCGGGGGCGGCAGCCGCTAAGTCCCGGGGTGTTAAACCCTGAGACGTTTTGGAGGCGACGGAAGGCGCAGATTCTCCAGTCGGCCGACCAGTTGTACCACTATCTTTACCTGACACTTTGCCTGATACCTTGCCTGACACTTTCCCTGATACCTGCGCCGCTGGTAACTGCGGCGCGGCCGTGGTTGGAGTCTCTCGAAGTAACTGTCTCGCGTGCTCGCGCTGGTGACGGCTCCAGAGGGAGAGTGCCAGGGCGATTACGAGCAGAACCGCGGCGAACAAGCCCCACGGTAGGTGGCGAGGCGGGAAGTCGGCGCTGGCTTCCAGGCGGCGGACGTTCTCTGCATTTTCGCGTGCCCCGTCGTCCTGCGCTGCGATTTCTGTCGAAGCGGGAGGGGCGTCGCCGGAGGCTTGCAGGTACTCGGCGACGGTCTGATCTTCGTCGAGGCCAACGCAGCGGGAGTAGGCGCGGACGAAGCCCTTGTTGAAGATGCCTCCCGGCAACTGGTTGAACTTATCCTCTTCCAGTGCTTGCAGCATGCGGGTTCCGATCTTGGTGGAGCTGGAAATCTGCTCCAGCGTGATCTTGCGCTTTTCGCGCTCCAGTTTCAGTTTTTCGCCAAAGGAAGGCAACCCAGTCTCCCGCTTTCGTTGGATGGCGAACGAAATTTTACTCTGTCGAGAAGCTAGATCATAGATCATTCGGTGGTACTAAGTTGCGAGCTTCGAGCCGCGAGCTTCGAGCAGACCGGATTGCCCGCAGCTCGTAGCCCGCGGCTCGCAGCCTGCTATTCCCGTGGCTACTTCCACCGCAGGGTTGGCGGGACGGGTACCGGTTACCAACGTTCATTGCCCGCGCGGCGCGACCAAACCTATAATTTCCTATCCATCCACTCGAACGAGGAGTCCATGGCAGAGGCCGCGGGCACATCCCCAATTCGCCTGTCGCAAGAGCTGACCATCTTTCATGATGTCGCCAAGGCGCTGACATCCTCGCTTAATCTCGATTCGATCCTGCAGACCATCATGGAAAAAATGGCGGAATACTTCCGCCCGGATACCTGGTCGCTGCTGATGGTGGATGAGGAAAAGGATGAGCTCTATTTCGCCATCGCGGTGGGGGCTGCGGCTGAGGTTCTGGCGAAAGCGCGTTTGAAGGTGGGGGAGGGAATTGCCGGTTGGGTGGCCAAGCACGGACAGGTGCTGATTGTGCCTGACGTGCAGAGTGATCCGCGTTTCTCATCCCGGCTGGACGAGATAACGCGGGTGCAGACTCGCTCCGTGATCTGCGTGCCGTTGCGCTCGAAACACCGCGTGCTGGGCGTGATCCAACTGATCAACGCGAACGTGGGGCTGACGGAACAGGAACTGTTCTTCCTGCAGGCCTTATGCGATTACGCCGCGATTTCGATCGAGAATGCGAGGGCGGTCGAGAAGATTCAGGAACTGACCATCACCGACGATTGCACGGGCCTGTTCAATGCGCGCCATCTGCACAAGACGCTCGAAACCGAGGTCTACCGCTCCGCGCGCTTCGGCTACCAGTTCAGCGTGATTTTTATCGACCTCGACCACTTCAAGATGGTCAACGACACGCATGGACATCTGGTGGGAAGCCGGCTGCTGGCCGAAGTCGGTTACCTGATCAAGGCGCAGTTGCGGCTGATTGATTTTGCGTTCCGCTACGGCGGCGACGAGTTCGTGGTTCTGCTGCCGCAAACCCCCAAAGACCAGGCGGTGGTGGTCGCAAAACGTTTGCAGGATTCCCTGCGCTCGGGAGCCTTCTGCAGCGAACAGGGCTTGAACCTGAGCGTGCGCGCCAGTATGGGGCTGGCGACTTTTCCGCACGATGCGCAGACGCCGCACGACATCATCCGCCAGGCCGACGAGATGATGTATATGGTGAAGAACACGACCCGCGATAATATCGGCATTGCATCGCGCGGGCTGATGGAGCCGTAGATTCTCCACCTCCGGACAGCCGCCGCAGCCGTGCTAGGATGCCTCGAGAGATCCCCATGCCCTTCATCGACACCAACACCCTCAATGTCATCGAGCGCTTGCCGGGCTGGTATGGACGCTATTTCCACTCGCCGAGCATGACCTTCGCGCAACTACGAATTCAAGCGCGGCTCGTCTATTCACGAGCACTTCCATGCTGAAGAAGAAGTCTACGAAGTGATCGAGGGAGAGCTCGAATTGACCATCGATGACGTGGCTCAGGTTGCCAAACCCGGCATAGTGGCGATCGTTCCGGGGAATGTCCGACATTCGGTTAAGGCCCTGACCGATGGGCGGGCGATCATTGTCGACTATCCGCTGAGGCGCGACTTCGGCTAGGCTCGCCTCGAACAGCCGAGGACGACCATCCTCGGATTATTGTTTTTCTCGCTTCTGCAGGTCGGCGGGCTGATCTTTTTTGGGCTGCGATTCTGTTGGGTCCGGTTTCCATGTAAACGCATTGGCTGGCGCGGAAGGGTTTACGCCAAAGTCCCACACATAGAGGTTCATTCCTTCTTTTCCCAGCATTTCGGCGACGGCGTATTCGCCCGCCGCCAAAGGCTCGGTGGGTGTGAGCTTGACCCAGCCTCCGGTCATGGCCGTGACCGTGGCCGGGAGAAAACGCTCGTCGGTTTTCATCTTTCCGGTGACCGCGATCTTGATCTCGCCGGCTACGCGTTTGCCGCCCTTGATCTCAACGCGAATGATCTTGAAGCGGTCGCTGTTAGTGGGCGCGAGGTTACTGGGCGCGAGCGGCGCGGGCTCTGGGGTGACGGCCTGCACGGTTGCGGGCGCGCCATCGTTCAAGTCAATGTTGATGTAGAGCGAAGGCACGTCGGTGTGCGACTGAATCCTGGCGTGCGCTCCGGGAAGTTCAATCGTCTGCTTGACGCCGGCCAGCGGATTGATCGCCGCCCGCAGAATATTCGACTTGGTGTTCTTCTCTACGTCGCCGCCTGATTGTTGCAGTTCGGCCAACTGCGGTTGATTCTCATAGGTGTCGAGTAGAAAGATACCGCCTTCGTCGGGCAGGCGCAGACCGGGCGCGACCTGCGGGGAACGGGCTTGTTCGGCTTTCCGTTCGGCCTCCAGTTCCTTGTCGAGTTCGACCGCTTCCGGAGCGAGCTTGGCATTCTGGCGGCCTTGCTCAAACTTGTCGGTTGCGTCCCAGTCGATCAGCGATTTCGGGACTTCCTCCCATTCGCCGCGCTCGGCGCTGAAATAGCGGACGCGGTCGCCGTGAATCTCATACTTGGTGACGGACTGGTAGGAGCCGTCTTTCAGGATGAGGCGGTGGGCTTGGGTCTGGGCGGTGCTGGGAACTGGCAGAGTAAGAAAGAGAGCGGCCAAACTGACGGCGAGGATAGTTCCGGCCTTACGAATTCGGGACTTCATACCGGGGAACATTATCGCCCTTCTCGGTGTCACTTCAAAATTAAATGCGGGGAGGAACTGCGGCAACATCTAAGTACCAGCTGCAGGGGGTCGTCATGAACTTTTCAGAAAGCTCTGCAACTCACGACCGGTTCGCCGTTTTGCGGATTGCGGCATGGGTTATCGCGACGGCTGCGCTATCAAGCTGCCAACCAGCTGCAAGCCCTGAAGCAAGCCATGACTGGCCGCATCAACTTCTCTATATCGTGGATTCTGATCGCGGCAGTTCTGATTCCCACGAGCGGCTGTTCGCCGTGGATACCGAGCGCAAGGAGATCGTCAAGACCTATCCCACCGGCTCCCGTCCCGACATAGCGCTTTCACGCGACGGGACGCGCCTTTACGTGGCCAGTGAATCGCGAGTGCCGGAGGGTCCAGAAGGAGCCGGGGCGGGAAGGCTTGACGTCGTCGATACCGCGACGGGTGCGACTCTGGCTTCTGTCGCCAACCCTCACCGCTGGGTTGCGATGGGGCCTTTGTATGGTTCCGAGATGGCGCTTTCCGCCGATGGGCATTGGCTGTATGTGCCGAAGTTAATGCCTGGGCCAGAGGGAACGGCGTCCGTACTTGTCGCGATATTCGATACTGCCAGCGCCAAGTTCCTTCCGGAAACGATCCCGCTATCGAAGTGTGGGGCTTTTTTCCTGGTGCCTTGGCCGAACGGCCGGGCGTTGTCAGTGCTGTGTTTCGACACCGAGGACGTGCGCACGATACAGCTCAGCGATCAGGGTGTTCCCACGGCCCAACCGCCGGTCGTCATCGTCATACCTCACGATTGGGGGCGCAGAAGGTTGGGCACCGCATTTGTGTCCGGCGAAAATGAGTTGACTGTCCTAATGACCGACGGCAAATACAGTAAGGTCAACGTCCAAACCGGCAACACCGTGCAAGAGGGCGAAATTGTGTTTTCTCCGCCGCTTACGCCCGCAGGCTGGCACCCGTCAATTCCGGGAGCCGAGCACGTGCCCTCCCTGGGACGCAGGGTCGTCGGCGCACGGATACTGCAATCGGAAGGACGGCTCTACGTTCGGCTCTCGCGATCCGATCTGTATATGCACGCCTGTGACGCCATTGCAGTGCTGGATGCCAAGACGCTGCAGCAGGAGGGCTTCTTTGAGCTCACGAGTTCTTTCTTGCGTCCCTCCTGGAATCTTTTCTGGGACGCTGCGATTGGAAATGGCGGCAAACGGCTTTACCTGTTAGCAGTGGAGCGCAAGGGCGGAACGGTTCGGGTGCTGAGTCTGCCGGATGGGAAGGAAATCGACACCATCAACGGGCTCGGAACAACTCTGTCGAACGTGGTTCCTTCGCCCCAGGCGGCGCTCAGGTCCACGGGTCCTGCAAGTCTCCGAGTTCGTTGACGGCTTCGGCCACAATGGCCCGGGGCATGTCAAAGTGTTCTTCCACTGCGGCGACGAGTTGGTCGCGACTCGCTAGTGGTCGATTGATCGATTCGCTTCCTTGCGACTCGACTAGCGTCCAATTGTGGATCATCACCGCCCGATCCGAATAAAAGCGCGTCAGCAGCAGGGAGTTCAGAAAAGTTGCGTCCGGCCGAAAAGATTCGGCAATCGAGTGGCGAAACTCCTCGATCCTCCTGGCCGCCGGCTTGGCCAAGTAGCCGTGTTTCTGCTGGCCATCGCGATACAGCTCCAAACGCGAGCGGCTATGGTCGTCTTGCGGCTTGAGGACATAACGGTCCCGTCCGAGTTCGACGACATAGTCGGTCCTAAGATCGCGAGGCATCGGCGACAGAAACGGCGCCCCATAGCCAGCGTCTACCAGATACTCGCGCCCATCGACCTGCGCCATGATCACAACGTGAACGTCGGGATTCGTCATATCCGCCGCGCACAGCTTTACGTCGTATCCCAGAGACGCCAGCAGCGAATAGAAGTGGAAGTTGTTGGCGTAGCAGGTGCCGCCAAAATGGTAGCGCTCGATGCCTTCGAGATAGAGCTGCAGCGGTGGCAGGTCCGACAGGTCGTGGTGCTTGCGGTTGTAAAGCTTGGAGATGTTCTCGAAAGGGATATGGGTCAACTGGGCGAAAACAAACTCTCGAAGGGCCTCCGCTGTGGGCTCCCGCCGCGACACGCCAAGCACCGCGAGGTATCGCGAGATGAGTTCAGGGGCGGGTGGCTGGGCGAACATCAGTAGTTTCTCTCCCAAGGATTGTCAAAGCTGGCCAGCGAAATGTCGAGTGCGACGCCGAGTTGCTGATGACCGTCAAGCCTAGTGGGTCGGCGGTCCGGCGTCCCACGTTTCGAAAAGCGCGAAACGTGGGGCACCCTCGTTTCATCCGCTGCCGACAAAAAGCAGGTCCTTCGCTTCGCTCAGGATGACAATTCCTCGTGATGACAGTCAAACTGAGCCACTACCACCTTTTTTTCCGCATTCCCTTCCTGAACAACTTCTGCCATAATTGATTGTGCACCCCAACCTGCACAATTTTCCCAACAAAATTAAAGCGAGGAAGCGATGTCGGCCAAGTACATCTTTGTAACCGGCGGTGTGGTGTCTTCATTGGGCAAGGGATTGGCGGCGGCTTCGATTGGATGTCTGCTCGAAAGCCGTGGCCTCAAAGTCAACCTGATGAAGTTCGATCCCTACCTGAACGTGGATCCGGGGACGATGTCGCCGTTTCAGCATGGCGAAGTGTTCGTGACCGACGACGGGGCGGAAACCGATCTCGACCTCGGTCACTACGAACGCTTCACCCACGCCAAGCTTTCTCGCGATAACAACTGGACTACCGGGCGCCTCTACGAGCAGATTATCGCCAAAGAGCGCCGGGGCGATTACCTGGGCAAGACGGTGCAGGTGATTCCGCACGTCACCAACGAAATCAAGGCGGCGGCGAAGAAAGTCGCGCAGGATGTGGATGTGGCGATCATCGAAATCGGCGGCACGGTGGGCGACATCGAGTCTCTGCCCTTCATCGAGGCGATCCGCCAGATGCGGCAGGAACTGGGCCGCGATAACACTTTGTTCGTGCACGTGACGCTGGTGCCGTTTATTGCCGCGGCGCAGGAATTGAAGACCAAGCCGACCCAGCACTCCGTCAAAGAATTGCTCAGCGCCGGAATTCAGCCGGATATCCTGCTGTGCCGCACCGACCGCTTCCTTTCGAAAGAGATCAAGTCGAAGATTGCGCTGTTCTGCAACGTTGAGGAAGAAGCGGTGATCACGGCGAAGGATGTCGCGTCCATCTATGAAGTGCCGGTGGTATTCGCGCATGAAGAAGTGGACACGCTGATCCTGCGCCGGCTGAAACTCGAGGCGAAGGATCGCGATCTATCGAAGTGGAACGATCTGGTGCACCGCGTCTACAACCCGAAGGATGTGGTCAGGATCGGCATTGTCGGAAAGTACGTGGAGTATGAAGACAGCTACAAGTCGCTGAAAGAAGCGCTGGTGCACGGCGCGCTGGCGCACAACCTGAAGCTGGAATTTAATTGGATCGAAGCCGAAGGACTGGAGAGCGCCGACCAAGCCGACAAGAGTTATGAAGCGCAGTTAGAAGAATACGACGGATTGCTGGTGCCCGGCGGATTCGGCAAGCGGGGCATCGAAGGCATGCTGAGGGCGATCCAGTACGCGCGCGAGAAGCACGTCCCTTACTTCGGAATCTGTCTGGGTATGCAGACGGCTTGCATTGAATATGCGCGCAACGTCTGCGGGTTGGCGGATGCCAACTCGAGTGAGTTCGATCCGGCGACTCCGCATCGCGTGATTTACAAGCTGCGCGAGCTGCGCGGCGTGGAAGAACTGGGCGGCACGATGCGGCTGGGGGCATGGCCGTGCAAGATCGAGCCAGGAACGCTGGCGTACAAAGTGTACGGCCAGACCGAGATCAGCGAGCGGCATCGACATCGTTACGAGTTCAACCGCGAATATGAAGAGCCTATGGTGGCCGCCGGGCTGCGCATTTCCGGCTCGACTCCGGACGGCACTTACGTGGAGATCGTGGAGATTCCCGGCCATCCATTCTTTATCGGATGCCAATTCCACCCGGAATTCAAATCGAAGCCGCTGGAGCCGCATCCGCTGTTTAAGGCGTTCGTCGGCGCTTCGTACGAACACGGGCAGAGAAAGAAAGAGCAGAGAGGCGCCGCCGAGGTCGAGATGTTCCTGCGGCCGGAAAAAGTTGGGAGAAGATAAACGGAGCCGTTAGCTCTTAGCTGTTAGCCCTTAGCTAAAAGCTAAAAGCTAAAAGCTTTGACCTTGTCTTTCCAAATCGATAACGTTCGCGTCGGCTCTGGCGATCTGTTCCTGATTGCCGGGCCCTGTGTGATTGAAAGTGAAGAGCATGCCCTGCGCATGGCGGAGATCATCAAGGGCGTGGCGCGTTCGCTGAACTTTCCGTTTATCTTCAAAGCTTCGTATGACAAGGCGAACCGCACGTCGATCCGCAGCTATCGCGGGCCGGGGATGAAGGAAGGCTTGCGCATTCTGAAGAAAGTCAAAGATGAAGTGCACATTCCGGTGCTGACCGATGTGCATCAGGTCGCCGACGTCGCTGCCGTCGCCGAAGTCGTGGACGTGCTGCAGATTCCGGCATTCCTTTGTCGCCAGACCGATCTGGTCGTGGCCGCGGCGCTGAGCGGGCGTCCGGTGAACATCAAGAAGGGGCAGTTCGTCTCGCCCTGGGACATGAAGCACGCCGTCGAGAAGTGCCGCGATGCCGGGAATAGCCAGGTGTTTGTGACCGAGCGCGGCTCGAGTTTCGGCTACAACAATCTGATCGTGGACATGCGGTCGCTGGCCATCATGCGCAAGTTCGCGCCGGTGGTGTTTGACGCGACGCACTCAGTGCAGTTGCCGTCGTCGTCGCACGGTGATGAAGATCAGCCGGCGGTGAGTGGCGGCCAGCCGGAGTTTATCCCCGTGCTTTCGCGGGCGGCGGTGGCGGCGGGTGTGGACGGTGTGTTCATGGAAGTCCACGACAATCCGAAAGAAGCGAAAAGCGACGGCGCGAACGCGCTCGACACGCGAAACCTGCGCAGCTTGCTGAAAGAATTGCAAGCGGTGAAAAAGGCGATCGACGCGGCGCACGCGACACCGTAGCGTCATCGACCTCATTTCTGAATCTGCTACCATTCCCGCGTCATCTGAAATCTCATCGCGTATGCATTGGTGGGCATCGATTGCCGGGATTGTTCTCATCTTCATCATCCTGATGGATGCGTTTGAGACCGTGGTCTTACCGCGGCGCATCAAACGGCATTTTCGCGTCACGGGGTGGTTCTACCGGAACACGTGGGGCCTCTGGGCCAGAATTGGGAGGCACATCAAATCCACGAACCGGCGCGAAGGTTTCCTGGCTTACTTTGGGCCGCTGTCGCTGTTCCCGCTGCTGGGCTTTTGGGCGCTCGGGCTGATTTTTGGATTCGCCTGCGTGCAATACGGACTGGGCGAACATCTGACGCTGGGCAATGAAAAAATCACGTTCTGGAAAGTGCTCTACCTGAGCGGCGAAACTTTCTTCACGCTGGGCTATGGGGACATCACGCCCAGCAACGCCGCCGCCCGCGCGCTTGCCGTGATGGAAGCGGGCATGGGCTTCGCGTTCCTCGGAGTCGTGATCGGATATCTGCCGGTGATCTACAATTCATTTGCCGCGCGCGAGATTGAGATTTCTCTGCTGGATGCGCGCGCCGGGTCGCCGCCGAGCGCCGCCGAGTTTCTGGGCCGGTTGGGCTGCTGTCCCGAGCAAACGGTGCTCGACGAAATTTTTCGCGACTGGGAGCGCTGGTGCGCCGATCTTCTGTCGAGTCACATTTCCTATCCCGTGCTGATCTTCTTCCGGTCGCAACACAGCAATCAATCCTGGTTGAGCGCGCTGTCGGTGATGCTCGATGTTACGTCGCTGGTCACGACCGGCGTGGACGGCATCCGCCCGGAACAGGCGAAGCTCACGTTTGCCATGGCGCGGCACGCTGCCGTCGATCTCGCCCAGGTTGCGAGAGCCGAATACAGTCCGCATGATGCCGACCGGCTCACGGCAGCAGATCTAACCCGGCTGCGGGCGGAACTCGCCGAGCATGGCGTGACTCTTTATAACGGAGTGGATGCGCCCGAGCGACTGGCGGAACTTCGAGTCCTCTACGAACCTTATCTGCACGCGCTCAGCCGCAGACTGTTGATGACGCTGCCGCCGTGGATCCCCACCGATCGCAAGAAAGATAACTGGAAGAGTAGTCCGTGGGACAGCGCGATCCAGGCGCGGGCGCTGGAGCGTCCGGGACGCGCGGCGGACGATCATTTCTGATCTGTTCTGCTAACATTCCTCCTTCATGAAACACGTAGGCGAAAACGTGGTGCGCATCGAGGCCGAGGCGTTGCGGGCGTTGGCGGACCGGCTGGCGGGCCCGATGGCCGCGGACTTCAGCCGGGCGCTCGATCTTATGTTCGGCTGCCGGGGCCGGGTGGTCGTGACTGGGATGGGGAAGAGCGGGCTGATCGCTCGCAAGATCGCGGCTACGTTGAGTTCTACCGGCTCGCCTGCGCTGTATCTGCATCCGGTGGAGGCGTTGCATGGCGATCTGGGGATGATCGTGCGCGGCGATGTCGTGCTGGCGCTCTCGGCCAGCGGCGAGACGGAAGAAATTCTGCAGTTGATGGCGACGATCAAGCGGCTGCAGGTTCCTCTCATCGCTATGACCTGCGACGATATCGCGCAACCCCCCGCGGGCGGGAGTGTCCGCGCCACACGCGCTTCCACCTTGGCATCGGCTGCGGACGTGGCATTGGACTGCTCGATTTCTAAGGAAGCTTGTTCGCTTGGACTTGCTCCTACCGCTTCCACCACGACCATGCTTGCTCTGGGCGATGCTTTGGCGGTGGCGCTTTCGGAAAAACGCGGGTTCAAGGAAGAAGACTTTGCCAACCTGCATCCCGGCGGAAAGCTGGGCAAACGGCTGGCGCGGGTTGAATCGTTGATGCACTCGGGAGATGCGGTTCCGCGGGTGACGGCGCAGACGAAGATGCCGGACGTGATTTACGAAATGTCGCGCAAGAAGCTGGGAATGACGGCGGTGGTCGATGGCGACCGTCTGCTGGGGGTGATCAGCGACGGCGATCTGCGGCGACTGCTCGAGCAGCGCGGCAAAGACACGCTCGACCTGACGGCGCAGGAGTGCATGACGCGGGCTCCGAAAACCATCGGTGCGCAGGAGTTCGCAGCCACCGCGCTCGCGCGCATGGAAGAGATGAAGATTACTTCACTCGTCGTCGTGGACAGAGTTGCGGACAACGATCAACGCGTGCGCGGGATTGTGCACCTGCACGATCTATGGGGGACGGAGATGGTGTAGCGGTGTGCGCGGACGCCCAGCCCCTAAAGGGGCTCTGATTTCGGAGAAGTTGCGGCATCGCTAAAGCGATGCCCTGATACGAACCCCGATTTTCCTCTAGCGTGCTAGTGGCAGAAGCGCTGTAGTTTCGGCGGAGGCGGGGTGGGGTACTCGTCAAACTCCCCTTCCCATCCGGAGCATCCGCGCGCAACGACGGCGCGGATTACGACCTGTTCCAGATCGCGGGCTTTTGCTTTCGCTTCCGAGATCTGATCCGTCGTGAGATAGCCGCCGTTGTTGAGTTCGCCGAGGTCAGGGCCCGCAGCCGCATAACCGGCATCGGCCGCAATGGTGTACCAGATGTAGGCGGTGAAGAGGTCCTGCGGAATGCCGCGGCCATCTCGCAGCGTTTTGGCGTAGAAGTATTGCGCCTGGGGAAGGCCCTGATCGGCCGCAATCTTATAGAGCTTCGGAGCCTTGGTGTAGTCGCGATCCGCCATCAGACGGCCCAGATAGTAGGCGCCGTAAGGGTTGTTCTGGTCGGCGGACACTTTGAGCCATTTCTGGGCAGCGTCGCGATCCGCCAGGCCGCCGATGCCGAGAAGGTAGAGTCGTCCGGCGAGCCAACCCGCAAGCGGGTCGCCTTGTTGAGCAGCCTTGCGATACAGGTCGACGGCCTGACTCGGATTGCGTGCAACCACGGTTCCGGCTTCGTAAAAGTAAGCCAGTGCGATTTGGGCTGGTCCGTAGCCGAGGCCGGCGGCGCGCTGAAAGTAGTCGATCCCCAGCGAATAATTTTGTGACGTCCCAATGCCGGTAATGGCGTCCATTCCACGCTCGTAGAGAGCGTCCGGAGAAGTACTCTGCGCTAATGCCATCGTGCTCCATAGCACGAGAATTGAGGTCAGAATGGTTCGACGCATGGGCGGATTTCCGTAAGAAGTACTTGGAACAAGTATAGGAAATACGCTGGGTCCGTGTAGAGTTACGAAAGTTCGAGCACTGCACGAACGGCGGAGGCAGAACGGTGGCAATTTCAGAGACAGTCGCCCTCAGCGGCTGAAGCCGCGTTTTATTCCGCGGCATTTTACGGCACGACTGAAGTCGTGCCCTTCCCAAAACCTGCGCGAATCAGAGTTTCCCTACGCGTAGCGCTCGCGCATGAAATCGCCAATTGCTGCGTACGCGGCGGTCAGCGTCTTTTCGTCGGGCAGGAAAACGATGCGGAAGTGTTTCGTTCCGGGGCGCTGTCCGAAACCGGAGCCGTGCACGACCATCACATGTTTCTGGCGAATGAGTTCGGTCACGAAGACGTCGTCGCCTTCCGGGATCTCGATGCGGGGGTACGCGTAGAAAGCCCCGCGCGGCTCGACACAACTCACGCGCGGAGTTTCGGCACACCACTTCATGGTGAGATCGCGGCGGCTGCGCAGCTTGCGCTTGACTTCGACGAGGTGATCCTGCGGGCCCTCGAGCGCGGGCTTGATCGCATACTGCTCGGGATGATTGGCGCAGAGGCGCGCCCGCAATAGTTTGTTTACGCCTTCCAGGTAGGGCTTGATGAGCGAAGCCCCGCCGCTGGCAATGCCCCACCCGATGCGCCATCCCGGGGCGAGGTAATTCTTGGAGAGTCCGCCGAAAGTAATGACGGGCACGTCGGGCGCGACCGCGGCCATGGCGACGTGCGGGGTTTCGTCGATTATGAGTTTGTCGTAAATCTCATCGGCAAAAATGATCAGGTTGCGGCGGCGCGCGAGTTCCGCAATCTGCTCGAGCATGTTGCGGGTACAGACCGAGCCGGTCGGGTTGTTGGGATTGATCAACACAATCCCGCGCGTCCGGGGCGTGATCTTTTTCTTGATGTCGTCGAGATCGGGCTGCCAGCCGTCTTCTTCGTTCAGGTAATAGGTGTTCAGTCCGATTTCGAGCTTCGCCAGAACCGCGGAATAGAGCGGATAGTCGGGGCAGGGGGTCAGCAGGTTGTCGCCCGGATTGAGCAGCGCGGCCAGGCAGATGTCCACCGTCTCGCTGACGCCCGAGGTGACGAAAACATCCTGAATGCTGGTGATCCCCTTGCGGGCCGCCTCGCCGCGAATCGCGTCGAGCGCGGGCTTGATGCCGGAGGAAGGCGAATATCCATTCTTGCCGTCGCGCATGGCTTGATAGACAGCTTCAATCATGTGAGCGGGCGTCTGGAAATCAAAGTTGAGCGGGTCGCCGATGTTGAGCGGCAGAATTTTGTGTCCCTGATGCGCAACCTCGTCGGCAACGCAGGCCAGGTCGCGAATGGCGTAGCGGACGTTTTCCAGACGGGAGGCAGGGGTAATTTCGCGGGGTTGAATGATGGACATATTCGACTCGAAAATTCAATCACCGCCGAGACGCCGAGATCGCCGAGAACTGCAGATCCCTCGCTCCGCTCGGGATGACAAAATTGAAATTGAAGATAACAAAACTAAAAAAAGATTTCTCGGCGCACTCTGCGCCTCGGCGGTAGATTGCCTTATTCCACCCGGTCGATCTGCGCCTTCTGCAGCTTGTCGGAGTAATCCACGTAGACGGACTTCCACTCGGTGTAGAAATCGATCGCGCCGATGCCGCCCTCGCGATGGCCATTGCCGGTGGCTTTTACGCCGCCGAACGGGAGGTGAACTTCGGCGCCGATCGTCGGGGCGTTGATGTAGGTGATGCCGGCATCGAGATCGCGGACGGCGGCAAACGCCTTGTTCACGTCCTTCGTGTACAGGGACGACGATAGCCCGTATTCGATGTTGTTGGCGATGGCGATAGCGTCCTCGAGATCGTCGCAGGGGATGATCGCAACCACCGGCCCGAAGATTTCTTCCTGGGCGATGCGCATCCTGGGATCGACTTCGGTGAAGACGGTGGGTTCGAGGAACCAGCCATGCTGGTATTCGCCCTGGTCAAGCCGATGGCCGCCGCACACGAGTTTAGCGCCTTCGCTTTGCCCGATCTCGATGTAGCTCAGATCGGTCTTGAGCTGGTTCTCGTTGATCGCCGGCCCCATCTCCACAGTCTCGTCGAGACCGTTGCCGACTTTGATATTCTTGGCGCGCGCGACGAAGCGATCGACGAACTCGGTATAAACGCCTTTCTGCACGATGATGCGGCTGGTCGCGGTGCAGCGCTGTCCGGTGGTGCCGAAAGCGCCCCAGAGGCCGCCTTCGACAGCGAGTTCAAGGTTAGCATCGTCGAGCACGATCATCGGATTCTTGCCGCCGAGTTCGAGCGAACAGTGCTTGAAGGTCTTGGCCGCCGCGACGCCCACGATTCTCCCGACCTCCGAAGAGCCGGTGAGCGAGATGGCGCGGACCACCGGATGCTCCGTCAGCGGCGTGCCGACTTCCGAGCCGAAGCCGGTCACGACATTGATGACGCCTTTCGGGATGCCGGCATCGGTCAGCGCCTGCACCAGATTGAAGGTGGAGAGCGGAGTGTCCTGCGCCGGCTTGATCACACAGGTGTTGCCGCAGACGACGGCAGGCAGCAGCTTCCACGAAGAGATGGCCATGGGGAAGTTCCAGGGCGTGATCATGCCAAAGACGCCGATGGGCTGGCGGATGGCCATGGCGAACTTGTTGGGCAACTCAGAGGGCACGGTCGGGCCGAACAGGCGGCGGCCTTCACCGGCATTGTAGTAAGCGGCGTCAATGGCTTCCTGCACATCGCCGCGGGTTTCTTTCAGCACCTTGCCCATTTCGCGGGTCATGTCACGGGCATGGTCTTCCTTGCGCTCGATGAGGATCTCAGCGGCGCGGAAGACCATCTCGGCGCGGCGGGGCGCGGGCACCAGACGCCATTTGGCAAACGCGCGCTTGGCGGCGTCCACGGCTGCGTCCACATCTGCCTTATTCGATCGCTGGAAGATGGCGACGACCTCGCGCGTGTCAGCGGGGTTGCGGTCTTCGAAAGTCCGTCCGCTGACGGATTCCACCCATTCGCCGTCAATGAAATTCTTGAAAACCTTGTGTTTGGTCGTGCCGCCCGCGATCACCGGGCTGGTCAGGGTATCGGTAGACATAGAAGCCTCCTGGGAGCAGTGCGGAACACTTCATGCTAACGCCCGGGGTGAAGACGGGCAAGGGAGGGAAATATCTTGACGCGCTGTCTCGCTGACGAGTGCGCAGACACAAGTGGAGCATCCAGAGATTCGCATACGGCGCCGTTGGCGCGCGTGGCTCCAGAAGTGGTTCGCATATACAAATCCTCTGACCTTTCTCTCATATACAATGTCGTCGCCCGGTTTCCAAAATCGAAGTCCTGGCTTACATGACGAGTGCCGCTATCATCGATGCTGTCCAGGCTGATCGCGTTCCGATGATGGAACTTACCCGTCAGCTTATTGCCATTCCGTCCGAGAATCCCCCTGGAAGCCATTACCCTGACGCTGCGCAGCTTATTTGTCGACATCTTGAGGAGATTGGATTCGAGCCTGAAATGAAGGGGGATTGCGTGCTTTGCTTTGTCGGCCAGGGCAAGCGAACGCTTTACTTCAGCGGCCACTACGATGTCGTTCCGGCGCAGACGCGGGCGCAGTTCGAGACGGTAATACGCGGCAAGAATTTGTTTGGGCGTGGATCGTCAGACATGAAGAGTGGATTGGCAGCGATGATTTACGCCGCAAAAGCAGTTCGTGACTGCGGGATGAAGTTGGATGGCCGTATTGGACTGGTTTTTGTGCCCGATGAAGAAACTGCCGGTCCGCGCGGCTCGCGCTACTTGGAGGAGCATGGCTTTCTTGGCGAGCACGGAATTGGCATGCTCACTCCCGAGCCGACGAGCGGGGTCGTTTGGAATGCGAATCGCGGTGCGATCACGCTGAAAGTTACAGTCAAAGGCAAATCAGCTCACGTTGGCAGGCAGTTTGAAGGTGTGAATGCGTTTGAAGGGATGATGAGCCTCGCGCAAGCGCTCTCAGAACTCAAAAAGGAAGTCGAGACGCGCATTACCGGCTTCCGCATTCAGCCTCGGCAGGCGCGGACTTCCATCTTGATGTTGGGCGGGCTGACTGCCGGAGGCGTTAATTTCAATGTCGTTCCCGACTCTTGCTGGTTCACGATCGATCGTCGCATCAACCCCGAAGAAGACTTCCGCACAGAAAAAGCGCGGCTAATCTCCTTGATCCGCCGAAAACGAAAGGGCCGCGGCGAAACAAAGATTGAAATATTGCAAGAGGGAAAGTCAGCGGGGGTCGCTGCCGACGCGCCGCTGGGAGCAGCTTTGGCACGGAGCATCGAACGTGTGACTAAAGTCTCACCACGCTTCGAGATGTGTCCCGGACTCCTGGAAATCCGCTTCTACGCTGACCGGGGGCTTGCAGCATACGCGTATGGGCCTGGCTTGTTGACCGTCTCCCATGGTCCGAAAGAATTCGTACCGATCGACGACGTGGTAAAGTGTTCCGCAGTTTATGCCTTGACCGCAATCGACGTCCTGAAACAGCGTTGAACCGGTGACGTGGCCGGCGGCGTCCAAGTAGATTGGTGTGGCTGTGTCCAGTCGCCCAAGGCGCTGGTGCGTTTCCGTATGGTCACTTTCGTAACCCTTTCCCCCCATGACCCAAGTCTAATACCCATCCCAGCAGGGATATGATGGTCACAGCACTATAGATATCCAGTACTCTCAGAATTTTGCAATGAGGTTGGCACGGGCTCGTGTCGAATAAAGTCAAGCCGGGACTCTACGTCGCCTGGAAGACGGTGACGTACCGCAGCGTGATTATGGCGCTGCTCGGTGCGGCGCTGATCTTTGGCGCCGTCATGCACGAGGCGTTTCCGAAATTCACCGACTCGACGGTGAAGGCGGCCACGCAGATTTCCACGGGCTTGCTCGAAAAAGTCGCGGGCCTGGCGCCTCCGCTCAAGGGGCCGACGGTTGCGGTTTCGCAGCAGGCGCACTTCACCGCGCTCGATGGCACGATCCGGGTAAGGAAAGGCAACGGCAACAGTTGGATCAACGCGAACTACAACGTGCCGCTCGAAAAGGGCGACGTGGTGCAGACCGGCGCCGAAGGCATGGCAAAGATTGTTTTCAACGACGGCACCAACTACACCGTGAAACAGGATTCGCTGATCGTAATCGAAGAGAACTCGGCCAACGATCAGCAACAAACCAACGTGTCGGTGGCGGTCACGACCGGCACGGTGGACCTGACCACGGCGACCTATGTTCAGGGTTCGAAGTCGCAGGTGATTGTCGCGGGCGCGAAGGCTTCGCTGGCTCCAGATTCGGCGGCCATGGTGCACAATAATCCCAAGGACGATCAGCATGAAATCCTGGTAAAGAAAGGCAGCGGCGAAATCGAGCGGAATGGAGAAGTGGTTCACCTGTCGAACTGGGAAAAGGTGAGTTTCCAAAACGACTCGAAGACCATGGACCGGGCCACGGAAATCGGTCCGCCAACGCCAATTACGCCGGGAAACATGATGCCGGTTTTCATCAACGACGGGGAGAAGTCGAAGGAATTGGAGTTTGCCTGGACGCCCATGGCGAACGCCGCCGGATACCGGCTGCGCATTTCGCACAATCCGTATTTTTCGTCATTGTTGCTGGACCGGAAGGTGGAGACGCCGAGTGTGGTAGTGACCGGTCTGCCCGTCGGCGCTTACTATTGGTCCATCCAGTCCTACAATGCGGCCGGCAAGGAATCGGTGGAAAGCGAAAAGAATCGCTTTACCATCATTGTCAAGGCGAAGGAGAAAATAGAGCTGTCGCTCGACATCGATCCTTTTGTCCAGCACGGACACGTGATCGAAGTGACGGGCAAAACCGAGGCGGGAGCGCGCGTCATGGTGAACGGCAGGGAAGTCCCGATCGTCGGCGACGATGGTTCATTTCACTATTTCACGCCGCCCTTGCCGAACGGGGAAAACCTGATCACGGTCACGGCGCAGAATTCGAAAGGCGGGGTGAATACCCGCCAGGAGAAAGTGGTGATTCAGTAAGGATTCGATGGTTAGGCAATGTTCCGGAAGAATGTTCGGAACAATGTTAGGAACAATGTTCGGAAGAATGTTCGGAACAGCCGGTGCCCAGATGACAACCGGTTCTCCTGAACATCGAAGTAGAATGGAAGAAACGTAGAATAGAAGAAGCAAGGGGAGAGCGACTCACACAGGAAACTGACGAAGGCCCAGATTCCAGGGTGAGACGAATTTCCGAGAGAGAGAAGTAACGCTATGTCAAACAATGGGTTTCATAACGGCTCATCGCGTTCGCACAATCTGCGTTCGCTCTTCAGCATGTTTTCGAGCGACCTCGCTATCGATCTCGGGACGGCGAACACGTTGGTGTATGCGAAGGGCAAGGGCATCGTTGTCAACGAGCCCTCCATCGTCGCGCTGAACAAGAACACCAACGAGGTGGAGGCCGTCGGCAAGGAAGCCAAGGAGATGCTGGGACGTACGCCCGGCAACATCGTGGCCATCAAGCCGATGAAAGACGGCGTCATTGCCGATTTCAAGGTCACCGAGAAGATGCTGAACTACTTCATCCAGAAGGCGCACAACCGCAAAATGCTGGTGCATCCGCGGATCGTGATCGGCGTGCCTTCGGAAATCACGCAGGTGGAAAAGCGCGCGGTGATGGATTCCGCCTATCGCGCCAGGGCCAGCGAAGTATTTCTGGTGGAGCAGGCCATGGTGGCAGCCATCGGCGCGGGGCTGCCGATTACCGAGCCCAGCGGCAACATGGTCGTCGACATCGGCGGTGGTACCACCGACATTGCGGTAATTTCGCTCAGCGGCATCGTTTATTCGCGTTCCGTACGCATGGCCGGCAACCAGATGGACGAGGCCATCATGAACTACCTGAAGCGGAAATATAACCTGCTGATCGGCGAGCGCACCGCCGAGCAGATCAAGATCGAAATCGGCTCCGCGTATCCGCTCGACAAGCCGCTGACCATGGAAATCAAAGGCCGCAACCTGATCGAAGGCGTGCCCAAGACGATCACGGTGGACGATAGCGAAATTCGCGAATCGCTGAGCGAATGCGTTTCGACCATCATGAATGCGATCCGCGTCGCGCTCGAACGTACGCCACCGGAACTCTCCGCCGATATCAGCGACCGCGGCATCGTGCTCACCGGCGGAGGCGCGCTGATCAAGAACCTCGACAAGCGCATCCGCGAGGAAACTGGATTGCCGGTCTCGATTGCCGACGATCCGCTCTGCAGCGTAGTGCTCGGCACCGGCAAAATGCTCTCGGACTTCAAGCTGCTGCGCAAGATTTCGATCGAGTAGAGCCGCGACCCGCGAGCTACGAGCGAAATGCAGATCCCTCGCTTCGCTCGGGATGACAAATCCGAGGAATAAGGGCTGCGCACGAGATGACAATCTCAGGGACGACGGGTTCCCTGAGACCTGACAACTGAGACCTGAGACCTGCTGTTATGGACGTCCTCGGACGCTACCGCAACCTGATCGTGCTGGTGGGAGTGTTATTCGCCCAGGTACTGGGCTTGGCCGTGCAGGTCAAGCGAACGACCGACAGCGAATCGACGCGCTTGATCCGCATCTGGGCGGTCGGAGCGGTGACTCCTCTGGAAAAAGTGCTGGCCTGGGCGCAAACCTCGACTGGCAACGTCTGGCACAGCTACTTCTACCTGCGAGGAGTGCGAGCCGAGAATCGCAGCCTCAAGCAGCAGATTGAGCGCATGAGTCTGGAGCAGGTGCGGATGAGCCAGGACGCCGATCAGGCGCGACGTCTACAGGCGTTGCTTGGTTTCAAGGAACAGTTTATCTCCCGGACTATGGCGGCGCAGGTCATCGGATCGAGTGGCAGCGAGTTGTCGCGCTCGGTCTACATCGACAAGGGATACAACGACGGCATCAAGCGCGACATGGCGGTCATTACCGCGGACGGCATCGTGGGCAAGGTGCTGAACGTGTACCGCTCCACTTCGCAGGTGCTCTTGATCAATGACCAGACCAGTGGAGTGGGCGCGCTCCTCGACAAGACGCGGCTGCAAGGCATACTGCGCGGTACGCCGTCGGGTGAAGTGGTAATCGAAAAAGTGATGAGCGACGAAACCGTGCCCCCGGGAGAACTGGTTCTCACCAGTGGCGGGGACGGCATTTTCCCCAAGGGCCTGCTGGTGGGCAAGGTGACAAAGGTTTCGCTGGGCAGTGATCTCTTTCTCAACATTCGCGTGCGGCCCGCGGCCGATCTCAGCCGGCTGGAAGAAGTGCTGGTGGTAACGAAGATTGATGAAAGACAGGCCGAGCCCGACCAGACGGGCGCAGCGCGCGCCGTCGATATCCTGGCCGAGCGCCTTCCGAGCGTTCCTTCCAAGCCGGAAAATGCCGAGAAAGGTGCCGCATCGGGGACTGTCGCGCCGGGGACTGTCGCACCAACGACTACAGGCTCCGATGCCAAGCCCAAAGCCGCGCCCCCAGAAGCCTCCGCTAGCAGCGGCGCGCCCGCAGCGCGAAAAACGGCAATGCCCGCATCTTCTTCCGGAACTGGCTCCGGGACTGGGGCGACCGCAACCCCTGCCCCGGCTGTGAAAGTTTCCCCGAAGCCCGTGAAGGCCGCAGTCGAACCCAAACCGCAACCTGCCATAGAGGATAGCCCGCAATAACGTGGCCATTACTTACACATCGGGGGAACAGGTTGAGGTTTACCGTTTCAGTATTCCCGCGACGGTGCTGATTCCGCTGGGCGCCGTTTTCCTGCAAGCGTGGCTGCCGCTGCGGTTTCCTTTTTTCACGATCTTCGATCTTCCGCTGCTGGTGGTGATTGGTTTCGCGACGGCGCGGCGCAGTCCGCTGGCTGGCCTGCTCACGGGCGGCTTGATCGGCATTCTGCAAGACGCGCTGACCCATCAGCCCATCGGGCTCTACGGAATTTCGAAAACGGTGGTGGGATTCGGCGCGTCCTCGCTCGGGATCAAGCTGGACGTGGAACATGCCGGCGCTCGTTTCTTGCTTACGATTTTCTTTTATGTGGTGCACGAGGTTGTCTACTTCATGATTGCCCGCGGCCTGGTCGGGTTACGCATGGCGTGGAGCTGGCCGCACGAATTCTTGTCGGGCGTGGCGAACGCCCTGCTGGGCGTTCTCGTCTTCATGCTGCTCGACCGCGTCAAGCAGCGAACGTAGCGTAGGGACAGCCGCCCCCGGCTGTCCAGGCGAGCGCAGCTCGCCTCGGTTTTCGTTTGTCCATCCTCACACTCAAGAGCGTGGCGGGGTTTCACCCCACCGGACAGCCGAGGGCGGCTGTCCCTACGTGAACATCGAGATGGCATACGCCAGCGCCGCCGCTGCCAGCGTGGCGAAGAAATTCACGGCTTGGTTGTTGATCCAGCCGCGGCGTTGCAGGGTGGCGCCGAGAATGCTGTCGATGAACATTCCGGCGAATCCGGCGGCCACCGGAACCCAGAGCTGGGCTTGAGGAAGCATCCCGCCCACCGCTCCAACCGCCGCAATCACCAGACCGGCTGCCATGCCTGCGATGCTTCCGGGAATCGTGATGCCGCCGTCGGTCCCTGCTGGGACGCGTTCCCAGGTCGTGATCAGCCGCGCGTCGTGGCCGCGGTATTGCCCAATTTCGCTGGCCACGGTGTCCGTCGCTGCTTCGACCAGAGCCGCCAGCGTCGCGACCAACCAAACTCGATTTCCGGTGGCGCTGAAAACAACCGAACCGAGGGCAGCCACTGCCAGATTGGCCAGAATTTGCCACCCATTCCGGCCTTCGCGGCGCTCGGCTAGCCCGAGTGCCAGCTTACGGCGGTATCCCAGGCGGGTGGATACCCAGGTCATCAGAAACAGCGCTGCGAGCGTGGCGAAAGCGCTGGGGCCGAAGCCGGCAAAAAGCAGAAAACAGGCGAGACCGCCCGCCAGAGCTCCGGATCGATTGACGCCGCGCAGGACGCGAGCCAGCACGGCGAAGCCCAGCGTCACGGCGGCAGCGATTGCCAACCGCTCCGGGGATGACGCCCAGGCGTGCGCTAGATAAGGGTTCAGCATCATTGTGAGGGCAGCTTTCGGCTGTCAGCTCTCAGTTGTCAGTTATCAGTAAAATCTCACTCCCTGGCAACTGATAACTGATGACTGACAACCCGCAACGGACGGCTGGAGACTCGCGATCCCCGTTCGATAACACTATATTCGGTGCCCGGCGTTAACCGACCGCCTCAGGTAGTGCTTGACCTTTGGATTCGCCCCGTAATCTGGCGGCGGCAATCCCCACGGATTTAGGCTACACTTCTATACGCTTGGCGGGGTTCTGATTTCGTAGTACGCGGCTCGCCGAGTCTGCCGGGACGAGGCCAGCCTCGTCTCTTCTTGAGGTGAAACCAATGGCGGCCTCAGTCTGGTCTGGATATCTTACGTTCGGATTAATCTCGATGCCGGTGCGTCTGTTCTCGGGCGCGCGCAGCAGCGGCATTTCCTTCAACCAGCTTCACCGCACGGACCACCATCGGGTAAAGCAGCAGCTCATTTGCTCGCTGGACAACCAGGTCCTCGAGCGTAGCGATATCGTCAAGGGCTATGAGTATCGCAAAGACGAGTACGTCATCGTCGATCCGGAAGAGATCAAGAAGATCGAGCCGAAGACCGCAAAGACGATGGAGATCCTCGAATTCGTGAAGTCGAGCGAAGTCGATCCCGTGTATTTCGAGTCGTCATATTACATGGTTCCCGATGAAGCCGGCCGCCGTCCCTACGCGCTGCTGACCAAGGCGCTGGAGGAAAGTGAGTACGTCGCCGTCGCCAAACTCACCATGCACAACCGCGAATACACCGTCTTTCTGCGGCCGCATAAAGGCGGAATGATGCTGCACACCATGTACTACGCGGAGGAAGTCCGGGAGGTCGAGTCCTTCGGCGCACCCGATGTGGAGATTAAAGAGGCGGAAATTAAGGTTGCCCATCAACTCATCGAAGCGCTGGCGGGCGAGTGGGATCCGGAGAAATATCACGACACCTTTCAGGAAAATCTGAAAAAGCTGATTGAGACTAAGCTGGAGGGCGGCGAAGTCCAGGCCGTCGAACAACCGAAGAAGCTGGCACCGGTGGTGGATCTGATGGCGGCGCTGAAAGAAAGCCTGGCCCAGACGAAGAAGCCAGCCGGGTCAGAAAAAGTTGCCCAGATGCCAGCCGCGAGCCAACCGAGGACACGCCGCGGGCGGGGGTGAATCCCCGCTGTAGAGACGCGGCAAGCCGCGTCTCCTGCGTGCGATGTCACAAATGCCTCGTTCCCAAATGCCGCGTCCAACCCGAGACGCGGCAAGCCGCGTCTCTGCAGAAATTTGTCGAATGTTGCCTGCCGCTCGGCAACCAAACTCGTCTCTAACCGCTTCTCACCAAAGCGGCGGAAAAAACTCGCGGCGAAGCAGAGCACCGCCTGATTTCCCCTCTCGACCCGGTTCCCGATACAATATCCGTTTCCGCGCAAGATGCCTTTTACTACGGAGTTTGAATGAAGCGGTTTCTCTGGCTGGGGTTCATGCTGTTTCTTTATACGATCTGTAGCGGGTGCGGCGAGACTTTCCGCCCGATTATCATTCCGAATCCTCCAACGTTTCCCAATCCGGCGGCGGCGCACACCGTGGTGACCATCAGCGATAACGGAACCTTTGTACCCGGCAGCGCCATGGTGATCGATGTCTCCGGCGACACGGACGTGAGTATCGCCAACGCGGACATCCATCCCGTTCACGCCGTGCAGCAAAGCGCCTCCGAGATCCTGGTCCTGAACCAGGCCGTGACCGAGGCCGGGACGGGAGAAGATGTGGCGACGACTAGTTGTCTTGTCCCATCTCCGCCTCCGCCCAATCCTGCTCAATATGTGTATGATGTGTGTCCCTCGATCACCAAGCTGAACTTCAGCAGCACGACTATCTCCAGCACCAACGCCATCAGTCTGCCGATTTATTCCGCGCCGAACTTCATGGCTGTTGCCCCGTCGGCTACTTTGGCGTATGTGACGTTGCCAACTTACCCGCCGGATCCTACCCAACCTCAAACCATTGTTCCCTCGGTCGGCGTGATCAATACCCAGAGCAACAACCTGGTGGCGACGATTCCGGTTGGCAACAATCCGGATGCCCTGGCCGTCACCCCCGACAATAGCAAGCTCTACGTGGCGAACCAGGGCGACAACACGGTCAGCGGCTTCAACACCCTCGACCGGTCATCGCGGACTGTCAACGGTTCGCTTACCATGCCACCCATCTGGTTGTCGCCGCGTTCCGACAGCCAGCGCGTGTATGTGCTGGAGCAGACGAGCGGAGTCCTCGCTTCGATCGATACCACAGCGACGGCTGGCCCCGACCCGCTGACCGAGTACCCCACCATCAACGTGCCCGGCGCCACCACGATGGTCTATGACAGCAATCTGAATCGGCTCTATATTCCGGGCGGACCGCAGCTTGCGATCGTCGATGTTTCGCAATCTCCGCCACAATACCTTGCGGGAGGCCCGATCCCCACCTGCCAAGCATCGCCGTTATCAAAAAATTGCATTCCTACGGTCGCTCCCAGTTCGCGCGGCGCCTCAGACCCCTGCTCGCTCACCAGCGCGCAGACATTGACGGTCGTTGCCGTCGCAACTCTGCCAGATGGAATCCGCGCTTATGTTGGGGCTTACTACGAAGACACGAACGACAACATCTGCCCGCAGGTGACGGTGATCGACGCCACGAGCAACATGATCGAGATCCCCTCGATTGCGATTCCGGGATTTCCGGACGCGACCATCCAGACTTCCTTGTACTACGTGCCGGTCTGCGCCACGACGCGTTTCCGTTTTATGATGGCGGCCGGCGGCGACAGTTCCCGCGCGTACCTGTCCAGTTGCGATGGAGGAAATGTCAACATCATCGACACCTCCAGCGACACCTACATCGAGAATTTACCCGCACCAGTCAGTAATTCGCGCGCGCCGATTCCACCGAACCCGCTGAACCCGCCGCAGAGTCCGGTGTTTTTGATTGCCGGTCCGTAACATAGTGTCCTGAAGTTCGTGGCACAAATCCACAAATGGGAACGCAGGTAGCGAACTGCGCGTTGATAGGGTGGGATGAGTTGCAGTGTCGAGCGACTAACGACTAACGACCGAGTCTCTCTATCCCGCGACGGCAGCGGATTCCAGCGTCCGGCGGCGGTGGTAGCGCAGCGCCACATTCATGAAGACGTTTCCGCTGGAAGTATTGAAGCACATCACCAGGGCCTCGGTGTCTTCACTGCTTTTGCTGCCCTGCTCGGAAGTGTGCAGGGTTGGGGGGTGAACGCGAAAGTGAAATCCCTGGTCGTTGAGCGTGGTGACGGAGTTGCCAATGATCTGGTTGGCCAGCTCACAGACCGCCTCGCGTACCAGATCCTCGTCGGTCTCAGATACTTCGACGCCGGCCAGACGGCTGGCGAGCTGCAACGCCGCTCCCAGGTCCACATCAAAAATGATCCGCCCTTCGATTTCGCCCGTGAGATTAACCTCGGCGGCAATCCCTTTCCGCCGGTACGCCTCTTGTTCCATGCTCAGGTTCTCGATGGAAATGGGCGACTCCAGCCCCTGCGCCAAAACGGCGTCGGCCGAGTTAATGAAAGGCTGAATCAGTTCCATGCGCATGACTAGGCTCCAGCTCCGGCGCCGCGCGTCGTCGTTCCGTCGTCATGCATTACGTACTTGATGACTTCATAAAGAACTTCCGGCTTCACCGGTTTCTGCACGAAGTGGCGGGCACCCCGCTGCAAGGCGGCCACGATACTCTCCTGGTAGCCGACCGACGACACCATTACGATGCGGGCGCTGGGATGGTCGCGCACGATCTTTTCCGCCGCTTCGATGCCTTCCATCTGCGGCATGGTGATATCCATCAGAACGATGTCGGGTGTGAGCCGTTCGTACTCGCTGATCGCCGAAACGCCGTCGCCCGCCTCGCCGATTACCTGTCCGCCGAATGTTTCCACCATCCGGGCCAGGTTCTTGCGGGCGAACACAGAGTCATCCACGATCAGATAGCGCACCGGCTGTCCGTCTTCGCCCCGTTTTATGGGCGCAAACTTTTCCATGACACTCCTCCACAACTATCACTTAATCACGATCTACATACTTTCGATAGATAACTCTAGTTACTTCCGGCACTGGTTGCCTTCTTAACTTCGGTGGTGTCCCCCCGGCCGCGGTCGGGCGCGCATTGTGCCTGCAAAATACCGGGCAGATCCTGGAGGTCCGCGATGCGCATCGCGTAGCCCCGCTCGATGGCCGCCTTGGGCATGCCGAAAACCACGCATGTCTCCTGACTCTGCACCACGGTGAATCCCCCGGCGGCCCGGATCTCACCCAGGCCGGCTGCCCCGTCTTCTCCCATGCCGGTCATCAACACGGCCATGGCTTGCGGACCAAATTCCGCGGCGACGCTGCGGAACAGCACGTCCACCGAAGGACGGTGCCCGTTCACCGGGGCCTCGTCCACCAGCACCGCCACGTTGCCCAGTGGCAATATCTTCACTTTCATGTGCCGGTTCCCCGGACAAATCAGCGCTCGCCCGGCCACCAGCAAGTCGCCCGATTGCGCTTCCTTCACCCGGATGCGGCAGCTCTCGTCGAGCCTCTTAGCAAACAGTTCCGTGAACCCGTCCGGCATATGCTGCACCACCAGGATGCTGCCCGAAAATTCTACCGGCAGCTGCGAAAACAGATATTGCAAGGCATTCGGACCACCGGTGGAAACGCCGATGGCGATGATGTGCGTCGGCGCGACGGGCCGCAGCTTGCGTGGCCGCTCCCCGAGTGTGTCCTCCGGCAGGAACTGCGTCTGCACCCCGGCGCTCTGCGCCGCGGCGTGGATTTTCCTGATCAACTCGGCGGCAATTTCGGGCATGCGCGCGGAAACATCTTTCGGCTTGGCCACGAAATCAAACGCGCCGAGCGCCAGCGCCTTAAGCGTGATCGACGCCCCAGCTGTGCTATGCGAGCTGACCACGATCACCGGCAGTTGCCAATGACGCATGATTTCTTTCAGCGTGTCGATCCCATTCATCCCGGGCATCTCGAGGTCGAGCGTCACCACTTGCGGCGACAGGTCCTCGATTTTCTTCAGCGCAAAATGGCCGTCCATCGCCGTGCCCACCACCTCGATTGAGTCATCCCGTTCGAGGATATTGGGAATCAGTTTGCGCATCAGAGCCGAGTCATCCACCACCAGGACCCGCACCTTTTTCATGCCTGGCCCCCTGCCGTGCCGCGTGCCCGCACCTCACCAGTCGCGATTCCACCACCGCTCGCCGCTGCTGGTATGACACTCGACAGCAGACCCGCCATCCGCGGGCCGGCAGCATCGGCTCGCCCGCGCGTGAAGCGATCCATCAGGGCGATCATGTTCAGGATGAGCACCACTCTTCCATCGCCCAGAATTGAAGCCCCGCTCACCAGGTCGGTCGTGATCGACTGGTCATCGAGCGCCTTGATGACCAGCTCTTCTTCGCCCTCCAGTTCGTCGACGATGACACCAAACTTGCGGTCCCCGCTGTTGATCACCAGCACGAAGACCTTACGTCGCGCCGTTTCCGGCCCACTCGGGGGCTGCGAGCCGAGGCGCAGCAGAGGCAGCACGTCGTTGCGCAGTTGCAGCACGTCGTAGTGCTCCACCTGATGGATATTTTCTTCCATCGTGCGCGCGATCTCCGCCACCGCGTTCAGCGGCAGGGCATAGAGCCGCTGCTCCACCCGGAACATCAATGCCCGGATAATGGCCAGCGTCAGCGGAAGCCGCAGACGGAAGGTGGTGCCCCGTCCCCGCGCAGTTTCGATCTGCACCGTTCCCTTCAGGCGTGCCAGCACGCTCTGCACTACATCCAATCCCACGCCGCGGCCCGAGAGTTCGGTGATTTCTTCCGCGGTGGAGAATCCCGGTTGCAGGATCAGATCCAGCGTCTCCGTCTCGGTCAGACGGGCTGCCTGCTCGGCTTTCAGCAATCCCTGGGACAGCGCGCGCTGCCGGACTTTTGCCGGATCAATGCCGCGCCCATCGTCGGAGACCTCGATGACCACCTGGTTTCCCTGGTGATAAGCGCCCAGCCGCAACGTTCCCTGCGGCCGCTTGCCGGCGCGAACCCGCTCCTCGGCGGTCTCAATGCCATGGCCGATGGCATTGCGCACCATGTGGGTCAGCGGCTCGGCGATCGCATCCAGAATGCTTTTGTCGAGATCGGTTTGCCCACCCCTGACCATCAGCTCGACTTCTTTCCCGCACTGCAGCGCGACGTCCCGCACCATGCGCGGGAACCGGCGGAACAGCTGATCGACCGGCACCATGCGAATCTTCATGACCGAGTGCTGCAGGTCATTCAAAACTCGCCCCTGGAATGCCATGGCATCGGAGAACTTTCCCCGCAAGACATCTTTCGGGAAGCGTTGTCCAAATTCCAGCAGCGTCTGGTGCAACATCGATTTCGCCAGGATCAGTTCACCGACCAGATTGAGTACGCTGTCGATTCTTTCCGCATCCACGCGCAGCAGGTTGTCGGGGCCGCCCGGCACAGCGGGCGACGCGGCCCGTTCCACGGTCGCCGGCGCATCATTTTCGGCAAGGCCGTCAGCGACGCCGGCAGCCGCAGGCGACGCGGCCTCGTCCTTGCCTTCAGCATCGGCACCGGAAACCGGCGGGAGCGCGTGCGACGGCGCTTCGGCGCGCAGGGGCTTGACTCGAACATTCAGCGCGATCGTTGGAATACTGCACTTCGCCCGGATCTGCTCCGTCGATCTTTCCGATGCGAGCGCCGCTTCGACACGATCCTTGGTCTCGACACTGCCTTCGACCGGATAGAAAGCCAGCACCTCGCCCAGTCCGGCAAGGGCCAACTGGATCATCTGGCGTCCGGCGATGGGCATAGCGCACTGTGGGTCCAGCTGCACCACCACGTGATGAACGTGCTTGCCCTCCGCCACCGCTCGGGTGATCGCCAATTGCTCATATTCCGACCAGCGGCTGGTTTTCGCGGCGGCTTTCTTTTTCTTTGCTTTGACCGCGCCGCCCGGCGCCGAGTGTGCCAGACGGGCAATGTCCGCGCGCAAAGACTGGATGCTGGGAAGTTTCGTCCCCTTCCGATACGCCTCCAGCAAGGCCGCAAACACGTCGGCCGCGCGCAACGCGATCTCGGGAACCGAAGCCGCCGCTGCCGTGTTCCCGAGCGTCAGCACCTCCTCGAACTCATGGGACAGTTCGCTGAGTTCCCGGAAACCGCAGGCGGCCGCGTCCCCCTTCAGCGTGTGCACCGTCCGCCGCAGGCTGCGGGCGGTCTCCGTATCGCCGGGCGATTTCTCCAACTGCATGGCTTCGTCGTTCAGCTTCTGGACGAGTTCCCCCGCGCTTTCGAAGAACAGCTGGCGGAGTTCGGTCATCCGGTCCTCGGGGGGAACGGTCACACTTGCACCTCGACTCGCTGGTACGCCGTGCCGCTGTTGTGATGCACCATCTGAAATTTTTCGGTCAGCCCCAGCAGGCTTTCGGCGTGGCCGACAAACAGGTATCCCTGGGGATTCAAGCAACGATAAAACTTCTCGACCAGCCGCTTCTGCTCGGCTTCGTCGAAATACATCATCACGTTGCGGCAGAAAATGACGTCGTTGCGCTGGGGCAGGTATTCGGTCTTCAGATTGTGAAAGTCGAAATGCACCAGTTCCTTGACGTTCTTCTTCACCGCATAGCGGTTGCCCACTTTGTCGAAGTAGCGCAAGCGGTAGCCATAGTCGACTCCCGACATCTGGTGCTCACCGTAGGAGGCGTCCTGCGCCGCGCGCAGAACCGAATAGTTGATGTCGCTGGCCAGTATTTCGACTCGCCAGGGCGGCGGTACCAGGGGCTTCGGAAGCGGCGATTCGAACGGCAGAGGATTGCGCATATAGTGGTACGACAGCGCATCGGCCACCAGCATGGCCATGGTGTAGGGTTCCTGTCCCGTGGAACAGCCCGCGCTCCAGATTCTCACGCTGTAATCCCGGCGCTCCTGTTTGCGCCGCAGAATATCTTCCATCACGTCTCGCTGAAACAGGTCCAGCTGGGCCTTGTTCCGGAAGAAGCTGGTCTCATTGACCGTGAGGTTTTCCAGCAGGCGCGACAGCTCTTGTTTCCCCTGCTGGCTGATGAGCAGGCGATAGTAGCTGTAGAACGAATCCAGTTGGCACTCCTTCAACCGCCGCTGCAAACGGTCCTGGAGGAAGGGCGTGCGCCGATCGTCGAAGTGCATGCCGCACTCCTGGTAGACCAGCGCTTGCAGGAGTTTCAATTCCGCGTCGGTGAGTGCGGGTGTTTCGCTCGTGTTCATGTGGGCTCGGTTTTTCTTGCTACTTTCCGGCCGAGGCGGTCTTGGTTATGGTTGCTGTTCCTGTCCCCGCCTTGCCACTACCGGCCGCAGCCGGTTTTTGTGCCAGCTTTTCTGCCGACGCTTCGTTTCCCAGCTCGCGCGCCGCTAATACCTTGCTGATATCGAGCAGAATGATCAGCCGTCCGCGGTACTTGCCCAAGCCCGTTACACAGTCCAATCCGCCTTCCTGCATCATGGCGGGCGCGGCTTCGATGTCGCTTTCGGGAATTTTCAGGACCTCCGACGCCGAGTCCACAATCATGCCCGCCAGCCGGCCCCGGTGTTCCACGACCAGAATGCGGCTGCGCCGGTCGAGTCCGGAGGACGGCTTCCCGAATCGTTTCCGCAGATCCACCACTGAGACAATCTTGCCGCGCAGGTTGATCACGCCTTCCAAATAATCGGGCGCGTCCGGCACCGCAGTGATCTCCGGCACGCGGACGATCTCATGCAGCGATGTGATGGGCACGCCGTAGGTCTCGCGGCCTACGCGGAAGCCCACAATGTGTGTTTCACGGCTCATGGATGGAATTCCTCAACGAGATCCCGCCGCCGCCGTCCGGGCAGCGTTCCCGTTCCCCGGCCTGCTGTCATTCGTCCGGTCGTTCGTCCTATCGTTCGTCCGGTCGTTCGTCCTATCGTTCGGACGCAGCGCAAAACGATCCATCGAATCCAGCAGGCCCCGCGACATCTTTGACATCTGGTCGGAGGAAGCGGCCAGCTCGGTGGAACCCGACGTGTTGGACTGCACTAGTTCGCGCATGCGCTCCATGGCCTGCACTACCGCCTGGGCCCCGGAAGCCTGTTCTTCCACCGCCGAGTTGATCTCGTGCGTGATTTCGTTCAAGCGAGTGGTGGCGCGCGCGATCTGCGACGAGCCGTGCGACTGCTCGTTGGTGGCGGCGCCGATTTCCTGCGCGAACTTATACACCTCGGTCACCACGTTCGAAATTTTTCGCAGCGCGGCATTCAGTTCCTGTCCCAGATTCAGTCCTTCGTTCACGATCGTCGTGCTCTTCTCCATGTTTTCGACCGCTTTGCGCGCTTCCTTCTGGATGCTCCCGATCAGCTCGGAAATCTCCTTGGTGGACTGCGCGGATTTCTCCGCCAGCTTCCGGACTTCATCCGCCACCACCGCGAACCCGAGGCCGTGCTCGCCCGCCCGCGCCGCTTCGATGGCAGCATTCAAGGCCAGCAGGTTGGTCTGCTCCGCCAGATCGTCGATCACTTCGATGATTTTGCCGATGTCGTCCGCCCGCGTCCCGAGCGAGTCAATGATCTCGCCCGAAGAGCGGATCGTGGTATTGATCCGGTTCAGGCCGTCGGTCGCCTTTTCCATGGTGCCGATGCCGCTGTGCACCTCTTCCCGCGAACGGTTCGAGATATCGAGCAGAACCTTGGCCGTATCCGCGACCCGCTGGATCGAGGTCACCATCTGGTCGATGGAGGCCGAGGTTTCGCTGACGCTCGAGGCCTGCGTCTGCGTGCTCTTCACCATGTTCTGCACGTTCACGCTCATTTCGTGCATCGTGCTGGTCACTTCATCAATGGCCGAAGAAGTCTGCAGGCTGTTCCTGGCCGACTCGTCGGAAGCGCTGGCCACCTGGGTGGAAGCGCTGGCCACCTGGGAGGCGGCGTCGCGCACGTTGCGCACCAGCCCGCGCAGGCCTTCCACCATGCGCGTGAATGCGTTCGCCAGCGTGTCGTTGGCCGAGCGGGGACGGACTTCGACCGCCAAGTTGCCCCCGGCGATGGCTTCGGAAACCGCGGCCATTTCCCTCAGGTACTTCACCATCGAGTCGAAAGTCCTGGCCAGTTGCCCGATCTCGTCCTGGCCGTGAGTGTCAACATTGTGATCCAGATCCCCGGACTGGCCGATCTGGTCCGCCACATGAATCAAGCGGCTCAACGGCCCTGTGATCCCGGTGGCAGTCCGGTAGGCAATGACTATGCCCAAGCCCAGAGCGAACAGGGAACTGATCACCGCAATCAGAATCGTAGCCGTCGCTGCCAGTTCATCGGAGTGGCGCCGCTCATCCAGCAGTTTGCGGTTCTCCCGGTCGACATCATCCAGCACCTCGCTCGAATGCGAGACCCAGGAATTCGGATCCTTTTGCAGATAGAAAATCTGCAGTTCGGCAACCGTCGCATTGCCGCTATCCACGGCCCGGCGCTTGTCCACCAGCGGGTTGGCGAACTCGGTGCCCCAAGCCTGCTCCAGCCCCTGCACTTTTTCCAGACTGCTTCGCTGTTGCGCGGAATTCGCCAAGTCCTGGGCATGATGCAGGGCGTCACTCAACTGATGTTCGCCGTCATTCATTTTCTCCACGTCCCGGGTGTCTCCGCTGAGCAGGTAGTTCTGCAGGTGAAGCCGGTTCTGCATCATCTGGAAGCGGACCGACGAGGTAACCTCGGTCATGTTGATCGAACGTTGCGCCGCCGCCTTGGTCTCATGCTCGCGTTGCACCGCGATCAGGTTAATGGCCAGCAGCACCAGAACCGTCCCTAGAATGATGCCGAAACTTATATACAGCTTTTTTCCGATATTCATACTCCAACCTTCCTCAGCCAGCGCTTCGGGCCCTGCGCCCTTTACTGAGTGGGATCAAAACGGAACACCACAATCCCAGTTGACTCTGCCGTACCAGCCTCGTAACGCCACTTCTTGACCGCATCCAGCGCCGCGTCCGCCAACACCGGATGCCCACCAACCAACTTTGCGTCCTTGATCGATCCGTTGGCAGCAACCGTGACCTGGATCCTCACCACGCCGCTGATGTGCATGCGCCTTGCCAGTTCCGGGTACGACGGCGCTACCTTGCTCTTTGCTTTTCGAGCGATTTCTTCCTGCCCCCAACTAAGGGGAGCGTTGATCGCGATCCATCCGCCCATCAGCAGCAGACCCACCGCGAACACACGATTCAGGGCTTGCATTGACACAGTACCTCCCTTGTTTTGCATTTACCTTATATTCGTGCAAGGACACACCAGCGCATACCAAAAGTTCTTCCTCTGCATTACTTTGGTGCTCTCTAAGCGATGAAGAATCGATCCTTAGCGATCGGGTGGTCGGATCATCGGGTGATCTAAAGGCTTCGCTTTTGAACTTCGATCGCCCGATGGCTCGATCACCAGATGACCGATCACCCGATTCCAGAATGAGACGCCAGTATCACTTTGGTGCCGTTCATAAGTCGGCACTGCCCCCTCATATTCCCTTGACTCAATTTGAGAATCAAGCGTACGTTTTATATGTAATTCAATTGTTTTCAATCGCTTAGCTTAGCGAGTGGTGTGCACTGACAACCCACGCAGGAAATTCGGGGTCCGGCGAAGTGTCTCAGTCTGACGAGGCTTTCCAGAAGCTTCTCTTGGAGCTTTCCCGGGCCGCCTTTCAGAGCAGCGATCCGAGCCATCTCATCCTATCCTTCTGCGCCCTCACTCGCGCCTTCTTCCATGCCAGCGGCGCCTACTTTTGGAGTTGCTCCTCCGATGGTGAGCTCATCGGAGCCGAAGCCGACGGCGACCAGGCCGAGTCCTTTCGTGGCATGCACCTGCGCGCCGGTGATCCATCCATCGCCACTGAAGCGGTTCAGCGCCGCCGCCCCTTCTTCCTCAACCGCGTCGACATCGCCCGTTACCCCTGGCTGACCGAATGCCACGCGCATGCCGCCATGGCCGCGCCTCTGCTGGTTTCAGGAGAAGTGGTCGGCGCCATCGCGGTCGTGCAGAGTGCGTCCGATGCCGGCTTTGACGATGACGCCGTGGCCAAAGTCACTATCTTGGCCGCCCAGCTCGGCACCGCGCTCGAAGCCCTTCGCTTGAACCAGCTTTCCCGCGAAGAACGCCGCCGCGCCAGCATTCTGGTCGAAGTCGCCACCGCACTGCATGGCTTGCCCGACACCGCAGCGGTCATGGAGAATATCGCCGACCGTCTCCGCGTGCTACTGCATTCGCCCGCCGTGCTCGTCCTTGTTCAACAGGAAAAGGTCCAACAGGAAAAGGTTCAACACGAGAAGGTCCAACACGAGAAACGGTTCCAGTTGCAGGCGGTAACGACCGAGGCCCCGAGGCTCGCCCGCTCTATCCGTTCGCGTTTCGAGAAGAACGACCTCCGCTCTTCGCTCGAGATCGCCACCCGCGCCGTCGCCGCCGGCGAGCGCATTACGGTGAGCATCGACGGTGCCTCTCATTTCGGGGAAGATTCGCCACCCGGAGTTCTCATCGCGGCGCCCTTTCGCACCTCGCGCTCGCACGGTGCGATTCTGGTCTACCCCCGTTCCGCCAACCCGTTCACCCAGGAAGACAAAACCTTGGTTTCAGCCCTGGCCGGCTTTGGCGCGGTCGCCATCGCCAACGCCGAGTTGTACGGCATGGCGCGTGCCCAGGCCCGCGAACTCCACGAAATCCTCGAGATTTCCTTCGAACTCGGTTCCGCCGGAAAACTCGACGAGTTCATGCAGACCTCGGCAGTCCGTGCCGCCAGTTTCCTCGGCTTCCAGCGCTGCTTCATCGGGCTCCTCGAAGAGGCCGCCTTCCACATTCGATGGGGAGTGGAGAACGGAGTGGCCCGTCCCGTCGATATCCCGCTCAGCGACGGCGTCGCGACCCGCACGCTAAGGCAAAAAAATGTGTTCGTCACCGAGGACGCCGCCAAAACTGCGGGCGCGAATTTAGATTTCATTGCTGCTTTCCATATCCGCCAACTCCTCGCTGTGCCCTTGCTCGGTTCGAATGGCGATGTGCTCGGGATGTTCGGAGTGCTCGACCGCATCGAGCCGGGGCCGATCAACGACGAAGACGTCCGCCGCGCCCGCGCTCTGGCCGCGCAAGTTGCCATCGCTCTCGAACTTACCCGTAACCTGCACCAATCCGAGGAGCACCGCCGCCGCGCCGAGGCCCTGGTTGCGCTCGCGCTCGAACTGAACACCGTCCTGCATCTGCCCGAATTCACGCGTAACTTCGCGCTTCGCGCGGCGGGCCTGCTGGGAGGCGGCTCCGTTGCCCTCAGCCTTTTCCAGACTTCGGAACTGGATACGGTCCTGATATGCGGCGGCGCTTCCGAAGTCAACGCCTCCGAAGTGAACGATAAGGCGCTGCTCCGCCGCTTCAATCAGGCGCTCAGTGTGGCCCTGCCGAAATACCCCACCGATGTCGCTTTCGCCCCGGCCAGCGATATGCTGGGAGCCGACCTCGCCTCCAGTCTGGGATGGGCCGATTGCACATTGGTCCGGCTGGCCAGTTCCTCGGGGGAACTCATCGGCGTTCTTTGTCTCGCCGACCGCGGCGCCCCGCCCGCTATCGAAGATCACCAGTTGCTGCGCGCCATCGCCGGCCATGCCAGCGTCGCTCTCGAGAATGCCTGCCTGTTCACCCGCATGCAGCAGGCCAACCGTCACTGGCTGGAAGTCTTCGATGCCATCAGCGACTTCATCGTGGTCCACGACGAGCAGCACAACGTTCTCCGCGTCAATCGCTCCCTGGCCGATTTCGTGGGCATAGCCCCCGACCAGTTGGTCGGCGTCAACATGCGGGCGCTCGACGCCCTTTCCACCGGCGCTTCGCCGCACTCCTGTCCCTTCTGCCGCAGCGGCGAGGGTCTCGACGAATACGTTCATCCCGTCCTCGAACGTACGTACCTGATTTCCACCTCGCGCATTCATGCCGCCAGCCAGGAGCCCCCATCGCGCGGGTTTGGCGCGATGGGGATGAGCAGCGCGCAGTTGCAGACCGTGCACGTACTCAAGGACATCACCGACCGGCGCGAAGCCGAGCGCCGCTATCGCGAACTGTTCGACAACACTCAGGAAGGAATTTTCTTCTCTACGCCCCAGGGTCGTTTCGTGGAAGTCAATGATGCGCTGGTTCGCATGCTCGGCTATAGCAGCCGGGAAGAAGTCATTCAGCTCGACATTCCCACCGAAGTTTATTTTTCTCCGCGGCGGCGCGAAGAACTTGTGGAGCTGTTTGGCCGCCAGGGCGGTCTACACAATCAGGAAGAAATCCTCCGGCGCAAGGATGGATCGCCCGTCCACGTCTTCATCAACTGTTTCGGAGTGCGCGATCCCTCCGGCAACATCCTGCAGTACCGCGGCCTCATGCTCGACATTAGCGGCCTCCGCCAATCGCAAACCGAGCTGCAGAAAGAGCGTGATTTCTCCAGCAAAATTCTCAATCATACCCAGAGCCTGATTCTGGTCACCGACACCGAAGGCGTGATCAGTTATGCCAACCGGCGCTGGAGCGGTCTGGGTTTTCAGCAGAACCAGATCCTGACGCATCCCTTGCCGGAGCTCTGCGCCCCCCCGCGCCGTGCCGCGCTCCGCGAAGCGCTGGCTGCCGTATCGCGCGGCCAACAGGTCGATAATTTCGATCTGCCCCTGATTCGCGGCGACGGCGTCAGCGCCCAGTTCTCCGTCAATCTGAGCCCCATCAGCGGCGAAGACGGCCGGGTGAGCAGCATCGTCGTGGTCATGACCGACGTCACCGACTCCGCCATGCTCCGCTCCAAGCTCATGCACGCCGAGAAAATGGCTGCCGTTGGACAACTGGTCTCCGGCGTTGCCCACGAAGTCAACAATCCCCTCACCGCCATCCTCGGGTTCACCGACCTCTTGATGGAAAACCCCGAGCTCCCCGAAAGCGCGCGCCACGATCTGCGCGTGATTCTCCAGGAAGCGCAGCGCACCAAGCAAATCGTGCAAAACCTGCTCAGCTTTGCCCGCCAGATGCCGCCGCAGCGCCAGCCCGTTCAGCTCAACTCCATCCTGCAACGCACCGTGCACTTGCGTTCTTACGACTTCATCAGCCATGGCATTCAGGTGGTCGAACGCCTCGACGATTCATTGCCCGCAGTCATCGGAGACTCTCACCAGCTCCAGCAGGTGTTTCTCAACATCCTGAACAATGCTTACGATGCGGTCCGCGAAAGCTCGCGGGCCGCCCGCATTGAGGTCATAAGCGCCCGCGCCGGCTCTTTCGTTGAGATTTCTTTTCGCGATAACGGCATCGGCATCGCCGATCCCGAACGTATTTTTGATCCTTTCTTTACCACCAAAGACGTCGGCAAGGGTACTGGATTGGGCCTGAGTATTTGCTATGGCATTGTCCGCGAACATGGCGGCGAAATTGTTTGTCACAACAACCTGGACTCTGAAGGAGCGACTTTCACTGTCCGCCTCCCGGTGGCATCCGAGACGGCATCCTTTGGAGCAGTTGCAGGAGTGGATCTCAAATGACGCAAACTGGAACTAAACCCGCTTGTGCGCCAGTACTGCTGATTGAAGACGAACCGGCCGTCCTGGCTTTGGTACGCGCCGTCCTGGAGGGCCACGGATACGCCGTCGTTCCGACCGAATCCGGCGCCGAAGCCCTGCGCCTGCTCGAGGCCGGCGATTTTCACGGCGTCGTCTCCGACATGCGCACCCCCGGAGGCGTCGATGGCGCCCAGGTCTATGCCTGGATCGCCGCCCATCGCCCGGAACTCGCCTCCCGCCTGGTTTTCATCACCGGCGATATCGCCAACGAGGAAACCGCTGCCACGCTGCGCCGCACCGGCGCGCCCTGCGTGGAAAAGCCGTTTCGTGTCCATGACTTCATTTCCGTGGTCGAGCAGACCATGGGCAGGGCCGCTTCATGACTCAGAATTTGACGAAGGACGACTTCCGCATCCGATTGTTGATTGTCGATGACGAGCAGACCATCCGCCGCCTCTGCATGACCGTCGGCGATTCGCTCGGCTTCTTCTGCCTCGAAGCCGAGAGCGGCGACGCCGCCCTCGCCCTGATCGAGGAACAGCCCGTCCACATGGTGCTCACCGACATGGTCATGCCGCGCATGTCTGGAATCGAATTTCTGGAACAGGTCAAGCGCTCCCACCCCCGCATCGAAGTCGCGGTCATGACCGGCCACGGATCGGTCGAAACTGCGGTGCAGGCGATGAAGCTCGGCGCCTACGATTACATTTCGAAGCCCTTTGCGCCGCTCGATGAACTCCGCCTTTTTCTGCGCCGCATGGCCGACAAGGTCCGCCTCGTGGAAGAAAATCTCTATCTCCGCGAACGCTCCGAAACCGAGACTTCACTCCACGGCATCATCGGTAATTCCCCCGGCATCCAGAACGTCCTGCGCCTCATCTCCCGCCTCAAAGACACGCGCACTCCAGTCCTGATTTCCGGCGAAAGCGGAACCGGCAAAGAACTGGTTGCCCGCGCGCTTCACTTTCGCGGAACCATGGCCAATCTTCCCTTTGTGGCCGTCGACTGCGGATCGCTCGTCCCTACCCTCATCGAAAGCGAATTGTTCGGCTATGAAAAAGGCGCCTTCACCGGTGCTCTTCGTTCCAAGTCGGGCCTGCTGCAATCGGCCGATACCGGAACCATTTTTTTCGACGAAGTCGGCGAACTTCCGCTCGAGATGCAGGCCAAGCTGTTGCGCTTTCTCCAGGAGAAAGAAGTCCGCCCCGTGGGCAGTAATCAAAAGGTCAAAGTGGACGTGCGCATCATGGCCGCCACCAACCGCGATCTCGACACCGAATACCAGAAGGGAACCTTCCGCAAGGATCTCTATTTCCGCCTCAACGTCGTCACCATTTCTCTGCCCCCGCTGCGCGAGCGCCGCTCCGACATTCCCATACTGGCGGCGTGGTTCCTCGATCGCCTCGCTCCTGGGCGCGGCGTCCAGCTCTCCAGCAACGCCATGAAAGCGCTGCTGGCTTATGACTGGCCCGGCAATGTCCGCGAACTGGAGAATTGCCTGGAGCGTGCCGTCGCCCTCGGCGATCAGCGCGTCATCGAAGTCAACGATCTTCCTCCCGCGATCGCACGCGCGGAAGTCCAAGCCGAACCGCTCGATTCACCCGAATTTTCCGGCACCGACCTCGAAGATATCGAGCGCGCCACCATCGAGCGCGTCTTTTCCCAGGTCAAGGGAGACAAGGCTCTAGCCGGCAAGATGCTAGGCATAAGCCGTGCCACCCTCTATCGCAAACTAAAACGCTACAACATCGGCGTCCGCGAGGATCCTCCGCAATCGACCACCTTGCAATAAGTTGTGCGCGCAGGGACGGACGCATTCGTCCGTCTAAGCCGAGCGCAGCCCGGCTTCGCGGACTCCTGTGGTCCTCGCACCCGCGAATTGAGACGGTTGTGTCACTATGAGACGCATTTCCCCCCATTCCTAAGGAATGAACCGATTCCGCCCCCGCGCGAGGTTGTTAACTGCTTCTCTTTCTTTTACTTGTTCTTAGGGGCATGACCTTCAAGTTTTTGGTGGCGCTCGTGCACAATGGAATGCCGATAAAGCAGAACGAGTCTCCTCGTGGCTCTTCCAAACCGGGAAGAGAGGAGACTCGGCTGCTCCAGCTCCCCCGGGATTGAGGTTTCGTGCCCAACCAGGCAACTGCTCGCGCTCTTGAACCAGACATCGTAAGCCGCTTGGCCCGGTTCTTTCCCGAAGCCACCCCGGTGCGGATTCCCATCAAACTCAGCCGCGCTCAGAGTAAGAGCAACGGCGATGGCGATCGGACCGCCGACGAAAACGAGAACGGTTTTCTTCAAGACACCGTCATCGAGTTCGGCACGCCCCGCGAAGTCTTGTTTGTGGTCAACCGTCCTCTGGAATTCGCCGATCGCGTCCTCCTCGAAAGCAACGACGGCACGCTGCGCGCCGAAGCCTCCGTGGTCGCGGTTCAATATCATCCCGAACGGACAGTGGTTGCCGTCCGCTTCCTAAAACATGTTCCCAATTGGATCGTGAAATCATGACTGATTCCACCCAACCTTCCCTTGAAGAGCAGGGGGCCACGCTTTGTGCCCTGCAGCCCATGTACGCTGCACTGGTGCGCGAATTTGTGATTGAGGTTTCCAACTGCCCGATCGATATCGATAAAGATAATGCCGAGGAATTCGCGTCATCGCCCGAGTCGGTCGAGCACGCCCAAGCCTGGTTCCAGCAGGTTGACGCCCAGATCCAGGTGCACCAGTTGCGCCAGTTTCTGCAGACCACGCCTCTGGCCAACGAAGCCGTGCTGCGCCATCTTCTGCTGCATCACCTGCACAAGACTTCGAAGTCCGCGAGCGACCGCGACAAGATTGATTTCCTGCTCGTCCAGTATTTTTCGCTCTGCGCGCCCTCGGGCCTGGAAGACGCCGACCTCGACCTCGATTACGTCGCCCAGGTGCTCGAGCCCGTGCTCGGGCCGCAACAGCCCGAGATTCCCGCATGGTTGAGTTCTCTCGATACCATCATGCAGTCGGCGGCGCATTGCCGCCGCCTTAGCGAACTGCTGCACAGCGGCGTGCTCGAGCAAGGGCGCAAGCTCAAGACGCAAAACGCGGCCCGCTACTTCGAGCCCTCGGCCATGGTGGCCTTTGCCCGTTTCAGCTTCATGATGCGGCGGATATTTTTTCGTCTCATGCACGCCGATCTGAACGCCATACACGACGGCTTGCGTGAACTCGAGCGCCGCGGCGTCTCGACCATCGATTGCCGCCGCGCGCAATTCTCCGCCGCGGAACCGACCGGGCGTCTGCGCATGATCTGCCAGTCCTGGAAAGTAATGTTCCACGCCGAATACTCCTCGGGCCAGCCGCTGCGCATGCTGGTCGATCTCCGAGCGGCCGTCGATGACGCGCTCCAGAACGGGGCGCGCAAGAATCCGCTCGCGGCGAGCGCCGCCGCCGCGAAATCCGGCGGTAAGACACAAAAATAATTTCCCAACCACGGCGAAGCACTTCGAGGCCAATTTGCGGAGCCAGAAAGCGACGATGAGCATCAATCGCCCGACCGTCCTGATCCTTGCCAGCGACCCCGCCTTCTCGCGGGAGATTACCGCGAATTGGCCCAAGCATCCCGCTTCGCATTCCGATGGTCCTGAATTCATTGCCCTCGACGGAGGCTTCTCTCGCGACCTCGAGGGCAGCCACTACGACCTCGCGATTGCCGACGCTTCTTCCGATGAGAAGAACAAGACCAGGAACAAAGACCTGAAGCAGTCGCTCGCCGCCGCTGGCAAGCCTGCCATCCTGATTCATTCCGGCTCCTCGCTCGATTTCTACAACATCCACGGGGCCGTTCTCGAGTTACGTCGCGAGCCCGGAATCTGGCCGGCGATGGCGGGTCTGGTCGGACGCGAAATTCTTTGCCGCCGCCAAGCCGAGTTTCGCGCCCGCGAAGCCGAGAAAATTTGCGCCGCCGCCCAAGCCGAGGCCACTCTCGGACGCTACATGCTCGAGATGCGGACCAACGTCAACAACGCTCTCACCACCGTGCTCGGCAACGCCGAGCTTCTGGTCCTCGAGCCCGGACTGCCCGCCACCGTGCTGGCGCAAGCCGATACCATCCGCAACATGGCGCTGCGGCTGCACGAAGTCTTTCAGCGCTTTTCTTCCATCGAAAAAGAACTCACCGTCGCCGCTCGCGAGTCCGGCAAAAAAGCCACCCACGCCGCCGGCGGCCGCTGAGCGGAACCGTTTTCGTAAACGGGTCCGGGGAAGGGTAGCAGCGGAAAGCCGATTACAATCGCTGCCTTTCGCCCCGCCAGCCCACTACTTGTCTCGGAGATTTTTGGGTGGAGCATCACCGCGCCGGCCTTCGGTTGGCCCGGCTCACGCAACAGTTCCGAACAGCGCCCCGACGCCTGCGGTCACCGCCATGGCGAGCGCACCCCAGAACGTGACGCGTATTGCGCCCATCGTCACTCCTGCGCCACCCGCGCGTGCGGCCAAGCCGCCTAAAAGCGCGAGAAACACCAGTGAAGTTCCAGAGACAAGAGGGATCAAACCCCCCGCCGGGGCGATGGCAGTTACCAAGAGAGGCATGGCCGCTCCAACCGCAAAGCTGGCAGCCGATGCCAACGCAGCTTGAATGGGACGCGCACGGAGAGTCTTGGAAATGCCAAGTTCGTCGCGGGCATGCGCGCCGAGCGCGTCATGGGCCATCAGTTGCTCGGCGACTTGTTTCGCGAGCGCAGGTTTGAGCCCGCGAGCGACGTAGATTGCCGTCAGTTCCTGGTGCTCGCCCTTGTCGTCTGCTTTGAGTTCCGCGCGCTCCAGCGCGAGGTCGGCCTGTTCGGTGTCTGCCTGCGAGTGGACAGACACGTACTCACCGGCGGCCATCGACATAGCCCCGGCCACCAGACCGGCGACCCCTGCGACCATTACGTTGCTGTGAGTCGCATGCGCAGCGGCGACACCGAGCACCAGACTCGAGGTTGAAAGGATGCCGTCGTTCGCGCCCAGTACCGCCGCGCGCAGCCACCCGATGCGTTCTGTGCGGTGTCGTTCCCTGTGGCGTACAAACATTCCTGAGGACCTCGACCCCTAAAAGCGCAGTGCCAATCATGAGCACTTTATCAGAAGCGGGCCGACAAGAAGCCGACAAGAACGTGTTGCCGAAGCTAAAGAAGACAGGACTGAGGAATATGAAATCTGCACTTCCAGCAGGTTGCTGAAAAACTCGTAATGCGCACCGCAGCTGCCCTCAGCGGCTAAAGCCGCCCTTCATTCAGCGGCCACTTACGGCACGACTGAAGTCGTGCCCTTCCCAAAAACCCGCTTGGATCGGAGTTCTCCCGCGGCCTGCCAGGGCGCTGAGGAGCAGCGCCCCTTTTCTCGGTTGGATCGAGGGCCGATTCAATTCAATTCAATTTGCCTGATCTACCTTCGTTTTATCATCCAGCCGATCAATGTTCCTGCGGTGAGGCCTATCGCAAACGTGGTCGCAACCGTCAGCACCGGGTGTCGCTGGATGCGATGAGTCGTGTCATTCAAGAATTCTTCGGCAGCATCGCCGCCCTGTTTTGCGGCACGCCTCACTACTCCTACGCCATCCTCTATTGCATCGGCAACCGCACAGGTTGCGCGAGAAGCCTGGTGTGCTGTTTCGGCGATGTGTTCAGCCGTTCTTTCCACTACGGTTTGTGACATTGTACCCTCCTAGGTGTTTTGCGAGATGGTGCTGATACGTCCTTCATTCCCCGACGGCCTTTTCAGCACGGCCGATCCATTTTTGAACTTTGCCAGCTTTCTTTTCCGCTTTCCCTGAGACTTCCAAATTGGGGTCGTTGGTCACCTTTCCGGCCTCCTCTTTGATTTTCCCTTTCACTTCGTGGAGCTTGCCCTCGGTCTTGTCTTTCGTGCTTGGTTTCATGTGATTTTTCTCCTGTCTTCTTGTAATAGGTTTCAAGGAGGCCGATCACGGATTTGAACCCGGATTTGGCGCTCCGTGCCGATTGTTCATATGCATGCGAGAAAGCCATGAGTGGGGCCCACTATAGAGGAATTCAAGGGCGACATTCCCGCCTGCATACCACAGCAGGCTGTAATTGCCCATTCGAAAACCATCCATGGCACCGTAGCGGCCGGGATACCACCCATAGATGGCGGTCATGGTGCCGGCATACGGAGCGACCAGAGCGGGGATGGAAAAGACGCGATGGCCATCGTCGCCGCGGCGCGCGGTGAGGGTAGAAATCATGGCATGTTTCAGCCGCGGAAACACGCCTTTGCACTCACAGCGGTAATACAACGCGTCTTCCTTGAAGGCTGCCGAGAGCGTGTAGCGCGTCGTCATAGTTACCGCTGCGATGCCGAAGTCGGACCCGAATCGCTTGCCGTAACCCTCCGCGCCTTGTTTCCATTCCGGTGGGGCGTTGTACGCCTGGTGAATACCAGCCGCGAGGCCTGCGCCGACGATGGGATACGGGCCGAACGCATCGAAGAGGTAGTTGCGGAGCTTCGTTTTCCGCGGCGGACGCACGTACGTCAGATCTAGTTCCGTCGGGCTTGTGCTTGCCACAGTGCTGGAGGAGTCTCGCGAATCGGCCGGTGATTGCGCCATGACCAACGGTGGCAGGACGGTCAGGCCCGCGATTGCCAATAGCCAAAGCATAAGTCCGCGCATCTTCATGTTGAGATCTCCTCCTTGCAGTCCGAAAGCGTGTTCGTCCTTATAGTTTCAGCAATCTGTCATAGTTTCAGCAATCTGTCAAAAAAGGAACGATAGCGCTGTAGGGCAACCCGCAGGTCCTCCGTGGACACGTTGTCACCGCTGTCCCACTGCTTTTCCAAGCCCGATCGCTCGTTGGCGAAACCTTCCGCCAGTCGCTGCATCACCGCAGCCACCAGCTTGTCTGCGTCTTCGACCGTCCGGCGCGGCTCGTCGACGAAACCAGTCTGTATCTTGCTCCACTGCGATCGGAACTCTCCCAGCTCCGATTCAGAAAACAAGGGCATGGGCTCTGAGACTGCAGCCACTTTATCCAGAGTTGCCGGCTCTTGAACTTTCACCAGCTTGGGTCCCTCGGGCTGCTTTGGCGAAATGTCGGTGCTCGCCAGGTCGGCCGTCGTAAGCTCTTCTTCTTTTCTCTTCGGTTCAGCCATTTACGCCACCTCTTTTCTTTCAACACTCGCTGGCTCCTGCACCAGTTCCTCAAATAGAGAGCGGTAGTGAATCATCGCCGTTCTCAGATCTTCCGTTGTTGCTGCGTCTTTCCCAACCCGCAGCGCAATCTCATGCGCAGACCGGTAGTTCTCCACCACTCGGGGATGGTCGACAGAAATGTCCGCGGCACGTTGATCGAAATCGGACACGGGATAGCCACGAGTTTTCATTAAAGAGGACACCAGATCATCGGCTTCCGTGACTGCCCCCTTGGGGGAATCGACAAAACGAGACTGTACGGATTCCCACCGTTTCAAAAAACGTTCGCGTTCCATCGGATCAAGATCGCGAAGGTTGAGCTTTTCCACCCGCTTCTCGCGATCCGCTAATTTCGCTTCTGCTTTTCGTTCTGACCCATGCGTCTGCACCGCCCGATCGTACTCGGGCCCAAACTTTTGCCGCAGGTTTGCAGTCGTACTCCTGCGCCTTCGCACGTACAGCCAAGCCAGCGCTGCGATGAGTAGAATCACCACGGCGGCAAGCACAATCAGCTTCGGATCCAGCGCACTCATATTCATTGAATTCATTGAAGCCTCCTACATCACAGAATTTCCATAAAACTAGATTTGTTCACGAAGTTCCCTTTGCCGTCAGAACCTCGTCAATCGCCAGTATCGAACTTTGGGATTTGGAAAACTGTTCAGAATTGATCGTCTTATAAATCAGTGCTAGGGCATCTAGCCCAAAGTGTGTGCGGAGTGCAGTGGGAGCTTTGTTTGTGGGATTGGGGCGCGGAAGCTAGTCGTGGAGAACGACATTTAGAAGTGAACTATGAACTTGCAGCCCGCTCCCGCCATAGTCAACGAAGCCCAGCTCCCTGAACCGGTTCATGAAAAAACTGACCCGCGACCGGGTTGTCCCTACCATCTCGGCGAGAGTCTCCTGACTGACCTTGGGGATTACAGACTCGGGCACGCCTTCCTTACCGAAGCGCGCCAGCAACAGCAGAACCCGAGCCAGTCTCTTTTCGCTCGAATTGAAGAGCTGGTCCACTAAATCCTCTTCGTACCGGATGTTCCGTGCCAGCAGATACGTTACGAACAGATCCGAGAACGTGTGTTCCCGGTGGAGCGCGAGCATCATTGCCTTCTTGTCAATTCGCAGAAGTTCGCAGTCCGTCATTGCGATTGCGGACCCCATGCGTAAAGGCTGCCCAGCCAGACTACCTTCTCCGAAAAACTCTCCCTCGCTCAATATGCCCAGGGATGCTTCCTTGCCAATCTTGGATACGACAGTGAGTCTAACCTTGCCTTCCTGGATGTAGAAGACTGCGTCAGCCGCGTCGCCTTGCGTGAAGATTGTCTGCTTTTGGGAAAAGGCCTCGACCTTCCTGCCCTCGCCGATAGTGGCCAGGAATTTCCTTGGGTCGAAACCATACTTTTTCTTGGCCGGAACGGCTGCTGCCATCAATGGCTTCTCCTGGGCGGAACTACACTCCCAAGCATTTTGTCAGAATGGTGATTGTGAAAGATGTTCACTTTTGCTCACAATTGTTAAAAACCGCCGGCGCACCCAATGAAACCTGCCGCTTGGCTAATGTGCTGAAAATGAGCAATATTGAGCATTTTCCAGCTGTGGAAAGTTGCATTATGTGCTGGTGAAAACCAAGGAACTCACCCCGAAACAGATATTATCCGTGCCTTGTCCTACTTGTGGTGCAGCGATCGAGGAAGCTTGTGAACTGCATACAGGTGCCCTGCGCACCGAGCCACATCGAGACCGGAAACTTTCCGCAGCCGAGGCCGTGGAAACGAAGCCCGGTAAACGATAACAGCCGGCGAGGCCACGGGGCTCTTTTGCTACAGGCAAATTACCCCCGCGCCATCAATGAACTCTCCGCTTCCCGGGGATGAGCACTCTTGCTCAGACGAATGCCCCGCGGAGTGCTAACGTTGCGCTGTTCTTCCAGTTGAATCGCCGAGCAGCCCGAAAGTCGCTTGCCGCTTTGCAGGACCGAGCCATGGTGAAGCGAACTGCACCAATCCGGGTCATTTCTTTCATGCTATTGGCTGTTTGTGGGGCTTTGTGCCAGAAACGTCCTTCAGTTGACTTGCTCCAGGAATTACAGTTTGACGGCTCAAACTCACCCGAAGCGCAGCGTCAGGAGATGCGTGCGTGGGAATCACTTCCCGATGCTCCGTCGTCGGTACAGCCTCCAACACAAGCAGAAAGATTTCGCCCGTTCGTCAATGAAGCAAGCTCGCCGGTGACACTTGCCGCGGTGGGCGCCAGCGCGGGCGTAATGCGCGAAACAGAACTGGGACACATCACTCCGGGACTGCAGCCCAGTTTAACTGCGCATTATCAGGCGGCGTTTATTCAAAAGGAGTCGAGCAACTTTGTTGATAAGGACCCGTATCCGTCGTTGCTCAAGCAAAACCTGCGTTATCTCCCTTCGACCAGCGACAGCTTCATGGGCCGAGCCACTTACGCAGCTTCGCGCATTTTTATCACGCGTGACGACTCCGGAAAGGGGAGGCTGAACACTCGCTATTTCCTTGGGGTGCTGACTTCGGTCGCTAGCGCCACTGCTTACCGTCCATATTGGGCGCGCTCCTCTTCGGAGACATTCAACAATTTTGGTTCGACGATTGGCAGCGACGCGGGGCTCAACGTCCTCCACGAGTTTGGCCCTGGCATCCGGCAAATGGTGAAGGGCTTCACACCGAAGTTCGTGTCCAGGATCGAAGAGCGCATCACCCACAGTCAGACCCCGAGGGAGCCAACTCCACCGCTCCTACTGCGATGAAGTGGCTTTCTGATTTTTCACCTGCAGATCGTTCACCACTTGCTGAACGTTGGGCACTCCAGTTGCCACCTGCCCGGCGAGCGTGCGCTTGGCTTCCGAGTTCACTTCTCCGGTCAGAGTGACGACGCCGCTCTTCACTTCATATTTCACGTGCTCGTGCAGCTTGTTCTGGATCAGCGCCGCGTCCAGATTCTTCTCGATGCCTTTGTCCAGATCGGAGTTCACGGCCCTGGCATCGGCTTCTCCGCCCACCGGAATCACGGCAATCTGATCCGCGACCACCTGCGCGCCCGCGAGCGATTTTGCCAGGGATTCAGCTTGTGCCTTGTCGTTCTCACTGGCCACTTGTCCGCTGAGGGTCACGACGCCCTTGTCGCGATCCTGACTGACGGCGACGCCTTTCAAGCCTGCTTGATCGAGCGATTTGCGAATGCTGTCGGAAACATCGGGTGACTTCGTGGTCGGCCCCGAGCATCCGGCCAGCATCCCGGCGGCGAGCAGCGTGAGCATGGCTACTGACAATCTGAGCTTTTTCATGGTTCTCCTTTGAACGGATGATCCTAGTCCAAATAGTAGTCACCAGGAGAAAGTGCTTCTGTGCAGAAAGGAACACATTGCGATCTTGGTCGCATAGTCGCAGTCGTAGATGGCAATCCGTTGGCTTCCGTGACAAGTGCTGCCGCTTCTCTGCGAATGGCTGTGCCGGGCAATGGTTTTCCATCGATCCAACGCCAGACTTTGTCCCCAATCTGAAGGCCCTCCGAGATTACGGCAGTTGGGGCTCCCCTAAACAGCGCATTTAAAGCGAAAAGAATCGGGTTACTCGTTTAGGCCCCCCAAAACCAAAGGTCTGCTTTTTCCTATAGATAGATAAATCAAGGTAACTTTGGGGAGCTAATTGGCTGTCCGACGTAATCTGGCGTGCAATGTTTCGCTTCCGTACTATCCGACGATGCACTGGGGTCGCAGTGCGAAAAAATGGAGGAGAAAGATTCTATGAAGTTCTGCAAGGTCAGCCTGTTTTTGGCTCTGCTCGTGGCGGTTTGTCTTCCGGCTGTCGCCCAGACGGGGATCCGGTTGGACATTCCATTCAATTTCATGGTTGCCGGCAAGTCTCTACCTGCCGGGCACTACACGGTTGTGCCTGTATTTAAGTCAGACGACACCGCATGGCGTATTTGCAGTTACGATGCTTGTGCAACTGTGCTTACGCACGCGGAGCAATCGCCGCTAGCGGCACATCACCTCAGCATGGTCTTCCTACGCACAGGAGAAGGGTATGCCCTGGTCCAATTCTGGCCCGCGGAACACCTCGGCCGCGACTTGACGATGCCGAAGGTGGAACACACTCTTATGGCAGAACGTGACAGGTACGTTGAGATCGGAGCTAAGTAGGCAGGCGGCCCCGACTTCGAGTCCATCCTAAACTTTCGAGGGTCCGACCTCGAGCGGGGGGCGACTTTCGCGTTGATCTTACTCTCGGCGGCGCCCCATTCTAACGTCGTGCTCTTCGACGTTAGGGTGGGGGCTTTAACTTTGTTCCAGCCCGACGACCTCAAGCAAACAAAAACTCCTTAGTCCTAAGTTCCTTGATGGTATCCCGCAGCTTAGCTGCCTTCTCAAATTCAAACCGCTTGGCCGCTTCCCGCATATCGCTCTCTAACTTCCCAATGTAAGCATCAAGCTCTTCCTGCGATTTCAGATCCGGAATGCCTTCGGCTTCGGGCCCGGTCAGGTCGGTGTAGTCGGCGCTTACGATCGCGACGAGCGTCATGTCGAGCGGGCGAATGATGGATTCGGGCGTAATCCCATTTTCTTCGTTGTAGGCCTGCTGGATGGCGCGTCGCCGGTTGGTTTCGTCGAGCGCCTTTTTCATGGAGTCGGTCATACGATCCGCATAGAGAATAGCCCGTCCGTTCAAATTGCGGGCGCAGCGCCCAATCGTTTGGATCAGCGAACCGGCGGAGCGCAGGAAGCCTTCTTTGTCGGCGTCGAGAATCGCAACCAGCGATACTTCGGGCAGGTCGAGTCCTTCGCGCAAAAGATTGATGCCGATCAATACATCGAACTCGCCTTTGCGCAGGTCGCGCAAAATCTTCACCCGCTCCAGCGTCTCGATTTCGGAGTGCATGTAACGGCACTTCACGCCGACTTCGCTGTAATACTCCGCCAGGTCTTCAGACATGCGCTTGGTCAGCGTGGTCACCAGCACGCGCTCGTTGCGCGCGACGCGGTCGCGGATCATGTGCAGCAGGTCGTCGATCTGTCCCTTAACCGGACGGATCTCGACCGGCGGATCGATCAAACCAGTGGGGCGGATGATCTGTTCGACTACCACGCCGGCGGACTTAGTAAGCTCGTAGGGGCCGGGCGTAGCGGAGATATAAATGATCTGGTTGGTGCGATGCTCGAATTCCTCGAACGTAAGCGGACGGTTGTCGAGCGCCGAGGGCATGCGGAATCCATATTCGACCAGCGTCTGCTTGCGCGAGCGATCGCCGTGATACATCGCGTGGAGTTGCGGTACGGTCTGGTGCGATTCGTCGATGAACATCAGAAAGTCGCGCGGAAAATAATCGAGCAGCGTCGGCGGCGGCTCGCCCGGGAGGCGTCCGGTGAAATGGCGCGAGTAGTTTTCGATACCGTGACAGTAGCCCATGGCCTTGATCATTTCGAGGTCATACATCACGCGCTGATGGATGCGCTGCGATTCCACCAGCCGTCCCTGCTTTTCAAGTTCCGCTTCCCACCAGGCCAGCTCGGTTTTTATGGAAGCGACGGCCGTGGCCCGGGTTTCTTCTTTCATCACATAGTGCGTCTTCGGATAAATCGGCAGCCGCATATAACGCTGCTTGACCGTCCCAAATAGCGGATCGATCTGCGAGAGCGATTCAATCTCGTCACCAAACATTTCGATGCGGTAGGCGTTGTCGTCGTAGGTGGGATAGATTTCAATGACATCGCCGCGCACGCGAAACGTCCCGCGGCGGAAATCGCCTTCGGTGCGCTCGTAGAGAATTTCGACCAGCTTGCGGGTAATGTCCTGCCGCTTGATCTTCTGTCCTTTTTCCATGAACAGCAGCATCCCGTAGTAGGCCTCCGGCGAACCCAGGCCATAAATGCAACTGACCGAGGCAACAATCAAACAGTCGCGCCGCTCAAACAACGACCGCGTAGCCGAGAGCCGCAGCTTGTCAAGCTCGTCATTGATGGTGGATTCCTTCTCAATGTAAAGGTCCGCCGCCGGCACATAAGCCTCCGGCTGGTAGTAGTCGTAGTAGGAGACGAAGTACTCCACGGCGTTGTTTGGGAAGAAACTCTTGAACTCGTGGTAGAGCTGGGCGGCGAGCGTCTTGTTGTGCGCCATGACAAGGACGGGCCGGTTGGCGGCCTCGATCACTTTGGCGGCGGTGTAGGTCTTGCCCGATCCGGTGACCCCGAGCAGCACCTGATGCTGCTCGCGATCGAAGACGCCGCGGGTGAGCGTGTCGATGGCTTGTCCCTGGTCGCCTTGGGGCCTGTAGTTGCTTACCTGCTTGAAATCCACAGCTCATTATATGGTAGGGAAGAGGACTGGTTGAGGGATGTCCTTCTGTGTAAATCATGCTCTTTGGCAGGCAGGTACATGGGAACTTTGTACTAAGTGATTCACCCTAGATGCTGAGCAAGACTGCTATACGTCTCTGCCCGCAACCTGCCTGCAACGACTGTAGTAGTGGTTTTCCAAGCAAAAAACGTGCAACCAGAGTTTTTACACGAAGTTAACGCCCGGAGCCCGATTTGGCCGCGTGGTTGCAAATTGAGACGCAAAGACCCGAATCCAGATGTGCCGAGGGGCCAGGTTTCGGCGCCTGCGTTTGGTCGATCAGGTGTGTATTTTTATGGAAGAGAAGTTCAGCCAAGTGGGCCCCAGGGAACGGCAAATCATCGATCTGCTTCTCCAGGGATGTGACAACTCGGAAATCGCTCGGGATCTGAATATTGCCGAGCGCACCGTCAAAGCGCATTTCAACCGCCTGTTTCTGCGTTTCGGAATCAAGGGGGGCATCAAGCGGGTTAAGCTCGCGACTTTACTTTATAGGAGGCAATTATGGCTAGAGAGACAGCAAACCCCCGCAGGCCCAGCGAACGCGAACAACTCATCATTCAACGCGTAGCCGAGGGCTGCAAGAACCGGGAGATCGCCGATTCGCTCGGGACCACCGAGCACGTGGTGAAAAATTATTTGCGCTTGATCTACGACAAGCTGGGATTGTGGAACCGGGTCGAGCTGGCGCTGTGGTATGAAGCGCGGCAGCACGAGCAGATCTACCACGCCTGAGTTTCGTCGGGGCCATTTCTTGCTCCTCAGCCCTAACAGCCCGTGGTGCAAGTACGAGGCGCTGGGAGAGTGCATCGTTGTGAGCAGCCAACATCTACGATAGTCCTCGATCGGGGCTTGCGCGGTGGCCTACATTCTCGCGCCGCTTCGCGGCTTACCAAAGCCACCACTTCTCAGTAAGCAACCTCCCTCAAGCCGACCTCAATGTAACTAGCCGTCGACGGCGTAATGGTAGTGCCGCTCGATAACGCAGAATCATAATACATGCTGGCGTTGCCCGTATCGGTGATGGTGGATCCGATCATCGATCCGTAGAAGGAGGAATTGCCGGTGAGCGAGATGGGAGAGTTAGGGGCGTTTACGATCGCGTAGGCGTTCGAATTCCCGGTAACCGTAATGGGTTGCGTGCCTGGGTAGTTGATCTTGAAGTTCGTGGCCACTGCGCTGGTGTTATCAATTGCGTCGTTGCCGGTCAAATTGAGAGGCTGCGCGGAACCTGTGAAACCCTGTCCGGCGATATTGATAACCACCGCTCCGGCCGGGCTAATCTGGATAGTCCCGTTTCCGGTGAGTTGAAGGCTATTCATGTTGTAGACTCCTGGAGCCAGAGTCAAAGTGGCATTTCCTGTGAAACTGAGATTGCCGTAATTGCCGGGAACCAGACTCGTTGAAGTATTGCCAGTGTAGCTAGTGTTAGTGGTAGGAGGCAGAGGATTCGGCAAGGGAGGGGTAGGCTCCGTTACACCGCCAGCAGGGTTCGCAACCAACTTTGGAGTCGCCGCCACAGTGATATTACCGGTCTCAGTGGCACCGTCGGGACAGGCGCCGACGGTCGTGTTCGGCGCTTGAATGTTGCCTCCTATAGTGACATTGCCGGTCAAGCTCGCGTTACCGTTCGTTCCGATGCTTCCACCGGTAGTCGTGGAGATCGTAAAGGGTGGGTTTCCGCTGGTGCTGGAATAGCTGCCCGTGGACGCGTTTCCCGTCATTGTGAAGGCCCCACAACTCGTGCTGGTGGCAAAGAAACCAGCGGTGTTGTTCGTCACGACTGTAGGAGGAGGCAGGGCTACATCGGCCTGTACTATCTTTCGCGCTCCGCTAATAGGGTTGACGGCGAGAGCAGTCAAGAGGTAAACCGGACTGGCCGGGGTCGCCATTGCACCGCAAGTGGCTGCCGTCAACAAGACTTCATTGGTGCCGTTATAGCACACGGCGGTACTGCACCCAGCCGCTCCAGACGAAGCGCAAGTCGCACTATCCACCGGATAGTTCTGTATCGATCCGTTCTCTTTCAAGGCCACGCGCACCCACGCATACGGAAGGGCCGCAGCCGTACCTGCCCACGGAGCGTTGCTGGTCGCGGTCGCATACCATGCCGTGCCCGCGGGTACAGCGCTGCAGTGCACATCGGAGCTCTGGGCGGTTACGATCCCATATCCGTCATGGCATAGCTCATCATCGGTGTAAATCGTGCCCGCCGTCCAGGGAGCTACGGAGGCCGGAGTCGGCCCACCCAGCACGTAGAGGATTGAGTTGTTGGTGCTGGAGGGCAAGCTGGTAGGGAGCGTAAGAGGGGCGGCATTGGAAGTCATCATCCGGTCCCGAACCTCTTCAATGCCCGCCCGGGCGGCGAAGTCGAGCGTCCGCTCTCCCCGATAATTGGCATTGACTCCGGTCTCCGTATTGGTCATCAGCACCAAACTGGCGGCTACGGCTGACAGTAATAGCAGTATGAACAGCGCCGAGATAAGCGCTATTCCGCTTTGCTGGTTTGTTTTGGACCGTTTCATCGAAAGACCCTCCCTCGTGAGACGCCTGCCTAGTGGATTTTCGCTTCCGTTGACACGGTGAAGTTCGTATAAGAGTGGTTCGTCGGGTTCGGTGACTGGGACTGGACGTTGAGGAGCAGCCCGACGTTCTTGATATTCGCCGTGGCACTCCCGTCCGCGCATGTCGCCGCACCACAGGGCAATGTGGCCGCGTTGCCGGCCTTATCGTAAGCGGTGAATATGTTTAGATTCATCACACCGTCCACTTCCGTGTAGTACGTCGGCGTTGCGCCGCCGGCATAGAGGGCCTTCGAAACCGCCCCACGCCGCAGCGTGCATGGGCATGGCCCCGCGGCGGGAGAGAGCTGCACGAAAACTTCGCTCACGCCGGTGCCATCGACGTCGCCTTCGTACTGAATCGCGGTGCTGCTGATACTGACCAGGCCAGCGGCGTACAGATTGGGATTAGCCGTCGAAGTAGCCGTATCGAACATCGCCAGGCTGGGAAAGCCGGCTTGATGCAGATCCTGCACCACCTGGTCCATGAACTGGCGAGACTCCTGGGTGAGATCGACGTTGACTGCCTGGTTAGTGTTGGATTTCTGCATTTCTGTGACTCCGTTCACCACCACGCCAAAGACTATAAGCAAGATAGCTACTGCCATCAGCAACTCCAACAGCGAAAATCCGCGCTGGCCGCCCTCTCGAATTCTTGCGAACCTCCCCATCGCTTTTGACATCACTGTCCTCCGATGCCGCGCAGAGTTATTGGCATGGCGTAAATCGCGCCGCCGAGTTGAGTCGAAGAACTCGTTTGCCGCGCAGAGACCGTGATGAGACGGGTATAGGTGTCAATATTGATTACATTCCACCGCACGTCGTAGGTGCTCTGCGCGCCCGCCGCGCCACAATCGACGTATTGCATGGCGTAGCCGGGGACGGTGCTGGTTGCGGGCGGAATTGCGCTGTAGGTCTGACTCGGATTTATGCCGCCATAGTTGTAGTCGCTCGCAGTGGTATCCAGAAGCGCCCCAGCCCCAGCCGGCGCGGCGCCTCCCGTGGTGGCAATCGCCCATTGGTTCCCCACACAGTCGTTCAAGTAGATTGTGGCCGTGGAATTCGGACTCTGGGCGGCGATTTGATCGAGCACCAGTTGCGCCAGCAAGGTTGCGGTCGTATTTCTGCTGTTCTTGTTGTTCGAAAGGGCGGCGGAGATGAACAGAGTTGACAATGCTCCCAGACCGGTCGCCAGCACGGCCATGGCGATCACCAACTCGAGCAGAGTCATCCCGGCCTTGCCCCTCCGCGCCCGCGCTAGTTTTCTTGTTGTCCTCAGCATTTGTTTCCTCATTGATTGAAGGGAGCCCAAGTCCCACTCGCGTCGTAGTACCAGGTTTTGATTCTGCCCGCCGGAGTGATTGTGACCGCATCCCATTCCTGATTCGTCGAGGATTGGAAAAAAGCCACATAAGCGATCGGGCCGCCTCCGCTGTTGCAAACCGTACCGGTTCCCCCGGCGGCGATGGCTGGAGTACAAGGCAGCCCGTCCGGCCCCCACGTGGGAGCCGTGTTCTTTATGATCGCCGAAGCGCAGGAGCCGCAGAACTGAGTAAACAGATTGCTCGTGTTGGGGGCTGCCGCTTGCGCTTGTGGAACCGCCTCCGATGACAGCGTAACCATGGGATCGGCGGGCGGTCCCGCAGTATAAGAACCGGTCGGAGGCGCCCCCTTGCCCGAAGCCCCATTCACGTTTTGCGGATAAATGTCCACATACGCCATCTGAGGAGCGCTTCCCGCTGCGGCTTGTATATACACGGAATAATATCGGTCGTCGGTCACTGCCCGGGTACGTGCCATCTGCAATAGGTTGGCGTAGTCAGATTCAGATCCCCTAATCCTAGCCGCTCTTATTGAGGTCATGAAGGCGGGAATGGCGATCGCCGACATAATCAGCATGATCACAACCACCATCGTCATCTCAAGCAGCGAGAATCCATGCTGGCCATGCAATCGGTTTGTAGCTTGGAGCTTTGATTTCATTGTGCTTCTCCTGCGCTGAATTGCGGCGCAGCTCGCCGCCTATTGTCGGCGACGACATTCAACAAGCGAGTACAGTAATCCCTGCCAAAATCATGATGATGGCAACGACGATCACCATTTCAATCAGGGAAAGCCCCGAGCTTTTCTGTGTCGTGGAACGCAGCATACTAAGTGCGCGCTCTTAGTCAGTTCGGGGTGTGCCCCTGTTGATTCATCGTAGGGGCGCGGGGGAGATGGGTCAAAGCACGACAGTGCAATAGCGGCGATCTTTTGTAATTCCTGCGGTTACGATGGTCACTTATATGAGGTTTGCGCTGCCGATGCTTGGATTCGACCGCTGGCCGCGTTAAACCCGAGTTCACTGTTGTGCTGGCCGTCGGGAGGCCCACTCTGCGAAAAGCGCGAAACGAGGGGCACCGTCTCGCTTTCTTCTCTGCCAACAGTAATCGGAAGGAATTGCTTGCGGTTACTCGCAGGCGCTGCGACCGGCGGGTTCGAAGCGATCCATCTGCGCTTCGCGCTGGCTGTTGAAGCGGCCTCCGGCCGTCTTTCCGTACTGCTCTTCGCCCGGACAGTAGTAGAGAGCGGTGTGCGGATCGACCCAGACCTCGATTCCAGGGTCTCCTTGAAAATGGACCGCGGGTGCGGGAGCCTCGGCGATTCCGAGAGTGACGAGCGCTTTTTCCCACGGGTGGAGGGCTGCCCGCCGCGGCGAGCCTGCCGCCGGCCACAGCAGGGCCAGCGCGGCCACGCAGATGGCCGCCCCCAGATAGAGGTCGGCGCGCTGAAAGCGCAGCTTCACGCGCAGGTCCCAAAAGCGCTGAATCATGGAACTCGCGCTGGCATCGGCGTCGGTAAGGAAAGAATCGTCGCTCGTCGATAACTGGAATGGCGGGACGGTCAGCTCAGCGTCTTCAGATGCCAGCTCCTTCGGAGTCAGGTCTTCTGGAGTCACGTCTTCCGGAGTCAGGTCTTCCGGAGTCGGGTCCTCTGGTGTCCAGTCTTCGGTCGCTTCCGTGATCCATTGGCTTTTCGCTTCGGCTTTGTCGAGTGCCGATGTGTCGAACGCTCGATCGTGAATGGTCCCGGTCTTTTCCCGCGCGATCATTTCTTCTGCCGCCTCTTTGGCAACCGGCGGGACGCCCGTCCGTGGACCTTCGCGTATCTCGGGAAAGCGCTCGGGCCACAAGCCCTGCTCCTGGCTCCTCAGCCACATCGACGCCCAATTGCGCTGCATGCGTTCCCCGGGACGAAACTCGTCGAAGCCGCAGCTCCCGCACCGCGATGCATCTGCCGGCATCCGGGCGCCACAATGCTCGCAAACTCTTCCGGCTTCCGTCTCGGAATGGGCTTCCGGTTCCGCCTGGGTTTCTCGAGTGGGGGTTTGTCGAGCGAGCTTCTGCCGGTCGTTATGTTGCTGAATGGTGTAGGCAGCGGACAGCAAGCCCTGAAAGGATTGCTCGTCGAGTGTCAGGCTGGGCCGGTTCGCGGGCATGGCATCGCGGGGGAGAAAGATCGTCGAAACTGACACCATTGTAGTGCAAGTCTGGGCAATCTGAAACGAAGAAATGGGAGCGCTTTTGGAACCGGATTCCCGTTTGCGACTTCCAATCTGGAATCGAATCATGAAAACCATCTAAGAGACGGCGAAGGAAAGTAGAGCCTGGAAGTGTAACTATATGGTTTTAAACGGCATTATTAAGCAGCGAAGATTTGGCGAACAGCTTGCTTCTGTTTACGGCGGGTCGCGACCCCAAGACTGAACTGAAGGAGCAGACGAAAAGCCAAATCCAATGATTAACCTTAATGAGATCAAGATAACGCCCCGTGACCGGCAAGTGCTGCATCTGCTGGTGCAGGGATGCAGTAACAAAGAAATCGCGAGCCAGTTGAACATCAGCCCGCGCACCGTCAAACAGCATCTGCGCACACTGTTTCTGCGCGCAGGCATCAGAGAAGGCCGGAAGCGGGTGAAACTCGCCACCGCCATGTTTATCAAAGAACAGTACATCAAGGAGCAGGTGCAACCATGCAACCCCGTGATCGGCTAACCGCCAAGGAAATTCAGGTCGCGACCCTGGTCTGGCAGGGTCTTACCAACAAAGACATTGCTGGGGTGCTCATCACCAGCGAGCAGGTAGTGAAAAACTACTTGCGCACCGCCTTCGACAAGCTGGGAGTGTGGACCCGGCTCGAACTCGCGCTCTACGTCGCCAGCCACGGTGGAGCGAACTGGCATGTGCAATTGGGCAATGGGCTATTGTCACCGGCGGCAGGGTGGAGCGCAGCCGGGGGCGCGGAAGCCACTGCGTTCGCGGATGGGGAAAGAAAGACGGCCGCGGCCTCCGCAGGGACTCGCTAGAAATTGCCGCGTCTCGGCGACTCGCACGCATCGTGGTCAAGCGGATCGCCGCCAGGTGTATTCGGCAGGTCTCAGGGTGTCAGGTCTCAGGAGAAATTCGCTCCCGGTGTGGTTTTGCTTTTCCTGAGACCTGATACCTGAGACCTTTGCTTGGCGGACGGAAACAGATTTCACACTGGTCGTTATGACCGGCGGCTCCCGCAAGCCTCTGGGTTCGCGGGACTGCCAGTTCTAACTAACATGTTTTCAGAAGAATAGCCCGCCAGCTTCTCCCAAAAGCAGCCACTTGAAAAGGCGCGCCGCGCCCCGCAATCCCGGTAATCAAATTGCTCGCTTGCTGGTGGACCCGTTCGATCCGCTTCATCAGTTCGGAGCTTCTTCAATTCCGGCCCAGACTGAGGTAGGTATGGCTTACAAGGACATTTTCTGGATGGCCTGCGACTCAACCGAGCAGTTGCGGGCCGAATACGGGCCGTTCCACACCCGGGAAGAAGCGGAAGTCGAAGCCCGCAAACTTGGCTTTGGATACCTGCTGCGCTACGAGCACATTCTCGGTCCCAACGAAGAAATCGAAGAAGTGCGCTGCGTCTTCCTCGAACTGCAGGACGTGACTTTTCCCAGGCCGGGCGTGATCTTTCACACCCGCTGTGCCAGTTGCGGCGAGGCCGAGACCCACGAGAGAGCGTGGCAGGCGGAAGTCTGGGCCGACATCCACGAATTCGAACACACCCGCCACAAAGTCAGACTGTTTGAGCATGCCCGCGGAGAAGGTCTGAAAGAGATCGCCGACTGGCGCGGCCACGCGGCGTAAGATCGGTTGTCAGCTCTCAGTTGTCAGTTCTCAGTTAAACCAACCACGTTGGGACGGACGCATTCGTCCGTCCAGTCGGGCGAAGCCCGACAGCGACTGTGAATACAACCGCACCGACCCTTTGTGAGCCTCGCGCAGAATATCTTGCAACAAATTGTCATCCTGACCCTGAGCGGAGCCGAAGGGGAAGGATCTGCTTTCGCCACCAGCGTCAGAAGCCCGAGGGTCCAGGCGGATTCATCGCTGCTACAAGCCCGCTCGTGGAGGGACGGGCGTCCTCGCCCGTCCAAGCCGAGCGAAGCTCGGCAGCTGCCGCAAGGCAGGAAAATTCTATGATTTACTTTCCCGCGTCAGAGGGAAGACCGTCGCCTCTCCATTTCGGAGTGTGGGAGAGTAGGTCGCTGCCGGGTGCGCCACTTCTCGCGCTTTTCGAGAAGTGGCCCGCAGCACATCTGGCAAAAGCGATTCTACGACTTCAACGTATGGACTGAAGACAAGCGCATCGAGAAACTCCGCTACATGCATCGCAATCCGGTCCGCCGCGGGTTGGCGGCTTCCCCGGAACTCTGGCGCTGGAGCAGTTTCCGGGCCTACTTCCTGGGCGAAGCAGGTCAGGTGAGAGTAAATGAGTGGGAAGTACTTAAGATGAAGATCCGGCCCCCGGCCGCGTAAAGCGGAGCCCGCACGGTGTCGGCGGTTCGGCAAGCCACTTCTCGAAAAGCGCGAGAAGTGGCGCACCCCCAGTTATTGCGGTGCAATGTTAAAAGACAAATCCGAGGTGCGCTTCCCGCTAAAGTGGTCCACCCGCCTGGACAGCTTGAGTGTGCGGGCTTACACTTGCCGCCGTGGCTGACGAGACGAAGGTCATCGACGTTATATCTCGCTTGCTCCACCCGAGTGTGGCGGGTGTGTTGGCCGCGTTTCTTCCCGGCTTGTTCTTCGAAACTTGCGTGATGATCGCTCGTCCGCAGATCGCGCAGCTTGTGGTGGCCCGCGCAAGCCTCTTGTACCGCTACACGCCTGTGCTCGTCGCATTGCTCGTCGCTTTTGTGGTAGGCAGCGCTTTCATGCTGTGGGTGCAGCTTATCCAGTATGTAGTGCGGAAGTCGCTCGGAAAGTTGGGTCGGCTCGGTCTGTGGGACTCGCTGGTGCAGTGGCTCGCCAGCCGGGCCGTGAGGGGTCACGCGGCGCGGGTAGTGGCTCCAGGGCAGAGGCCTCCCGCACCCTCTTGGTACTTTCGCTTCGTCCAGCGGTTGCAGTACCGAAAGGAAGAGCAGGATCGGGAGTGGAGGCAAACATGCGATGCGTGGGAAGATGTGGCGACAGTGCTGCTTAAGCGGTATGGAGTTGAGAATCGTGGGCATAGCTTGCGGCCTTGGACCAGTATCCTAGGAACGCTGCGGGTGGAGGAATTGCGTGGGTACACGCTCGTCACGGCGCTACATGCAACCGGCTGGAGTGGCTTGGCTGCGGCCCACTTTGCCCCGGAGCTGAGGATAGTTCCGTTTGAGGTTTTGTGCCTGTTTCTTATTTTCTGCGGTCTTTTTGGGGACCTGAGTTTAGCTTTGCACTCGTCGCACCTGCTGGGTTCTTGGTTGATGGGGTTGGGAAATACCTGGGATGAATTGAAGAAGACAGGCATCAGCAAGAGCGCCGAGACCAGCGAAAAATCGGATTAAGCTTAGGACTGCCGGGCGAAAGGTACTTTCGCGTTTTGTTCCGCCGCAGCGGGTGCGGTAGAGTTTAAAGGCCGGGCGGGATTCGAACCCACGTTTTCGCAGCGTGCCTGCGAGAACCTTGGACGAGGGCTGCCACCCACGAACCGAGGGAGCATCACTTGCACTCCGGTGTCCTATCCTTTGAACGACCGGCCACCTCTAGGCTGAAGCCTTTCGTAATCTTGCGCAAGTCACGATGGTGCCATAAGCGGGGCCCTTTGGACACCATCGGTGTGTCGGCGGGTGGCCCGGCCCTCCGCCGGCACAACCATGCAGGGGGTGCCCCATCCGTCGCGTGCTTTTCGCGAAGAGTGGGCGGCGGTCTGATGGCACAATGGGACCACGCCTTCACGCCGCGCGAGTTCAAACGAACTCGGACTTGCCTTCCATCTTTTTCATCACAAACGCCCGGCCCAGGTGTCACAGACATCTAACCATCCGTCGGCGACAATGGAGATCGACCTGTTGTGCAGGGCCGAGGCTTCCAAGGCGCCCCTTGAAGTTGCTGGCTCTGCGGGTCAGTACTAATTGATAAACAAATTCGAGGCGATGAGCGATAGTCAATCCGCTACCAAAAACCGTAGAATGAGGCCAAAATCGAGCGAAATCGAGCTAAGTCCTTATTCCGGAATATTTTGAAAATAAGTCCTTTGCGCTCTAGATTTTGGCGGGATGAGTCCCCCTAACCCCATGATTCCAAAGATTCAGGGGGGAGGGGGGTGGTAGTAAACACGCGTTAATACCTTAATAGTAAACATCCGTTCCTATTTTGCAGGCAGCAAATCGCCCGCGGCGAGGACATAGGTGGTCTGCTTATCGAGCTTGATATTGGAACGCTTGGAAGTAAGGGTGACGGCTCCGTCGCCATTGCGCGTGGACTCTATATTTTTCATCAAGACGCGGTGTTTCGAAATGCCTGGCGCGAGCGGCGCGTTCTTGTCCGCGCCCGTGTCAGAGCCTGGAAATGGCGGTGCAGTCGGATTTCTCTGGCCGGGATAAGCGCCAGACGCATCCCAAACTTTCGGGCGGTTTGCGGCGTTCGGCAGGCCAGACGAGAGATCCGGAGTCGTCAGCGGCGCCACGGGATAATACCAGGCGGTCAAGTAAACCTTTGGCGCGAGCGAAAGCACGATGGGCGCTGAGCCATTCTTCCACTGCGCGGAGTCCATGCGAATGGCAAGGCGGGATGGGCCGTTGGCAGATTTCGCCACGGACTCGACAACTTCTCCGGACAAGAGCGCATCCTGCGGAATGACTACGCCATTGACCATGGTGGCCACTGCAAGTTTGGCCCGGACCGCGGTTCCGACGGGGGTGGCGCCGGCAACCACGTTTTGCCGCATGATCACGGGAAACTCGAGCCCTGCCGAGGAACTGGGCGCAGCGGGCGCCGGTTGATTGAGCGGCGGTTGACTGGGCGTCTGTTGGCTGAAGGCGGCGGAGGCGAGAACGACAGCTAACACCGCGTGGCGGACGGCGATCGTTTTTTTGCTGGCCGTTTTGCTGAACGCTTTGCCGAACGCTTTGCTGAACATCGGTGCGTCCCCCTTTGCTGACTGACTGGGACAGCGCTTCAAGCGCGGAAAGTATGCCTTAGGGAACTACTGGAATTTACTTTATTGTACTCGTCCGGCAGATGAGTGACACCCTTCACCGAGTCAATTTTGCGGCGGCGGCTTCGTCGAGCAGCCACAGCAATTTTCCGTCGGAGGGTTGCACTCGTTGCGACGGTAATGGAGGAATGTTCTTTCCCTCGAGAACCTGACGCAGCATGTCAGCTTTTTCCGCGCCACTGGCTATGAACATCACTTCGGCGGCGCGATTGAGCACGGGGAAGGTGAAGGTGATGCGATGAGTGTTGAACTTTGCGACCCAATTGGCGACTACCAGGCGCGACTGTTCGTCGAGCGCCGGGGAATCGGGAAAGAGCGATGCCGTGTGGCCGTCGGGACCCAAGCCGAGCAGAATCAGGTCAAAGCGCGGGAATTCGCCGGGTTGGAGTTCAAAGAATCGGCAAAGCTGAGCCTCATAGTCTGAGGCCGCGGCGGCGGCATCGGGATTCTCCGCCGGCACGCGAAAGACGTTCTCGGGTGGAATCGCAATCCTCGTCAGCAGCGATTCATTGACCATCCGGTAATTACTGTCGGGGTCGGTGGGCGGGACGTGACGTTCGTCGCCGAAGAATAAGAAGATGCGGTTCCAGGCGAAGTCGGCGTAACTGGCGGCGAGCAGGGAATAGAGAGCTTTTGGAGTCGAGCCACCGGAGAGCGCGACCGTGAATCGTCCCTGGGCGCCAATGGCGGCGCGGGCCACGCCAATGAATTCTTCGGCGGCGGCGTGAAAAAGATCGGCGGCGGTGGCGACGACTTCAATGATTCGAGTAGACGGCATAGGAAATTGGTAATTTTATAATTTGGTACTTATGTAATTTGATCCCCCGCGATCAGCAAAGCCAAACACAAATTACAAAATTATCCGATTACCAAATTACACAATCCCTGTCATTTCTCGAAATCTCTCCAGCGCCGGCCATCGCGTTCCATCAGTTCGTCGGACTCTTTCGGGCCCCAGGTTCCGGCGGGATAGTTGGGGAAATGACGCGGAGGCAGCGCCTTCCACACATCGAGTACGGGATTGACAATGCTCCAACCAGCTTCGACCATGTCAGCGCGCTGGAACAGCGTGGCGTCGCCGGTCATGCAGTCATGCAGCAGGCGTTCATAGCCGGTCGAAGGAGTGAGCCCGAAATAGTCGGCATACGCGAAGTCCATATTCACTTCGCCCAGTTGCATGGAGGGTCCGGGAACTTTGGCGGCAAAGCGCAGCGAGATGCCTTCTTCGGGCTGGATGTGCAGCACCATTTGGTTGGGCGTCAGGTTTTCCACCTGGGTTTCGCGGAACAGCATGAAGGGCGCGCGCCGGAACTGAATCACGACGTGCGTATTGTGGGCGGGCAGCCGCTTGCCGGTACGCAGATAGAAGGGAACTCCCGCCCAGCGCCAGTTGTCGATCAGCAGGCGCATGGCGACGAAGGTTTCGGTGCGCGAGTCCGGCGGCACGCCCTCTTCCGAACGGTAGGCGGGCACGTGCACGCCGTCCATGATGCCCTCTCCGTATTGGCCGCGGACGGTTTTACTGAGCACGTCTTCGTTGCTGAAGGGCTGGATGGCATGCAGGATTTTGGCCTGCTCGTCGCGCACCGCGTTCGCCTCGAACGAAATCGGCGGTTCCATCGCGGTCAGAGTGATGAGCTGCATGATGTGGTTGGGCACCATGTCACGCAGGGCGCCCGCTCCATCGTAGTAACCGCCGCGTTTTTCGACGCCGACGGTTTCGGCAACCGAAATCTGCACTGGTCAATGTAGCGGCGATTCCAGATGGGCTCGAAAACTCCGTTCGCGAAACGGAGCGCCAAAATGTTCTGCACCGTCTCTTTCCCCAGATAGTGATCGATGCGGTAGATCTGGCATTCCGTAGCGACCCTCAAAAGTTGTTTATTCAAAGCCCTGGCGGATTCGAGATCGTGGCCAAAAGGTTTTTCGATAATCACCCGCCGCCAATGGCTGTTGTCTTCGGTCATCAGTCCGACTTTCGCCAATCGCTCGACGACGTCGCCGAAGAAGTTGGGCGCGGTGGCAAGATAAAAGAAATAGTTGCCGTGGGAGTTATGCTCCTGGTCAACTTTGGCCAGGGTTTCTTTCAGCTTGTCGTAGGTAGCGGGATCGTCGAAATTTCCACTTACATAACTTATGCGACGGACAAACCATTCCCACAAATCGGCATCGATGGCGCCGGTGGCAAACTGTTTGAAGTCTTCGGTGACCTTCTTGCGCGCGTCGTCATCGCTCATGGGGCTGCGGCCCACGCCGATCACGGCGAACTCCCGCGACAGCAATTGCTGGCTGGCGAGATTGTAGAGAGCGGGAATCAGCTTGCGGCGCGTCAGGTCGCCGGTAAAGCCGAAGATCACCATGACACACGGATCTCCGGTGCGCCCCACCTGCGGTTTGATTGTTGCTGGCAGAACTTCTGTTGGAGCCATTGGTACCTCGATTGAAAATTGAATCATTTAGTCGTTGAATCATTTAGCCATTCAGTGGACCGCCAGGTTTCTCAATGATTCAATACCTCAATGATTCAATGACTCAATGGTTCTTCGGTTCGACGTGACCACCAAATTTCTGCCGCATGGCGGAGAGCATCTTCTCCGCGAAAGTATGGTCCTGCCGCGAGCGGAAGCGCGTGTACAGAGCCGCGGTCAGCACTTCGGCGGGAACCGCCTCTTCGAGCGCCGCTTGGATCGTCCAGCGTCCCTCGCCGGAATCCTGCACGAACCCGCTGTACTCGGAGAGCGTGGGATTCTCGACCAGCGCCATCGCCGTCAGGTCAAGCAACCATGAGCTGACCACGCTGCCGCGCCGCCAAATCTCGGCAATATCCGCAACTGAGGGCATTGAATCATTGAATGATTGAGCCATTGAATCAATGCCTTGTTAGCAATCCGTTACATCACGATTCGAACAACTCGGTCGTCCCTACGGGACTTTAATCATTTGCCCCACGTTTCCCAGCGCTGAAGCGCTGGGCTAAGCTCGGTCGCCCCTCCGGGGCTGGCTTATCAACTCCCGAGCAGCGCCTCACTTTCCGATCAGTTCGCGTGCTGCTTGTATGACGGCCTCAGTCGTGAAGCCGAACTTCTTCTGCAGATCCTTGAGCGGCGCGGACGCTCCAAAGGTGTGCATGCCGATGACGCGTCCTTTCGGCCCTGTATATTGCGCCCAGCCGAAGGTCGAAGCCATCTCGACCGCCACCCGCGCGGTGACGTCGGGCGGAAGCACCTCATCGCGGTAACTCTGGTCCTGATGTTCGAATAAGTCCCACGAAGGCATGCTGACCACCCGTGCCCGTATGCCTTCCGCTTTCAGTTTTTCGTAAGCGTCGATGCAGAGATAGACCTCGCTGCCAGTGGCCATCAGGATCACCTGCGGCTTGCCACCTTCGGCGTCGGCCAGAATGTAGGCGCCGCGAGCCAGGCCTGCCGCGGACCGGTATTTCGTGCGATCGAATGTGGGCACAGCCTGCCGCGTCAGGATCAGCGCCGCCGGCTCTTTCTGCAGCTTCATGATGATTTTCCACGCCTCGACCACTTCGTTCGCATCGGCGGGGCGGAGCGTCATCAGCCCGGGAATCGCTCGCAGGGTGATCAGTTGCTCGATCGGCTGGTGGGTTGGTCCGTCTTCGCCGACGCCGATGGAATCGTGCGAGAAGATCCAGATTGCGGGAATTTCCATGAGGGCCGAGAGGCGGATCGGCGTCTTCATGTAGTCGCTGAAGATGAGGAACGTCGAACCGTAGGCGCGGATTTTCGACAGCGCCATGCCATTTACGATTGCGCCCATGGTGTGCTCGCGAATGCCGAAGTGGAAGTTGCGCGCGTTGTAATGATTCGCCTCGAAATCGCCGGCACCGTCGAAGGTGAGCCGTGTTTTCGTTGATGGATACAAGTCGGCCGAGCCGCCCATGAGCCAGGGATCGTTCTTGGCAATTGCGTTCAGAACCTTGGAGGACGAATCGCGGGTTGCGATTCCCTTGGCATCAGGCGCAAATGTGGGAAGGTCCTTGTCCCATCCGTCAGCAGGTTGGCGACGCTGCATGCGTCCGAATTGAGCCGCCAAGTCGGGATGCTGCGTGCTGTACTTGCTGAACAGCGCATTCCACTGGCCGCGCAATTGCCGCCCGCGCTTCCCCATGACGTCGCGAAAGTTCTCGCGCACTCCGTCGGGTACCAGGAACTTGGCATCTTCCGGCCAGCCATAGAAGCGCTTCGTCAGTTTGACTTCTTCTTCGCCGAGCGCCTCGCCGTGCGCTTCTCTTGTGTCCTGGCGGTGAGGCGAGCCGTAGCCGATGTGACTGTCTACAATGATCAGCTTGGGACGATCCTTCACGCTGAGCGCGTGGGTGCAGGCTTTGGCGAGCGCAACCAGATCGTTGGCATCGTGGACGTGCTGGACATCCCAGCCATAGGCTGCGAACCGGGCGGCCACATTTTCGTCGTAGGCGAGATCGGTGTTGCCTTCGATGGTGATGTGGTTGTTGTCGTAAATCCAGCACAGGTTTGAAAGTTTCAGATGTCCGGCGACCGATGCGGCTTCCGAGGAAATTCCTTCCATCATGTCGCCATCGCCGCAAATCGCCCAGATGTTGTAGTTGAACAACTCGAATCCCGGACGATTGAAATACTCCTCCAGCCAGCGCTCGGCGATCGCCATGCCCACGCTGTTGCCGACGCCCTGACCGAGCGGGCCGGTGGTCGTCTCGACACCGGAGGTCAAGCCGTATTCGGGATGCCCCGGCGTTTTGCTGCCCAGTTGCCGGAAATTCTTGATCTCGTCGAGCGAGACGGCAGGGGCCGAAAGAATTTCGCCCGCGGGACTGACTTCTCGCACGCCCGCCAGATGGAGCAGGGAATACAGCAGCATGGAGGCATGCCCGTTGGAGAGCACGAAGCGGTCGCGGTTCGGCCAGACCGGATCTTCCGGGTCATAGCGCAGAAACTGCTGCCACAGACAGTAAGCGACCGGAGCCAGCGCCATTGGCGCTCCCGGATGGCCCGAGTTCGCCTTCTGCACCGCGTCCATCGAAAGCGTGCGAATCGTGTTGATACACAACTGATCGAGCTCGGTACCGGTGGCGACAGACTGGTCAGTGACAGCCATCAATTCTCTCCACGCAAGTCGGCTTGCGTTGCCGCACTTGCGAAATTAGATGAAATCAGCGCCAGATAGTATACAACTGCGCCAACTACCCTAGTTCACATCGTGATCGAGAAACAAGACGAGGCACGAGAGGACCAGGTTTCGATTTTACACCGAGAAGAATTTGGCTTGCTGGCGCCGGATGGGTCGCGCTGACTGATGCAACGCGAACTGCCGATTTCAGGTAAGAAAAATTTTGGCCTGGCTGATTCTGTGTTGCAGGGTGGAGGCCAACTGGTCCACGTCCGTGGCCGCAAGATTCATCATGTCGGGGTCAAGGATCGGGATGCGGTTCGTTCCGATCGCGTCCCGCCGCACCTGGATCAGCAAAGCTTGGAGCGCGTGGGGATCGTATTTTTGCGGGGTCAAGCGGATCAATTCCTGAAGCGCGACTCCGACCGACATGCGTTCGCGGTAGGGACGTTCGCTGGTCATGGCATCGAAGGTCTCGGCTAGGGCCACGATGCGCACCGCTTGCGGCAATTCGTCGCCATGCAAGCCGTCCGGGTAGCCCGACCCGTCTGCTCGTTCATGGTGCCAGCGCACGATTTCCGGAATCTGCGGCCAGGGAAACTGCACGTGGCTGACGATCTGATGCCCAACGACTGTGTGATCGCGCATCTCGCGGGATTCTTCCGCGTCGAGCGCCGCAGCTTTTCCGATTAGCCGCTTATCGACGGCAACCATGCCGATGTCGTGCAGATAGGCCGCCGACCGGAGTGACGCAACATCGTTTGAGTCCATCCCCAGCGCCTCGCCGATTGCCTGTGAGTAGCGGCCCACCCGCAGCGAGTGTCCATGAATGTTGATGTGTTTGACGTCGATGGCGGTGGCGAAAGCTTCAAGCGCGTTGTCGTAGAACCCGTGCAGCGAGGCCAGCAGCCGCAGGTTTTCGGAAACTCGCTGGGCCAGCGTCTGGCCGAGAGTGTGATTCTGAATGGCCAGCGCCACGTAGTGGCTCAGCATTTCAAAAGCGTCGAGCGCGTCTTCTTCGTAGACTGCATCGCCGGGCCGGCGTCCCAGGGCGATCACTCCGGCGAGCTTTCCTCGAACTTTCAGCGGGCAAACGCACTTGAACAGTTCGGGCGCGACATTGCCGTTCGAACTCAGAAAGACATCGTAGGTGGAACTGTTGAGCACTACAGGGCCGACGGCCGCGGTCAGAGTGTGCACGTGGCGGGGAAGCAGGGGAATCAGCGACGGTTCGGGCAGCAGCGCGAATCCTTGGGCATCGACCGAGGTCAGCAAGGAAGGCCGTTCGCCGAACGAAAACAGGACAGCCTCGCGCGCGCCAGCCGCTTCCATCACGGCGGTCAGCATGGTGCGAGCGGTTTGGCGGAAGTCGCGGTCCGCCGTAAGTTCGGGCCCCAAATCCGCCAGCGCTTCGACTGTTCGTAAAAGCTTCTTGAGATTGGTTCCCTGCAATTCGTATAGCGGAGGTGCATGCGAGAAACCAGAGCGCTATCAGGGTAGCACTGCCCCGCGACTCGATTGTTAGTTAGTTTGGTGCAAGCGCCAGAGCATCGGGTGATCGGATCATCGGGCGATCGGATCATCTTTCCCTGCCGAACTTCCGATCACCCGATGACCACGCCGCGTCACTTGTCTTGACAGGCGCGCGGAGTTGGCTCATACTTCGGCCAAATCGCGCGCGCCGCTTCTGTTCTGCCGGTTTTGTCCGGCAATTTACCGACCGAGAGAGATCTGTGGTTGTGCCTCAATCAGAGCCGCCCCGCTCCGGGGAAATAGAGAGCGCGGCCCTGTCCTCCCTGAAAGAGCTGATCGCAGCCGGGGACCAATGCCTGGACCCGATACTGGCGACCATCACAGACGCTGCCCGACAACTGACGGGCGCCTCCGGAGCCGCACTTGCGATGTGGAAGGAAGGGACGATGGTGTGCCGCGCGCGCAGTGGCGACACAGCACCGGCTCTCGGTGCGCAGTTGGGTGGGGAGACTGGAGGAATCTCGGGAAGGTGTTTGCGCACCGGTAAAATTCATCATTGCGCAGATACCGAGAATGATCCGTTCGTCGATGTGGAAGTCTGCCGCAGCCTCGGTTTGCGCTCGATTGCCGTCTTGCCGATTCAGGGCCGGCGCGGGATCAACGGAATTCTCGAGGTTCTTTCCACCCAGCCCGCCGCCTTCAGCGAACAGCATCTTGCTCTTCTTCAGCAACTGGCGGAGCTCGCGGAACGCGCACGCGCATCGCAACCGCATGGCGCATCGTCCGCCGCGCCGAAGCTTCCGGTGGAGAGGCCGCAACCCTCCGGCCTGCTACCGGCGTCGGATCGTGTCGAGGACGTGGCTCTCGCTTTCCTGGGAACTCGATCGCGACCGTTTGCTTTGGGCGCCATCGGCCTCGTAGCGATCTCGCTGCTTGCCCTGGCGATCTGGCTTGGGTGGCGCGGTCCGGATGACGCGGATGGCAAGGCGGATTCGGCGAAGCCGTCTTCTGTCGGCACCACAACCGTCAACGCCGTAACCGCACATTCTCCCGACAAACATTCTCCCGATAATGACCCAGTCTGGAAGGCGAATCCCGGTGGCGAATCCCCGTTTCCATCCAGCGGAAAGACTTCAGCCGGAACTCCCGTGAAGTTCGCCTCAAAAGTGGACGTTGTCTCGAGAAAGAAGACTGCAACGGACTTTGCTGCCGATTTCACCATCACGCGCGAGGTCCGCGGCTCGCAGATAGGATCGCATAATGCCTCGGGCTCCATCGATTCGCGCTTGGATGAGACCGCCTCGACCGAGCCGCCGTCGATTTCCGCCGGCTCCACGAATCAGTCCGCTCTCAACGGAGATCTCTCCGCGAAAGTTTCGTTGCCCGGGCCCTCTGCGCCGGTGTCGCAAGGGATTTCGGGCGGCCAACTGGCGCACCGCGTCGAGCCTGTTTATCCCGCGCAGGCTCTTCTTTCGCGCTTGGAAGGCACGGTCATTCTGGCCGCGACGGTCATGGAGGATGGAACGGTGCGCGATGTGAAGGTTGTCGAAGGCCCGCCCGAGCTTGCCCAATCCGCCGCGGACGCGGTGAAGTACTGGCGGTACGAGCCTTATGAGCTCGATGGAAAACCGCTGAAGACCGAGACCAGGATTACCATTGACTTCAAGCTTCCCTCCGACGCTCCCGTGCGCTGACTACACGCCGACCGGGAATGGCTTGCTGTGGGTTTCCGAACCCATCGAGAGTCCGGCGAACCGCCCCTGCAGCAGTGACATCAGCCCCGTGACCCAGTAACCGATCACGAACAACAGCAGGAAGGGAACCGTGAAGTAGTTCTCGTTGTCGATGGCGTAAAAGACCGCCAGCGCGAAATAAGCTCCGATGAGGAGTTCAATCCACGGAACCCATCCCAGACGCTTTCGGTATTTTTTCGCGCCGACTCTGTCCTTCTTTGATTCGACGCGATACTTGGGAGTACGGACGAAGGCGGTCTGCCTGCCAACCAGAGCTTCGAGCACGGCAATCGTATTGGTGATCGTCAGCCCGATTCCGAGAGACATCAATATTGGCAGGTAGAGCAGCGATCGCAGCCAGCTTTTCGGAAACAGTTCCTTCTGCGAGACGAGATAGAAGCTGGAGATGGAGAACGTCGAAGCCATGAACAGGGGCAGGTCGATGTAGAGCATCTGGAACCATCCCTGGTAGAAGCGAATAATCATGGCGGGCATCAGCAGAACCGAGAGCACGATCATCAGTGGATAGCTGATGTTAGCCGTCAGGTGATACACGGCTTCGATCTTCTGGTGCCGCGATACGTCGCTCCTTAACACCTGCGGAAGTATTTTCTTCGAGACCTGGATCAACCCTTTGGCCCAGCGCGCCTGCTGCGTTTTGAATGCGGTCATCTCTACCGGCAACTCGGCTGGACATTCGACGTCCTGCAGATAAAGAAACTTCCATCCTTTGAGCTGGGCGCGATAGGAAAGATCGGTGTCTTCGGTGAGCGTGTCATGCTCCCAGCCGCCGGCTTCGTCAATGGCGCAGCGCCGCCACATGCCGGCCGTGCCGTTGAAGTTAAAGAAAACGCCGCTGCGTGCCCGCCCCGAGTGCTCCAGCACGAAATGACCGTCGAGCAGAATGGCTTCGACCTGGGTCAGCAAGGAATAGTTGCGGTTGATGTGCGTCCAGCGCGTCTGCACCATGCCGACCTTGGGATCGGTGAAGTGATGGATGCACTTCAGCAGAAAGTCGGGTGGCGGAACAAAATCAGCGTCAAAGATGGCGATGAATTCGCCCTTCGCGGTTTTCAATCCTTCCGCCAAAGCGCCAGCCTTGTAGCCTTCACGATTGCCGCGATGCAGGTACGTAACCGGATATCCCAAGGCGGCGTAGCGATCGACCAAAAGGCGTGCGACCTCTGCGGTTTCGTCGGTCGAGTCGTCGAGCAGTTGGATGTCGAGCTTTTCTTGCGGATAGTCGAGCCGGCAGACGGCGTCGAGCAGCCGCTCCACCACGTATTGTTCGTTAAAGATCGGCAACTGCACGGTGACGCGCGGCAGGTCATCGAAATGGAAATGAGCCGCTGGTTCCGTCGTCTTGTTCTTCTGGTTCTTATAATAAAGATAGACCAGCCAGTAGCGGTGCCCGCCGTACGCCGCCAGGACGATCAGCACGACAAAGTAGGGAATCAGCAGCGCCAGGTCAAACGCATTGACCTGGTAAAGCCCCTGGAAAGTCTTGTCCAGAAAATGGTGGCGAAGATAGGGCACCAAGCCCTTGGAGGCAAGCATGACGGCCAAGGCCAGCGGGGAGGAAGTAAGTCTCAAATCCATGAACTCAACCGCACCGTGAATCAAAAAGAAAGAAGGCACAAGCATTGTACCCGTTTATCGCCACTCCTCGCCCGCTGGACTGAGCTTCAGATCGAGCTTCTGATGAGAACCTTCCTCCACTTTCACCGCCGTACCATTTGCTTCCTGAGACTTCAGAAAGTCTGGGTCGCGGTACACGCCCTCTTCGAGGTCCTGCCAGGCGAATAGCGTGTAGCTGCCCGGAGCTATGCCGCGAATCGTAAAGCGTCCATGCTGATCGGTCGATCCGAGCCCAAAGTGATCGGGAAGCTTGCGGTATTTTTCTTCCGGCACAGCCACAACCGTGGCATTGGGCACCGGATGATCGTTGTCTACATGATCGATATTCACATCTTTTTCCTTTTCAACAACCGCTCCCTCAATCGTGCCTCCCTTGGAACTAAGGAGCAGATCAAGCGTCGCGGGCCCGTTTGCCGTGAATCCGGTTGCTACATCTCGTCCGCCGAGGGTTACGGATTTCAGGTAGAAGTTGCTCTGAACGTCGGCCCCGAATAGTTGCACGATGTAGTTGCCGGGGATCACGTCTTTCCACTCAAAATTGCCGAGCCGGTCGATCGGCGCGTTCGTCCCAAAGAAGTTCTGGGACAGGAAGAACCCTGGATCATCGGGCACGCGCAGGTTTACCGAGTACAGACTACGCTCTCCGGACGCGCTGCCCTCGATTTGGAGACGACCGGAGAGCCGGAAAGAAGGCAGGGGACTGAGCTTCAAGCCTTCGACGTCGGCGGCTACGACGTTGATATCCTGGTGCGCAGTTAGCGGTTGCGAATCCATGCCGGCCGATGCCCTGACCAAGTAAGACCCCGGGGCGACCCCGAGGACTTCGAACTGACCATCCGGCCCAACTTCACTCGACCGGACAGAGTCGCCCGCCTTGGGAATCAACTCCACGGTGGGCTTCTGGGCGACCATAATGCCAGTAACGATTCCGCGAACCCGATACGTTCTCGCCGGCGCCAGCGTGAGGTTGACCGGCATCTCGTCGCCCGCCTTAAGCGTTACAGCCGAGGCCTGCGTGCCGTCGTAGGTGCCCGGATAGTAAGTGGTGACATAACGGTTATCGGGCTGCATGTCCCCCTTGTTATCGCCCTGCGGCGATTTCTCTTGCTGCCGTTCGTAATCGCGGAAGTCGGGAGGCGGCATGGCCGCAATCCAATACTGCCCGGGAAACAAACCGGCGAGCCGGTATTCGCCAAGATCGTTCGTCGCCTCGCTTCCGGCGGTTTCCCTCGTTGCCTTCCCTGGCTTTTTTCTTAGTGCGATCACTCTAACCCCGGACATCGGGTCGCCTTCCTCGTCCGTCATGCGGCCGCTGATGATGGCCGTGGGCAACATGCGAAAGAGAAGGTCTTCCACCGACTGCCCGGCCTGAACAGTTAAAACGTTGACGTCAGATTTAAGCCCGCGCCCATTCACCCCGACCAACCCGCTTTTCTCGAGGTAGAGCCGGTAACGCCCAGGCAGGACGTTCTCAATGTGGAAATGGCCGTCGGTATCGGTCGAGGCGGTATAGTTTCCGCCCTGCTTCTGATCTTCCGCGACGACCTGCACCAGCACTTTTTTGAGCGGCTGGCTGCCCGGTTCCTTCATCACCGTGCCTGCAATGGAGGACGCGTTCACGGTGGGTGTGGAGTCCTGCGCGCTCGCCAGCAACCAGGCGCTGAGGACGAAAAAGGCGAGGACGAGTGAGCTTTGCCGATCAGTTCAGAAAATATTGCCGGTACAACGTATCGCGCTGCGCCGGCCGGAAGCCCGCATCGCGTATGATGCGCCGCAATTCTTCTTCGGTTGTGCAGTTATTCACGCCCGCGGCGCGGACGACGTTCTCCTCCAGCATCACCGAGCCTACGTCGTTGCCGCCGAAGCGCAAGCCCATCTGGCAGACTTTCAATCCCTGCGTTACCCAACTGGACTGCACATTCAAAAAATTCGAAAGATAGAGTCGCGAAATCGCCAGCACTTTCAAGTACTCAACCGCCGTGGCCTCATCCCAGCGGCGTCCGCCAAGCGCGGTGTTGGCAGGTTGGAAGCTCCACGGGATGAACGCGGTAAACCCGCCCGTCTCCTGCTGCAAATCGTAAAGACATTGGAAGTGGTTGATGCGGTGTTCGATAGACTCGCCGACGCCAAACATCATGGTTGCGGTGGTGCGCATGCCGAGCTGGTGCGCGGTGCGATGCACCAGCAGCCAATCCGCGGTCAGGCATTTCAAGCGCGCAATTTTGTAGCGGACTTCATCGTCAAGAATCTCAGCGCCGCCACCCGGGATTGAATCGAGGCCAGCGTCGCGCAGGCGCGCAATCGTATCGCGCACGCTGAGATTGCTGTACTCGGCAATCGCGAGAATTTCAGAAGCCGAGTAGCAGTGCAGGTGAACCTGCGGGAAGCGCTGCTTGATGCCGCTGAGCATCCGCTCATGCCAGTCGATCTTGAGATCGGGATGCAGACCGCCCTGCATCAGCACGCCGGTGCCGCCGAGTTCCACGGTTTCGCGAATTTTCTCGTAGATGGTATCGAGGTCGAGGATGTAACCCTCGTTGACCTTGGCCGCCGTTCCCTTCAACGGACGATAGAACGCGCAGAACGTGCAATATTCCGTGCAGAAGTTGGTGTAATTAATGTTGCGGTCGATGATGTAAGTCACCGTGCCTTCGGGATGCAGCTTGCGGCGGACCGCGTCCGCCTCCATGCCAATCCCGATCAGATCGTCGGACCGAAACATCTCCAAAGCTTGCTGTTTGGTCAGGGACATCCTCTTCACCCCACGGTAATGGTTATTTTAGCTGGTGAGAGGCGATGGGCGCGAGTTTGCTGAAGTTGACCGAAGGCTCCTAGGCTGTCCGGCGGCGAGCCTGCGATTGCGGGCGGGGAGTTTCCTGACCGCTGCTTTTCTGTCTGCGTTTGTACTCGTACAGGCCGTACAGTGTGCCCACCGCTGAGAAAGCGATCAGGGCGATAAGCACGGGCCAGTAGTACAGGGCAAAAAGCCTCACGATGTGCCGGCCGTAGTGAAACCCGAGATAAGCGAGGATAGTGAACCGAAGGCCGCGCCCCACGGCCAGAGCGGTCAGAAACTTCCTGGTCGGGTACTGCATGGCGCCGGCTGCCAGAAGCATGGGCACGATGGGAAACGGCGGCGGAAGCAGCGCCGGGATCGCGACCGCCGCGAAGCCCCATCGAGAAAAAATCGCGTATACCTTGTTGGTCGTCTTCTTCGAAAATCTTTTTTCCAGAGTTTCTTTGCCACCTTTGCGAGCCATGCGGTAAGTAAGATAGCCGCCGATGAGCGCTCCCGCCGTCGCCATGATCGCGTAGTAAACCCACATATTGGGATGATGGGCGGCCAGCAGGATGGTGACGATGTCCGTGCTGCCCGGCAGAGGGATAACCGAGTTGTCGACGAGGCCCAGCAAAATCAGGCTGGGGCCACCGAGATGGATCAGCCATCGCAAGGCACTCTTTTTCGACACGAGCAGGACAATCGCAAGCAAATCCATCTTCCTTATTGGAGCAGGAGCGGCTGGCAAGATGCAATGTTAAAAAGCAGCCTATGCCGTCCAGCTAAAGGAATTGGCAAAAGGGGAACGCGGAGTTCTAAACAAAATGAAGTTCCGGCGCTTGCGGAAGGGCGCCGATTTCCGCGGCTAGGCGGTAATAAAGCTCAAGCCCTTCCAGGCACGGAGGGTCGAGATAATAATGGATGTTGTGCGTCAGGTAGACGCGAACCATTTCGACCGTGAGGCCGAGGCGCGGCGCCCACTCCTGAGCGATGGCTTCAAGTTTTTTCGGCGACAGCCCATGATCCCGTGACTTCCTGAAAGCCTCAGCGATCGCCGCTCCATCTCGTCCGGCAAGCGCCTGCTTGCGGATGGCCCAGAAAGCGAAGACGAATGGCTTTCCCGTGCGCGCCACCCACTCCTCCGCCAGATCGAGCGTAAAGTAGCGCGTGCGGTCGACCTGCAGTGCCGGGTCTCCGATGAGCAACGCCGCATCGCAAGCGCGGAGCATCGCATCGAGATCCGGAGCCATCGCCTTATAATTGCGCGCTCCGCCCAGCCATTTCGCAAACAAAATCTTGGCCAGCGCCACCGAAGTCATCGAAGAAGTATCGAGCGCAACCGTGCGCACCTGCTTCCACATCGGATCGACGGACTTTTTGCTTATCAGCAGGATTGACCGCACTGCCCGCCGTGACGCAATCGCCACGTCCGGAATGATGACAAGATCCGGAACCGTGGTATAAGCCGCGGCCGGAATGATGCCAATATCGGCCGTTCCCGCACGCAAAGCCGCGGCGCAGGCTGAGGGGATGGTGTAGGAAATATCAAAACTAACGCCCGCGCCTGCCTGATCATGCTCAAAATCCCACATGAGCGGCGCGGTGTTCAGGTAGGAAATGGCCGAGATCTTTAACCGGCTCATCACTTTACGAATTCTACCAAAAGTGATGTGCGCGCCATCCTTGACAGCGTTTTGAATAGCGGCTAATGCTGAATTGCCCAGCAGAAGCTGCGAGCCGCGAGCTACGAGCTAGGAACTGAAGGGCAACCTGTTCGTTCGAAGCTCGTGGCTCGAAGCTCGCAGCCCGGTGGTTTCGGGTCACTCAATATGTCCAATGTCGCAGTTGCTGCCCGCAACCCGGCTTCTTACCAGGCCACCTACTGGCTTGCCCTCGCACTGACCCCGGGATTGGGCCCCACGCGCATCAAGAAACTGATCGAGCGCTATGGCACGGCCGAGTGCGTCTTCCATGCCAGCCTGACCGAACTCGAAGCTACGGGGATGCGCGCGGTTTCCGCGCAATCGGTGGCCACGGGGAAGTCGCTCGAACTCGCGCAGCAGGAATGCGTGAAGGCGGCCGAGGCGGGTGCGAGAATTATTTCACTCAGCGATCCCGAATATCCGTCACGGCTGAAGGAAATTTACGACCCACCGGTAATCCTGTTCGTGAAAGGAAGCGTCGAGGTGCTGGCTCAGCCCGGCATCGCGATGGTGGGAACGCGTCATCCTACGCCCTACGGCAGCGGCATGGCCGAACGTCTCTCCACCGACCTTGCCGCTCGCGGCCTGGTGATCATCAGTGGATTAGCGCGTGGCATCGATACCGCGTCGCATCGCGGCGCCATCGCGGCCAAGGGAAAAACCGTCGCCGTCCTCGGCACTGGAATTGACGTCATGTACCCCAGGGAAAACACGCGGCTCACCGAACAGATCGTGGCCCTCGGTGGCGCGCTGATCACCGAGTTCCCAGTCGGAACCTCGCCAGCCCCGCAAAACTTTCCCATCCGTAACCGGATCATCAGCGGCATGTCCGCTGGCGTACTGGTCGTCGAAGCCGCGGAATACAGCGGCACGCGCATCACTTCCCGCTGTGCCCTCGAACAAAACCGCGATGTCTACGCCGTTCCGGGCAACGTGACCAACAAGAATTCCTGGGGCCCGAACACGCTGATCAAGCAAGGCGCGAAGCTCGTTGCCACCTGGGAAGACGTGTGGGAAGAACTCCCAACCGACGTGCAGGTCGCGCTCAGTTCCATGCAGAATGAATCTCCCGAGCCGGAAACCGCATCTCTATTCCCGGACGAGGTGACCTCGCCCCACGAAAAAAAGGTCCTCAAGTTGCTCAAGGCCGATGAATCCACGCACATCGATCAACTGGTCGAATTGCTGGAAAACGAAATGTCGTCCTCGGAAATCTTCGCCGCGCTGTTCGAGTTGGAGCTGAATGGCAAGATACGGCAGTTGCCGGGGAAGAATTTTGTGAAAAGCTTTTAGAGCGCTGCGAGCTACGAGCCGCGAGCTTCGAGCAAGCCTGAAAGCTAACATCCGGGCAAGCAATGAGTTCAGGAGGTTTCGTGAAGGATTTCAAAGATCTACGCGTATGGTCAAAGGCCCATTCCTTGACGATCGATGTATACAAAGCCACGCGACCATTTCCCAAGGAAGAGTTGTTCGGAATAACTTCCCAGATGCGTCGCGCCGCGTCTTCTATCGGCGCGAACATCGCGGAGGGCACCGGACGCAAGTCTGATGGAGAATTGACGCGTTTTCTGCACATCGCGCGCGGTTCGGCGGCAGAACTGGAGTATCACTTGTTGCTCGCGCACGATCTGGATTTGCTGTCGGAAGCCGTGCACGGTTTGCTTGCTAAGCAGACGGATGAAGTTCAACGTATGCTTACCGCGCTGATTAAGCAGGTTCAGCCAGTCCAGCTTGTCAAGAAAGCAGCAAGCCGGTAGCGGTTTTGTACGCTCGAAGCTCGTGGCTCGAAGCTCGCAGCCCGCGTGCCCGTTTCGCGAAATTTGCCAAGGCATGTTAGTTTCGAGTCAAATAAGCTGTCATTTGAGGAGCCATTGTCCAAAGGTCTAGTCATTGTCGAATCGCCGGCTAAGGCGAAAACTATCCAGAAGTATCTGGGCAAGGGATTCACGGTCGATGCTTCGTTCGGCCACGTGAAAGACCTACCCAAAAGCAGCCTGGGTGTCGACGTCGAAAACCATTTCGATACGGAATACGTCGTCATTCCCGGCAAAGAAAAGGTGCTGGCCAAGCTGAAGAAGCTGGCCCTCTCGGCCGACCACATCTACCTCGCGCCTGACCCGGATCGCGAAGGCGAAGCCATCGCTGCCCATCTCGCCGACGAACTCGGCGACGAGTCCGGCAAGAAAAAGAAGAAGACGAAGGCAGGGACAAAGACAACTAAGGGTAGCGCCAAGGCGAAACCGGACGACGTTGGGGAAGACGCACGTATCCGGCGCGTGACCTTCAACGAAATCACGCAACGCGCCGTCAAGGCCGCTTTCGAGCATCCTCGCGACATCGATCGTAATCTGGTGGACGCCCAGCAGACCCGCCGCGTGCTCGATCGCCTCGTGGGATACCAGGTCTCTCCTCTTTTGTGGGACAAAGTGCGCCGCGGCCTTTCCGCCGGACGTGTGCAGACCGTCGCCCTCCGATTGATCGTTGATCGCGAACGCGAAATCAAAGCCTTTGAGAAAAAGGAATACTGGACGATCGATGCCCATCTCGCTGCCGCTAAGCCTCCGGCATTCGACGCCCGTTTCCTGGGCAAAGGCGAAGAGAAAATCGAAATCACGAACGGCGAGGAAGCGGAGAAAATCCGCCTGGCGCTCGAAAACGCCGAGTGGCTCGTCCGATCGGCGGAAAGGAAAGAGCGCCGGCGCAATGCCACTCCGCCGTTCACTACCAGCAAGCTGCAACAGGATTCCTCGCGCAAGCTGCGCTTCAGCGTGAAGCGCACCATGATGATCGCGCAGCGCCTTTATGAAGGCGTCGAACTCGGCGACGAGGGGCTGGTCGGCCTGATCACCTACATGCGCACCGATTCGACCCGCGTTTCGGCCGAGGCGATCACTGAAGTTCGCGAGTACATTGGTAGCCAGTACGGCGCCAACTATCTACCCGAATCTCCTAATGCATATAAGGAGAAGAAAGAAGCGCAAGCGGCGCACGAAGCTATTCGGCCAACTTCGGCAATGCGCCAGCCCGACCAGATCAAGAAATATCTGCATGAAGACGAATTCAAGGTTTACAAACTGATCTGGCAGCGCTTCGTAGCCTCGCAGATGAATCCCGCCGTGTTCGACCAGACCTCGGTTGACATTGATGCCAAATCAGGCAGCGACGTGTTCTGGTTCCGCGTTACCGGATCGGTCATGAAGTTCGACGGCTTCCTCAAGGTCTATGAAGAGTCCAAAGACAGCAAGGACGAAGAAGACGAGGAACTGAAGCACAAACTCCCGCCACTCGAAGCCGGGCAGAAGCTGACGCTGAAGTCGCTTCGCCCAGAGCAGCATTTCACCGAGCCGCCTCCGCGCTTCAACGAAGCTTCCCTCGTGAAAGAACTCGAGGAGCGCGGCATCGGCCGTCCGTCCACCTATGCCACCATTCTCAGCACCATCCAGGAGCGGCAGTATGCGCAGAAAGTCGGTGGCAAGTTCGTGCCCACCGAAATTGGCCTGGTCGTCACCGATCTGCTGGTCGAAAACTTCAAAGACATTTTCGACTTCCAATACACCGCGCGCCTGGAAGAAGAACTCGACGAGATTGAAGAAGGCAAGCAGACGGGCAACGACGCGCTCACCGAGTTTTACCAGAAGTTTTCCAAGGATCTCCGATACGCCGAGAAGCACATGGAAAACATCAAGCGTATGGAGAAACCGACCGACGAAAAGTGTGAACTCTGCGGTGCGCCGCTGGTCATCAAGTGGGGCAAGCACGGTTCGTTCTACGCCTGCAGCACTTACGACAAGGAAAATCCTGACAGCTGCAAGTTCACCAAAGAGAATCCCATCAATCTGCCCGACCTGGACACGGCCGAAACGCAGGAGATCGCGCAAGAGGAATATTGCGAAAACTGTGGCCGCGTCATGGTCCTGAAGCGCGGGCGCTTCGGCCAGTTCATGGCCTGCACCGGCTATCCCGATTGCAAGACGACGCGGCGGCTCGACCAGGGCAAGAAGGTGCCCGACATTCCGCTCGATGAAACCTGCCCGCTGTGCAAACGCAACTTGATCCTGCGGCACGGCCGTTACGGCGAGTTCACTTCGTGCAGCGGATACCCCGACTGCAAATATGTGAAGCAGAACTTCATCGGCGTGAAGTGCCCCGAATGCAAAGAAGGCGAACTCATCGAAAAACGCGCGCGCAAGGGCAACACTTTTTACGGCTGCGGAAATTATCCGAAGTGCAAGTTCACCTCGGCGGCGAAACCCGTCCCCGAGAAGTGTCCGGATTGCGGACATGAGTACCTGGTCGAACGACTGCGCAAGGACGGAATGGTAATCGCGTGCCCGAATAAGGAATGCGATTACGAACGCGCCGTTGAAGGCGCAACCGCGGGCGTTTCAAAAGCCTGACAAAGACACGGTTGTTAGAACGAAATTTCAGAAACATAACTAAATTCAGAAATACCTAACGAGGCGAAAATATGGCAAATAAAGCGACACCGCACGATGCGAATCTGGTTCTAAAACTCTACGATCTCCGCCGCGAAACGGAGATGCGCAAGGCAAGAAGCTGGTTTGGGGCGGAATTCTGGCCGCAGAGCGCCGCCGACGTCCTGAAAGTCGTCAATGCGTTTCCCAGCCAGGAAAATGCCTGGATGCGTCAGGTCGGAGGCTACTGGGATATGGCCGCATCGCTGGTATTGCACGGCGCCCTCAACGAAGAGCTCTTCCTTCAGCCCGGCATTAGCGGCGAAATGTTTTTCATTTTCGCCAAGATTCATCCCTTCCTGAAAGAAGTCCGGGAAAAGGTGAACAACCCCGAGTTGTTTGTGAATATTGAGAAGGTTGCCACCGGATCGAAGCTGGCCCGCAAGCGTCTGGAACGCATCTCGAAAAATGTTGAGAATCGCCGCAAAGCGCTGGCCAAGCCGGCCAAGAAGGGCTGACCGCAGCCCAGCGCTCTTCTGATCCTGATTCGTGGCACATTCTCGTCGCTGCCCATCTGCTATCCTAATAGGTTGTGCGGATGCTCTGGTGGTTTCTCATACTGGGAGTCAGTACTGCGGTGGTCGTGTCGGTTGCGCTTACGATCTATATGCGGGTCCGGCGGCAAATGAAGCGCACGGCGGCCCACAGAGCGGAAATCGACGGCCTCGACCAACCGCCGCCTGAGGCCTGATCCGGCACAAGAATTCGATCCGCAAGTTTAACCCGCGCAGAGGAAAGGAACGCCATGTCTACGCAAATTCTTGGTCAGCAGACTCGGTCCCTGGTTCGGGGAAAAGATCAGGTAAAGGATTGGCGCAAGGAATGGGCGAAACAGGCGGCCATCGTGATCGCCGCCAGCCTCTTCGTTGCCTTGTGCGCGCGCGTGACTGTGCCGCTACCCTTCACGCCAGTTCCGCTGACGCTGCAAAACTTCGGAGTTCTGGCCGTGGGCTTGCTCCTCGGTCCGCGTCGCGGTTTCGCCGCACTCTCCCTCTACCTCGTCGAAGGCGCGTTCGGACTACCCGTATTCAGTCTAGGCGGCGGAATTGGTCATATCCTCGGCCCGACCGGTGGATTCCTCATGGCCTATCCACTCGTGGCATTCGTCGCTGGCTACATTTACGAGCATAGTTCACACCATAGTTCACACCGTTTCAGCTGGGCCGCGCTGTCAGCCCTGGCTGCGGAAGTGGTGCTCTTCGCGGGTGGACTCAGTTGGCTTGCCGTGATCACGCACTCGGTTTCTCTGGCGATCAGGTTTGGCCTCTACTGGTTCGTTTTTGCGGAAGTCATCAAGGTGCTGATGGCCGCAGCCGTCGCCGTTCGCTGGCACCAACGCCTTTCTTCGCAACCGTAGGTTTTGGGAAGGGCACGGCTTCAGCCGTGCCGCTCATAGCCACACACAATTCGGGCTTTAGCCCCTGACGGCGAGATGTCATGCCACGTCTCACTCATGAGACCAGTTGTAGGTAAGTTTATAGAACAGGATTACGGAATCATATGAGCACAGTATCTTCTCCAGTTCGCGACATCACCGTGGCGCACAGCCCAGACTCCGACGACGCATTCATGTTTTATGGCTTGGCCACGAACAAAGTTCGCGTGCCGGGACTGAAGTTCAGCCATACCCTTTGCGACATCGAGACGCTGAACCGCCAGGCGCAGGAAGGCGTCTACGACGTAACCGCGATTTCATTCCACGCCTTTCCCTACATTCAGGAAGACTACGCGCTGATGTCGTGCGGCGGTAGCGTGGGCGATGGTTATGGTCCCATGCTCGTTTCCACGCGTCCGTTCACGCAGGACGAAATCAAGCGCAAGAAAATCGCGGTGCCCGGCAAGCTCACCACCGCCTACCTGGCGCTCGAACTGTTCGCGCCCGGCATTGAAGTGGAGGTCGTTCCCTTCGATCAAATCATCCCGCAGATTCTCGAGGGGAAACACGAAGCCGGCCTCATCATTCACGAAGGCCAGCTTACCTACGACAAGTCCGGGCTGCACCGCGTCGTCGATCTCGGCAGGTGGTGGCAGAAAGTTACCGGACTGCCGCTGCCGCTCGGCGGAAACGCCATCCGGCGCTCGCTCGGCAGGGAAACGATGACCAGCGTCACCCAGGCGATACGCGAGAGCATCCAGTACGCCATTGATCATCGCGAAGAAGCGCTCGCCTACGCCATGCAGTTTGCCCGCGATCTCGATACCCAACTCGCCGATAAGTTCGTCGGCATGTACGTCAACGAGCGTACCCTGGACTACGGCGACGACGGCCGCGAAGCCGTGAAGCGGCTGCTCGATATGGGACACAAGGCGGGGATTATTCCGCAGACGCCGCGAGTGGAGTGGGTATAAAAAGGCTGCGAGCCGCGAGCTACGAGCCGCGAGAGAGATGAGGGAGCTTTTGCTCGCTCGTAGCCCGAGGCTCGTAGCTCGCAGCTCTCCTACCTCACCCTCTCCGGAAACGAAAACACCGGATCAATGTCCACCGGAACATCCGAGGCCGCTTTCAGCGACGCCTTCAATTCTTCGGGCATCGTGCCGTATTTCTGGAACCAGTTTTCCGCGCGCGAGCGGTCCCCCGTGGCCTCGATCTCCAGCAGTTCCTTGGCTAGATCAGCCAGCGCGCCGGGCATCTTCTCGTAGTTAATCGCGTATTTGCCGCTGGCGTTGCGGCCAATCGCACCGCGCTCGGAGAGATAGTTGAACTCCATCATCTCCGCTTGACCGTGTGCCTCAGCGGTTCCGAAGCGTACCGTGCGAAACAGGTCGCCCACATACGACGCGTAATACTCTTCCAGCTTTTCTTTGGGAAGCGCGTCGTGATCCACCAGCCATTTCAAAGCGAACATTCCGGTGACATCGGCCTTCGCTTCTTCCAGGCCGCTATAGCCCGGACCGATCGCTTCCCGAATACTGACTTTACCCGCCGATTTGTCGGGCAAAGTGCGCGCAAACGCTGGGCCCAGTCCGTGACAGATCTCGTGCATGATCGTGCCCAGCAGATAACCTTCGCCCGAAACTTTAGCGGCCTGGTCCGGCACCATCAGTTTGCGCGCGACCGGCAATATGACGTAGTTCACCCGCGCGTCCATGAAATTTTTGAAGAAAAGTTTCTTGCTGCCCTTTTGCTCATGCACCCGCGGATCGTTTGGCAGATTGTCGGCCACCGCCTGGTACCCATGAGTCATGTCTCCCGCTCGAAACGGAGCGTCCATCACTTCCATTGGCGTCTCCAAGCCCTGTTTCGACGGCCGATCTTCCGCCGCCAGCGGCAGCGCGTCCTGGATTTCTGGTACATATTTCTGAAACAGCTCCAGCTTTTTGCTCTCGCGCTCGTTGCGCACCATCACCGCCGCGCCGTACGAACCTTTCACGCCCAGCAATCCGTCCATGTAGGTTTCATCCGGCGCAAAAATAATGTCGAATTTCGGATTCTTCAACTCCAGCCATGCCAGGTCGCTCGGGAAGTAATCATCGCTGAGCAGCGCATCGGCCCGCAGTCGAAGAAATTTTGCGAAGGCAGCGTCATCACTGAGCTTGGCCGCGGCCCGCAGGGCTTTTGCCGCCGGCTCCAGAAAAGTGCGAAATGCAATCCGGTAGGGAACGGCCTCCAGTTTTTCGTGATGCCAGCGCACGATCGTGAACTGATCGTAGATCGCCGCCTTCTGCTCCGGATGCTGCTTGACGTATTGCTCCACCTGCTCGAGCGTCAGGTTTGCAGGATAGAACCCTTGCCCCGGCGGCATGGCCTCCGTCCCGACAAACGGTTTATTTTCGTCGATCAGATCGAAGCGCGAAGCGTTAATCCACAAGTAGCGTCGCAGTTGCAGATCGCGCCGGTTTCGGCTCGAGGCCAGAGACTGGTACAGCGTCAGGCCCTCGGGGTCGCTCTGCCGCCAGTAGATGCTTTCGAGGTACCCGCAGGCCTCCACCAGTTTGTGAACGAGTTGCTGCTCACGAGCGCTCAGACCCACCGTCCGGAACGGCATTTGGACGCGCCGGAACCTGGCCAATCGCTACTCCAGGTCAGCCGCGACCTTCAAATTCGCTGGGGCGCCGCCCTTCGCCGCCGAACCCGTCATCACCCGCGCTTTTTTCTGCTCTGCCGCGCCGAAAGTTGACATCAGGAGCATGAAAAGTAAAATAGGTCCACAGCACGCTAAAAAGCTTTCAATACGACCATTCTTCATAGGAAGACAAGTCTATCAAAGCCGTGAATACGTCCGGAGCCGTTATCATGAATCCATGCGGGGAGAGAACGGCGCCCAGACTCTGCTCATCGATGCCGACGACACGCTCTGGGAAAACAACATCTATTTCGAACGGGCGATCGCCAAGTTCATTTCGTTTCTGAACCATCGCGAATACTCGCCTGAGATGGTTCGGCTGGTGCTGAACGATGTCGAGCGAGAATCCATCGTCAAACACGGCTACGGCCTGCACAGCTTCGCGCATTCGCTGGTTGAAACCTTCGAGAAGCTTTCCGTTGACCCGGTCACGCCCGACTTACATGAACGCATTCGCAGCTTCGCCCACCAGATCGCCGATCATCCCATCGAAGTTCTCCCCGGCGTGCCCGAGACCTTGCAGTATCTCGGCGAGCGCCACCACCTCATCCTGATGACCAAGGGAAACCCCGCTGAGCAATCCGGAAAAGTCGAGCGCTCGGGATTGAAAGAATATTTCTCCGCCGTCGAGATCGTGGCCGAGAAGGACGAATCGACCTACCGCTCCGCTATCGCCAAGTACGCCCTGCCTGCGGACACCACCTGGATGGTCGGCAACAGCCCCAAGTCTGATATCAACCCCGCTCTCGCCGCAGGCCTGCACGCCGTCTTCATACCCCACGACAACAGCTGGATTCTCGAGCACGAGGAAGTCACGACCGCCCCAGCATCCCAGAAACTGCTCGTGGTCGACCGTTTCATCGACCTCAGAAAACACTTCTAGCGGTCATTGAACGGCAACAGACTGATCCGCTGCCGGCTCGCGTCGGCCCGAGGATTGGGCTTGGAGCAGTTTCCGAATCAGTGAAGAGAATGCCCGGCCCGCCGCTTGGGTGGCGGCTGTGTGGGGTCGTGGGGTGAGGGCCGGGCAATTCTTTGCTTCCACTCAGGATTGCAATTGTTGCCTTTATACCGCATGAGACCTTTCCCCGCCTGTGACGGCGATCACCATTCTGCGTGACTGAATCACTTAGCGCTGTGATGAAGGTCACCGCCAAGACGGACTTCACTCGCTAAGGTAACAGTGAAACTGCTAAACAAAACATCTCAGGAGAAGCATTCATGGCGTATGTAATCACCGACACTTGCATCAAGGACGAGCTTTGCGTGGACGTCTGCCCGACCGACTGCATCCATCCCAAAAAAGACGAGCCGCAGTTTGAGGCGGCGACACAGGTTTATGTCGACCCCGAGGGTTGCATCGATTGCGGCGCCTGCATTCCGGTGTGCACCTCGGATTCGATCTTCGTGGCCGAGGAACTGCCGGAGGACAAAAAAGAGTTTTTGGAAAAAAACGCTGCCTATTACGCGAAAGCATAGCTTTCCCAACTATCTGGCGAATGCCCCGTCGAAGCTCCCGCTTGGGCGGGGATTCGCCGCAGCTCACTGACTCGATTGCAGACTTCGGAGTAATGCTCCCTCATTCCGCCAGGCATCGAACCGCAGCTTGCCGCAGCGTGACATGAGGTGACCAGCATCACATAATCTCGCTGGAAAATAGGATCATAATTTGATTGGACTCGTCCTCAATCCCTGGGGAAGGGAGGAGAGTATGAAGACAGAAACGTTGGGAAGAGATGCAGTAATGATGCTCAGCCACAGGTTCGTCCGTCACATCGAGGAGCGCTCTGATGCTCTGGCCATCAGCCTCCTGCACAAGATTCAGCGGTCGGCCCGTACTGAGGCCTTCCGCAAAGTTCCGCCAGACGAACTTACCGATCGGGTATCCGAAATCTATCGCCACCTGGGTGAGTGGCTCCTTGACAAGAGCGAAGCCGATATCGAACAGCTCTATACACAAATTGGGACTCGCCGCGCCCAACAGGGTGTGCCGCTGAGCCAGCTGATTTGGGCAATCATGTTGACCAAAGACAATCTCTGGGAGTTCATCCTGGATGACTCCTATCCGGATCGCCCGATAGAGGTCTTCGGCAAGCAGGAATTGTTGCAGTTGCTCGACCAGTTCTTTGAGAGGGCAATTTACTCAGCCGCCGTAGGCTATGAGTTGGCGGCAGAAGCGAACGTCAGAGCAGAAAGCAAGACACGAAAAGCCGCATAGGGAGCGGGCTGACGGATCACGTTTGGAGCCTTGAGGAGTTGCGGCTGCTGCTCCACCCCTCGCGCTTTTTCGAGAAGTGGGGCCTTTCGCCGCGATTGCCTGGTTCATTGTCCAACTTTCATTGTTTAACTTTCATTGTTCAACTCTTGCTTCACCACCCGCCCAAAGCCGCAAAATACCCAATCGAAGTTAAACTAATTAAAGCGCCGTTGCAGATCGAAAGCACCCCGTTCAAGGTCCGCTTGGGCGGGGGCTCTTCGTCGGTCATTGACCCGCCCGCTTTCGGATAACCAATCAAGTAAGTAATTGGCGCCTCGCCAAGAGATCTCGAATGCTCGCCGATCTCCCACCGATACTTGCTTGCGCTCAGTTTTTCGACCATCTCACGCAGTTCATGTGGCCGATATGTCCGCAGGCAGGACACCACTCCGTCGAACAGTAAGACCACGGGAATGATCGGAACCAAATATGTCCAGAGCAACCGGGACCAGCGGAACGGACGGATCAACGGAGTGCAGACGAAGAGCATGAGAACAAAGGCAAACGTAAGGCCGATAGTTGACCAAGCGCGCCTCGCTATTTCAAATATGCCGACGGCTTCGCCAGCATCGACAGCATTCTGGAGTATGGCGCGAGCCTCTTCCGGCGCAAAATGATGGAACGACGTGAACATCGTTCGCAGCCCCTTCAATTCACGAGGAACGTTCATCGCTTCAACCGAGTCCGGATAGAAAGTAATCTGATTCTCAGAAGCCGCTCTAACCTTTTGGAATGCCCCGAGGTTCGGGTATTTATCAGTGAGCCAAATGTGAAGGCCCGGTGGATTTCCATGGAGCTTTCGGCAAAGGTCCAACCAGGGTCCGCCGCCTCCTGAACACATATCAACGATCGATTGGCCGGCAGCCATCCGGCTTCCCGTGGAGTCCAGTACGCTTTGCAGCAGCGGAGCGATGGGCGCGTAGAGCTTTAAGAGATTGAACCCAAACTGAAGCGCATCCGTAACGAAATCTCGAAGAGACGATGGGAACCACGATTGTTCATGGAGTTCGATGAACTGTATGCGACGCATGGCAACTCAGCCTGGTCAGTAGTATCAACTGTGTGAACATTCCAGTCCATTTGCCGAATCCGTTGCGCAAGCGAGCCGCAAAATGCCAATTCGACGTTACACTAATCAAGTCCCGTAGCAACGTCAGGCAGACAAGCTTCCGGCCGAGGGCTAGGCGAAAAGCGAGCGACGAACAGCGAAAGACGAAACGACCAACGACCAACGACGAAATGATCAAATCTCCCCGAGGCACCCGCGATCTTCTCCCGCCCGACACGGCGCTCTGGAACTTCGTCGAAGCCGCCGTCCGCGACGTCTTCCGCGCTTACAACTTCCACGAAATCCGCACTCCCATCTTCGAGTCCACCGAACTGTTCGCCCGAGGTGTAGGCGAAGAGACCGACATCGTTAAAAAAGAAATGTTCACCTGGGAAGATCGCGGTCGCGCCGAAAGCGACAAGGGACAATCCCTAACCCTGCGCCCCGAAAACACCGCGGGGATCGTCCGCGCCTACATCGAGCACAAACTCTGGGATCGTGGCCTGAACAAATTTTTCTCCATTGGACCCATGTTTCGCCGCGAGCGCCCGCAAAAAGGACGCTACCGCCAGTTCTACCAGATTGATGCCGAAGTCATCGGCCCCCCCGCCTCCGGCAGCGAGTCTCCTGCGAGAGACGCGGAAATTCTCGAATTAGTAGCCACGCTGCTCGACCGCGTAGGCATCGCCAACTGGACGCTCGAACTGAACTCCGTAGGCTGCCCGGCCGACCGCGCAAAATTCAACCAAGCTCTCCGCCAGGCGCTCGCGCCCGTAGTAGAAAAGATGTGCGCTGACTGCCAGCGCCGCTACGTCACCAATCCGCTGCGCGTCTTCGACTGCAAAGTTCCCGAAGACCAGCCCGTCATCGAAACTCTTCCCACCATCAGCCAATTCCTCGACGCCGATTGCCGCGCCCACTACGAAGAAGTAAAGAAAATCCTGAACGCCGTCCAGATTCCCTATGTTGAAAACCCGCGCCTGGTGCGGGGTCTGGATTACTACACCCGCACTGCGTTTGAATTTACGCATGGGGCGCTCGGGGCGCAGAATGCGATTCTTGGCGGCGGAAGATACGATGGTTTATCAGAAGCACTCGGCGGACCGGCCGCTCCCGGCATTGGCTTTGCGATCGGAGAAGATCGGCTGGTGCTTTCGCTGACCGCGTCGGCGGAGTCGGTTGTGCGCAAGCCCGACGTTTACATTGCTCCGCTCGGCGCCGGGATGAATCGCGAAGCGGCTCGCGTGGCTCGCGAACTGCGTCGGCACGATCTGGTTGTCGATCTCGGCGACGAATCGTTTCGCTTAAAAAAATCATTCGAGGCCGCCGACAAGATGGGAGCGCGATACATCCTCATCGTCGGCGAAAACGAAGTGGCGGCCGATGCATTCGCGCTCAAACATCTGGCCTCCGGCGAACAAGTCACAGTTCCACGCGCGGAACTGGCGCAACGGATCTTGCGGAAGTAGCTGTCAGCCGTCAGTTCTCAGCTTTTAGCTCTTGGCTTTGCATAATACCAACGCTGCGCTTCGAATCAGGCCATCGCCTTAGCCATGCCGAGCTTCGTATCAGGGCATCGCTTCAACGATGCCGAACGTTCTGCGAAACCAAATGCCCCTTTATGGGATGGGTACCAATAAAACCGCAAACGGATTGCATCACGAGTAAAATCGTGCCTCAGGAGACAAACGATGCGAAGCATTCCCCTGCTGTGTGCAGCTATTCTCACTATCACTCTGGCCTCTGCGCAGACTTCCAAGCCGGTCTCCGCCTTCGAGCAGCAACTCATCGATCAGCAGAAGCAGTTCCTGCAGGCTACGCAGAGCAAAGATCCAAGCATGGTCGACCGCGCCATCGCGGACGATTTTCAGGGCATCGGAACCAACGGCGACTTCTACGACAAAGGTGACCTCGTCGAATCCGCGCAGGCGGGAACGCCCCAGGGCACGCGCGCCTACGATTTCCACGTCATCAAACTGAACGATGACTCCGCCGTCGTCGCCTACAACCTGATCGTCCCCGGAGTATATCCACGCTATCGCCACATGGCCGACACCTGGGCAAAAATCGGCGGCCAATGGAAACTGAAATTCCGCCAGATCACGCCCAACCTGTGGAGCGCGGACGATCTGGACTGACTTTATTGACATTTGCTGTCTTGCAGGGTTAACGTTTCGACGCCGCAGGAACAGCAGTTGGCATAGCACCGGCGTTCTCGCACGAGCCGGTGACTCCATGTGGGGGAAACAAGAAATGAACAGGAAATTGTGTGGGATTTTTGCAGTCGTGTGCACGCTCGCGATGATGGCCGCCTGGACCGCACCAGCGAGCGCGCAGGACGAACCGAAGGAAAAACCGCCGATGTACAGCTACGTCGGGAATTGGAGCATTCCCCGCGCGCAATGGGCGGATATGGCAAAGTCCGACGCCGCCGATCAGAAGATTCTGGACAAGGCGATGGCCGATGGAACGATTGTGGGCTACGGCAACGACATAAACCTGGTGCATACGCCGGACGGGGACACGCACGACGACTGGTGGTCGGCGATGTCCATGGCCGGGATACTGAACGTGCTCGACAAGTTCTACAAGTCCGGCTCGTCAACTTCACCCGTGCTGGCCAGCGCCACCAAGCACTGGGACAACATATTCGTCAGCCGGCATTACAACTGGCATTCGGGCTCATTTAAGGGCGCCTACACGCGCGTGGCGGCATACAAACTAAAGCCCGATGCGCCCGATCACGCGGTCGATACGCTCAGCAAGCATCTGTTCGTGCCGCTGATGGAGAAGTTGCTGTCCGACGGCGCGATTCTCGAGTATGAAATCGACACCGAAGCGATCCACACCGAGGATCCCGGAACGTTCTGGGTGGTCTTCATCGCGCCCAACGCGGAAGGCCTGGACAAATTCAATGCTGCGCTGCGGGAGGCGAATAAGACGAACCCCTTGGGCGGCGCGGCGATCGGCTCGATGGTGGACTTCACACCGCACCGCGATTATCTGTCCAGCACAAACGGAACTTACAAATAGTTCCCCGGATCGGTTGCCGCGGTTCGATTGCGGGGTTCGCGTGCGGCGGCTGCGCTTTTTTGACGGTTTAGGTGGAGTGACGGGCGTCTCGCCCGTCTGCCGGGCGGGGACGCCCGGCGCTCCACCAGCAGTTCGCCGTCATCGCTTATCCTTGCAAGAAAGGTGCATCCGCGCGTCTAACTCTCTATCTTCTTGATGTACAGCCGAAGCCCAGCCAACACGATCCCGATCGCGATGATGGATATCCCCAGCCCGACGCGGCGATGGTTGCGCTCAACCATGGCTTCCTTCCCAACTTGCAGGTTGTTGGCGGCGATTTTCAGGCCGGCTTGAATATCCTGATCCACCAAGTCCGTGCGGAAGCTATGGATCGTGACTCGAGCCTTGGTCAGCGAATCCCGTGCCTGATCCTGTCCCAGCCGAGCCTCGCTCACCTCCATGCCAGAAGACTCGGCGACACGGAGAACTTGGTCTGCGCTTTTGACGGCCTCGTCCAATCGGCCCAAGCTACTCAGTAATCCTGCCCTTGCTTGATCACAGGCATCCCCTGGGCTATGACACCGCATGCAGACGGCGTCAGGACCAGTGCCAAGCATCGCGTCCGTTGGATGTCTGATGCCATGATTGCTATGACACACGACGCATCCTGGAAGAGAAGCCGCTTCAAAGGCCTTTTTGTGCGAACTTTTTTCGTACATCTGGGCCTGGAACGCGTGACAGTTCGAGCACACATTCTCAACCTTGTCCACACCTGGGGGCGCCGCGCCATGGTTTCCATGACACGTTGAACAGGTTGGCGCGCTCAGATCGCCTCGCACCGCTAGCGCCTGGTGGTGCACGCTCGTGCTGTACTTTGCGAACTGATCCGTGGGAATGGAATATCCCTTCATGTAATCCGCGTCAGCATGGCAGCGAGCGCACGTGTTCGCCACGTTGACCGGATTAACCGTGGAACGGGGATCGCTGGGCGCCCTCAGATCGTGGACACTATGACAATCCGTGCACACAGCTACTTTCGTGTCTCCAGCCGCGAAGCGCTTGCCGTGCACACTGGTGCGGTACTGGCCCAACTGGTCCGTGCGCAAGCTGGGGTTAAACTGCCGAATATAAGCGGGATCCGAATGGCAACTTCCGCACAACTGCGGGATCTGCTTGCGATCAATCTTGCCTTTCCAACCGGCCTTTCGGCTCATGGCTTTGTCTGGATCGTCGCTGGTTGGGTCGCCCCCGTGGCAGCTGGCGCAAGTCAAATCCTTTTGTGCGTGTATGTCCTGGCTGAACTTCTCCTGGCTCACTCCCAGAGGATCAGGCAACGCAGAGTGACAATCCAGGCAGGAGTTCGTGGTTTGCCCATAACTTTGCCCACAACCCAGGCACGCTGCGAGCACGACGAAGCCGGCCAGCGCCACATGGGCCGCGCTGAACGGTCGGAGCTTATTTCGCAAGAAGGCCATAAACACTCATACCTGCCATGTAGGCAAGAGCAAAAACTCCAAGCCCGGTGATCCACCCTTTCGTGTGAGAGGGTTGATCACTCTCAAAAAAAGGCAGCAGAAGCCACAACAAGCCGACTAGGCCGAAAGCGAGTACACCCAGAACCTCCCCGTCGATGAACCACACTTTGGCCGGGATGAGCTTGAGCGTCTGGAACATGAAGAGGAAGTACCACTCGGGCTTGATTCCCGCTGGGGCAGGCCCAAAAGGATCTGCCTTGACCCCGAGGTTCCAGGGGAAGAGTGCCGCCAACGCGCCCAATACTCCCAGGGCCACGTACCAAGCCATCAATTCCCGCAGCAAGAAGTTGGGAAAGAATTTCATTTCCCGTTTCGCAGACGGATTCGCGGTCCACTGCACTTCCAGTTTGGGAGGAATGCTCATGCCAAGGCGTTGCACCAGCAGCACGTGCAGCAGGAGCAGCAAGGTTGCAATTCCGGGTAGCACGGCGACATGGAATCCAAAGAACCTGGTCAGCGTGGCTCCAGTCACCTCTTCACCACCTCGGAGAAAAATCATCAGGGGCTTACCGATGACCGGAACCTGCCCCGCAATCGCGGTGCCGACCTTGGTGGCGAAGAAGGCCAGCGTGTTCCAGGGCAGCAGATACCCGCTGAAGCCAAATCCCATGACAAGAAATAGAAGAAACACACCGCTGATCCATGTCAGCTCCCTGGGTTTGCGGTAGGCCTTGAGAAACAGCACGCTGAACATGTGCGCAAAGGCAGTAAAAATCATGAGATTGGCTGACCAGGAGTGGATGGAACGAATCAGCCAGCCAAACCGCACCCGGGTCATGATGTACTGGACGCTTTCGAAGGCCTCGTTGGCGCCCGGACGGTAATACAGGAGCAGCAAGATCCCGGTCAGCACCTGGATGACAAACAGAAAAAGGGTGATGCCTCCGAGGAAATACCAGTAGGACAGGCGATGAGTTGGGACGGTCTTGTGGCGGAGCGGGGCGATGAGGTCGTCCCAATCCAGCCGTTCATCAAACCAGCGGCCGAGGGCGGACAAGCTCACGCCTCCCGCTTCCGGCTGACGACAATCTCATCGCCGCGCAAGTGAACATCAAACACATCGAGCGGCCTGGGCGGAGGACCGGAAACGTTGCGGCCATTGAGATCGTAGATTCCGTTATGGCAGGCGCACCAGATCTCGCGCAGATCGCTGCGATACTGCACCGTGCAGCCGAGGTGGGTACAAGTGGCGGAGAGGGCGCGATAGGTGCCGTCGCTCGTCATGATCAACAGGCCGGGACGGCTGCCGAAACGGAAAATCTTGCCGGAATTCGGCTTCAGCTCGGTGAGCTTGGCGGCGACGATCTCGTCCCCGCCGAGATCTACCACCGCCGGCGGGACAAGATAGCGCAACACGGGATAGATGAAAGAAGCAAAAGAGGCAAGTAGGCCGCCACCGAGAAACATTCCGATAACGCGGCGGCGCGTCGGTTCGGGTTGAGAAAGTTGGTCAGCGGTCATTCACTGCGCCCCCTGCCGCAGGAACCATTCAGGATCCGGATCGCCAGTCTCATGGGCCGATTCCCTGGGGTCAAACAGAACGCACTTCCACGGTACGCTGCATCTCGCGCAACCACATCGTCTGGAACAGTTGCAGACGATGTCCAATGACGACTGCCAGATTCAGAGCGATTTTATACCCAGCCGCCGGATTCGCCGCAAAATACGCGCGCAACGCCTCCCGCGGAAGCGCGATCACTTCCGCGTCAAGCAGCGGCACGGTGGCGGTGAGGGTGAACCGGTAGGGCGGAATTAGGGCCGACCAGCCCACGGTCTGACCGGGAGAGCTTTCTTCCACGAAAATATCCTCTTCCCGGCCCCGGACCTGCATCGGCAGGGTAAGCCTGATTCGGCCGCGTTCGGTCAGGAACAGGCGATCGGCTGGGTCTCCCAGCCGGAACAGTGAGGTTCCGCTGGGAAGGATCAGCCTGGTGCCGAGCTCCAGAACTTGCTCGATCTCGACAGACGAGAGACCGTTCAGCAGTTCATACGCCATTAGGCACTCTCTCTCAGTTCACAAACGGCGAAGTTGTCTTGCTGTGCAACTGGGCGTGCGTGGGAAATGCTATGAACGATTCCGCGGCAGCCTGCTCCAGGCGGACGTGGTTTTCAATTTGCAGCAACAGGACCTCAATGGGCACCTGCTGGGGCCGGACAACTGGCGGCACAGTTGGCGGTACGGGGACACGGTTTGAGAAAAAGCGGGCTGGGGCAACTGCCTTGACCAACGGAAGCTGCGGCTGCACCGCTGAATCGGATGACTCCGAACGCGTCGCTGCTCCAAACGCAAGAACCGCGATTCCCAATCCAAATACGCTCATGCACAAGCCCATCAAAAGCATTTCCATGGCAGAAACCCTCCTACAGCACTTTCTTATCGCACGTGGTATGCCAGCGTTGGCCGAGGCCTAACTCCTTTTCCTTCAGGTCAGATGGGGATGTGCCGAACCACCGGACTGCCAGAATGTCATGTTGAGCCTGACGATTTGTCAGTCGTTGACGCCTGTCAGCATGTATGCCATCATCCCGCCATCTCCGTGCCATCATGATGAAGCTGCGTTTTGCCAGCATGACGGTTGGCCTCGCGCTCGGTGTCACTGCGGCGGTGGTTGTGGCCTGCGCGGTCGCCGCCTACGTCTTTTCGGTCCATCACTTTCAAAGTCTTCTCGAAAACGCACGCACCAGCGCGCTCGCCGAAGGGGAATTGATCCGAACCGCGCTTGAGCACCAGATGATAGAAAATGACCGCACCCTGATAGCGCAAATGATCGAGAGCTTCGGTAAACAGGCGCGCGTCGAACAACTCGTGTTGCTCGACCGCAGTGGCGTGGAGCGCTACTCGAGTAAGCCGGGGTCCACGGGGAATGATTTCCGGATCGAGTCTCCCACCTGCCAGGCCTGCCATAAGGATCCGCCGGAACGCCGGGGATCCAGCCGCGTGATCGAGACCCGGGGTGGAACGATTCTGAGAACCGTCGTGCCGATTCGTAACCGCGAGGAGTGCTACCGGTGCCACGATCCCCGCCAGAAAATCAATGGCATCCTGATTCTGGACTATGACGCCGGAGAGGTTCGTGCCGCGATGACGCGGGACCTGCGCTGGATGGTCGCCGGCACCGGGGCCTTGACCTTTGCCATCGTGGGGGCCATCGCCCTGGTGATCCGGGTGTCGGTCTTGCGCCGCTTGCAGCGTTTTGAAACCACGGCGCGCCTGATTTCCCAGGGCGATCTCGAACGGCGTGTGCCCGCGGAAGGCTCGGACACGCTGGCGTGGCTGGCAACGGAGTTCAATGCCATGGCCGACTCGGTGTCAGGCCTGGTCGGGGAAGTCCGCACCCAGCGGGAGCGGCTGGAAACGGTGATCAACAGTATTGATGACGGGATCGTAGTCCTCGACGCGGAGCGAAAGATTATGGCGGCCAACGACGCCTTTTTGCAGCGAGCCGCCAACTCCCGCGAGCAGGTTCTGGGTTGCTGCTGCTACGAACTCGGACCGCGGCCGTGCAACCTCTCCGACTGCCCCACTCTCGCCTGCCTGCGGTCGGGGGCGCGTCAGGTCCGGATCTGCGAGCGCAAAACAGGCGAAGACACGGTGGCTTGGGAAGAAATTCATGCTTCACCGATTCTGGACGCCTCGGGGCGGCTGACTCAAGTGGTGGAGGTCTGGCGCGACATCTCTGAGCGGCGAGCGGCCGAAGCGAAGCTGGCCGAGTCTTACCGCCTGGCATCCGTCGGAGTCCTCGCCTCTGGGTTTTCACACGAGATGAACACCCCTCTCGGAACGGTCCTGATGTGCGTGGAGGGAATCCTCCGCGAGACTCCCGCCGGGCAGGACGGGCAAATGGATCAGGCTAGAATCCATGAGAATGCGACGATCGCGCGCGAACAGATCCTGCGCTGCCGCGGCATCACCCAGCACTTCTTGCGCCTGTCGCGCGGACAACGGCATGCCGGAGACATCGTGGACCTGGATGCGGCCATCGCGGGCGCCCAGAGGCTGGTCGATCCGACGGCCCGCGCTAACTCCGTGGACGTCGTGGTGCGGCCGTTCGCAACCACCCTGCACGTCCGGGCCGACGAGGCCGAATTGCAAAATCTGCTGGTCAATCTTCTGCTCAACGCAATTCAGGCATCGAAGCCGGGCGGCAAGGTTATCGTTGCCACCGAAGGCGGTGATGCGGTGCACATTCGCGTCACCGATGAAGGATGCGGGATTGCCCCGGAATACCGTCAAAAGATCTTTGAGCCCTTTTTCAGCCTCCGCCAGGGCGGCACTGGCCTCGGCCTGTTCCTGTCACTGAACGCTGTCCGGAGCTGGGGAGGCAACATCCTGGTCGAGAGTACTCTTGGAAAGGGGTCTATATTCGAAGTCGTGATCCCGGCAATCGATCCCGGTCCGCACCCGAAGGACGGATTATGAAGTCCCCCTCTCTCCTTCTGGTCGATGACGATACCGCATTCCGGCAGGTGATGGCGGGCGAACTGAGTCGCCTCGGCTACGAAGTGGACGCGGTGGGCACGGGTGAGGAGGCAATCCGGCGAGTCGCAGCGGCGGAACCGGAACTCGTCTTGCTCGACCTACATTTGCCCGGCATGGGTGGGCTCGAGACGCTGAAGGCCATCCAAGCCGCCACCCCGGCAACCGAGGTCATCATGTTGACCGGACACGGTTCCATCGACACCGCAATCGAATCGATCCGTATCGGTGCCTTCGATTACGTGGTCAAACCTTGCCCGCTGGACGAACTTCACATCCGCCTTCAAAGGGCGATCGAACGGCGATCCCTGCGCCAGCGAGCGAATCTTCTCGATCGTGTTCTGACTCCCCCCGATCCCGGCAAGTCTTTCATCGGTGACAGCCCGGAATTCCGCCGTTTGCTCAATCTGATCGATCGGGTGGCGCCCAGCGATTCGACCGTGCTCATAACCGGCGAAACGGGCGCGGGAAAGGAATGGGTAGCCAAGCTGATTCACGCGCGCAGTTCCCGCCGGTCGCGTCCGTTCGTGGTGGTCGAGTGCGCCGCGCTGCAGGAAAGCCTGCTCCAGAGCGAACTGTTCGGCCACGAACGTGGCGCATTCACCGGAGCCGACCGCGCCAAGCCTGGATTGTTCGAAGTCGCCAACGGCGGAACGATTTTCCTCGACGAGATCGGGGAGGTGAGCCCGGCGACCCAGACCAAGCTGCTGCGCGTCCTCGACACCTCCACCTTCCGCCATGTCGGCAGCACCCGGGAAATTCGAGTGGATGTCCGGATTCTGACCGCGACCAATCGCGATGTGCCCTCCATGGTTCGGCAGGGCCTTTTCCGCGAGGACTTGTTTTACCGCCTGAGCACGATCACGGTGGAGGTGCCACCCCTGCGCGCCCGAGGGGCCGACGTGGACCTGCTGGCACAACACTTCGCGACCGTGCTCAATGAGCGCTTTGGCTCCAGCAAACAGATCGGCGAAGCAGCTCTGCAACTCCTGCGACAGCACAACTGGCCTGGGAACGTGCGCGAGCTCCTGCACGTGGTCGAAGCGGCCCTGGTGCTCTGTGAAGGACCGCAGGTTCTGCCGGAGCACCTTCCCGCCTCCTTGCGGAATTCGAAGCCTGCTCCGCCGGCCGGTCCCTTAGCGCAGGACGCCGCGCTGCCGACGCTCGAAGAAGCGGAGCTCAAGCACATCCGATTGGCGATCGAGGCCAGCAAGGGTCACCGCGGAAACGCGGCCAGGATTCTCGGGATCAGCGAGCGGAATTTGTACCGGAAACTGCGCGAGCACGGCCTGCTGTCGTGATCCGGCGCGGCCTTTCCATATACTAGACGGCAGCAGCCGGAAGCCGAATCACGGTGAAGAAAGAACTCATAGAACTACGCGTCAACGCTCTTACCCACGAGCTCGCCATCGAGCCGAGCGCGCTGCTGCTCGACGTGTTGCGCCGCGATCTCGGCCTCACCGGCTCGAAGCGCGGCTGCGACGACTCCTCCTGCGGGGCCTGCACGGTGCTCGTGGGCGGCACGCCCATGCTCGCCTGTACGCTGCTCGCCTTCAGTTGCGAGGGGCAGGAGATCACTACCGTCGAAGGCATTAGTGAGCACGGCAGCCTGGCCGCCATTCAGAAGGCTTACGGAGATTGGGGCGGCGCGCAATGCGGATTCTGCACACCGGGTTTCATGATTACGGTGAAGCATCTGCTCACGGTCAATCCGGATCCCACGGACGAAGAGATCCGCAGCGCGCTGAGCAGTAATCTTTGCCGCTGCACCGGCTACACGCAGATGTATGGGGCGATCAAGGCGGCGATTGAAGCGGAGAAGAAGGGAATGGCGGCGGTGAAATGATGGTTACTCAGAACTCATGACCAACGACTACTCCATCATTGGCAAATCCATCGCCATGGTTGACGCCGCCGGGAAGACCACCGGCTCGGGCAAATACACCGACGATCTCTCACTGCCCGGCATGCTCTATGGAAAGATTCTGCATTCGCCGCATCCCCATGCTCGCATCAAGAGCATTGACACCAGCCGGGCCGAGCGACTCGACGGTGTGATTGCGGTGGTCACCGGCAAGGACGCGCCCAACCCCTTCGGCATCCTCCCCGTCGGCCACGACGAGCACGCGCTGGCGCTCGACAAGGTCCGCTACGTCGGCGACAACGTGGCCTGCGTAGTGGCCGTCTCCGAAGGTATCGCCGAGAAGGCGCTCGAATTGATTGCTGTGGATTACGAGCTTCTGCCCGCCTACTTCGATCCCGAAGAGTCGATGAAGGCCGAGACGAATCTCATTCACGACAACAAGCCGAACAATCTCGAGAAGGACTATCATCACGTCTTCGGCGATCCCGACAAAGCTTTTGCTGAAGCCGACTACGTTGCCGAAGGCCGCTTCCTCGCGAACGAAGTTACCCATGCCGCCATGGAGCCGCACTGCACGCTGGCATCGTTCGAACTTGATCCGCACACCGGTACACTCGGCCGCCTGACGGTCTGGTCCTCCACCCAGGTTCCGTATTACCTGCAACACAAGCTGTCGCTGGTGCTCGAGATGCCGATGTCGCAGATCCGCGTGATCAAGCCGCTGGTGGGCGGCGGCTTCGGCGGAAAAAGTGAAGTGATCCCAATCGAAATCATTGCCGGCATCGCCGCTCGCGCGGCGCAGAGACCGGTCAAGATCACCTACACTCGCGAAGAAGTTTTCTGGGCGCACCGCGGGCGCCCGCGCACCATCGTGGACCTCAAGACCGCTGTGAAAAACGACGGCAGCATCACCGCCGTTAAGGCGCGCGTGGTGCAGGATGGCGGCGCCTACTGCTCTTACGGCGTGGTCACGATTCTTTATTCCGGCGCACTGCTCGGGGCGCTCTACGATATTCCCAACATACAGTACGACGGCTATCGCGTGCTCACCAACAAGCCCGCTTGTGGCGCCATGCGCGGACACGGCACAGTCAACGTCCGCTTCGCCTTCGAATCGCAACTCGACGAAATTGCGGCCAAGCTCAAGATGGATCCCGCCGAGATCCGCCGCCGCAATTTGCTCAAACCTCCCTGCATCACGATCAACGGCCTGCGCGTGCAGAGCTACGGTCTCCCGGAATGCATTGACCAGATAGTGACCCGCTCGCGCTGGAACGAGCGCAAGGGGAAGCTGCCCCGCGGCCGCGGCCTTGGCATTGCTTGCAGCCACTACGTGAGCGGCGCGGCCAACTCGATTATCCGCTCCGACATGCCGCACTCGACCGTCAACATCAAAATTGACCGCGACGGCGGTGTGGTCATCTATACCGGCGCGTCCGATATCGGCCAGGGATCCGACACGATGGTCGCACAAGTGGCCGCGGAAACGCTAGGCTGCACGCTCTCGCGCGTGAAGGTGGTCGCTGCCGACACCGACCTCACGCCGATCGACATCGGCTCCTACTCCAGCCGGGTCACATTCATGAATGGCAATGCAACGATGCGCGCTGCGCAGGAGGTCAAGAAGCAGATCGCCGCCGCAGCAGCAAAAAAGATGAACTGCGCCCCGGAGGACATCGTCTTCAAAAACGACCGTTTGGAGCGGCAGGACTTGTGTGGGGACGGGCGCCTCGCCCGTCCAGGCGGAGCGGAGTTCCGCAGCGAATCCGCCACCGTCTCCGGCCGCGTCGAAGGCCAGATCCTCCGTGGTTCACTCCAGCAAAAACGCAAGGACGAAGGCCCAAAAGATTCGATGACCTTCGAGGAAGCGGTGGTCGCTGCCATCGACTTTCACGGCGCGCTCAGCGGCACTGGCTCATACGCGCCTCCACCGGAAGCCCGCGGCGGAAAGCACAAAGGCGCGGGCGTTGGGCCCTCGCCGGCCTACTCCTACTCGGCACAAGTCGCGGAGGTCAGCGTGGACGAAGACACTGGCGAGGTCACCGTCCACAAAGTCTGGGCGGCGCATGATTGCGGGCGCGCCCTCAACCCGGTCTCGGTCGAAGGCCAGGTGATCGGCTCGGTATGGATGGGGATGGGGCAGGCACTTACCGAAGAGATGATCTGGAAAGACGGGCTGCTCATGAACCCGGGTCTGCTCGAATACCGCAGCCCGTCGTCGGTCGAGTCGCCGGAAGTCGAAGCGATCATTGTCGAAAGCATCGATCCCGAAGGTCCGTTCGGCGCGAAGGAGGCCAGCGAAGGCTCGCTCGCGGCCACCATCCCCGCGATTGCGAATGCGATCTACGATGCAGTCGGCATCCGTCTCCACGAGTCCCCATTCACTCCGGAGCGTGTGCTGGCCGCGCTGCGCGCGAAGAGGAACGCCAAGCCGCTGAACCTGACGGAAGGCGTGGACCCCACCGCCCCGACAAAATTTCGTGAACACGGGGGAGAGTTATGTTTTAAGGGCAAAGGTCCAAAGCGGCATGAATTCCGGCATGAATTCGATCCCGCTCGTCGACCGGCGCAGCCGGGAGGTGCGGATTGAGCCTCCCCGAGTTCAAACTCCTGCGTCCGCGCACTACTGCGGAAGCGATCGCACTGCTGGGCCAGCATGGCGGGAACATCCGCATCCTGGCCGGCGGCACCGACCTGCTGCCCTCGATGCAGCAAAAGCTGTTCGAGCCGCAATACCTTCTCGACATCCGCCGCATCGCGGAACTGAAAGGCATTCGCCGGCAACCCGACGGCGCGGTTGAGATCGGCGCCCTCACTGCACTCACCGACATCGAGCACTCCGGTCTTTTGCGTCAGCATTTTCCCGTGCTTCCCGAGGCCGCAAAAACAGTTGCTTCCCCCGTGTTGCGCAACATGGGAACCATCGGAGGGAACATCTGTCTTGACACGCGCTGCCTCTGGTACAACCAGTCGTTGCAGTGGCGAAAATCCTGCGCTTTCTGCATTAAGAAAGATGGCGATCTCTGCCACGTCGCGCCGGGCGGCACCAAGTGCTGGGCGGTTTTTTCGGGAGACACTCCGGCGGCGCTGCTCTGCCTTGACGCGGAAATCGAGGTTGCCAGCGCTGCGGGGATTCGCCGCGTGAAGCTCGCCGAGTTCTACACCGGGCTCGGCGACAACTACCGGAAGCTAGAGGCCAACGAACTGCTCACTCGCGTTTTCCTCCCCGCATCTTCGGCCAATTATCGCGGCGCCTACCGCAAGCTGCGCATCCGCGGCTCGATTGACTACCCGCTCGCCGGAGTCGCCGTGGTTCTAAAACGGTCCAACGGACACATCGAAGACGCACGTGCCGGACTGACCGCCGTGAATCCAGCGCCCGTGCTGGTGAAAGGCATCACCGAACTCCTGGCAGGGAAGCGCATGACGGAAGAGTGGGCTGAAGCCGCCGGTGTTCTCGCGGCCCAGACCGCGAAACCGTTGACCACCTCGGCCCTGACCGCTGAGTATCGTCGCGAGATGATCCGTGTGTTCACGAAACGCGCGGTTTTCTCGCTCGCTACTGAAACCTGATGCTACGAAATCGCATCTTCAAAGCGCCGCACTATGGCCAGGATTTCCGGTTCCTGCAGAATGCGGTTGGATTCTTTAGCAGCCAGCAGGACGGTCTGTATGAGTTCAAGGCTGGCCACGATTCCCCGCTGTGATAGATAGAAGATAACGTTCGAACTGCCCGACATGGGCCCGATCTCAATTTCCTGATTGCGTCCGATCAGGCTTGCCGGGACTCCCGAATAAACGTAGTCGGTCAGCCAGCGATCGCCCTTCTTCTGGGCTTTGATGATGGCCGCCGCGTGGACGCCGGTGGCGGTGCGGAAGGCATCGCGTCCGATCACCGGAGTATTCACTGGAACTGGAACGCAGGTTGCGGCCGAAACCGAGTCCACATACTTCTGCAGAGAACTGAGGTCGTCGTGCCTCATGCCGAGCAGGTTGAGATTCACCAGCAACTGTTCCACCGGCGTGTTTCCCACGCGCTCGCCGATTCCGAGCGCGGTGCCGTGCACGCGGGATGCCCCCGCTTCAATGGCGGCCAGCGTGTTCGCCAAATCGAGGCCGCGATCGCGGTGACCGTGCCAGTCGATGCCAAGGTCGGCCCCAGTCTCCGCCAGGAACTTCTTCACCCAGGACACCAGGTTCCAGACCGCCTCCGGAGTCGCAGCCCCACACGTGTCGCAGAGACACAGCCGCTTGGCCCCAGCCTCGATCGCTTCGGCAAACAAGATACGCAGGTGCTCTGGCGAAGATCGTACGGTGTCCTCCGTCACGTACATCACGTCGAGGCCTTCCTTTACGGCAAAGCGGATCGCTTCCCGAGTGTGGCGCAGGATTTGCTCGATGGTCCATTCTTCCGCGTACTGCCGGATGGGGCTGCTGCCGATAAATAAACAAGCCTCAATCGGCATGCCCGTTACTTGCGCGGCCTCCGCGATGGGACGAATGTCCACCATCATGGTTCGGGCGGCGCAGTTGGGGCGTATGCGCATCCGCTGACCGGAGATCTCGCGGCAGAGTGCGAGTACAGCTTCGCGCTGTCGTGCGCCCGCTCCGGGCAGCCCGACATCAAGGGTTTCAATTCCGAGATTCTCCATGAGATGGAGAATCTCGACTTTCGCCGCCGCTGGCGGATCGGTGACGGAGGGACTTTGCAGACCGTCTCGCAGCGTCTCATCGTCGAGCATGACGTGTGCCGGCCAGGAAGCAGTCCGCGGGCCCGCGCTTGCCCAGTCGAAGATGAGGCCGTTTCCCTCCGAGATTCCCATGCCGTATTCTCTCGTTTTACCTGCGAGCTTCGGATGCCGCCGGGCGCAACTTGCCAAACTCACCCGCTTGCCGCAAAAGTTCTTCTGCTCCGGCCTTATCACCCTGCACACGACGGATCATCGCAAGGTGGTACAAACTGCTGAGTTCGTGAACTCCCTCTTCCACGCTCCGTTCGAATTCCCGGCGAGCGATCTCGGGCGCGCCTTCGCGCTCGTGAATCACCCCCAGGTGATAGTGGGCCATTACGTATTCGGGTGTGAGGGTCGCCGAAAGCTCAAAGTGCTCGCCGGCCTTGGCGAGTTGTCCCTGGTGAAACAGCGCCAGCGCGAGCCGGTAGTGGGCGGCGTTGTAGTTGGGATTAATGTCGAGACAGCGGCGGAAGGCGGCCGCCGCCTCCGGCATGTTGCCACGATGGTAGTAGGCGACCCCGAGGTCGTAATAGGCCAACACAAATGTCGCCGAGGCCGTCACTGCCCGGCGATAGTGTTCGATGGCCAGGTCCAGCAGACCTTCGTGGAACAGGAGGTTTCCAAGCTGGTGGTTGCCGAGGACATTGTCGGGCTCGGAATCGAGCAAGTGCTGGAGCTCCTGCCGTGCCTCCCGCCCCCGTCCGTCGCGTTCATGCGCCAGGGCCAAAAGAAGCCGCTGGTCAATCGAAGCATCGCGGAGAAAACGTCCGCACTCGGCGCAGAACTTGTCCGCCGTGGCGCCGAGGTGACCGCAGCGGGGACAACGTACAGAGTCATGAGTCGCTTCTGACATACGATCCTCCTACTTACGCGACTTACGCGTCACTCGTCACTCGAAGCGTGTGGGGTCGAGCGCACAATCCAGGCAGAGACGGTGCGCCGGGGAAAATCCTTCTTTCTTGAAGAAAGCGAGAAGATCAAAATCATCCCACGATACTTCGGTGCGCAGCGTCGTGACCCGGAGCGCGGATAGATTCAGCCGCAACTGCCGCAGTAAGGCTTTGCCTACACGCTGCCCGCGGTTTGCCGGACTCACGCCAATGGCATCCAGCGAAGCCGTGGGCTCGCTGACCCCGTACTCGCCATAGTATAGCGAGGCGATGACGAATCCGACGACGCGCCCATCCACCTCCGCAGTCAGCGAGACTTGCAGCGCCGCTTGTTTCACCGCCCGTTCCAACATCAGTTCGAAATAGCGGGGACGCCGTCGGCCGCTGCCGGCTGCGTCAATCGTAACCACCGCCTCCAGGTCGCGCTCGTTCATAAGGCGCACCAGGATGCTGTCGGTTTCCAGGATTCCCGGTTCTTCCAGAGGTTTGGTACTCATATGGAGCTCCCCTCTCAAATCTCGTTTTCGACAGTGCGCTTCACGCCACTACCTCGGTACGCCGCGCCAGTACACGATGGCGGTACGCACCCCAAAGCGCGGCCCCGATCGCTCCAGCATAGACCGAGTCTGGGTGAATGCGCACGCGCATGGCAAGCTTTTCTTCGGCGACCTTCTCTTCCAATGCCCGGCACAGCCCAATATCGGCGGCCAAGCCGCCGGTGATCGCCACGTCGCCGCTCGCGCCGATGGAGCGCAGAAGCTTCGTGTAACGCCCCGCCATCGACAGGTGAATTCCTTTGAGGATGTCGCTGCGCGAAATGCCACGGCTCACCATGTTGATCACGTCGGTCTCCGCCAGCACCGCGCAAATGCTGCTGACCGATTCCGGATTCTTTGCTTCGCAGGACAAAGGTCCGACATCCTCCAGCATGATGCCCAGGTAGCGGGCAACGTTTTCGAGAAACTGTCCTGAACCGGAGGCGCACTGGCTGGTCATGCGGTACGCCAAAACGCGGCTGCGCTCGTCAATCCGCATGGCACGCGCATGCAAGGCCCCAATGTCGATTACGGCGACTGTCCCGGGCATTAGAAAGACCGCTCCTCGCGCGTGCGTCGTCATTCCGTAGAAGTGGCCACGGCGGAAATCCACCAACTCGCCTTCCCCGGTGCTCGCGGTATAAGCGATCTCATTCTGGCGCACTCCCGCCGCTTCCAGAGACACCTCATAGCCTTCGCGAATCACCTTCCGCAGTTCGCGCCGGCGGATGCGCTCGTTGTGCAGAGCGAGCACGCTCATGTCCCCGTCTCCACCATCCCGCACCAGCGCGAACTTGACGGCACTCGAGCCCACGTCGACGCCCGCGGCGAGGATGCTCTCTTCAGCCTTAGCCTTCATGCCGCATTCCCTCCTTCGGCAGCGCGCTGCGCGAATAACGCCGCCCCCAGGGCCCCAGTGTAGATGGACTCCGGAGAGATATTGAGTGTTCGCACGCCATAGTTTTGTTGGACCAGGCCTCGCAGAGCGGAAACCGCAGCGGGGTTACGGGCGACTCCCCCGGTAAACGTGAATTCGTCGGAAATTCCTCCGGAACGCGCCAGCAGCGACATCGCACGCAACATAATCGCCCGGTGCAGACCCGCCAGGATGTCCGGCACCTTCTGCCCCAGAGACAGTCGATCCCGCAGCTCGGCTCCGGCAAAGACCGTGCATGTGCTGTTGATCTTCACGCTGCAAGTGCTCTCCTGTGCCAGCCTGCCGAGTTCATGCAGGCCAAGGTTCATTTCGTCGGCGATATATCCTAAGTAGCGGCCGCATCCTGCCGCGCACCGGTCATTCATCTGAAAACTCGTGACGATGCCGGCGCCATCCACCTGAATCGCCTTGGTGTCCTGGCCGCCAATGTCGAGCACCGTGCGCGTGCCGCCGAACATGGCATGGGCGCCCAAGCCGTGGCAGAGGATCTCGCTGCGGATCTGCTCTTTCGGGAAGGGAAGCCGCTGCCGGCCATAGCCCGTACCAACCATTCCAAGCACCCGGAACTCAAGCGATCTCACCGAGTCAACGGCAGAGCGCAGTCTTGCTTCCCGTTCGTGGATGTCCGCCGGCGCAGCGGCCAGCGTCTGCTCGAGTGCCGGCCCGGCGTGCCGTTCAAATGCCCCCTCACCTGCCGCATTCTCGACCACCAGGATGGCGGCGTCGAACAGACCACACAGGACGTCGAAAGAAGCGTGCTTCGAATCGCTGAACTGCTCCGCGAACTGCATGTAGTCGGCTGCGGCCAGATCGCGGAAGAAATCGCTTTTCCGCACGGCCAATTCGCTGAAATGGCCGGGAACGCGCGACCTCATCGCTTGGCAGATACGATTGAGCATTTCCTTGACTGCTTCCCGGTTGGGCGCGTATCGGGGCGCATCGGCACAACGGTCGAGCGCCGACTCAAGCCACTCCAACTGTTCCAGGTGTTGCTGCCGGCGGAAATTGCGCACCAGAGATCCAATAAACTTTTTTTCAATTCCTGAGAGTTCTGCGTCGGCTGCCATGGCATGCCGCACCAGCTCAAATCTTGATTGCACGAGCGCTTCGTCGCGAACGATCTGGGAAGCGACTTCATAGTTGCTGCGGGTGTTGGTGATGCCGCGGCCCAGGACTCGGCCGGTTCGATCAAGCGCGATGGCCTTGGTCGTGGTCGAGCCCAGATCGATACCGAGCAGAACCTCCACTACGCTCATGCCATCACCACAGCAGTTCGCCTTTGTTCGAGCATCTGCAGGTAGCTCTCAATGCGGTTCTTGATATTTGCCGGCGAAAAATATCGCGGATCCACGAGATCGCTCTCGATGAATCCGCCGGGCACACCCGTCCGCTGCTCAAGTTGCCGCAGCATCAGCAGCTGGCCGACACTGAACGAGTTGCAACTCTTGACGCTGTTGATCATGAAGCCGTCAGCGCGGTATTCGCGGATGTAGCGCTCCAGCAGATCGACGCGCGCCGGCAGCCCGAGGTTGGTGTAGCAACCAAGGCAATATTCCGCCAGGCTTTCGAGCGGGCGGTTGGGGTCGTGGCGGAAACCGCGATCGTAGAGTCCACCCACTTTGGTGTAGCTGCTGGCAACGACGACCGCGCCTTCGTCGTAGAACATCTTCCAGAACTCGCGGAAGCTCGTCCAATTGGGCGGGCCTTCCACCACCAAGCGATAGCGCTGACGCTCCATCGTGCCCTCGGGCGTGACCGGACCAAGTCCCAACCTGATCCGGTCCGCAATCTCTTCGCGCAGCACCCGGTAATACTCGACGCCCTCGCTCGTGCCTCGGAAGGCGGTGAAGATCGGGCCGATGTAGTACACGCCACCGAAGTACGCATCAATCGGCGAGGGCTCGTTCTTCGCGCTCTCCAGCACCCACACGAAATCGTCCTCTGCCTTGGCGGAAAGAGCCAGCATCTCGGAAAGTCGAGCCTCATCGTAGCGCCGGCCGCTCACCTGCTCCAGTTTCGGGATCACCTCGGTGCGCAACTGCTGCACGACGTAATCGACATGGTGTGGTTCAATGCGTCCATTGGCCAGGTACGGCACGTGCAGCATTGCCACCGGGCATTGATACTCCTGGCGCAGGAGTTCGAACCACTTGAGAAACGTGAAGCATCCCGTGTAGGAGAGCAGCAGCAGGTCGGGATTCGGGAGTTTCACGCCGGTGGGCCCCACGTTGCCCGACTTCAACATGCCGATCTCGCATTTCACATAGGTGCAGACATCCTCGCTGTGCCCGTGCTTCTCCGCTTCCGCAATGTAGTTGGCGGAAAGCTTGCGCATGCCGGACTGCAGCGCGTTGATCTCCGGCAGGATCGGGAGCAGATCGAAGGACCGCAGTAGTTCGGTCAAATTACCGGGAACAAACGTGGAGACGACTCGCCTTCCCTCTTCGCGCGCCCGTCCCAGAGACTCGTAGTAGTCCCCGATGAGTTGCTTCTGCATGACCATGCTCCGCTCTTTTTGCACGGTCTGCACGGTCGATGCCTTGACAGCGTCTGCGCTCATGCCTCGCTCCACAGTCGTATGGAATCCGAGAAGGTGCCAGCCTGTTCCCGGATGACGGCAAATTGTCCTGTATCCTCGGAATACTTGAACTGGGTGTGGGGAATGTGTTCGCGCTCCAGGGCGGCGACCAGCATAGGTTGCTCGAGCAGTGCGGGATCGCAAAAACTCGGAGCGCAAAAAATGACGCCATCGGCGTGATTCTGCCGCACGGTATCGACCAACCACCGGCCGCGTTGCCCATCGGGCGCATAGCAGGAGGCCGTTGCCACGCTTTGCGTCAGGTAAGCCTGCGCCAGGTTTTCGATTGCGTCACCCTCCTCGGGTACATCGCCCGTAAACCAACGCAAACCCAGCAGCAGGTCGTCGTCCACGATCCAACAGCCCGCGCGTTCCAGGGTGATGAGCAACGCCAGCGGAGGCTGTTCACAGAACATGCCCGTCAGTACAACTCGGCTGCGATCTTCTGGAACAGCCGATCCCTGCGAAGCCATCTCGAGGTAGCGACGCACCATCGTGGTGTGTTCCTCCGGCGGCAACACACTGCCTGAGCGCAGTACGCCATAGACCTGCGAGATGGGATAGAGCCACGGCGATTCACTGCGCGCGTGGTAGAGTTCCCGGATCGCCAGCCGGTTCTGGTTGTAAATCCGGATACTGTTTTGGAGATTCTGATCGGTGATCTGTCCGCCCGCCAGCCGCGCCATGTCCTCGCGGATTACCGTCAATTCCCGCCGCCAGAATTCACCTCCCACGCGAGCGTCGTAGTTCTGGGGAAGATCGACGTAGCGCACGTAGCGTCCGGGAAAGAGCATCGTCCACATGCCGCTCAGGTTGCGGATGACATCGCAGATCGAAGGGAACAACATGCCGTCCAGCAAATCGAGCCGTCCCGATAATGCCAGTTCGACCGTGCTGCGAGGGATGTGGCAGATGTAGCTCTGGAAGTAGGCATCGCCCCGGATGATTTCCAGCCGGTCGCCACCGCCGAAGATGCCGACCGGCAACATTCCAGCCGCATGAATCAGTTCGCGTGGCACATAGATTGGCAGATACCCGATCGCTCTGCGCCCGGGCGCGCAGGATTTCCATTCTGCGACTGCCTTGTAGTCAACGTCTTCGTACAAGGTCTGGGCGCGGCTGAGAATCTGTTCAAGCTCAGGATTCACCGGAGCGCTCCTCTCTTTTCCCAAACCGGCTCACGTTTTTCCATAAAGGCGCGGAGTCCTTCCACGGCGTCGGACTCGGCCATGAGTTCGTCAAGGTACATGCGCTCAAGTTGCGGCAGATCCTCCTGCAGTGCCCGCCGCAGCGGGAGGCGGGCAGCGCGTATGCCGTATCGCAGCGCGACCGGCGAACGGAACAGAAAGTTGTTGCGGATCCAGGTTTCAACCGTCGCTTCCAACTGTCCTTGCGGCGCGGTTCGCACGATCAATCCCGCCTCCGCAGCTTGGGCCACGTTCCATGCCGCTCCGGTCAACACGAGTTCCGCGGCGCGGCCTGCGCCAATCCGGGCCGGTAATAGCACAGCCGCCGCGGGCGGGAAAACTGCCAGCTTGATTTCGGGACAAGCGAACGCGGCGCCTTCCTCCGCGACGATGAAATCGCAAGCCAGGGCCAGCTCAAACCCTCCGCCCAGGCACTGCCCGCGCACGGCCGTAACCGTGACCGCCGGCAGTTCGAGCATTTGCCCGAGCAGTCGGCTGAACTGTGGCAACATGGTCCTGACATGCTCGGGCAGGTGCTCCTGTACGCTGGCGCCAAAACTGAAATGCGGGCCTTCCGCAGTGAGAATCATCACCTTGAGTTGTGGTCGATTCCGCAGGTCGTCGAAGGCTGCGGCCAAAGCCGCCATCATTGCCTGGTCGACGATGTTGGCCTTGGGCGCGGCCAATGCGACGCGGGCGACTTGGCCATCGTGTTCGACAGAGAGTTTCAGGCTGCTCGTCATTATTATTCTGCCTTTGTCGTTTCCGAAACTGCCCAGGGTGCAATTTCTGCGATCAACGCTTCGCTCCAGTGCGCGCCTTCCGCCAGACGCTGACGCAACTTAACGAAGTCCACCTCGCGTTGCTGCCGGGTGCCGTAGTGGAAAGCGCGAAAACCGGCATTGGCCTCCGTCATCATGTTCAGCGCCAACCAGGCGCGGTTGGTTTCGCGGTTGCGGTCCCAATGTTCCAGTTTATGTTTCCTCACACTCTCGACCGTCTTGGTCAGGCAATCGGGCATGGTGTGCAGCAGTTTCGTGCAGAGTCCCTCGACCGCTTCATCCAGCAATGAAAGATCAATGGTGCCTCTGGACATGAGAGCCTTCCCCGCCTCTCGGGCTTCTCCCGTCTTCCAGTCTCCGAAAACCATGCGGCCAAACTCGTCGTACTCCCGATCGGTCACGACCAGCGGGTTGGACACATATTTTCCGTCAACTTTGAGCGCCGGAACGATCTGTGTGAGCCCCCCCAGACGATAGAAGCGGTGCGCGCTCCACGGCTCGCATAGCGTGGCGCTGAGCATGGCGTGCTCTATGCCCACGAACAGAGGCAGGAAGTCGGTGCTGCCGCCATCGGGCGCTGAACCGTGCCTCGGTCCGGCCTGGCCGAATACGGCAAGGTCGCTGGCTACGGAAAAGTCGCAGGCCATTCCAACCTCTTGCCCACCGCCGACGCGCATGCCGTTCACGCGGCAGATCACCGGCTTGTCGCAGCCAAGGACGGCGCTGACCATATCATTGAACAAGCGCATGTATTGCCGGTACTCGCCCGGGGCCCCGGCATAAATCTCGGCATACTCGCGCGTGTTGCCGCCGGTGCAGAAGGCCTGCGTGCCCGCGCCCGTGAGTACGACAGCCACCGCGGCGCGATCGTTGCTGGCTTCGCGTAACGCGAGGATCACTTCCTTGATTGACGTCGTGGTGTAGCTGTTCAGCTCGCGCGGATTGTTTAGAGTGATCCACACATTGTGCAGCCCCTTCACGCTCGTGCCGTCGCGATCGCGCGCGGGCCTGCGTTCCAACAGGATTTCGCTGGGAGAAAACTGTTCGACCAGGTTGTGATCTTTCATGGCCAGGTTTTGATCTTTCATAGCTTTGTTCCTTGTTGTATGCCTCGCGACTGCGGTACCAACACCGCTCGCCGACGGAGTTGGTGATGATGGACTGCCTCGATAACTTGCTGGGCCTCCTCGAGTGGGTACATCTCGACAAAAGGCTGAAGTTGAATTCTTCCTTCGAGCACCATGGCCAGCGCGTCCGGATACTGATCGGGAGGGCATCCCCAATTTCCGCGAGCCGTGGCATCGAAGGCCATCAAATTGGACAGGCGCACCTCAATTTTCTGCGCGGTGTACCCGACGATCGCCAGGTGAGCGCCCGGGTCAAGCAGGCTGAATGCGGTCTGCTGGCCGGCGACCGTCCCGCTGGTTTCGAAGATCTTGAGGCCGATCCCGTGCCGCCCGCTCTGCCTGGCGAAAGACCGCACAGCCGACTTCACATCCGCGCACTCGCGGGCGTTCAGTGCCAGTGCGGCACCGTGCGCCGAGGCCAGTTCCAACCGGTCCGCGTCAACATCGATGGCCACGACTGCTGCACCAAGCGCAGCGGCAATCTGCACTCCGAACCCCCCGATGCCACCGGCTCCGACAAACACCGCGACATCGTTGGCGCCAAGACCGGAACGGCGAATTGCCTCATACGGAGTCGTAACTGCGTCGGCGACGACCGACAGCATCGCCAGGGTGAGTCCCTTGGGAAGTTCTTCCGGTACCGGACACAGGCCACGTGCCGGCACTCGCACGTAGGTCGCAAACCCCCCATCGGCATCGTTGCCCGGCATGAACTGTTTGCGGCAGATGGTCGGATGACCGCTGCGGCACGCATCGCAATCGCCGCACGGAATTACGGCCGGCACAATGACCGAGCGCCCGATCCAGTTTCCAGCGTGCTCTCCGGCGAGCGCGACACGGCCGGCGATTTCATGTCCTAGGATCAACGGTAGCGCGTGGCGGGTGCGAATGCCATCGTAAGCAAATCCAATGTCAGTGTGGCAAACGCCGCAGCCGGCTGCCTCGATGATCACTTCGTCAGGGGAGAGTTCTCCCAGAGCCGTTTCGGCCCAGTCGAACTGGCCGCTGTCAACCAACCTCAGGCCCTTACTCGTGGCGGGGCAACCGCTCTGCGCGGGTGCTGTCGTCATCGGAGGCCTCCTCACCCAAAAATTCGAACGATCGTTCGAAAACAATGAGTCAAGATACCTTGGTTGGGGAAATCGAGGATGTGATTGCAATCACTTCCGCTTGTGATTTGATGGCGGGGGAGCGTGCTCCCGAGGACGACGGACCGCGACGGTTCCCCGCTTGGCCAACGGGTCCAAGGAACTCATGGCTCAAGCGGCATTTTCCATCAATTCCGCAAAATTCCGGCCTTGCACGCGGAAAGCACGATCGGCGGCGTGCTCGATTTCCTCAAAGCTCATCGCGACCTCGAGAACTGACCTCGAGGAGTGTCAACGGCGAAGCTCCGGCACCCGTTCCAACGCTGGTTGCATGACTCTGAGACGGTTCACAACAGACTCGAGAAGCTTCTCCCTCTTAAGCAGTGCAAGCTTGAATTCGCGATGGTCCGTATGTGAAATCTCTCTCAGCAGTGCACCATGCCTTTCACCAAGAATCTCCAACAAAAGCTCCCACTCCTCTGTGGTTAACGTAAGTTCCATAATTCCTCCTATGGTGTTAGCGCGACGGTGGCAGATCGCTGGACCATGCGTCCGCAGCAATCAGCCATTTCTTTCCTACGCGGCTCCACACAGTAAGATACTTGCCGTGATCTTCTTTTCTCGTTCCGTCATTCACTGGCAGGTTCATGCGATACGTGCCCACGTCCCAGGCAACGGGCCCCTGTTGCTTGATATAAGTGACGTCAAAGGCAAGGTCGGACACACCATGGCCGAGCGGCCCCTTCAGATACTCTCGAATCGAATCGCGTCCGTGAACTGCTGGGTGGTGTGGAGGAAGGTAAACGGCGTCGGCGGCATAGGCAGCAACTACTTCGTCCAACTCCCCTGCATTCCAATGGCGGGCCCAATCATTGCCGATCTGGCGGATCATGCCAGCCGCATCGACGGCTCTGGTTTGGGCAATCGTGTGGTTTCGTTTCGTTCTAGCGCCTTGGGTGCGCTTCTTCGCAGTCCTTTGCATGGTAACCCTCCTTCCTCTCTTTTCAGACGCCCGGCCCTCGGGCCGCGTGTTCATTCCCGTACAGGTCAGCGCCGCTGATTAGCCAGCAGCTCTATTACGCTGGCTACCGCCGGCTTGCGAGGACGGATTTCCTCGTTGTGGCAAGCAACAACAATGACTGCTCCGATGAGAGTGAGAACCAGACTTTGCCAATGCTGCCATGCGCACCACCAAGCGATCTTGCAATTCTCTACCCGCTATGAAAGCCAGCGTAAAGGAGCGCTGGGTCCCTCCCACTCAAGCCGCAGGAGCAGTTTCAAACTCGTTCGTAGCAGCTGTGGACAGCTCAAATTTCAGCACTCCCGCTTCCAATTCGACGACTGCGCGCTCCGGCATCACCTCTGTCGCAAGGTCGACGACTTCCAGGATTTGGTGGGGATACGAGCCGGTCTGCTCGATTGTTTTGCCCGCGGCTTTCATCCCAGTTGTCTCTTTCTTACCTGAGATCGTGATGCGGTGCGGCTCGATGCTGACTTCAAGTTCAGTCTCATCAAAGCCAACGACGTTAGCGCGAACACTAATCTTGTCTCCGGATTCCGACATGGAAACCGAAACCGGACATAGCAGTTCGCATTCTGCCCGGAGCCAGTCTTCCAAGTCGTGTCCATGCTCCCGGCCTCGAGCTTCAAACAACTCATGTGCACGACGCGCAATAGCAAGCTGCACCTTCTGCATCTTCAGTTGGAGATCCGCAGGATTTGATGGGCTTAACCGCACGGCGGGTGGATCAGATTTGGGTTTCGATGCCCTTTGAGAGTTCATAACACCCTCCTTCAGATGTTGCAGTGAAAGAGCATTGCTTGGTTTTTGGTCGTGACCCGGTACAGGCTAGGGCGAGCCATTAGAGACCTGTCGCGCTTAAACCAGCACAAAACATACTTCTCGCTTCATTCTCATCTCTCTACTTCGCCGACACTGTAAAAATCAACACAGCCAAGACTGCCAAGACGAAGCTTACGACCAGCGAAAATAGGGTGTGGTGCGGATGAGCGCGGGAATAGCTATCGTCGGACCTGCTAGAATGCATCACGGTCTTCATGATCAACCTCCTACTATGATCAGGCAGCAGACCGGTTTTCAATCTCTCACTTACATACCTAAATATTAAGCCTTTCGATGCGATGTTGCAGTGATATTCGACTACCTCGTTTCTAGCGCTGGTACACGCCTTCACCCGGACTGGCAGTGACCGCTGTAACTCTGCGCAGCCGGTTGCCCGGATCACAGCATAGCTACCATTCCGGGGATGGTTTTCAGGCTCGAGCACCTACCTCACTGTGAACGGTAACGCCCGTCACTGAACCGACGGCTGGCCACAAACTTCATCTTGCCGTCCTCGACGTCTACCACTACGTGATCGCCGTGGCGCACTTCGTCATGCAGAATTCTCACGGCCAGCGGGTCCTGCACGAGCCGTTGGATAGAGCGCTTCAAGGGCCGCGCGCCAAAATTGGGATCGTACCCATCACGCAGCAGCAGTTGCTTGGCGGAATCCGTCAGTTCCAAGGTGACTTGGCGCTCGGCCAATAGGCACCGGACCTCCTCCAGCCGCAGGTCGATAATCTTGGTCAGCTCCTCTGTGCCCAGCGGGTTGAAGATGATGAAGTCGTCCACGCGGTTGAGGAATTCAGGCTTGAAGTGTACCCGCAGCGCATTCATCACTTGCTTGCGCGCTTGCTCAGAATCCTCTTGTGTGCGCAACCACTCGGCAGTGAGCTGCGCCGAGTTGATGTTGGAGGTCATGATGAGAACGGTATTGCGGAAGTCCACGGTACGGCCCTTCCCATCGGTGAGGCGGCCGTCATCCATGATCTGCAGCAGGATGTTGAATACATCCGGATGGGCTTTCTCGATCTCGTCGAAAAGCACGACGGCGTAAGGACGGCGGCGCACCGCCTCGGTGAGTTGGCCGCCTTCCTCGTAGCCTACGTATCCCGGCGGTGCGCCGATCAGCCGCGATACCGCATACTTCTCCATGTATTCCGACATGTCGATGCGTACCAGGGCGCGCTCATCGTCAAAGAGAAACTCGGCCAGGGCGCGCGCTAGTTCGGTCTTGCCCACTCCCGTCGGCCCCAAGAAGATGAAAGAGCCGATGGGACGCTTGGGATCGGAGAGCCCGGTACGGGCACGGCGGATGGCGTCGGCAATCCGCTCCAAGGCCGGATCCTGGCCGATCACGCGGCGGCGCAGCCGGTCTTCCATTTCGACCAATTTCTTCACCTCGCCTTCCAGCATCCTGGACACAGGAATGCCGGTCCACTTAGAGACGATGTCCGCGATTTCGTCTTCATCCACTTCTTCCTTGAGCATGCGCGAGCTGCGCCGCCGGTCGAGTTTGGACTGAAGCTTGTGGAGGTCCTGCTCAGCCTGACGAATCGCGCCATGACCGCTACTGCCCGCCTTCGGCGAGCCGGCATCGTGCGGCTCTGCCCGCTCCTGCAACTTCAGTTGCTGGATCGTCTGCCGGAGTTCGTGCACCCGTCTGATCGCTTCCTTCTCTTTCGTCCAGCGGGCCTTCAGGGCATTGATTTGTCTCTGGACTGCGGCCAGGTCATTTTCCAGGTTGCGCAACCTACCCCGCGAGTTGGCATCCTCTTCTCTTTCGAGTGCATGCTTCTCGATCAACAATTGCGTGACGCGCCGCTCGAGCTGGTCGATGTCCACCGGCACGGAATCGATCTGCATGCGCAGGGCGGCGGCGGCCTCGTCCACTAAGTCGATGGCCTTGTCCGGCAAGAAGCGATCAGCGATGTAGCGGTGCGAGAGCATGGCTGCGGCTACGAGGGCTGAGTCCTTGATGCGAACGCCATGGTGCAGTTCATAACGTTCTTGCAGGCCGCGCAGAATGGCGATGGTGTCCGCCACACTGGGCTCGGCCACGAAGACAGTCTGGAAGCGACGTTCGAGCGCCGGGTCTTTCTCGATGTGCTTGCGGTACTCGCTCAGGGTGGTGGCGCCTATGGCTCGCAACTCCCCGCGCGCCAGCGCCGGCTTCAACATATTGGAGGCGTCGATCGCGCCTTCCGCCGCTCCCGCCCCAACCAGCGTGTGCATCTCGTCGATGAACGTGATGATCTGCCCCTGCGAGTCCTCGATCTCCCGCAGCAGCGCCTTTAAGCGATCTTCAAACTCGCCGCGGTACTTGGTGCCGGCCACCATCGCACCCAGATCCAGGGCTACCAGACGCTTGGTCTTGAGCGGTTCCGGGACATCGGCGCAGACGATGCGCTGCGTCAGACCTTCGACGATGGCAGTCTTGCCCACGCCGGGCTCGCCAATCAGCACGGGATTGTTCTTGGTGCGGCGCAATAGCACTTGAATCACGCGCCGGATTTCGTCATCGCGACCGATCACCGGGTCGAGCTTGCCGCGGCGCGCCAAGTCGGTAAGATCGCGGGCATAAAGCTCAAGCGTTCCAGATTTGGTTTCCGAGGTTGGGCCGGCGGCCTGGTGGTGGCTGCGAACGGTGGTTAGCGCCATTAAGATGGCATTGCGATCGGCGCCGTGTCGCGCCAGCAGGGCTTGGGCGGGATCGCTTTCCAGGTCCATGATGGCCAAGAGCAGGTGTTCGGTGGAAACGTGCTCATCGTCGAGGTCGGCTGCCTCCTGAAAAGCTTGCTCGAGGACTGCGCTGGCGGCCGAGGAGGGCTCAGCCTTCAAGACGCCACCGGCCCAAAGCGCTGGCAGGCCGTCGATCTGGCGCCGTGCCTCTGCCAGCGCTGCCTGGCTGTCAACGCCAATCTTGCTCAGCACCGGTACCACCATGCCTTCGCGGTCCGCCAGGAGGCTGGCGAGCAGATGGAGGGGCATTAGCTCGGGGTTGCCGCGCTTGGAGGCCAGATAGTTGGCGGCTTGCACCGCCTCCTTCGCCTTGGACGTCAGTTTGTCCCAACTCGCGATAATCGGCATGTTGTTCGCCCCGCACGGGCCGCACAAGTGGCAGCAGCCGGGGAGTGATGGAAAGCCCCGCGTTCTCTGCTAGGAATCTAGGTGCTATCGCTTGAAAGCGCCTCCGCAAACCGCCGCCATTTCCTACTCAAACGATACACGCGATCGAATACCTGGCACTGTGACCATGCACACGAAGGCCTGTGACTACGGTCGGGACGGGCCGAAGTCTAGCCGCTTGGAAGTCCTGCTGCGCTTGGAGCACGCGAGTAAGATGAGAGCTGCGAGAACCTATGGCAGAGCGATTCACCGAGCTCCTGCGCCAAAAAGCGGCTGGAATTTGGGAGGCACAACACCAACACCCGTTTGTACGAGGCATTGGCGATGGAACGCTAAGTCTGGAGAGATTCAAGTTCTGGCTGCGGCAGGATTATGTGTTTCTCATCGAGTACGCACGCCTTCTGGCTCTGGCCGCCGCGCGCAGTCCGGACCTGAAGACGATGACCCGCTTCGCCATTCTGCTCAAGGAAACCGTGGAAACGGAGATGAGCCTCCACCGAGCCTACGCCGCCGAGTTCGAGATCAGTCGCGAAAAACTGGAGCGAGAACCGCCTGCGCCCACCACTCGGGGCTACACCGATTTCTTGTTGCGAATGGCGGCGACGGGCGATTTCGCGGAGTTGGTGGCAGCGTTGTTACCGTGCATGTGGGCTTTCAGCGAAATCGGCCAGCGTCTGGCCGCGCAGCCCGCCCCCAGCGGAAAACGTTATGCCAAGTGGATCGCGATGTACAGCTCCAGAGAATTTGCCGAACTGGCCGAATGGTGCTGCGATCTGCTCGATGGTCTTGCTGCAGGATTGCCGGAGCGCGACTTGCGGAAGCTGGAGGCCGCGTTTCTCACCAGCAGTCGCTATGAGTGGCAGTTCTGGGAGATGGCTTGGAAGATGGAACGGTGGCCGATATGACGGGCTCGGCTTCGCAACGGGAAGGCAGGTCACGCATGAAGATTCCTCGCGTTCTGATCATCGCAGGATCCGATTCCGGCGGTGGGGCCGGTATTCAGGCCGACCTGAAAACGGTCTCGGCCTTAGGCGCCTTTGGCATGACCGCAATTACCGCTCTCACGGCACAAAATACGACCGGAGTCTACGGGGTATTGGAGATCGAGCCGAAGTTCGTGGTGAAGCAGATCGAAGTCTGCGTAAGCGACATCGGCTGCGATGCGGTAAAGACGGGAATGCTTGCGAGCACCGCAATCATCGACGCGGTTGCAGCCACAATTTCCAGCCACAAGTTAGGACCGCTGGTCGTGGACCCGGTGATGATCGCCAAGAGTGGCGCCCCGCTCCTGAAGCCCGACGCCATCGCGGCTCTCAAGAACAAATTGCTTCCACTGGCCGCCGTGGTCACACCCAACCTGCATGAAGCCGGGGCGCTCACAGGACGCGAAATCAAAACTCTTGCACAAATGAAAGAAGCCGCGCAGGCAATCCGCGACCTTGGACCAGAAAATGTCGTCGTCAAGGGTGGCCATCTGGAAAACATAGCCGCCGACCTTCTCTACGACGGCCGTGAATTCACTGAGTTTCGCGCTGAACGTATCGACACCAAGAACACGCACGGTACCGGTTGCATCTTCGCTTCGGCGATTGCGGCCAATCTGGCCCGCAAGAAAACAGTTCGAGAAAGCGTAACCGCCGCTAAGGATTTCATCACAGCGGCAATCCGTGCCGGCCTCGCGATTGGGAAGGGTTACGGGCCTGCCGATCCAATGGCCGTGCTGTACCGCAGGGCAGGATTGGACGGCCGAGTGGCAGGCACGCTTCCACGCTGAGGGGTGTCCTTCGTTTTGCGGCCTTCGAAAAGGCTTTTCTTATGCGATGGCTGCGCGTCCCATTCAGTAATGTGGCCCAAAGCTCCCACGAGGGCCGGTAAACGTCGGCCCGTTGAGTCGCACTACACCCTTTGAGGCTACGCGGAGCTTCTTCTCATTGTTCAGGAATGCTGGCCCGTGATAGAGGACTTCTCACTCGCATGAGGGGCTCTATTCTTCAAAGCAGGGGCCGCCATCGTGACCATGCTTCTGGTGATCTTTGATTGTGCGACTCAGATGGGAACACGCGACCTGCAGGGAGCATCTTTCCTGCTCGGTGAGGTCCGGATTCTCGAGCGCGGTAAGAATGTCATCGAATTCCGCTTCCAGTTCCTCAAGCTCTGCACAAAGCATGCGACCTCCGTTTCCTCCTGAATCCGTCAAGAAGCTGACTACCAAATAGACTTGGCAAGGCACTCGGCTGCTCTGATCAAGAGACGATCCGCCGATTACGCAACCGCTCTCGCCATGAGTTCCTTTTTTCCCAAGCCTAAAATGCCGTGTTTCTTTCCTACTTTCTTGAACGCTTCGATGGCGGAGTCCAAATGATATTTCTCGTGAGCCGCGGAGAGTTGCGTCCGAATGCGGGCTTGCCCCTTGGGCACGACCGGGAAGAAGAATCCAATTGCGTAAACGCCCTCGTCAAAGAGATCGCGGGCAAAGTCTTGTGCCAGTTTGGCGTCGTAGAACATGACCGGCACGATCGGGGTATCCCCTTCCTTCAGATCGAAACCAGCCTCTTTGAGCAAGCCGCGCCAGTACCTGGCGTTCCACTCCAGCTTGTCGCGACGATCAGTTGAGGCGCTGATCAGATCCAGTACCTTGAGCGCACCCGCCACGATCACCGGCGCCACGGCGTTGGAAAACAGATAAGGACGTGCACGCTGGCGGCACATCTCCACCAGTTCGCGGCGCCCGCTGACGCACCCTCCGGAAGCGCCACCCAGCGCCTTCCCAAGCGTCGTAGTAATCACATCGATCTTGCCGAACACGCCGCAGTGCTCGTGGGTTCCACGTCCGGTTCTGCCCATAAAGCCGGTGGCGTGCGAATCATCCACGAAGACCATGGCGTTGTACTTTTCGGCCAGCGCGACGATGTCGGCTAGCTTGGCGGTGTCGCCGTCCATCGAGAACACACCATCCGTGATAACCATGCGGGACCGCTTGTCCTGGTGTTCCTGCAGCTTCTCCTCCAGATGCCCCATGTCGGAATGCTTGTAGGTGTCCTGCATCGCCTTACACAGGCGCATTCCGTCCACGATCGAGGCGTGAACAAGCCGGTCGGCGATCATCACATCCTGTTCATTCAGGCAGGCCTCGAAGAATCCGGCATTCGCGTCCATGCAGGAGGGGAATAGCAGGGTATCCTCGGTGCCGAGGAACGCGGTCAGGCGATTCTCCAACTCGCGGTGGATGTCCTGCGTACCACAGATGAAACGCACCGAGGACATGCCGTAGCCACGTGCGTCCAATCCTGCGTGCGCCGCGGCGATGACCTCGGGATGGCTGGAGAGTCCGAGGTAGTTGTTGGCGCAAATATTGATGTACTTCCTGATTGTCGAGCCAACCGGGAACTCCACCTCAATTTCCGACGACTGCGGCGAGTGGAGATACCGCTCCTCTTTAAACAGGCCCGCGGCTTTGATTCCCTCAAGATCGGTCTGATAGCGGTGGCGAACTGTATCGACAAATGCCATGACGCGCCTCGCGTAATAGGATTTATTCAATGCGGTGCCCAAGCCGGACTGGGTCCAGAATTGTGTCCGGCGGCGGGCACGCTCTAGCCCTTGATGACTTCAGCCTTCTGGAAACGTCGCACCAGCCCCGCGATGCGCTCGACAGTGTCGAAAGCTTCCGGAGTAGCGCATTGGTCGGGAATGTCAATCGAGTATTTTTTCTCCAGAAACCGAAGCAGAGACACCATGGAAAACGAATCCACAATGCCACCTGAAATCAGCGGCGTTGTCTCAGTGATGGCTCGCTCGTCTCCTTCTTCCAGGTATTCCCGTGTGATGTAATCGCGAACTACTTGGGTGATTTCGTCCATAGCCGGCCTCTTCAGTCTTCCATGATGGTGGAAAGATCGCCCACGGGCTCATGGAACTCCTTGCACCGCAGAATACGGCGCACGATCTTGCCGCTGCGTGTCTTGGGCAATGAGTCAACGAACTCGATTTCCTGGGGCATGGCCAGCGGCGACAGCCGCTTGCGAATATGGTTCATGATTTCCAGTTCAAGGTCATCGGATGGTTGAAAACCTTGCTTTACGGTCACGTACGCTTTCACAACTTCCATGTTGACGGGGTCAGGTTTAGCGACGGCGGCAGACTCGGCGACGGCCGGGCATCCCAGCAGAGCCGATTCAACTTCGAAGGGGCCGACCAGGTGCCCGCCGGTGTTGATAACGTCGTCATCGCGCCCCATGAACCAGAAATAGCCATCCGCGTCGATGGAGGCGCGATCGCCACACAGGTACCAGCCATTCCTGAATTTTGCCTGATATCCGGCGGCGTTGTTCCAATAGCCGCGAATCTGCGACGGCCAGCCTGGGCGCAGCGCAATCAGACCTGCCGCGGCGGCCCGATTCACCGGTTCGTAGGTCTTCGGATCGAGCACCGTTGCGGTGATTCCCGGAAACGGCTTGCCCATCGAGCCGGGCTTGATTTCCATCCCGGGAAAGTTCGTAATCACGATGCAGCCAGTTTCAGTCTGCCAGAACGTGTCGTGGAACGGTTTCCCGAAGACTTCTCTCGACCAGATCACGGCCTCGGGGTTCAGTGGTTCGCCCACGCTGGCCAGATGGCGCAAGCTGGACAGATCATGCTTGCGGATGATTTCCGCTCCCTCCTTCATGAGCAGGCGGATGGCAGTCGGCGCCGAATACCAGACGGTAACGCGGTACTTCTCGATGAACTCGTACCATTTCTCGGCGTTGAAACCGGAGTCTAGAACTGCTTGTGTAATCCCGTTTGCCCAGGGACCGATGATGCCGTAGGACGTGCCGGTTACCCAACCCGGGTCGGCATTGCACCAATAAATGTCGTCAGGCCGGAAATCCAGGACCCATTTCGCGGTGAGATACTGCGCAATAATCGAGTAGTGGACGTGCTGCGCACCCTTGGGCTGACCCGTGGTGCCAGAGGTGTAGTGCAGAACCGACGGAGATTCGGCCTTCGTCGGGTAGATTGGGAAGTGCTCTACGGGCGGCGCTTGTTCCATCGAGAAGGCAGTCTCGCGTTCCTGAAGAGACGCCTGGGGCACGTCCACCACGATGCAGAGCCTTAAGTTCGGGAGTTGCTCCCGGATCTTGCGGATCTTATGGAGATGTTTCTTCTGCGTGATGATCGCCGACGTCCCAGCGTCTTTGAGCCGCACACAAAGAGATTCGTCACCAAAAGCCGAAAAGAGTGGTTGGGCTACCGCGCCCGTCTTCAGAATGCCCAGAAATCCGATGTACAGCTCGGGTACCCGGTCCAGAAAAAGGCATACCCGCTCGCCGGGGAGGATTCCGAGGCTGGCAAGGAAATGGGCGATGGTGTTGGAGCCGACACGAAGATCGTTATACGTGAAGCGCTTCTGATTGCCCTGATAGTCTTCCCAAAGCAGCGCCAGCTTCTGTGCCAGTCCCAGGCGGCACAGGCGATCACTGCACATCCAACCAATGTTGATCACATCGCCCGGCCGATAGCCTAGCTCGCGCTCAGCAATCGCCCAGTCAAAATTCGTGTTGAGTTGCTCGTAGGAGGGCGGATCTCTCATGGGCTTGTCCCCTCCTGGTGTTCGTCCGGCACCTTTCAGGTTAACTACTAAGCCAGCCGCACACATGGAAAGGCAGCAATAGAGCAAACAAATCCGTTGTCAGCATATTCGTATGCTTGTCGGTCGGCAGTGACCCCAATCAACCACTACTGTGATGTAGCGCACCCAGTCCCTGATAGGCCACCACGACGGAATTTGCATCCCCCAAGCCGAGCACCGCTTAATGCTCAACTCGGCCTTGACCAGCCGCCCAGCTTCGCAATCGCAGTCCTAGATTCAACTTCGAGAACCCGGTAGACCTGGTCTTCGACCCGAACAACCATGCCCGGCATAAATTCGGATGTGAGCACTATAAAGCTCTCCAACACATCAGCCCTGTCTCAGACCGTGCCAATCGAGTTTTCACGCAGCTGCGGGACGCCGCTTATCTTCGGGCGGCGTTTCAATATCCTCCAGTTTCTGCATGCGATGCAGGAACACGTACGCGGCGAGCAAAGTAAGCATCAACAGCGACAGAATCATAACGAATAGCGCGAAAGCAGCCATATTTCTGATGGGACCTGTGATCTCACGCTCTTCCTGACTGGCCACAGCGATCCAGGGAAGGTTGGGGAAGGCGTCCTTCAATCCGGTATCGGCGAACCCGACGAGATATTTCTCGCCCTTGGAAAACGTGGTAAAAAGGTATCCGGTTTCGCGACCCCGCAGAGTCCCGAGGGAGTCGCGGATCGCGCTGTATTCCTCGGAGTGCATCCTCATTGACGGGGTTACGCCGGGTGCCTGGATCACGGTTCCATCGTCGCGCACCAGGAACAGTCGCCCGGTACGTCCGATCTGCTGCCGGTTCAGTTGCGCAAACAGGGGCGAGACATCGACCAGAGCAGTGACCGCGCCGATGAACCTGCCTGTGCCTTCCTGCAGAATGGGGTAGGCGATGCTTATGTAGTAAAGCCGGTTCTCTTCGTCATAGCGCAGATCGGCCACGTTGATTGCGCCCTGTCCCTGGGAATACAGCATCCCCCAATACCCGCGATCCATCTGAAAGTAGTGCACAGGCTTATCCGTGGCTGCGACGGTGGCGCCGCTGGCATCCGCGACCGTGACTTTCAACAAGCCAGGATTGAGCTCCCGCATGCGACGCAGTTGGCGGGCTAAATCGGACGCGAGAATGTTTCTCGCCAAGGCATCGCCCTCCGAGTTATTCCATTTCTGCTCGATGGCTTCGGCCTTGCTCAGAACAGCGTCGTCGGAAAGGCGCTCGTATTGGTGGTTCGCGGCAAGGACTGCCTGCTCCAAACTTGGGTCGTTAGCGATCACGCTCACGTCCCTCACGCGCCCCGCGATGAATTGGGAGGTGAACTCAGCCGAGGTGCGTGTCACGGAGCGGATATTTTCGCCGGCCATCTGGCGAATCTGGCTGTCTCCTTGCAACGCCACATAGAAGCCGAACACGGTGAGCGGAACCAAAATCAAAATCAGACCGACAAGCACCCTTTGGAGAGAAGTACGTAGTTCCAGAGAATCGAGGGGCATGGGAACCTCCTCTACGGCGCGACGGCCGTCGTGCATGGATCGCACCTGCATCGCTTGAGAGAGAGCGCGGAAGAGACAAGTGCGCATCTCAACAGTACGCGGTTCAAACCCCTCTGTCTGTGATTAAACGCACAGGCTGGCGCGCAGGCATCGGGAGGAGACAGGAGATGACAACGGCGCCGGACGCTAAGGCTTACGTGTACGGCTATATCCGAACCCTCTCACCTACAGCAAAGAGCACCCTTGTCAAGGGCGGAGTAAAAGTTCGTGCCATTCGCGGCTAGCCCCTTACCGTGAGAACCGGGCAGGGCGCATCGCAGACGACTTCGTAGGCAATGTCCCACGGCACATGAGCCGCGGCTCGGGGAGCAGCTGTCTTATGCGCGCCCATGACGATTAAATCCGCTTTCTGTTCGGCAGCGGCGCGCAAAATGCCATCTGGCGGAAATTCAAAGCGCACCAGCAATGTGGGTTGGCACCAGGCGTTGGCATCCCGGGGAAGCAGCGACTGCAGATCATGCATGGCGACGACCCGCACCGAGTACTGGCTTTGCCCAGTCGGAGCCAGGGCCGCGAGATGGAGCAGAGTCAGGTATGAACGATTCTCCTCCGCCATGGAGAGCGCATAAGGCAGCGCTTGCAGCGAAGCAGGAGAAAAATCGGTGGCGAACAGAATGTGCTTGAAGCTTTCAAACTTCACGTCCGGGTGCGCGGCCTTCGGGCCAACCGTCAAAACCGGACAATCAGCCATGCGGAAGATCCGCTCTGCGGAGGATCCCAGGACCAACTTCTTGAGTCCTTGTCGTCCGTGAGTGCCGAGCACGAGAAAGTCAATGGCATGAAGCTTGATCATTTCGGCCAGGACTTCCCAGAGGTCACCGCCCTGCATCAGCACCTCATACTGGACCTGCCTCAACGCATCGCCGCGGGTGAATTCCTCCATTCTGCGGCGCGCCCCCGGCCAGTAGGGATCGATCTCGGTCGGCAAGTGAGCCATGGGAACACCCAAATGAGGTTCCGGCGGAACAGCGTGGCCCACGAATAACTTGGCTCCGTAGCAGCGGGCGAAGGCCAAGGCGTAGGGCAAGGCAGCGGCGGCGGCGGAGGAGAAATTGGTGGCAAAGAGGATGTTCTGAACCTGAATGCGAAGTCCGGTTTCAACTGCGGACATGGGACACCTCCTCGTAAGGCCTGCGGAGTGGAGGTCACCAGTTGCAGACGTAATCGTAGACACGCATAGCCACCTCTGGCCCAAGCCTTCTCACCACAAATTCTAGTCCTTTCCGACGGCCCCGGATGCAAATACAAACGGATCTCTCGTCCCGATTGCAGAAAGGCCGGCAACCACCGCTTGGGCGTTCGTCGTGACCTCCGTCACGTTAGTTGATCAGAGTGGGATTAGCGAGCATCGCACATCAAAGCCGAGTCGGATGCCAAATTCAGCAAAATTCATCTCTCAGACCAGTTCCTGAAGGACACGCTCCAGTATTTGCGGCATTCTCGCGGCCAGCGCCGGTGAAAGCTCAGGTTGCATGCGCGCTGAATCGATACAGATGGCAATCAGACTGAGGCGAGCCGTCTCGAAGGACGGTGAGACAATCCGAAGTAGGTGTATGACCTGAGTCAGAGAAAGATTGTGGACATGCCACTGTCGATCCTCCAAACTCCGCAGCCCATTTCCATCTCCGAAAACTGCCACGCTGCCCACTTGAGAGGGGTCGAGCAGGGCGTCGACGAGAGTGATCCGGCCCCGCCCCTCGATTCGGTCAGCGCAAGCGAGGAGATCTGTCCCGCACCAGAGTAGCTCCGTGTCCTCAGGCAGTCTCGGGTCACAGGCGAGCCGGTTAATAACGTGCCATCCGACTCCTTCATCACCCATGAGGCGATTGCCAAGACCAATGACCAGATGGGATTTCATGAGGGTCGTTCTGTGGCGACGGCGGAAGCAATCGGCAATCGAATCTTAAAGGTGCTACCTTTGCCGACCTCACTCTCCACGGAGATACTTCCACGATGCGAGGTGACGATTCCATAAGCAATGGACAAGCCGAGGCCCGTCCCCTGACCGCTTTCCTTGGTGGTGAAAAAGGGATCGAAGACCTGGTTGATCTTATCTGGGGGCACGCCACATCCCGTGTCCGAAATCAGGACTTCGACGGAATTGTCGAGCGTGCTGTGGCCGGTGGTAATGGTGATGGTGCCTCTCTCTTGCATGGCCTGAACGGCATTCATGAGGATGTTCATGAACACCTCCTCAAGCTCGGATTTGTCAGCCATGACGGGAGGAAGTTGCGGGTCGTAGTTGATGGCCATGGTGATGTTCAGGAATTGCGCTTGTTTTGTAACGAGAGATAGCGTGTCTTGGAGGATCTTGTTGAGGTCGGCGAGTTCGGTGTTGACCTTGGAATGGCGGGAGAATTCCAGCAGGCCCTTGACGATATCACGGCAGCGCTGGGTCTGCTTGACGACCTCCTGGAGGCTTTCCCGGTTGGGATCATCCTCCTTGACGTCCTCGAGGGTGAGCGCGGTCAGCGCCAGGATGGCGCCCAGGGGATTGTTGATTTCGTGGGCAACGCCCGCCGCCAGCATACCTAACGAAGCCAGCCTTTCCGACTGGGCAACCCTCGTCTGCATCGCGCCCAGTTCTTCGCTGCGCTGCTTGACCTTTTCCTCGAGAGTTCGTCCCCACTCCTCGAGGTCGCCCCGCATCTGCCTCAGGCTTTTCAGCATGGTGTTGAAGGAATCGGCCAGAAGGGCGATTTCACCATGCTGGGGGCTCGACTGAACTTCCTGATCGAAGCGGCCCGCGGCGATGTTTCGGGTGGCAGCTACCATCTTGCCCACGGGGAGCATAATGTTGCCAATCTCGCGATAAGTTATTCCGATAATACAAATGAAGCCCACTGTGGCAATGCCGAAAAACGAGAGGATGACCCGGTTGCGTGTGGAAGTGTACGCCCTTTCCAAGCGCCCGACGGCGAGCATCCCAATGGTTCGTCCTTCGTAATTACTCAGGGGGGCATATCCGCTGACGTACCAATCCCCCGCCGCCAAAGTCCGCCCGCGAAAGATGCGGTCCTCTCCGAGAACACCCTCACGGATTTCTGCCCGGGACTGCGTGCCCACCCAAGGCGCGCTGCCGGCCTTTTTGAGGGTGGTCGAGACACGCATATCGTTCTGGAAGATCGTAACCACTCCAATATCCTGGCTATCCAATCGGTCTCCCTGAAATACCACCTCCCAGATGCCGTCCACGATTCCGGAATTCCGGTTCAAAAGGATGCCCCCATACAACGCGCCCAGGATTCTGCGGTTGGCTCCGACCACCGGGGCGCTGGCAATCATAACCAGGCCCGATGGTCCCGCCCTCTTGTCCAAGGGCTCGGCTCGGGCAGATTCCCCAGAAGGCAGGTAGGCGCTGGAGGCGAGAAGAGGATCCGCGTTGTGGAGCATCTCGGCAGACAGGATCTCTGTGGCTGCGGCTACCTTACCTGAAAGTGCCGCCCTGACGACACTAATCGAGGAGACGTCACCCATCGCACCCTGAGGTTCAGAGACCCGCAGAGATACGTGTCCCTCCGGGTCAGTGAGGGCGAGGAAATCAAAGTTGTTGTCTTTCCGGATCGAATCCAGATAGGCCAGGAGAGAGCTTTCATTCCCTGCTGCCAGGTGTTGTTGAATGACCGTTCCGGACGCAACGAGCTGAACCTTTTGCTCCACGGTCTCAAGCTTCTGGTCGTACAGCGAGCGAGCCAAAGCCAAGTCGTGGTCTACGGCGCGGTGGGCCTGCATCATGATCGCCGAACTCACGATCCACGAGCCCACCAGGGATGTGGCCAGCCCGCCGATTCCCAGAATGACCAGGTAGTCGGAGATCAGCTTCGCCTTGAGCGAGAGCCTCGGAAATGAGAAGTCAAGCCTCATGGCATTTCTCTAACGTGCCAAGGCTATTTTAGTTATGCTATCACGCAGGAAGCCTTGGTTCTAGGTAGCCTGTCGGGCTCTTACCCATTAACCGATGCGCGTTTCTGAAGAAGGTGCACGGAGCACGAGATGCACGGATCGTAAGCCCGCGCGACCATTTCTAGCTTCTTCCTGAGAGCGGGTACATCCTTGCTCGCGCTTTGCTCGACGGTAGAGCGGAAGTGGTTTTCAATGCTGGCAACATTAAATGCCGTAGGGGTGATAACGTCCGCCGCGATGATTCGACCCTCGTCGTCGTAAACATAGCTGTGAACGAGCAGTCCTCGGGGCGCTTCGGTAACCCCCGTGCCGGTACCAGCTTTGGGGCGCACGGCGACACATCTTTCTTCTTTAATGCCATCGCGGAGCAGGCGATCCACAGTCGCGAGTCCGGAATGTACATCATGAACCAATTCGACCGCCTGGGCCTTGTTGTTGTCCATAGGGTTGTCGCTGGGTAGCCGCAGTCCCAATTCGCCCATGGCCACTCGGGCGCGCTCCGTCAGTCCCTGCGTGTTGATAGAGAGTCGAGCCAGGGATCCCACCATGAACGGCTTACCGTTAAACGAACTGTGCTTGGCGTGCGAGCCCGGGACGGCCTTTTCATTGCTCAATGAGCGGTAGGCAGCGGCGGGTACGCTCTGCCGCTGCCCGTTCGAGGAGACGATGATTTCGTCACCCGCATAATAACCGTGATTCTGGGGGGAGGAGAGCGCGGCGAAAACGGTGTCAGTATGGCAGAAGTCCGCGGCGGGCAAAGATGCCAACAGCTTTATAGTCGTCTCGCAATCCGCCACGCCCTGGATGAGGGCGTTGCGCAACGCCACCAGCGAGTCCACGCTGGGAAGTTTCCCGAACCCTCCCACAATCGCGTTGACCGGGTGGACGGCTCGACCCCCGAGGGTTTCCTGGATGGAGTTCCCCAGTTTCTTCAAGCGCAGGCCTAGCTTCACCGCATCCAGATGGTCGGCGGCAAGCGCGGTCACACTGGGATAATCCAGATAGTCCGGCAAGGCCAGGCAGAAAAGATGCAGCGCATGGCTCTGGATGCTCTCGCCCCTGTACAAGAGATCCCGCAGCAACTCCGTCTGGGGGGTAACCTTGACTCCCAGAGCCTTTTCGGTGGCTTTGAGCGAGGTTAAGGAGTGAGCGACGGAACAGATCGAGCAAATCCTGGACAGTATCTGAGATATATCCTCGTAACTCCTGCCGCGCACCAGCCCTTCCAGGAGGCGCGCTCCTTCAAAAATGTCGAAGCGGAACGACGAGACGGCGCCGTCGTTCAACTCCACCGTGATCCCACCATGACCTTCGACCCGAGCCAGATGCTCGATCTGAATCTTTGTGCTCATGAGTGATCTCCTGATGTGGGCGCGAAGGTACGCAACTTGGCGGCTATCCTCTCGCGAGGGATGCCCTTTTCCCCAAACATGGCTAGCACGGAAGAGAAGTTCGCCTCATCGACCGGACCACGGCAACCCACGCAGGGGATGCCCAGCCCCGGGCAGCGGGCGTCACACCCGGCCACCGTCAGCGGACCGCAGCAGACTTGCGACTTTTCGATGAGGAGGCAATTGTTCTCGAGCATCCTGCACTCCGTGCAAACGGGATACTCCGGGAAGATGGGCGGGTCACCGTTCAACAGGCTGGACACGGCCGACAGAAACTGTTCCTTCTCGATGGGGCAACCCGTGAGGTTCAGATCGACCTTGACCACTTCCCGCAGGGAACGCGGGGGCAGGCTGTCGTACTGGGCCCCCTGATTGCCGTAGATCTCCTCGAGAAGCTTCGCCCGGTCTGCCTCGGGGTTCAGAGCTGCGACTCCACCCCAGACTGCGCAGGTTCCAACCGCCATCAGCGTTTTCGAGCGCGCGCGAATCCGCTTGAGATTTTCCTCGTCGCGTTTGCTCAACACCGCGCCTTCCACCAGCGCCAGGTCGAGTTCACAACTGACATCATTCGCAGATGACGCCATGAGGAAATCCCGGATATCGAGGGCATTCACCAGATCCAGGAGTTGGTCTTCGCAATTGAGAATGACAAGTTGATCCCCCGCGCAGCCGGTGAGACCGAATAATCCGACGGTGGTTTTGCTCATTAGATCATCTCCGGAAGATTGATCGCATCCCAATACGTAAAAATGGGGCCGTGCAAGCACGTATATTTGTAACCGACCGCGCAATGCCCGCACTTTCCCACCCCGCACTTCATTCGCCGTTCGAGAGACATCAGGATGCGGTCCTTGGGAAAACCGAGAGCCAGCAGGCGCTCCAGAATGAATTTGTAAACCACCGGCGGACCGCACACCGCGGCGTAGGTCCGGGCCGGATCAATCTCCGCATGGTCAAACAGCTTCGGCAATAGCCCAACGTAGTTCTTCCAGGTTCCCGTCGGGTCCCTGTCCACGGTCAGCAGGCACGTCATGTCCTTACGATCCACGAGCGAGACGAGTTCTTCCCGGAAGAGCATTTCTCCGGGGGTCTTGCTGCCGTACATCAGGGTGATCCGGTTGAATTTATCCCGGTTGTCGAGGGCGTACCACAGGAGCGAGCGCAGGGGCGCCATCCCCAGGCCACCCGCGGCAAGCAGCAGGTCGCTGCCCGTGACCTCTTGGACGGGAAAGCCATTCCCGTAAGGGCCGCGGATCCCCACCACGTCGTTGGTATGCATGCGGTAGAGAGCTTTCGTCACGCGCCCCGCTCGACGCACGCACAATTCCAGAATTCCCGGCCGAGTGGGCGAGGAGGAAATGGAGATGGGCGCCTCGCCGGTGCCGGGCACACTCAGCATCACGAATTGGCCGGGCTGATGCCGGAACATGGTGGCCAGACGATCCTCGAAGAAGCGCAGGGTGAACAGATAGTTGTCCTCAACCATTCTGTATATACGCACGATCCGTGCCAGGTGCGGCTGATAAGGATTCCGATTGAGCACGGTGTCATAACTAGGAACTCTATCGACAAGGGGCATTTTGGACTCCCCGCAGTTTATTGATAACTTCGGTAATATCGATCTTCACCGGGCACACGCTGATGCAGCGCCCGCAGCCGACACAGCTTGGCCGGCCGTATTCGGCCACGAACCCTCGCTGTTTGTGGTAAAAGCGATACTTGATGCGGCTGGCCCGGCTTTTCCGGAAGTTCTCTCCGCCAGCCACCAAGGCGTGGGTGGCAAACAGACAGGAATCCCAAGAGCGATTGCGTCTTCCCTCACGGGAGCCTAACTGCGTGTCATCCACTACGTCGTAGCAGTAACATGTCGGGCAAATCATGCTACAGCTTCCACAGGACAAACATTTCTCTCCCAGCTCATCCCAGATCTCGCTCCGGTACTCCATCTCGAAGATTTCCGGAAGGTCGCGAATCTCAATGTCCAGCTTGAAACCCTGACGCTTACTGCTCGAACGACGCTTGTATTCGTCGATGTCCTCCGGACTTACATCCTGGAACAGAGGCCCGGTAGCCAGGACCATGTCGTCGCCTAAAGCGGTCCCCACAAAGGTCAGGTAATGATCCCCCAGTTCGCCCAGGAAGAGGTCGAAGCCGTGGTCGACGAAATCAGCGCGCATGGACCGGCAGAAACAATGCTCGTCCGGCCAGCAGTCGATCCCGATAATCGCGACGTTCTTCCTGCGCGCCTGGTAGTAAGGGTCGTCGTATTTTCCGGAAAAAACCTGGTCGAGGATGTTGAGGGCATAGATGTCGCAGGCGTGCACGCCAAAAAGAATGGCCCGTTTGTCCAACCCCTCGGTGCAGGGAAGGTAGCCCTCACCCTCCCGAAACTGGAAAAGCGTCTCTCGCGGAGGGAAAAAGTACTTTTTGGGTGGCAGGATCGTCCGCGGGTAGTCGAGGCGAGCCTCTGACCACCTGCTGAGCCGCTTGAATACGTACTTGCCATCCTGCTCGACGGGCGCATGCACTTCCCCGAACTGCTGGACGACCGAAGCAAAAAAATCGAGCTTGTCTTTGGGCAGTTTCCGAATCTTCACGTTTCCGCCTTTCTCCCGACCGGAGTTTCAGGGTTCCGGTGATGCTCTTCCATGCGGCGCTGGACTTTCTCGAGCAGATCCGGCATGTTCACCGGCTTGGGCATAAACTCGTCATGCGCAAGCCAACTGCTGTTCGGAGGGATTCCAAAATCCGTGACCTTCGAGTACAGAGAACTCAGGATGAAGATGGGCACGGTCTTCAGCTCGACGGTCCGGCGAATTTCCTGGACGGTAAAAAATCCCTCCGTCCTTTCGTTCATGATGATGTCCATAATGATGAGGTCCGGACGCTGCATCTTCGCCACCTTCAATCCTTCTCTGCCGTCGTGTGCTTTCAGGACTACGTAATTGTGTGCTTCCAAAAACGCCGACAGGGCCTCGACAAAGTCGCGATCGTCGTCCACAATTAGTATCTTTTCTGCTTCTGAGGTCATCCTGAACTCCCCTTTTTTCCTTCCTCTTCCGCCTGCGCGCGATATTCCAGCAAGCGCACGCGGAAGGTGGATCCGACGTTGACCTCGCTGTCAACGCTAATGCTTCCTCCCATTTCTGAGACAAGTCTTCGGCAGATGGAGAGCCCTAGACCGGTGCCGGGAGTCTTCTTGTTCCCCTCCCCTTCTATGCGAAAGAACTCCTCGAAGAGGAGGGCACGATACTTTTCAGGAATTCCCACGCCTGTGTCGGCCACCGCAATCGCAACTTCGCCGCCCAAGGCCTCGGCGGAGACAGTGACCTTGCCACCCGGCTTGTTGTACTTGATGGCATTCACGATCAAGTTGTCGAAGAGTACGCTCAGACAGTTTCGATCACCCCTCACAAAGTAAGTGTTTTCGGGTATCCGGCTTTCGAGAGAAACGCGGTTCGTAGCGGCCATTTCTCCGTATGTCCCCAGGATGTCGGCAATGATCCGCTGGAGATCGACTTTGACCCACTGTCGGGAAAAGGATTCCCCTTCGATCCTGGCCAAGCTAAGCCAATCCTTGATGAGCGCCTGCAACTCATCGGTCCTTTTGAGGCAGCGGTCGAGCCACTCCTGCCGCTTCGCCGTGGCGCTCTCCGTGTTATCGAGGTGTTTCAGAACATCCAAATACTGGTGGACCGCGACCAGAGGGGTCTGCAGTTGGTGGGAGACAAAGGTAATAAAGCGTCGCTTGAGGAGCGCACGCTCCATTTCGCCTCGCCGCATCTCCAGCGAGAGCCGGTGATGTTCCAACCCGCGGTTAACGATCAACCGCAGCTCGTCTGGAGAGAACGGCTTGGGGAGGAAGTCATAGGCGCCGCATTTCATTGCGCCCACGGCGGTATCGATCGTCGGGTACCCCGTAATCACCACGAGGACGATTTCCGGGCGCGCCTCGTGGATCCGGGTAACGACCTCCATACCGCTGACACCTGGCATCTTGAGGTCAACCAGGACTAGACTGGGCATCAACTTCGTCACACCTTCCAGCCCCTGGCCCCCATCCTCGAATGCTTCGACCCGAAATCCCATTTTGGACAGGATCTTCCGACAAGACAGCCGCATGGCGTAATCATCGTCGATGACGACGATTGTCTCCTGCTCAGCCGATTCGCTCATGCTCTTCTCCGACCCGGGTTGGGTGAGAACAGTATCGAGGATCAGGACTATGCTTCCCTATGCGAGGGACAATGCGCCGCAGCCCTTTGCACAACCTCCAGAAATTTGGGGATGTCGAGTGGCTTGGTCAGGTAGAAGTCAGGGCGGATCATGTCGAGCTCGCCGGCCATTGGAAATCGTTCATCCGGGGTTAAATCAATGGAAGAAACCATTACAATCGGAATATTCCGATAGTCTGCGTACGCATCCTGGTACTTAATCGCCTGGTTGACTCCATACCCTTCCGTGTCGCATTCCATCATTATGTCGAGGACGATGATATCGGGCCTTTGCTCAACCACCTTGCGCAAGCCTTCTCTTCCGGAATCCGCCTCGAGCACCACATAACCCTGGCTCTCAAGAAGAGATCTGGCCGATGCTCTGTAGTCCTGATCATCGTCGATTATGAGTATCTTCAGGCTGTCGGACATGCTCGCCTCCTCCACCGAGAGTCTGGTTGGGAAATCGGCTCGGTTTGGTTAGTTGTCCTGAGCGGAGTGGGTATTATGTGCGGAGGCTTCATTGTGGTGTCCTCCTTATAACTATAAGTAATGGATGACGGCCTGAAATCGCCGCCAGTGTGAACTCGTTCTCGGAGCACTACTGAAATCACGCTGCCGTCTCCGGTGAGATGCAATGTCATTGTTGACGAGCAGCAGTGGCACAGTCAGAAATGCTCCGCCAGTCGTGACGTTGGACAACCTGAACGTCAAATCATTTTCAAGACGAAAGAGCCTGCCCTCTTTGAGAGGGCGGAACGAGAGGGGACACGAGGGATTGTTAGACTTGGCGACCATAACAGCACCCATCGCCGGTACTCCAACTCTAAATTTACTCCCCATTCCACAGCGATACGATGACGCAGGTCACACATCAACGTGACGGGATGAGATGTCGTTGTTATGGTCGATGCCTCAGTCGAATGCCGATTAACCAGCATGGCACACTGAGAACAAACGGTTGCCCGCAAGATGCTTGCCTGTGCGACCCATAGATCGTAGACCTTGCGACTTGGCGGGACTTCTTAAGGGTAGTTCGAAAGGGTTTTCGCCAGCACCCCTGCAAGTTGATGTGACTGCAAACGGGCCCTCGGTCCCGATTGCAGCAGGCCAATCAGTCACCGCTTGGCCGTCCGTCGTGACTTCCGTCACTGCAGAGGGAAGGTGCCGGGGTCTATGAATGTGAGTGGACTATGGCTGAAGCGGGGGAGCCCCATGCTGATCGCATCTGAGTTGAAACCGGGAATGTTCCTGCGCATCGAGGGGGAAATCTACAAAGTTCTCGAGGCGGAATCGAAGGCTGGGTCTGCCAAGTTGGGCGGAGTGGTGAAGACCAAGTTGTGCAATGTCACTAGTGGCCGGATGTGGGAACCGCACTTTCGGCTACAGGAGCGGCTGGAAGACCTGGAAGTTGAGCGCCGCATAATGGAGTTTCTGTTTGACGACGGGGAAACCTCTACTTTTATGGATCCCAGGACCTTTGAGCAGATTGCAATCCCACGCGCAATCTTGGGACCGGCATTCGCATTCCTCCAGTCTGGAATGGAACTACCGGTGGAGTTTTTTGAGGGCCGGGTCCTCAGTGTCGTATTCCCGGACATAGTCGAGGCCCGAGTGACCAACACAGCGCCACCGACTCACTCACAACAGGATAGCGCCTGGAAAGACGCAACCCTTGACAATGGCCTTTGTATTCGTGTGCCTTTATTTATCGCTCCTGGGGAAATCGTGCGGGTGGATGTCAGGGACGGTCGCTACGTAGAGCGCGCTCGGGTCGAGCGCAAACGGACTGCGTAGCAGCCTACAGCGCCACGCCTGCCTGAAGTCAGCCAAATGGCGGCGTCCGGAATTCCTTCCGGGGGGACCCGACTGCCACGCGAGAAAACGCTCGGTCGAAGAGCTACTCCAAGATTCGGAAACCAGCGCCACGGGAAGACCAATGCTGGAGCGTCCCACTGCCGTCAATCGAAGGAACTTCCAGCCCGCATATCTCGAGCTGTGGCAATCCGGGGAGTTGGCGCGTCGCGTCCAGCTTGGCTTAGAGAAGCTGGCCGACTGCGTCCTGTGCCCACGCAACTGCCACGTGAACCGCATCGAGAACAAAACGAAAGTCTGCAGGACCGGACGTTACGCGATCGTCAGCAGCTATTTTGCCCACTTCGGAGAAGAACGCTGCCTGCGCGGCAACCGTGGTTCGGGGACGATCTTCTTCAGTTGGTGCAACCTGCGCTGCGTCTTCTGCCAGAATTACGAAATCAGCTGGCTGGGAGGAGGCCGCCCCGCCGAACCGGAAGAATTGGCTGGGATGATGTTGCGTTTGCAGGAACAGGGCTGCCACAACATCAACTTGGTGACTCCGGAACACGTGGTACCGCAGATTCTGGAAGCGCTCCTGCTTGCAGTGGAGCGCGGCCTGCGTCTGCCGCTGGTCTACAACACCAGTGCCTACGACTCGCTGGAATCACTTGCTCTGATGGACGGCATAGTGGACATCTACATGCCTGATTTCAAGTTCTGGGATCCCGAGAGTGGTCGCCTCTATGCGAAAGCTCCGGATTACCCCGAAGCGGCACGCCGTGCCATCAAGGAGATGCACCGGCAGGTCGGTCCGCTCATCACCGATGAGCAAGGTGTAGCGCTGCGCGGTGTTCTCCTGCGCCACCTTATAATGCCCGGCAGTGTGGCCGGAACGCGAGAAATTATGAACTGGATCAGCCGCGAACTCGGTCCCGAAACCTATGTCAATCTGATGGTGCAATACCATCCCGCCTGCCGCGTCACCGAAAAGCAATATCCCGAGATCAACCGCTGCATTAGCCCAAGCGAACTCGAGCACGCGGTTGATGCGTTCCGTTCGGCCGGGCTCTCTCGGCTCGACCATGAGCCAGCGTTTGTCCACCTGTTCTGAAACGACCGTGCTTATACTGCCTGCTCCCAACCTAACGATCAATCGGCGACGCAAAACTGAGAACTACGGGATGTGCGATTGCAAGAACGTTGAGATGTATCGAGGGGATCAAGACAAACCAGAAGCAGCCGAGATGATTGGCGCGTATTGCCTGGTTGAGAAGTGAGGGTGGAGGGTGGAACGTCCAGGTCTGGGTGATTCCGGTCACAGCATTTTGGCGCCTGGCGCGCTAGATTGCAGAGTGGTCTACCAGGCGATGGGCAGCCGTGGACGGTTCAGTGCATCGCCACGTGACGCGGGGGTAGCGTATGACCGTTGTTCTGGATGAAGTGCGGTCGAACCAAGCAGGAATCAGTCTGGTATTGGACGGGCATTCGTTAAAGATTGAGGATGTCGCCGCGGTCGCCCGCCATCGTCAGCCAATCCAGTTACACCCGGACGCGGTGGCACGGATCAACAAGTGCCGGGATCTTCTCGAGCGGAAAATCCGTGCCCGCGAAATCATGTACGGAGTCAACACTGGCATTGGCGAACTTGCAGATGTCGTGCTGACTCCAGAGCAGGTCGAACAGTTCCAGAAATACTTGCTCTATTCCCATGCCGCGGGTTGCGGAGAACCCTGCCGCGAAGAAGATGTGCGCGCGGGCATGCTTTCACGCCTGAACACTCATTGCTGGGGTCATTCCGGGATTCGCCGCGAGGTCGTGGAAATCCAGATCGAGATGCTCAACCGGGGCGTCACCCCGGTTGTGTGCCAGAAGGGATCGGTCGGCGCATGCGGAGATCTCTCTCCGATGGCGCAGATGGCCATCACGCTCATGGGCGAGGGCGAGGTGTTCTACAAGGGGAGTCGGTTGCCGGCGAAAGAAGGTCTGGCAGCCGCGGGCATTCAGCCGATTACGTTCCGCGAACGGGATGGTTTGGCCACAATCAATGGCTCCGATCTCACCACCGGCATGGGCTGCCTGGAACTCTACGATGCGGAAAGGTGGATCAAGACGCAGGAAGTCTGCCTGGCGATGACTCTGGAAGCCCTCAACGCCAACATGGCCGCTTACGATCCGCGAATTCACACCGTGCGCGGTTATCCCGGAGCACAGGCCTGCGCCGAGAACGTCCGCAGGCTCACCGCAGGATCCGAACTTCTCAAGCTACCCGGCAAGAAATTGCAGGACGCCTACTCGCTCCGTTCCAGCCCGCAAGTCATCGGCGCCGCCAAAGACGCATTCCAGTGGAGCCGGTACATGCTCGAGATCGAACTCAACCATGCCGCCGACAACCCGGTTTTCTTCCCGGACGAAGATCTGGTACTCACAGGCGCCAACTTCCAAGGCACTCCGTTGGCGTTCGCGCTCGAACTCGCCGGCATGTCCGTGACCACGGTTGCAGCTCTCTCCGAGCGCAGACTGAATCGGCTCCTGAACCCTCATTTGTCGATGGGGCTGCCTGCTTTCCTTACCAAAGGCGCGGGAATGTTCTCGGGCCTCATGCTCTCCCAGTACACCGCTGGAGCATTGGTTTGTGAGAACCGTGTGCTCTGTCACCCGGCAGCGACCGGCTCGATTCCAGCCGCCGCCGACCAGGAAGACTTTGTCTCCATGAGCATGACTACGGCCATCAAGACCAGGCAGATTCTGGAGAACGCATGGCACGTCGTCGCGATCGAACTGATGGCGGCCGCTCAGGCCTTCGATCTGCGGGCGCCGGTCAAACCCTCGCCTGCCTCGGAGGCGGCGTACCAGGTCATCCGCAGTCATGTGAAGAGACTCGATCAAGACCGGCCGCTCTTCGACGACATCAACACCCTCACCCGGGTGGCCAAAGACGGCAAGATACTGGAAGCTGCAGAAAAGACTGTCGGAAGACTCAATTGAACACCTCGATTTGGACCTGAGAGAGTTTACGACAGACGTGTAATCCCCGGGAACACATCGAAGCCTGTGTCGAAACTCAAAATTTGGTCGATTCCATTTTGTTCCATAACCGAGAGATGCACTGCGTCGCGGGCAGACAGTTGTCGATATCCTAAAACAATGTTTTTCGCTCGCTCCACCACTCTGCGGTCCACTGTAAACACCTGGTCGACTACCCCCAACAGGGCGTCAAAAGCCGGTTGGATTGCATCGCGACGATCGATCGCCACATAGCGATGCAGAATCTCCTGCAAAACCTCGGCATCGGTGACCAGACGTTGACGGTCGGTAATCAGTTTCTCGAGCAGCCGCTGCGCATCCGCCTTGTGCGGGTGAGGTGCGCCCACCAGATACATCGGGATATTGGAGTCGACCAGAATCACGAACGAGCACCGGATGTGTATCCCGCTTCGATTTCGGCGAGCATGCTGTCGATGTCGCCGACAGGATACTGATGCCGGGCGGCCACATGAATAATTTCGAGCTTTTTCCCGGCGCTGCCCAAGGGCTCGCGGCGGCGCGCCAGTTCGAGCGCTTGGCGGACCCACTCCGCGATTGACATGTGGCGCGAACGCGCCACGCGTTGAATCTCTCGATACTCCGGATCTTTTAGAATCACCTGCAACCTTTTAGCCATGATATGAGTCTATCTGACTCATTGGTATGAGTCAATATCTTTTCTCTGACCTGAGTTTATTCGTGAGGTTGGCTCGCCCTATAAATTTGGGTTTTTGAGGGCAGGACGGCTTGCGACCAACTGTCGACGGGTAGGGCCGTCAGACAGTCGTGGAACAAGAAATCGCTGTTCCCCCCGAGAAGTGTCATCCTTCCTTTCGGCACACGCGGAGATTTCACCAAGTGTTCGATCTGCTTGGAAAGGCTGTACTAGTTGCCTCCTCTAACGATCCAATCGAGACTCTTGCCGAATTTGGTCGCCACGCCCAGAAGGTATCCCCCAGCCGAGCGAGTTCGGGAGGAGCCGCAGATTCACGCCAGTTTGACGGCAGATTGCATTCATGGTGTTCTGCGGACGCAGCGATTCGCACAAATGGCGTGTGTTTTTGCATTATCCCATGGTCATGTTATTATGACTATATTATTCCCGCCCCCGAGGTGATGCTGTGAAGGAAATGGCAGCCGGTACATTCAAGGCGCAATGCTTGGCGATCATGGACCGGGTTTTCCAAAGCGGGGAGCCCGTCTTGATCACGAAACACGGCAAACCCGTGGCAAAGCTGGTTCCCGCCGAAAAGCAGGCCGATGACATTTTCGGCTACATGACGGGCAAGGTGAAGATCGTGGGCGACATTGTGGGGCCGGGCACTCCGCTGGAAGACTGGGAGTGCAAATGATCCTTCTCGACACTCACGTCCTGATCTGGATGGCGAGCGACCCAAAGCGGCTGTCCAAGAAGGCCCGCGATGCCATCCGGGGCGCAAGGCAGAAGACGGGGGTTGCGGTCCCCACTATCACCCTTTGGGAACTGGCGTGGTTGGCGGAGAATGGCCGCATTCAGGTGGTGGGCAGCGTGGAGTCCTTTGTTCGGGAAACCGTCGCGCGGGTCATTGTTAGACCGATGACACCGGAGATTGTCGCTCTCGCTATCCGGTTACCGGCTGGCTTTCCAAAAGACCCGGCCGACCGGCTGATCGCGGCCACGGCCATTGTCGCAGGCGTGCCGCTGGTCACGGCGGATGAGCGAATCCGTCAAGCAAAGGTAGTACAGACCATCTGGTAGGCCGCAATACGGTAAGCGTTGTCAATTCTGTTCAAAAAGTGTTTCCTCGATCAGTTCGCAAAGAATATGTCCAGTCAAGATGTGAGCTTCCTGGATACGAGGTGTCTGCTCGCTGGGAATGCAGATGCAATGATCGACCGCGCTACGGAGCTTCCCACCGGTTTTTCCCGTCAAGCCTACTGTGACGAGTCTCTTCTCGCGGGCCAAGTTCACGGCTCGCAGCACGTTGGGGGAGTTTCCGCTGGTGCTGATGGCGAAGGCGACGTCATCGGGACTGCCCATCCCCTGGATCTGGCGCGCGAACACGTCGTCAAAGGAATAATCGTTGCCGATGGCGGTTAGGACGGAAGAATTGGTGGTCAGCGCCCAGCCCGAGAGGCTTGCCCGTTCCTTCAAGAACCGTCCGCTCAGTTCCGCGGCCAGGTGCTGTGCGTCCGCGGCACTGCCGCCGTTTCCCAAAAACAGGATCTTATTTCCAGAGCGGAGGCACTTCGTCATTGCGTCCGCTACCTTGACCACTGCACTCAAGTACGCTGAAGACTCCAACAGACTCTGCATCACCGACGCACAGTCGCGAATTCTGGCGACCGCCAGAGACTGCGCAGCATCCGCGTTCATAGAACATCTCCGGCCCAGCGCTGACGTTTACGAGGTCGCACTGGTTTGGACCTCATTGTCCCGCAAGGGTTCCCCCATGCCATATTCGAAATTGATCCTCTCCTGCTCGACCACCAGCGGCCGCTTCTGCACCAGGGTATGGATGGTGCCGATGTATTCCCCAATGATGCCCATAAACAGCATTTGGACCGACATGAAGAAAAATACGCCGATGACCAATGGGGCGATGCCAACCGAGAAGTTATTCCAAAAGACTAGTTTGTAGATGAGGTATGCCAGCGACACCAGAACCGAAACCAGCGCGCCCACAAAGCCGGAAAAGGTCACCAGCCGCAGCGGCACCTTAGAGAGGTTGGTGATCCCGAGCATCGCCATGTCGTAGAGCGAATAGAAATTGTTCTTGGTGATTCCGCGTTTGCGCACTGGCTGATGGTACGGAATATCGAAATGCCGAAACCCAGCCTCCGCGATCATGCCTCGGAAGTACGGATAGGGATCATCGAAGCTTCTTATGACTTCCACTACCTTGCGGTCATACAGGCCAAACCCGGTATAGTTCTCGTAGGTTTCCACGCCGGAAAGACGGTTCACCAGCCGGTAGTATTGCTTCCGGATCCAGTACATCAGACCGCTTTCGTCGCTCGCCGCCTTGACGCCGATTACAACCGGGTAACCCTCCTCCCACTTGCGGATCATCTCAACAATCATCTCGGGAGGATCCTGCAGGTCGGCCACAATTCCTATGACAGCGTCGCCGCTAGCCTGATACAACGCATGCTGAGGTGACCTTACGTGGCCGAAGTTGCGCGTATTCCTGATTACCTTGACGTTCCTGTCCGCGGCGGCGATGGCCTTGAGTTCACCCAGAGTGTTGTCGGTTGACGCGTTGTCGATAAAGATGTGTTCGTACTTGTAGTCGCCGGCGGCGGCGACGGCAGCGCGCACTCGGAGGTACACCTCGCGCACGTTGGCCTCTTCGTTGTAACAGGGCGTAAGGATGGTCAGGGTCTTAGGCATGGGTTGCAGCTAGGCACGTTTCAGTCTGCGCTTGGGAATGGCATAGCAAACCCCTTCCCAACACTCTTCTGCGTAGCGCCGTAAGAATACATGGTACTCGGGTGAAATGGATCGGATGAGATTCGGTATCTGCCACAGGTGCTCGCTCCTGTGATAGGTGCAGACCGCGAGCACAGGCTGATGGCGTCGTAACAATTCACTTGCCCCGGCCAGTGCTTCGGGCTCCGCGCTCTCGATATCCATTTTGATGTACGTCGGCATCAGAGGCCACTCGATGTCATCCAAGCGGCGGCACTCGATCGCGGATCCCGCATCGGATTTCGCATTCTCGGTCGTCACGTGTGAGGAAGCAGAACTATCGAAAGCAAAGGAAACTCGGCCATTGGTGTTTCCGACGGCATAGGGCATTACCGTGACCCGATCGCCGATTCCCATTGCCTTCACGTTGGAGGCCAACGCCCCTCGATTTACTGGATCGGGCTCGAAAGCGAAGGCATGACGGAACTCGCCGCCCCAGTGATGATTGAAGCTCCGGATGCTGTCCCCGTCGAAGCTCCCGCAATCGACGAATACTTCGTCAGGAACCGGCGATAGTAAGTCCATCGGGAAGTACGTGTCACTCGCGTCCAGCGCTGGCGACAACGCCGAGAAGTCCAGCCAGTATCGCCAGAGTAGTTGTTCGCGCAGATCGCGCTTCGAGAGTTCATCCTCCAACATGGCGTTACATTGCCGGATGCTGGCGCACTGTTCTCGAAACCTGTGGGGCAGTTCAAGTCCACATTGCGGAATGAAAATGTCGGCGTATTTCCAGAGGAGTGGGGCACAAGCCACCACCCGCTGACAGCCTAACGATGTCAACTGGCGTCGAACTGCGGAGCCTTGATAGATGGTGACGACAAAGCATGCAGTCTTGCCGTACAGTTCCACCGCTTCCGTGGCAGAGAGCACGGGAAGTCCCATAACCTGAGGGTGCGAAGGATCTTGATTGCTGACGGCAGGCGCAAAATCTTCTACCCTACCTACATTCGCTCCTAAACAGCCTTCTTCTTTTCTTCTTCTGTCTCCTTTTTCCCTTCTCTCTGCTCGTCTTCTTTCTTCTTCTTTTCTTTGTGCTGCTCTTCTTCGTTCTTCTTCTCTTCTTCGTTCTCCGCCGACGCGGTTGTCGGCAAACGCCAGCGGCTCAACTCCTGCTTTGCGCAGTCCAGCGAGGACGCCCTTGCCCAGCGGCCCGGCGCCAAATAACACTAACCTTTCGCCAAGTGGGCTCGCGAGGTCGTCGAATGCACTGCGCTCACGTGCCCGCACCGCGTCCGGCGGTTCCGTCTCGATCCGCCGCAAGATACTTTCAAGTTGCTCCACCTCATTGCTTGCGGATACCTGGGTTGGGGTCACTGGCTCGCTCCGATTTTGCTTTGCTCGTCGAACCTTAGCGATTCGACGTCGAGATCGTTGTTCCGCGCATACCAGGCATAAAGGTCCCTGATCGAGCCCTCTAAATCCCAAAACTGATACCCGCCCATTTCCGTCAGCATACGCGAGTTGTCCCCCGAGTACTCGGGCCCCATGCCTTCGGTCATGACGGACACATTGGGACTGCGCCCCGAGACCTGAGCCGAGATCCGGGCAATCACTCGGGCTAATTCGGTCAGCGCCACCGGCCGCCCGGTGCACACGTTGTACGTCTTGTGACGGGCGTCGTTCTCGATGAACCACATCGTGATCTTGACCAGGTCTTTGATGTACAGGTAGTCAAACATAACATCCTGCCGGAGCACAATCGGCAATCCTTTCAGCGCCCGGCAACATGCGTTGGAAATGAAACGCACCGTATAGTCCTCGTGGGCGCCGAAAACTCCGAACAACCGCAGATTAACGATTCGGTCGGAGCGGTCTATATACCTAGCGCAAATGTACTTGGAAAACCCGTACGCGTCCCTGGGCACACGGGTATCGAAATAGTCTTCCCGTACCCGCGCCGGCACTTGAAAACGGTCGTACTCCGCGCCGGAGCCGAAGTGAATCATCTTTCCGAATCGTCGCTCATCGCCTACGAGGTTGCGCACGAGATTGAAAAACATACGGCAATTGCGGTCAAGCAGGTCCGGAGGAGCAGCCACGCGCCGATTCGACCGCGTGGCAGCGGCATGCACGATCACGTCGAAACTGTGCGTGCTGAGGAATTCGCGCACCGCCTGCTCATTCAGCAGATCCAGTTCGCCCGAGGAGGGCGCCAGCACCTCATACGTCGAAGCAAGTTGCTCCGCCAGATTTCGTCCAATGAATCCCGACCCGCCGGTGATGAGTATGCGCATCATGCAGGCGTCCGGAAGGAAAATTTTTTATGTCCCAAAAAGCTGTACACAACCATAAAAACCGTCAGAATAGCTCCGGCGATGTAGGGCGCTTGGGTGACGAACCGTGTATTCCGTCTTATGACCAAGACTAGAACGGGTAACGCGAGTACTCCGAAGAGAATGCCCCCACTGTAGACCCCGACGCAACGGATCCATTCCCGCAGGTAATTGCCCTTGGTTTTGAATACGAACCATTTGTAGCCGAGGTATGAAACCGAGATGTTCAGCAGGCTCGAAATCACCGAGGCGGCGATATAACCGTGCGGAATTATCGGACTGAGAATCGCGGTGAAAAACGCGTACGAGCCATAACCGAACAAGGTATTCCACGCGCCCACCAGCAGGTAGCGCCCGAACTGGCCGGGGGGAATATGCCGCGTCAGGTTGCCCATCCATCCGGCTTGGCCCACCTAATGCCCCTCCCTCAGATGCCCGCGTAAGGTCGCGTGGTTATGACCGCCCTGGCGGCGCGCCAAGCACCATGCCATTCTTCCTGCCGCGAGTTTGTATGGGCCGAAGCTGAAGCTCGAGGATGAATAGGGTCCCTTTGCTAAAACCTCCAAACCCGAGACCTGCATCAGTTTAGTCAGGGATTCAACAGAAAAAAAGTTTACGTGCTCGTGAACCAGCCGCACGAAGTCGAATGGAAGCATCGAAACCGCCAAACCCGGGCGCGCGCCAAGAAGGATCAACTGCTGGGCAAACCGTTTAACGAATCCTGCAGTCCCAAACGGTGATTCACTTGGGACCTCGATGAAGAAAAGACTATCAGGGGCTGCAATCTTGTTGATCTCGTCGACTATACTTCGCGGCGATCCAACGTGCTCAAGCACATTACTGCACGCGATCAAATCGAACCGATGAGCTGCACAATCGTCCAAGCCGCGAAGGGCGTTGACTCCGTTCACAGGCTCGACCCCAGAGATGTCATAGACGTAGGTCGACGACCCTGGGACAAGACCCTCGAACAAGTCTCCGCGGTCACCGCCGAAATCGAGGATTGTTTTCACCGAGCGCGGAACATGCTCACGAAAAATTGCTGCGAGTGGACCACGGCGCTTCGCCAAGACTTCCGGCGAGAACAAGCTGCGGTTGAATCCCTCTGTGTACCAAGGCTCGCAGGTATGGCGCTCCTTTTGGTACTCAGCCGCACGATAGCCGGTGTAAAGGGTCTTCTCTTCGTCGGGATCGAAACGGGGATTAGCAAAGATAAAACTGCAAGCCTTGCATGTTAGCAGCTCAATCGGAAAGGGCCGGCGACTCCAAATTCGTTTGGCGATAAAGGGCGAAAAAAGTGCGCGGCAGGACTCTAAGGAGTTTCCATTGCAGATCAAGCAACGAGCGACTTCGTACATTTTTACACCAGTTCCAATGGCCGAAGCCGATTCGCCGGAACGGCATAGCATACCAACTGCCATCCATCGACGTCATGCGGGCGCAAGAACAAACGGTAGTCTTCCACCAGTGTGTGGATGAAGAGCGGAATGCGCCACAGATCATTTTGCTTGTGATAAACGCAGATGGAAAGAATCGGGCGGTGCATCTCGATTGAGCGGCGTGCGCCCTCGAGCGCGTCGAGCTCAGCCCCTTCGATATCCATCTTGATGAAGGTGGGTGCGGCTTCGGTCGCCAGGTCATCAATCGGAACGCACTCCACCACGACGTTGCCGTCGGTCGCAAGCTTGGCGCCTTCGCCGCCGCCCGCCTGAAAGCGCAGTTTGCCGCGTTTGGCCCCCACGGCGACGTTCAGCGCGTTAATCCTGGAGGCGACGGGCGCCTCCAGGGTGCCAATCCACTTCGTAAGACGATCGAAATTCTCCGGGTCCGCCTCAATCGCGATAATCCTCGAGAAGGCAGGATTTCTGCGGATCACCTGTTCAGCCGTGTCTCCAGTGTAGGCGCCGCAATCCACAAAGACTTCGTGGTCTTCGATCCGATACAGGCTGTCCAGGAAATACGATTCTTCTTTGACCGGCGGTCCAAGGGCGTTCTGATCGCCGAGCGCGCGCCATTTCAAGTGGTTCAGATATTCCCGGCGCGAGGAGTCATCGGCCCACAGGGACCCTGCCTTCCGCACCTCGGAAGCTTGCTCGTACAGCTTGTGGGGCAAATCCTGGCAGAAATCGGGCAACAATCGGTCGGCAAACTTCCAGCGTAATGACGCCGTGGACTCGACGTGGGCGCATCCCATGCGTTCCAGCATCGCTCGGCTCTCCGGGTAAGAGTGCCCCAGCGACCATATGGTGACCAGGAACGTTGCCGACGCTCCATACCGCGCTGCCGCATCCTTGGGCGACAGGACCGGAACACCGTCAACATACGACCCCCACTTGGACTGGCTGTTGTCGGCAAATGCCAGCGGCTCTATGCCGATGCTACGAACGCATTGCAGAACTTTGCGCCCCAGGTTCCCCGCGCCGAATAGCACTAAACGGTTCTCGCAGCCCGCCAGCAACTTATCAAAGGCCGAATTCTCACGATCGCGCACGAGACTCAGAGGCTCACTGAGCAGGCGATCAAGCTCGACCAGGTAGGCGTTCGTTGCTGCCACCGTCATTCGCTTACACGCTCCACGACCATGCTCTGAGTAAACCTCGGATTCTTATGCTTGACACAAGACCTTATAATAGAAGTTAGGTTGCAGCCCAGTGAGGCTGCGCCGAACTTCAAGTAAGTTCTTTGAAATCTTAAATTCTACCGCAACTTATTAAGTCGCTAACTCCATTGTTATCTAGATTTTGACTTTAACTCCTGTAAATCCAAAGATTTGGCGGGAATTTATCCGCAACTCTCTGATTCTAATAGACCCTAAATAAAAAAAAATCGAAGCCCGCCAGGCAAGCAAAAGATAACCGACGTTAACTCCTTTGTTTTGAATATTTTGAATGTAACTCCTTTAAATTGAATATTTTAGCAAATTTAGGGGGGGGGGAGGGGGGTACCCACCACCAACTAATATCTCCGAGCTAAGGTCTGCTCCCCGTCATTAGCTCACCGGCTCCACGATCATATTCTGGGCAAATTCGTCCCGATCCAGGAAGGGCCACAGATCCTCCAGGGGCTTTGAAACAAAGGATCCATCGGGACGCTGAATCGAGGTTACACGCGGAGCCCTGATCTCGTCGGGAATCACGTGTACGTCGCAAACGACCGGTCCGCGCCCGCGGAGAACGCGTCTGACAGCGGTGCGCAAGTCCGATTGATCTTCGATAACCGCTGTCTTCAAGCCATAGGCACGAGCGACCTTACGATAATCGGGGATGGAGACGCCTGTTTCTGGACTACATCCGATGTTGGGCCCGCCGAAGTAGTTGGTTTGACTGGCCCGAATCGATGCGTATCCCTGGTTGTTGAGAACGAAAAACTTGATCGGCAGTTGGAGGTGTGCGATGGTGGCCAACTCCTGGATGTTGAGCTGAAAGCCGCCGTCGCCGTCAACGCAGATCGTTTTCTTGCCGCCGCTGCCAAGACAGACGCCAATACTTGCGGGGATACCGAATCCCATCGCCCCCAGTCCTGCCGTGTGAAAAACGCGGCGCCCTTTTCGCGCCCGGTACGCGAGCAGGAACACTTCAATGGCACTCCCTGAGCTTCCGGAGACGATCCGGTCGTCAGGTCCGGCTTCTTGGCCGATGACCTCCGCCAGATGATACACACTGACCAGCCCCGGAGCGCGGTGTTCGGGTAAAACGATGGGATAACGCGCCTTCCAGCCCTGGCACCGCTGGATCCAAGCGCTGCGATCTTTGCCAAGCACAGAGCCGCCCTGCTGGAGCATGTTGTCAATAAAGTTCCGAGCATCCGCGCAGATCGGCTTGTCGATAGCGCCCTCCAGCTTTCGCAATTCCGCCGGATCGATATCGACAACAACTTTGCAGGCTCCGCGCGCGAACTGATGAGGGTCCCAACCCATCAGAGGCGGGTCAAGACGGGCTCCGATCACAAGAACGAAATCGGCATTCTGCAGGGCGAAGTTCGCACCCCGAGATGCAACCGTGCCAGGCCGGCCGACGAAGAGCGGATCGTCATCGTCCAACAGATCCATTGCCATCCAAGTCAGGCCTACCGGGACATTCAAACGACGCACAAGTCTCTCGAACGCTGCCGCCGCGCCGGAAACTCGAATCCCGTTTCCCGCGAAGATGAATGGCCGCGCGGCCCGGTTCAGCCGATCAACCACATCACGCACCTGAGTAACTAAGTCGTCTTGATCGCGGTGTGGCGACTCGGCAGGATCAAAGCCGCGCATCAAGTCCGAGTCCGGCTCAATGGGCGCAGCTTGTACGTCGATCGGAACATCGATCCAAACCGGACCGGGTCTTCCCGAGCGAGCCAGGTGTACCGCCTTTTCGAGATGGTAGCGGATGCTCTGCGGGTCCTCGATGGTCACCGCGTATTTGGTAATCGGCTTGACCAGAGAGACAATATCGACCTCTTGACTACCTCGCTGCCGCACTCCGAGAGGAGTGCCATCCGGACGGTACATCCGGTCGGCGCGTTTCACCTGCCCTGAGATGACGAGCATGGGAGTCGAATCAAGCCATGCGCCCGCAACACCGGTAATGGCGTTCGTTCCGCCCGGGCCAGTGGTGACCAGGGCGACTCCGAGGTTATTGGTGGCCTTCGAGTAGTTCTCCGCGGCGATCGCGCTAGCCTGTTCGTGGTGGTTGCAGACGAAGGTCAAATCGCTGCACCGGGCGAGAGCATCGTTCAAGTGCATGGCCCCGCCGCCAGTGACCAGGAAAACGTATTTCACGCCCTGCTGGGCGACAAAGCTCATGACATAGTCAGCGAGTCTCATGCTCTCCTAGCGAACCGGCTTTGCTGCCACTCTGGCAGACCCGAGCAACATGTCCACGACCTCGCGCACGGCACCGTTACCGCCGGCGAGCTTGGTGACCACCTGGCAATGCTCTCGGATCAAAGGGCGCGCATCCGCAGGACAGGCGCTGAGACCAACGATGTTAAGCGCGGGTAAATCGTTCACATCGTCCCCAATGAAGCAAATCTCCTGCAGGCTCAACCCGTGCCGTTCCGAGAACGCGCGCAGCGCGCTGGCTTTGTCTTTGCAGTCCTTGTGCACGTCGCTGATGCCGAGCTTGCTGGCAAGCCGGTCGACCAGCGGGCTGTTCTCACCCGACACCAAAGCAATCACCATTCCCGATTTTCGCGCCAGCGACAGGCCCATAATGTCGGCAAAGTGAAAGCGCTTCCATTCTTCGCCGTTTGGCCCCCACCACACCCCCCCATCGGTGAGTACGCCATCGACATCCATGGCGATGGCCTTGATCTTCGACACGACCTCCAGCGTACTATCCGGCACTATGCTGCTCCCACACGCCGCAGCTTCTTGATGATCGGTTGCTCGCGCTCCAGCACTCGCTTGACGCCGTCACCCTTCGATTTTTCGATCAAGCGGATGTCTCGAACCAGGCGCGTGATTCCATTCGGTTCCAGCGACGCAGCGTGGTCCGAACCCCACATGGAGCGATCGAGCGTGATGTGCCGCTCGACTATGCAGGCGCCCATTACCGCGGCCGCGACGCTCGAGGGCAACCCGGTTTCGTGGCCGGAGTAACCAACCGGCACGCCATAGCGATCTCTCAGCACATCGATAACCTTCAGGTTCAATTCTTCGTAGTACGCGGGATAGGTGCTGCAGGCATGCAGAAGGACGAGATCTTGCTTGCCCAGAACTTCCACCGCATGGTCGACTTGCTGGATCGTACTCATTCCGGTCGACAACACGATCGGCTTGCCAATCGCGCGCGTATGGCGCAGCAGATTGTCATCGGTGAGGGATGGGGAAGCGATCTTAAAGCAGGGGACATGAAACTGGGCTATAAAATCGACGGATGCCTCATCCCAGCAGGACGCGAACCAGGGAATCTTGACCTCGCGGCAATAACGGTCAATCTCCTGGTACTCTTCGAGTTCGAATTCGAGGCCGCGCTTCAGATCGCCGTTGGTCGTTCCAAAAGGGCTTTCCCGAGGCTTCGCCAATTCCTCCGGCGAATAGACGACGTCAATGGTTCTCTTCTGAAACTTGACGGCGTCACAATCGGCGCCCAAGGCCACGTTGATAAGTTTTTTCGCGAGATCGATATCTCCATTGTGGTTGATTCCGATTTCAGCGACCACGTAACAAGGTCTGCCAGGTCCGATCACCTTGGACCCCAATCGAATCTCTGGAAGCTGGCCGGAGGAATGGATGTCATTTTCGTGCCGCATCGGAAAGTACCCCCTTCAAAGCGATTTCGTTCATCGTTTCCAGAACGTAATCCAACATCGGCTGCGTGAGTCCGGGATATACGCCAATCCAGAAGGCCTGATTTATCACCCGGTCACTCATTCGAAGATCACCCACTACACGATAGTTGAGGTCCGCATAGGCAGGTTGACGGACCAGGTTGCCACCGAACAGCTGGCGAGTCCCGATCTTTCTCCCATTCAGGAACTCAATGAGCGCATTACGCGAGAATGGAGCTGTCTCCCGTAGCAGCAGCGGAAATCCAAACCAACTGGGGTCGGAATTCGGGGTTGCTTCAGGCAGGACGAAGTGCTCCTCCACGTCCTTGAGTCCTGCCTTCAAATACTCAAAATTTCGTTTTCTCGCCGCAATGAATGCCGGCAGTTTCTTCAACTGCGCGACGCCCACGGCAGCTTGCATGTCCGTGGCCTTCAGGTTATAGCCCACATGCGAATAAATGTATTTGTGATCGTACCCGTGGGGCAGCTCACCTGCTTGCCAGTCGAAGCGCTTGCCACAGGTGTTCTCTTTACCCGGGGCACACCAGCAATCCCGCCCCCAATCGCGAAACGATTCTACCAGCGTGCGCACCAGGGGCTGGTTCGTCAAGACGCACCCGCCTTCGCCCATCGTGATGTGGTGTGCCGGATAGAAGCTGACGGTCGCGAGATCGCCGAAGGTTCCGACATTCTGCCCGCGATAGGTCGATCCGAGCGCGTCACAGCAGTCTTCGATCAGCCACAAGCCGTGCTTCTTCGCGAACGCCGTCACGGCATCGAGATCGAACGGATTCCCCAGCGTGTGCGCAAAAATGATGGCACGCGTGCGGCCGGATAACGCTGGCTCGAGATAACTGACATCCACGTTGAACGTGGGAATGTGAACATCGACGAAGACGGGAACCAGTCCGTTCTGCACGATCGGATTGACCGTAGTCGGGAATCCCGCAGCCAGGGTGATGACCTCGTCTCCGGGCCGCAGCCGCCGATCGCCCAATCTCTTCGAAGTCAGAGCTGCGACCGCCAGCAGGTTGGCCGACGAGCCTGAGTTGACCAGCACCGCCTCGCGGACACCGACGAATTTGGCAAACTCACGTTCGAACTGCTCGGCGAAGCGCCCGGTGGTCAGCCAGAAATCGAGCGAAGAGTCAACCAGCAGTTTGAGTTCTTGTTCGTCGAAGACACGGCCAGAAATGGGCACAGGCGATGATCCCGGCACGAACTCAGGGGTAGGGAAGGCCTCGCGGTAGTACTCCGCCACCAGGGCGCGGATCCGGTCGCGCAAGTCATTTGCTCGCAACTCGTGTGCTGGGGACACTACTTCAGCGCCTCCCGGTACCACGCGATGGTCTTTTCCAACCCTTCATCCAGAGTGAACATGGGCTTCCAGTTCAATTCCGTGCGGGCCCGCTCGGCACTCAGGAACTGATGGCGGATCTCATTCGAAGCCTGGTTCTGAATCTCGGGCTTCAACTTCGATCCCATTTTCGCGAGGATTGCATTCACCAGCTCAAGCACGCTGATCTGCGCTTCATTCGAAAAGTTATAGGCTGCGCCGCAAAGCTTCGGATTCTGCCTGAGCCGCTCTGCCAACAGCATGTACGCCGCGGCGCCATCTTCCACGTAGAAATAGTCGCGCACATATTTACCGTCGGAGCGAATAATGGGTCGTTCGCCACGAATCACGGAGCGGATCGTGCCAGGCACCACGCGGTTCCAGTTCAGGTCTCCGCCGCCGTAAAAATTGCCGCAGCGCGTGATCGCCAGGGGGACGCCAAACGTGTGCGCGTAGGATTGCGCAATCAGGTCCGCGCACGACTTGCTTACGTCGTAGGGATGCTTCCCCTGCAACGGCATATCTTCCTTATACGGAAGTACCGTCTGATCGCCGTAAGCCTTGTCCGAAGAAGCGAGGATGACCGACTTCACCACGGGCGATCGCCGGCAAGCCTCCAGAACATTCCACGTTCCGCGTACGTTGCTCTCGAAAGTTGAAAGCGGATTGCGGTTGGCGATGCCCACGATCGTCTGCGCGGCGAGATGAAAAACAACTTCGATCTCGTACTCGCCCAGCGCACGTTCCAGCAGATATGGATTGCTCAAACCGCCACGCACAACGTTGACGCGGTCGGCCAGTCCCTGGTGCACAAATTCGCTCGCGGGAACCCAGTCGCGTACCAGCGCCGTCACGGATGCGCCCTGCTCCAGCAGGTGTTTCGTCAGCCATCCGCCCACCAGTCCCGTGGCGCCAGTGATAAAGACGGCACGGTCACGCCAGAAGCCGTTCTTCATTATTATTCCTGCCAAACCTTCCATGGCGCCTGGTTCGTGCTCCATAACTGGTTCAAGTACTCGTATTCGCGATACGTATCCATCGCATAGAAGAAGCCGTCATGCTGATAGGCCATCAACTGCCCGTCGTCGGCCAACCGCTCCAGCGGTTCCTTCTCGAAGATGCAATCGTCACCGCCGAGATAATCGAACACACGGCGATCGAGCACGAAAAAGCCCGCGCTTGCGCGGCCGCTGATCTTTGCCTTCTCCTTAAACTTTGTCACGCGACCTGTCGAGTTTGCCTCGATGACTCCGAAGCGGGAACTCGGTGTGATGGTCGTGACAGTGGCAAGCTTCCCATGGCTCTTGTGGAACTCCAGCAACTCTTGGATGTTCACATCGCCCACGCCATCGCCGTAGGTCAGCATGAAGAGATCCTCATCTTGACCAATGTACTTCTCAATCCTCTTCACCCGTCCGCCCGTCATTGTGTTTTGTCCGGTATCGACGAGCGTGACCTGAAAGTCTTGTTCGCGATGGACGTTTTTGTACTCAATCTTGGAGTTCCGGCCGAGGCAGAGGGAGAAATCGTTGTTCATCGCCTCGTAGTTCAGGAAATATTCCTTGATCATGTTGCCGCGGTATCCGAGGCAGAACACAAAATCAGTAAAACCATTATGCGCATATAACTTCATAATATGCCACAGGATCGGACGACCGCCGATTTCGACCATGGGCTTGGGCCTGTATTCAGTTTCCTCGCGCAAACGGGTACCGAGCCCTCCGCACAGCATCACTACTTTCACGAGATTCTCCTGGCAGGCGCTAGTGCTAGTTTCCCGGATTTTATTCATTATTCAGGCGTTAGACAAGGGAGGGACCCTACGTTGTCCAGGTTTGCGCCCACCAGGAAATCCGCGTAGAGCTTCTCCAGGCAGCCCGGGATTTGTCCGTCCGAAGCAATCAGAGCCGCTGTCTCGAAGCTCAATAACAGGTATCTGGCTCTTGTCCAACTTGAAATGGATATCTCCACCCACCAGAAGACCCAAAATGTATATCTGCTTCCCTCAGAAGAAGCTGAGTCGGTGTCGCTAGAAGGCGGACGCACCATGGTAAAGCTGCACGGTGGCGCAACCGCCGCCAGGCTATCAACCCCTCCCAGGTGATCTTCGTCACTGCGTCCGCAAGCTCGAAGCTGCTAGCTTTTAGAGCGATCGCACGGACAGCACTGGTGTCTCGTGACAGTGCACAACCAGACGAGGAGCCCTACAGTGAATGACGTAGCCATCGTAAATGCGAGCACGGACCCATGTCGTTCCCCGTCGGTTGACAAGGCGTTGAGAGAATTGGCGCAAATGCCGCTGACCGAGGCGTGTGTGTCGGGTCTCTGTGACATGTGTCTTTACCAGACAGGCCTCGGCCTCTGCAATATTGTCGGCAAGCACTGGGCGGATTCGCAACCATCCAGGCATTCAGGGGAATAAAAAAATAAATCAGGAGCAATACAGTGAATGACGTAGCCATCATAGGCGCGGGCATGACCCCATGTCGTTCCCGGTGGGTTGAGAAAACTTTTTGGGAATTGGCTCAAATGGCGGTCAGTGAGGCGGTTCACGACGCGGGCATCCACATCCAGGAAGTCGAGGCCGGCGTCGCGGGAATCTACAACGACATCTTTGAGTTCCAGGCAATTCCCGAAAGTGGATTCCAAGGGATTATTGGCCTTCAGAACAAGCCGTTGATGAGGGTCACAAATGGTGGCGCGACCGGCGCCTATGCCATGCTGGCGGCCCGCAACATGGTCGCGAGTGGACAGCACGATCTCGTGCTCGTCTTGGGCGTGGAAAAGGCGCTCGATTGTTATGATTTTGAAGCCGAGAGCAACACACCGGCTGTCGTTCAGACCATTGGTTATTCCTGGGATCCGTGGTTTGAACGGCCGCTGGGGGCGCATGCCTCGGAGAGTTATGCCGAGGTCATCCAGGCCTACATGGACGAACATCCGGGGGACCTCGCGCCCATGGCGCGCGCCAAAATCGTGGAACTCCTCTGCGAACAGGCGCAAAACAATCCCTACGCACAGCGCCTCGGCGAGAAAGTGACCGCGGACCAAGTCCTCCATTCACGCTATGTGGTTTATCCGGTTCGCGTCTTGGAAACCTGCGTATACACGGAGGGGGCGTGCGCGCTGATTTTTGCTTCCGCGGAAATGGCGCAGAGAATCAAAGAGCGCAACGGCCGCGAACCTATTTGGCTGACCGGGGTCGGCGCTGCCAACGAGCCCTACTTCGTGGGCAACGACATCACCCGTTACAAGGTCCTCCATCGCATCTATTCCGACCACCTGGCGACGAAGAAGGCACTGCAGATGGCGGGCATCACCATAGAAGACGTACAAGTGATCGAATTGCACGACGCTTTCATTCCGCAGTTGATGATCACACTGGCCGAGATGGGTGTGGTGCCGCTGGGGCGGGCCAACGATCTAGTGGAGGAAGGCATCATCCTGCCCGGCGGAAAACTGCTGGTGAATCCCTCGGGCGGGCTCGTGTTCGGCGGACATTTCGTCGGCGGATCCAACATGATGTCAACCTGGAGCGCCATGCGCGAAATGAGAGCCAGGAATCTTGAGCATGGCCTGATTCATGGCACGGGCGCGTCGCTTTCGATGTATGGCGTGGCTATAGTGCTCGAGAGGAGAGCTTGATCATGGCAAAGACTGGAAAAGCAGTGGCTTCCGCGAAAAGCAAAACCAAGCCGGTGATCTCCCCAGCGATGCTCCCCATGGAAGGGATCAGCGAAGTCCAAACAGCGGACGGCACGTACCTCCAGCGGAACGACGTGATGTTCACGGCCATGAAGCACACGCAGGGCGAATTCTCGGATTTCTTCCGGGCACTGCGCGACGAGGGCAAAGTGTTCGGCCATCGTTGTCCCGACTGCCGTCACCTGATTATCCCGCCCTTCATGCGCCGCTGCCCCTCCTGCAATTTCGTGGAGATGGAAAAGGAGTACGTACACGACACTGGCGTCATGGCCGCGACGCCGGTTATCACCGTTTTTGCGCCCAGCCGTTTTAAGGGCCAGGAACCGTTCGGCACCGGCCGGGTGTTTCTTGAAACAGCGGACGGCAAACTCAGTGATACTGCCATGTTGGTGCGCGTCCGCACCACCCGGGGAACCATACGGCCGGGGATCTATAAGAGAGGCACACCGGTCAAGCTCGCCTTTTGCGATTCCCGGCAAGGCGAGATGCTGGACATTTTTGCCGTGCCGCAGAATGAACTGACGCGGAAACAACTCCGCAAGAGTCCGCTTTTCGAGAGTGAACTAAAGTGGGGGCGGCTCTCGGAGATGGAATTTGGCAAACCCACTCCTCAACTGCAGAACACCTTGCAGGAAGTGAGAGTACATTTCCAGAAACTTGCTGAAATGATCCCCCACAGCCCACGAGCGACGGCCAATCTTGCCAACTGGCGCCGCACGGTCACTGTCCGCACCGGCGGCGGGACGTTCGGTTTAGTGGTAAACAAGGGGAAATTGCAGGTGCGGAAGGAAGGCGTGAAGGACCCGGATCTGGTCGCGGCAATACAGGATCCATCCATTCTGCTCGCGTGGCTGCGTGACAGTACTGAACCAGTGGGGGACAGTGTGAAGAGCCCCGCGTTAACGGATTTGGTTATTGAAGGAACCCTCGTACTCAACAAACCCGAGTTGGAGACGGTTACGCGTCTGGATCGCGTTCCCCGCTCGCTTCGTCGGGACAATGTGGTGATAGCACGGTCAGCCAAGGCCAACCAGGAAACCCCGTGCTGATGCGTCTCCTTCTGTGCACCTTGGCTGGCTACGGACACGCTGGTCTCCGCACTCTGATTGGTATTCGAACTGAAGGGATCGATCCGGCCTAATCTGTCACGAATCCCTTTGTCCTTCGCCATGCGTGCTTCTAACGGCTCACTTCTGGGGAATGCCTCGCCTTGTGACGAGATAAACTGCAAAGCTCCCCAGCCAATGACCACCTTCGTAATGCTTGCCGGTCACCGCTGCAAGTCCAGCACGTCTGTGTTCCTCGGTAGCCGCCATGATCGTCGGCAGGCGCTTATCGCCTTTGGGCAGACCCGCAGCGATACCTTCCAGCATCCATGCGCGACTCAGGTTGAGCCCATCCAGATGCGCCAACTTGGGGTCACTGGGATCGGGCGACACCACGGGCTCTAACCAAGCGCCCTTTCTTGCCGGGGAAATCTGCGGCAGAAAAGTTCGGAGCCAGCGAGCAAACTCAGGACTCGGCAGCACACGCCGCATCACGTCTGCTTCGCCGAGACACGGTGAAAGAAAGTCCTCGCCGGAAGGCTCATACCCCAGTGGACAATCTTTGTCGCCGAGGTAGAACTGCCGAGCTTTCGATGCCAGCAGGTCCGCAAGTTTCGTATCCCCCGTTGCGCGTGCATAGTCGAGCATTAAGCCGAGAGCGAAAGCGGTCTGCGCATGCTCCCCGATCCGCACCGGATAGGAGAGCTTGGGAAGCCAGTCATTCAGTCGTCTGAGCGCAGCCTCTTCCAGCGGACGCAAGTTCGCCGCCATATCGCGTGCTTCTGGATCATCCCACTCGCGCAGTTCCGCACCCAGTTGAAGCAGCCATGCCAGTCCATAGGGACGTTCGAAGCTAGCGCGTCCCTCAGCCCGCAGGTACACCGCTTCTTGGGCGATGTTATCCGCGGTCAGGCTTTGCCGAAGAGCTTCGCGTGCAGACGGCGCGAAGGCAGCGTTGGGGAAAATCCTGATCAGCCGTGCCAGCAGCCAATGTCCGTGCACCGAAGAATGCCAGTCGTAGCAGCCGTAGAACGCGGGCGTCAGTTTTCGCGGCGGAGCCACATCCGCATCGCTGTTCAGGGTGTGACTGATTTTGTTCGGATACTCTTTGTGGACGCACGCGAGTGCAAGATTCGCAAACCGCTCAGCAGCGTTCATGTCAAACATGGTCGGGGTTGTAGTGCTCTGCGCACTCATTTCGCGAATAGTTAAAAGCAAGAACACCATGCAGATCACGTATTTCATTTACGTCCACTTTATACCGATCTTCCCTTCCATGGTGCCTCCAGCTACTTCGATCCCTTTGCTGCTTTGACCTTCTGCCGCTTCTGCGCTCCCAGTATCTCGGTCGCCGCTCGGAGCCAGTTATCAGGCGTACCATTGGACATGAGCAGAATGCATCCAGAACGCCCCGACTCATCCGCTCCTGATTATTCGGTCGCCGTCGATGTCCTCCTTCGCCAAGAGCCAGACGAGGAAGAGGACGAAGAGGAGGAGGACGAAGAGGAAGACAAAGACAAAGAAGATGATAATGATAACGACACGACCGACGACGGCTACTCGGAGCGAGCGTGCCCTTACTTATTTCAGCGGGTGCAGGATGACGCGTGAACATTTCGTCGAAGTAGTCGAGGAGGCGCTCGACTCGCTCCCACAAGAATTTCGCAGTCGCATTCGTAACGTTGCGGTTCTGGTAGAGGATATACCGCCGAAGCAGCTATCACCGCAGGCTGGGCAGCCAAGGCGGCTGGTTCTGGGTGTCTTCCATGGCGTGCCGACGACCAAGAAAAGCATATTTAACCTACCGTCAGGACCCGATCACATCGTGCTCTATCAGAAGAATATTGAGGCGGTCTGCTCCAGCAAAGCCGAAGTCCGCAAACAAATCCGCCTCACTGTCATCCATGAACTGGGTCACTATTTCGGGCTGGATGAGGAACAACTGAAGGATGTTTAGCCAAGAAATGGGTGGACTACTGGTTCTGCGGAGCGAGAGCTTATGGAATCGAACGTGGCTATGCGGCTGAAGAGAGTAGCGGCTAGGCAGACCGTGACGCTGACCCATTACGGGCGCAAGTCCGGGAAGCCCTACGATGTCACGATCTGGTTCGTCGTGGACGGCGACAAAGTCTATATCGGAACCGCGAACGTGAATCGACAGTGGGCGCGCAATGTCCAGAAAACACCACGAGTCAAACTGTCCATGGGCGGTGAGACCTTCGGCGGCACAGCACGCTTCCTCACCGACCGTACCGAGCATGAACGAGCCATGGCGGCGATTCGACGGAAGTACTGGATGTATCGGCCTCTCATTGCGCTGGGACGGATTCTTACGGCTATCGGGGCGGTGCGCGATACAACAGGAGCATTCGAAGTGACGTTGGCGGGATAGAGAGAAGCTGTGCCAAGCGAAGTGCAAAGCCCAGCAGAGCCAGCAAAAAGGAGCACGGAGTCACCATGCCAACTCCGAAGAAGATCGACCTGAAAGACCGCCTCTCCCACTACCGCCAGATCAAGATCAGCGTGATCGGCAGGAAGTCGGGGCAGACAATCTCGATTCCTGTCTGGTTCGTGCTCGAGGGCGAGAAGCTCTATCTCTTGCCAGTGCAGGGCTCGGACACGCAGTGGTACAAAAATGTGCTCAAGAACCCGTCGATTGGGATTGATGCGCGGGGCGTGGCGGCGACGTTTCGAGCCCTTCCCGTGACTAGTGCCAAGCCTGTCAAATCTGTGGTTGAGAAGTTCCGGGAGAAGTAGGGGGCGAAAGACGTGAAGAAGTATTATTCGAAATTCGACGTGGCGGTTGGGGTTCAACTGACCTGAACTGGAATGTCTGTACAGCCTAGCGGTGCGGCTAGGTGGCACGCAGGAGCACATCTCTAATGCTCGGTTTCGAAGAACGAGGTCTCGGCTTCCCCTCGCAGGGCCGTCGGTTTTTTTCGGGTCCAGCCGTCGAGCGGGTCGCCCCGCTCTTCGAATCACCCAGCGCCAGAGCGGCTGTTCTGGTCCTTGACCGCTCCAGTACTCACTTCGCCGTCACGGCAAGGATCAAAATAGCCAAGACTGTCAAGACGAAGCTTGCAATCAGCGAAAATAGGTGGTGGTGCGGATGGGCGCGAAAATACCTATCGCCGGACCGGCTAAAATGTGTCAGGGTCTTCATGATCAACCTCCTGCGACGATCAAGCAGCAGACCCGTTTTTCAATTTCTCACCCTTTAATTTAAGCCTTTTCGATGCGATGTTGCAGTGATATCGGCGACCTTGTTTCTCGCCGTGCTACACAGGCGTCACCTGGTGTGCGACCCGCACCATCACAGCGCTGGAATATTCGCCAGCCGCGGGACATTTACGCGTAGTATACAATGTATATACTATTGTGTATACTGCGTATCATAGCCAATAGACAAGGAGCAAGGTTATGAAGGCTCAGATGGTCAAGTGGGGCAATAGTCTGGCAGTGCGCATCCCGAAGCCGATCATCGAGGAGGCCCGCCTCAAGGAAGGTGATTTCCTGGAAATCGAAGCCGGCGACGGGCAGATCGAGCTGCGCCGGGCCACCAAAATACCAACCCTGGCTCAACTGGTTTCTCAGATTACCCAGGAGAATCGGTACTCCGAGATTTCTACTGGCCCAGAAGTTGGAAAGGAAAGAGTTGAATGGTGACCGCGTACGTACCCGAAGCGGGGGACATCGTATTCCTCGACTTTGACCCCCAGGTTGGACACGAACAGGCCAAACGGAGGCCCGCACTGGTGCTGACCGATCAACGCTATAACCGAGCCAGCGGGCTAGCGGTAGTTTGTCCCCTAACGAGCAAGCGCAAACCATATCCCTTCGCGCTGTCCGTCAAAGTCGATAAGGTAGAAGGTGCTGTGCTAGTCGACCAGCTCAAGAGCTTGGACTGGGCGGGCCGCCACGCGCAATTTCATTCCAAAGCCGAGGCAACGCTCCTCCCGAAAGTGCGGAAATACATCGCCGTGCTGCTTGGAATTCGCTGACGTGAAAGCGGCGCGGTCGTGTGCTGCTACGGAATCACAGTCCCCGACGCAGCTCCACTCAGAACTCCACTTGGCGAACTGGGCATAGTCTTAGGCAGACACAAGTGGAACTGCTCCATTTGCCACATCCGAAACCGTGCGGAGATCGAAGCGTACGCGGAGAGGCATACTTGGCAGCCTGGCAGGGTTCAAAGGGGACATAGAGGCCGTACTCGATCTGCATGTGTTCAGAACCTCATGCTGGGTGTCGACCGGGCGAAGACAATCACGGCTCGACCTTATACAGCGCCATCATGCCGGCCTGCATGTGCTCGTCGAAGTGGCAGTGGTACATCCAGGTGCCGGGATCGTCGGGAACCATGTCCACGGTCTCCATCTGGGCGGGACCGATAAAGATCACGTCGGTCCTCTTGCCGCCGTCCAGCACCACGTTGCCGTGCCAGTGAGGAGTGTGCAGGTTCACTCCCTCTCCGAGGGTGACTACGTACCAGCGCACGCGTTCGCCCTTCTTCATCGTCATCAACGGCCCGTTGGCAAACATGTAGCCGTTAATCGTTGAGCGGAAATTCACTCCCGTAAATCCCGCACCGAAGAAGTTGAAGTTGCCTTTGCCATCGCTGGCATCGGTTTCCAGTTTATTGGTGCCTTTCGGATCGCTGGTGTAGGTATCGATGTTGTGCTGCAGATACCAACTGGCGTTCTCGTCAACGATCATGAACAGGCTGATAAATTCACGGTCAACGTCTTTGGGGCGACCGGTTGGA
>Ga0181539_1000009_pt1 | contig 178231 bp, 150 predicted proteins | sample PEATcosm2014_Bin_46_FD_119767 | JGI IMG/M metagenome (GOLD analysis project Ga0181539, IMG submission 119767) | Peatland microbial communities from MTU Mesocosm Facility, Houghton, MI, USA - PEATcosm2014_Bin23_60_metaG | ecosystem: Environmental > Terrestrial > Soil > Wetlands > Peat | place...
GAATCCAGCGCGCGGTTCCCTGCTCGGCATCGAGCACCTGGAAGCAGCCGAGATCCTGAGACTTTTGAAGTTTGCCCGGCGCATGAATCCGGACAAGCCGCGGCCCCTGCTCAAGGGCAAGCGGGTGCTTCTCCTTTTTTACGAGGCTTCCACCCGCACTCGGAGCTCGTTTGAAATCGCGGCCAAATCGATGGGCGCTCACACCGTCCTCATCCAGGCGATCGGTTCCAGTATCGAGAAAGGCGAATCGCTGCTCGACACGGGATACACGGTGCGCGCGGTTGGCGCCGACATCATCGTCATCCGCCACCCCAGCGCCGGAGCGCCCTACGTAATGGCGCAGCACATCGACGTGCCCGTCATTAACGCCGGAGATGGATTGCACGAGCATCCCTCGCAAGCGCTGCTCGATGCTTACACCATTCTGCGCAACAAGAAAACTTTCAAAGGTCTGCAGGTCGCGATTGTCGGCGACATTTTTCACAGTCGTGTGGCGCGGTCGGCGTGCCACCTGCTGAGCAAATTCGGCGTGAAGATTATTCTTTGCGGTCCGCCGGAACTGGCGCCCGACATTGCCACTACCCTCGCGCCCGGCGTGCGCGTGACCCGCCACATTGAAGACGCCTTACGCGGCACCGATGTGGTCATGCTGCTGCGCGTGCAGACAGAGCGCCTCTCCGGGATGAAGATCGACCTTCCGGAATACATCGCGCGCTACCAGATGACCCCAGCCCGGTTGAAGATGGCGAAGAAGGATGCCATCGTAATGCATCCCGGCCCGATTATTCGTGGCCTGGAACTGACCAGCGAAGTCGCCGACGGCGCCCAGGCGCGCATCCTGGAAGAAGTGCATAACGGCGTACCCACGCGCATGGCGATACTGGCGCGAGCGATGGGAAAGATGCGATGACGAGCGCAGAAAAAAATCGACGCAGTCCGCAGATTGCCAGTCTGCTGATCAAAGGCGGCCACCTCATCGATCCGGCGGCTCGTATCGACGCGCCCATGGACGTGCTGCTGAAGGATGGCCAAGTCGCCGAAGCTGCTCCTCCCCACAAGATCAAGGGCAGCGTGTACGAGAAAACTGAGAAATTCGATGCCCGCGGACTCATCGTCGCGCCCGGCTTCATCGATCTGCACGCGCACTTGCGCGAGCCCGGACAGGCTTATAAAGAGACGATTGCGACGGGGACGGCTGCCGCCGCTGCTGGCGGCTTCACTTCTGTCTGCACCATGCCCAACACGGTTCCAGTGGTTGATTCAGTCGAGTGGATCGAGTGGCTTCGTCAGCCCGAACGCGGCGCGGTCGTCAATGTGTTTGTCGTCGCTGCCGCGACCCGATCGAGTAAGGGCGTCACGCTCACCGACTTCCGCGCGCTGCAATCCGCCGGAGCCATCGCGGTCACCGACGATGGCAAGCCCATCCTTGAGGACGCCCTTATGCGCGAGGCCCTGGTTCTGGGCGGGGAGCTGAATTTCCCGGTCGTGCAACATGCCGAAGACACTCGCATGACCGAGAATTGCTCCATGAACGCGGGCGCGCGTTCATTCCGTCTCGGATTACGCGGCATGACCGCTGCTGCCGAAGCCTCGATTGTCGAGCGTGACGTCCAACTCGCGATGCACATTCCCAATGCCCGCCTGCACGTCGCACATCTTTCTACGGCGGACGCGCTAAAGAGCGTGCGCCGGGGCAAGCGCGCCAAAGCGCGCGTCACGTTCGAAGTTACGCCGCACCATTTCACGCTGACTGACGAAGACATGCGCGACTACGACAGCAATTACAAGATGAATCCTCCGCTGCGCTCGGCCTCCGATCGGGAAGCCATCCTGGCCGCGCTCGCCGACGGTACGGTGGACGCCATCGCCACCGATCACGCTCCCCACGCCGCCCACGAAAAGGAGATGGAATTCGAGGGCGCCGCGTTCGGCATCACCGGACTTGAAACTGCGCTCGCGCTCGCGATCACCAGGCTGCATCGCGAGAAGCGCATCCCCCTTGCCCGCATCGTGGAACTCTTCACCGCCGGTCCGGCTCGCTGTTTCGATCTTCGCGGCCGCGGGTCCCTTGTCCGCGGCTCGGTCGCCGACGTTACTGTTTTCGATCCGAAAAGGAAGTGGACCTTCGACGCCGCCAAATCCCGCTCGAAATCGAAGAACACCCCCTTCGATGGATGGCAGCTGACGGGAAAAGTAGTCGCGACAATTGTCGGAGGGAAGATTGTGTACTCCACTTGAATCATTGTGGGGACGGGCGACCTCGCCCGTCCAAGCCGAGCGCAGTCCGGCCGCTACAACTCCTCCGGTGTTACAATCTCGGGCCATGAAGCGCGCACTGTTCCTCTTCCTGCTGATTCCACTCCTGCTCGCGCAGACAACGACTGAAGTCGAGATCACCTCTGAACCCTCGCACCACCTTGCCCTTGAAAACGAATACATTCGCGCCTTCAAGGTCGAGGTTGCGCCCCATGCTTCGACGCTCATGCATCGCCATCGCCACGACTACCTCTCCGTCGCGCTCGGCGATACTCACATCTCGAACGAAGTCGAGGGCAAGCCGCCCGTGGAGGTCAAGCTCAACGACGGCGATACCCGGTTTACGGCGGGAAACTTTGCCCACATCGCCAGGAATCTCTCCGACCAGCCGTTTCGCAACGTAACGATTGAATTGCTGCAAGATGAAAAACTGCGGCAGACGCCGACCGCTTTGCCGGAGGGAGACGGCCAAAAGACGTTCCCGGGCGGCCGCAGCAAACTTCTTTTCGTGAAGGATGGAGCGCGCGTCTCCGAAGTCAACCTCGAGCCAGGCGCTGCGGTGCCCAGCCAATCTTTCGGTGGTCCGCAACTGCTGGTCGCGATCAGCGATCTCGATATTCGCAGCGACCTCAGATTTGTGACTCCCGTGCCGGTAAAACTAAGATCCGGCGACATCCAATGGTTGACGGGAGGCTACGGCCCCATCTTGACGAATGTGGGAAAGAGCCCGGCGAGGTTCGTGACGGTGGAGTTCTAGCTTTCGACTGAGCTAGGCGCTCTTGATCAGCGGATTTCCCGGGGAAACCAAACCGACACGATGCAGCTTTGCAGTGAGACGGTCTTTGTCATTGGAAGCAGAAGCAGCGGCGAGGCGCTTGCGCAGCTTTGCGATTTTTTCTGCGCGGGTGCGGCGCCGGCGAATTTCCGGACGACGGCTGGGTGCGGACATAAAGTTCTCCTTGGTGTTCAGTGAAGTGATCGGGTGAAATCACGAGTCAGATATACGGTCGGCGCCGTGGACTCGTGCCGAACTTCGATTATAGGGTTGATCGGGACCGCTGGCAAAGAATGCGACTATGAACTCTTGATAAAAGTAGTTTGTGGCAGCCGAACCTGTAAGCCGAATTCTGTCTGCCGTTTCCGGCAGGACGGTCATTCCTCTGGGCCACGCATTACTGCGAGGCTCAAGCGACCTACCCGGAGGTGGTGGCGCGCCGAGCCGGCACGCACCCGGCCGAAACCGGAATCCCTCCCTATTTGGTCTTGCTCCGTGTGGGGTTTGCCCTGCCCGCCGCATTACTGCGTCGGCGGTGCGCTCTTACCGCACCTTTTCACCCTTACCTGAGCCTTGCGGCCCCGGCGGTATGTTTTCTGTGGCACTTTCCGTCCAACCGGCTTGAACCGGCCGTCCCGGACGTTATCCGGCACACTGCTCTGCGGAGTTCGGACTTTCCTCTGTCTTGCGACAGCGACCGTCCGGTCCGGCTGCCAACAGGATCATTATATTCGATGGCCTCCATGACGCGAGTTCTCAGGTCTCAGGAGTTTAGGGCCCGGACTGTTAAACTGATAACGCAAAGAGCCGGGGCAAGACGTCTATAGCCTGAGACCTGGGACCTAACACCTGAGACCTGACCCCTGATCTCATGAACATTTCCGAAGCTATCAAGATCGCGTTCCTGTCGCTGTGGGCGAACAAGCTGCGCTCCGCGCTCACCTTGCTCGGTGTGGTGATCGGAGTTGCCGCCGTGATTGCCGTGGTCACCTTCGTCAACGGCATTAATGGCTACGTGGCGACGAAGATTTTCAATCTCGGCGCCGACGTTTTTATCGTCTTCAAAGTTTCACCCGTCGTCACCAACATAGATAAATTTCTCGAGGGCGAGAAGCGCAAAAATTTGACCCTGGAGGACTACCAAGCCGTCCTCCAAGCCTGCAAGCATTGCGAATGGGTGGGAGCTTCGCAACTTAACACGAGCGGACATGTTAAGTACAACGAACAGTCCATCAGCGATACGCTTGTCCGCGGCATGACGCCCTCCATGGTGCCGATTCTCTATATCGACCTCACCGCCGGACGCATGATCAACGATGTGGATGTGAGGAACAATTCCCCCGTCGTCGTTGTCGGACCGGACATCGTGGATAACCTGATGCCCGGCATGGATCCCATTAACAAGGAGATTCGTGTCGACGGCTGGGTCTATCGTGTGATCGGCGTCGGCAAACGCAAAGGCAAGACGCTCGGCCAGAGCATGGATAACTATGCGCTCATGCCGATCACCGCGTTTCAGAAGCAGAATGGCTCCCATGAAAGTATCCGCATCTCGGGCAAGGCCGCTGCCAGCGGCGCCGGATTCGAGGAAGCCATGGACGAAACGCGCGCCATCCTGCGCGCTCGCCGTCACGTGCACCCTGGCGACGACGACAATTTCGACATTGAGACCAACGACAGCCTGCTGAGTATCTGGTCGAACTTCAGCGGCACGTTCTTTTACGCCATGATCGGAATCGCCGCCATCTCGCTGGTGGTCGGCGGCATCGTGATCATGAACATCATGCTGGTTTCGGTGACGGAACGAACGCGGGAGATCGGCATCCGCAAGGCCATGGGAGCGCGCCGCAGCGACATCCTGCTGCAGTTTCTGATCGAGTCGCTCACCTTGGCTCTGCTCGGAGGCGCGATCGGCGTGCTGTTCGGCATTTCCATCGCCAAGGGCGTCACGCTCGCCATCGGCATGCCCTCAACCATCAAACTTTGGGCAGTAGCGGCAGGAGTACTGGTGGCGGCGAGCGTTGGTATTTTTTTCGGCGTGTATCCCGCGCGCCGCGCGGCCGTGCTGGACCCAATCGCTGCGCTGCGATTTGAAACCTAGCAGGCCGCTGAAAAGACTTTGGTTCGTATCAGGGCATCGCTTTAGCGATGCCGCAAGCTCCTCGAAATGAGAAGCCCCTTTAGGGGCTGCTGCTTGCAACGGGAACAAAAAAAGGTTTTCTCGGCGTACTCTGCGTCTCGGCGGTGAAGCGGTTTTCGAAGACACATGCTACTCAAAGGCGAACTCGGCGAAGGCCTGAACATGGCGGTGGACACGATCCGCAGCAATAAAATGCGTTCGTCGCTGACCGTGCTTGGCATCGTGATTGGGGTTGCCGTCGTCATCGGGATTTCGTCGATCGTGCGCGGCCTGAACGATAACGTAAGCCAGGTCATCACCAGCCTGGGTTCCAATATCATCTTCGCTTTCCACATGGAGCCATTCACCTTTGGGCGTCCGACCGAAGAGATGCGCACCCGCAAAGAACTGACCTACGATGACGGCATGGCGATGCAGGATCTGCCGCACGTCAGAGCAGTCACCGTCAGCGTGCAATATGCCCGGCCGGAACTCGGCACCGGAACATACGCCGTCAAGTACAAAGACCGCAAGGCCAAGCAGACCATTCTGGAAGGCGACTCCAGTTCCTACAAAGATGTCATCGACGTCGCCCTCGACTCCGGCCGCTGGTTCAGCGATATCGATGAAGAACGCCGCGCCCCGGTCATTGTCCTCGGCCACGATACCGCGGAAGAACTTTTCCCGAGTGAGCAGCCGTTGGGCAAAGAGCTGGACATCGAAGGCCAGTTGTTTACCGTGATCGGTGTGGAGAAGATCCGGAAGAGTGTGTTCGGCGGAGGAAAAAATCCCGACGACAACAAAGTCTCATTCCCGCTGACCACGTTCCGCAAGCTGCACCCCGAACTGAAGCAGTACTGGATCAGCGTCAAAGCCACCTCGCACGCCGACATGCCCAAAGCCATGGACGAAATGCGCGAGTTGCTGCGCCGCCGCCGGAAGGTTCCAACCGAGAAGCCGGATAACTTCGCCATCTTCACGCAAGACTCCATTTCCGACGTGTGGACTCAGATCACGCGTATGATCTTCATCTTCATGTTTGCGGTCTCGAGTGTCGGCTTGATCGTGGGCGGCGTGGGCGTGATGAACATCATGCTGGTTTCGGTGACCGAGCGCACGCGCGAAATCGGAGTGCGCAAAGCCATGGGAGCCCGCAAGCGCGACATCCTAGTGCAATTCACGCTCGAAGCGGTCATGCTCACGGCCGTCGGCGGAGTGATCGGGCTCTTGCTCGGCGCCCTCATCACCGCCATCGTCCCGGTTGCGTTTCCATCGCTTCCGGCCACCATGTCGGTGGATTGGTCGATCTTCGCCTTCGTCGCCTCGGCCGCGGTAGGACTCATCTTCGGCATCTATCCCGCGTGGAAAGCGGCCAACCTCGATCCCATCGAGTCGCTGCGTTACGAGTAACATGTTGCTAATGTCGCCAGAGCCATTGACAGCAAGATCCCTGCTCGAAGCTGTGGCCGCGACCGGGACCGTCTGCTGTCTGTTTTTCTACTTTCTCTCCGCGCTATCGCTCGCCAGCTTCCTGAGCGACAGGCGTAAGAAACTCAGTCAGGCTCCGCTGCCAGAAAGCCAGCTGCCTCCAGTTTCCATCCTCAAGCCCTTGAAAGGTGTCGATCCCGAAATCTGGGAGAGCTTTTGCAGTCACTGCGAACAGGAGTATCCGGAATTTCAAATTCAAATGATCTTCGGGGTCAGCGATCCCGGCGATCCCGCCATCGAGGTGGTGCGCAAGCTCCAGTCAAAATATCCCAACCGCGAGATCGAGCTAATCGTGTGCGATCGCGTTCTGGGACCAAATATCAAGGTCAGCAATCTCGTGCAGATGTTGCCCGCGGCCCGCCACGAACTTCTCCTGGTGAATGACAGCGACATCCGCGTCCCTCCAGATTATTTGCGCAAGGTGATCGCGCCGCTCGCGGACGCTTCGGTGGGGTTGGTGACTTGCCTCTACCGCGCTGTCGCCAGTCCGACCCTCGGCTCGCGCCTCGAAGCGTTGGGCATCAGCACCGACTTTGTACCCGGCGTTTTGAGCGCAAGGTTTCTAGAGAAAGGATTGCACTTTGGATTGGGCTCAACGCTGGCGTTTCGCCGTCGTGATCTCCAAGCCATCGGCGGCTTCGAAGCATTACTCGACTATCTCGCCGACGACTATGAACTCGGCCGGCGCATCGCCGCAACCGGAAAGCGAGTCGAACTCAGCGCCACGACCGTCACCACATTTCTACCGGCCTACACCCTGCGGCAGTTTTTCCGCCATCAACTACGCTGGTCGCGGACCATTCGGGACGCACGTCGCTGGGGATACGCCGGACTGCTCTTCACCTTTGGCCTGCCCTGGGCATTGGTGACGCTGCTAGTCGCCCAAGGGGCTGCGTGGGCATGGGCACTATTCGCGCTGACGTTCGCTGCGCGGCTGGCCGTCGGGTTCGCTGCCGCAGTGGTCGTGCTCCACGACCGACAAGCGCTCAGCAACATTTTCTTGCTCCCACTGCGAGACCTGATCGCGCCACTCGTCTGGGCCGCAGGTTTTCTGGGCAACCGCATCCACTGGCGAGGCGATGTCTTCGATCTGAAGGATGGCCGCCTGACTATCGTGAAGCCGGCGTCGGCGGTGGATTGGAAAAAATAATCTTGCCTCCCCGCCGCGCGACCACATAGCTCGCCAATCCGCGCAATGCCGCCGGATCATCCTCTTCGGCCCACAAAAAAACGCGCTGCGGACCATTCCACATTTCGACGAACGATGCCTGCGTCTCAAAAACCCGCGGCGCTCCCGGAAACTGCGTGCCGTACCACATGTTTCCTCCCGGCGCGTGCAAACTGTGCAACGGGACCCCGGTGTAGAAATTCAATGAGGACGCATTTTCGTATAGCCCGCTCACTACGATCTGATCGCCCGGCCGGTATTGCTCACGAATCGCCATCGCCAGATCCTTCGACGAAAGAATCGGAGAAAAGATGCCGAACGCAATCCGCACGCACGCCAGCAGAACCACCATCATCGCCGCCAGCGCAACGTTTCCCGCCCCCGCCCGCGCTCGGCGACGCAGAATCCAGTTGGCCAGCGTTCCCAACAGAAACGCGAGTGAAAAGCCGAACAACGGCACGCGGAATGCCCCCATCGCCTGCGGCGTCAAATCCAGAAAGTGCCCGAACGAGAGCGCGTAGTCTTGCGGATTTTTCCGCAACAGGTCCGACAGATCCGTGCCCGCAGCCGGCGCCTTCGAGAAGAAGAGCAACGCAAATCCAACCACCGCGATGACGACGCCGGCCGCCAGCAACACTGCCGACGAAATCCGTCCCTCGCGCCGTTCGCTGCTATCAGCAGGAGAAGTTCTTTCCCGTTGCAGCCATCCGCCCACCAGCAATGCCATCCCCGGAATCGCAGGGATCGTGTAGTATTCCTGCCGCGTCGAGAGGCTGAAGAAGCCCACGATCACCAGGTTCCACAAGAAAAACAATAAATACGCACGCTGGCGCCGCGACATCTGCGCGTGGAACTCGCGCCACCGCCGCGGCACTTCCTGCAGCGACTGGGGAAGAAACACAGTCCACGGAATAAGCCACAAAACCAGTAACGCCCAGAACAGCAGCAACGGAACCGTGTCATAGTCGCGCGGAATACGCTTGTTCAAAAAGCGCAGGATGTGCTCATTGACGAAGTAGAACCACAGAAATCCACGCACCTGCCCCTGCGCCGGATTTCGCAGCGCCGCCAGAATGTGCCAAGGCGCAGCGATGGCGAAAAACACCAGCCCGCTCGAAACCAAACGCAGCTTCAGCAAATGCCGCAAATTCCGCGTCAGCAGCAGATAAAGCCCGATTGTCCCTGCCGGAAATACTAATCCGATCAGTCCCTTGGTAAGCACGTTGAGCGCGCACACTGCCGCCAGTCCCCAACAAGTCCAGCGCGCCGGCTTCGGCTGGTCGAACTTCGTTTGCTCCAGCGATACCAGAAAAAGCCAGAACGTCAAAGTCAGCCACAGACCCACCGCCACGTCCGGAATCAGAAAGCGCGTAAAAAGATACGGCCCGAGCGCCGTCCCGAGCACCAGCCCGGAATCGAATCCGCCCTCGCTGCCCAAAGCCCAGCGTCCCAGACCGTAGGTGGAGAGAATCATCGCCAGCACGCCCAGCATGAGCGGCAAACGCGTGCTCCACTCGCTGACGCCGAACAGCGTGTAGCTCGTCGCCACGCCCCAATACATCAATGGAGCTTTTTCCAGATAGCGGACGCCGTTGACATAGAGCGTGACCCAGTCATGCCGCAGCAGCATCTCGCGCGCCGCCTCGGCATGCACCGTGTCCGCATCATCGAGCAAGGCGGGCCGCGAGAGCCCCACCATGTAGATGACCGCCCACAACCCAATCAACACCAGCACGCAGATCCGCCAGTCCGAAAGCAGACGGTTCGGACGGGTCGTTGTGGGGGGTATCGTTGCCGGATGGGTCACTGCCGGGTGGATCGCCGTCTCAATTGTCGGCGGTTCGAGATTGCGCGTAGCGCCAGAATTCATCGCGGAAGTTTCATTATACGAGAGTAAGAATACGAGAGTAAGATCGGCTTCAGTCCGCGGCGACCCCGCGGGAAACGCGGCCACCCGCCACTTGGCGGTAAATCTCAAGGATTCTCGACACCGAATTCGTCCAGGAAAATCGCTGCGCTTGATCATAGCCGCGTCGTTTCATCCGCTCGCGCAGCGCCGGATCAAGCAGCGCTCGCTGCAATGCTCGCCGAATTTCAAACACGTTTTCCGGATTCACCAGCAACGCCGCGTTCCCCACAACTTCCGGCAGGCTCGAAGTGTTCGAAGTGACCACCGGAGTTCCATGGGCCATGGCTTCGAGTGGTGGCAATCCAAATCCCTCGTAGAGTGATGGAAACACAAAAACCTTGGCTACATCGTAAAAAATGCGCAGCACTTCGATAGGCACGAATCCGAGGAATCGCACGTCGTTCTGCACCCCGCTGCGCACCACCGTGCGTCGCAGCCGCGGATGGCTCGAAAGATCGTCCCCGATGATGATGAGCTTCAGATCCGGGTACTGCTGCTCTTTCTGCAGTTCGCTCTTCAGCGCCGAAAACGCTTCGATGATGCGCACCACATTCTTGTGCGGCCGAATAGCGCCCGCGTACAGAATGAACGGATAGTTCACCAGATAACGCTGGGCGATCAATTCGCGATCCGATTCGGTGGCATGACCGTGCAGAAAACGTTCGTCAATCGCGTTGTACACTACCTCGATGCGCGCATCCGGAATGGCCAGGAGCTTTTCGATTTCGTTCCTGGTGAATTGCGACACCGCGATCACCCGCGCCGCCTTGCGCAACACGCGCCGCGTCAGATAAAAGTGCAGGCTGCGCCGCAAGCTGGAAAGGTCGCGCGATCCATACATGTGCTCCAACAGGTCGTGCACAGTCAGAATATAAGGACAACTCAATCCGCGCGGAATCCAGAACAGGTTCGGAATGTGAACCACGTCGCACCCCAGGCGCCGCACGATCGCCCGGAAATCGAGGGTCCCTTTCAGCGTGTCATCACGCCCGGCCAGCGCCACCTCGTGGAAGTTCGCCGGCAGCGCCCCACATTCCGCCACCTTGTCCGGCGATCCGATGAGGAAGTACTTGCTGTCGCCGTCCAGGCGCGCCAGCGTGCGCACCACATTCCGGATGTAGGTGCCAATGCCGAATTCCGTCATGCGACGGATGTCGATGGCTACTTTCACGAATGGAATTTAACCACAGAGGGCACAGGGAACACAGGGAAATCGCCAGATTTTTGTCATCCTGAGCGAAGCGAAGGACCTATGCATTTGCTCGTGGCGCTGGAATGCGTAGGTCCTTCGCTTCGCTCAGGATGACAACTCGGAAGATGATGACAATTCGGAAGATGACAATTCAAAAAATGTTAGGCCCTGACTTCCGCCTGCGCCCGCGCCCGGCGCTCGAAATACAGCGGGAATTCCTCGGCCATCCCCAGCACCTGCTTGCGGATTTTGGCCAGCACGGCGGCGTCCGTCCGATGATTGAGCGCCTCTGCGATCCAATGCGAAATCTGCCGCATCTCCGCCTCTTTCATGCCGCGCGTAGTCACCGCCGGAGTGCCAATGCGAATGCCGCTCGGCTTCATCGGCGGATTCGTGTCAAACGGAATCGCGTTCTTGTTGACCGTAATGCCGGCCTCACCGAGAGCTTTCTCCGCCTCGCTTCCCAGCATGCCCTTCGCGAACACGTCCACCAGCATGAGGTGCGTGTCCGTTCCACCGGAGACGATGCGATAGCCATCGGCCGCCAGCGTCTCGGCCATCACCTTCGCGTTGGCCACGATCTGCCGCGCGTAGTCGCGGAAACTAGGTTGCGATGCCTCAAGGAAGCACACCGCCTTGGCGGCAATAATGTGCACCAGCGGTCCTCCCTGCATTCCGGGGAAAACCGTCTTATCAATCGCCGCCGCAAATTCCTGCTTGCTCAGAATCATGCCCGAACGCGGCCCGCGCAGCGTCTTGTGCGTGGTCGAAGTCACGATCTGCGCGTGCGGCACCGGCGATGGATGCGCTCCTCCCGCCACCAGTCCCGCGAAGTGCGCCATATCGACCAGATAGAGTGCGCCTACTTTGTCTGCAATCTGACGCATGCGGACGAAATCGATGATCCGCGGATAAGCGCTCCCGCCGCCAATAATCAGCTTCGGGCGCGCCTCGGTGGCGATCCTCTCCAGGTCGTCGTAATCGATCGTCTCGGTTTCCCTGGTCACGCCGTACGGAACGATCTTGTAAGTCTTGCCCGAGAAATTCAGAGGATGTCCATGCGTGAGGTGCCCGCCGTGGGCAAGATTCAAACCAAGAACCGTGTCGCCGGGCTGCAGCACCGCCGCGTAAGCGGCTTGATTGGCCTGCGATCCCGAGTGCGGCTGCACGTTCGCATGCTCCGCGCCAAAAAGTTTCTTGACCCGCTCGCGCGCTAGACTCTCCACCACGTCGGTAAACTCGCATCCACCGTAATACCGCTTGCCGGGATAGCCTTCCGCATACTTGTTGGTGAACACGGACCCGGCAGCCTCAAGCACCGCCTCGCTGACAAAGTTCTCGGAGGCGATCAGCTCCAGCCCTTCATGCTGGCGGCGAACTTCGTTGTCGATAGCGTTCGAAATCTCCGGGTCAACTTCATAGAGCGGGCGCGACATGTCAGAATTTTTCATAGTTGGGCACCGAATCCTATTTTACCCGGATGCCGCCGCAAGTGTAGCGCGGACACTCCTGTCCGCGAAAGGTTCTAGTGAGCGATTCTCCTGTTCCATGGCGACGGACATCGCCACTCAAGCCAAAAGCGACGGGTGGCCCACTCAAGCCCGCTTTTGGCTTGAGTGGGGCAGTTCGACGGCTGGACAAAGTCTTCCCGCCTCGCGTTCGCGTTTTCGTGCCGTCCATTCCGACTCGATCTCGACCCGTCCCTCACAGCCGGTTGCGTAGTGGCGAAAACTGCTCCACTCCCAGTCCTCCGGACGTTCGCACAACCCAGCCTTCACCGGATTGCGATGAATATAGCGCAGCTTTTCCACAAACTGCGGGTAATTTCGAATGTTGAAGTCGTAGTACCTCTTCTGCCAGAAATGATCGGGTGCCCCACCCAAGCCTGGTTTTGCTTGAGTGGGAGTTTCCCAATCAAACGCCGCGATACTCCTTGCTTCAACGACTTCAGCGCATCGGCCAGCGTATCCCGTTGCGGTTCGCTGAGCACGGGTGGCCCATTCAAGCCGTCTTTTGGCTTGAGTGGGGCAGTTCGACCGCTGGACGTATCCCGCTGTGGTTCGCTAAGCAGCAGATGAACATGCTCCGGCATGACGACGTACCCATAGACCTGAAGCCTGAAGCTGCGCCGCACCGCACCCGCTCCAAAGCTAACTCGAAGATTCGCCGGCTCGCGTCCGAGGTAAATAGAGGACGGCGATGGTAGCAGCAGAAAGTGACGAAATGACTCTGCCCGCTGTGGGTTCTAACTCCCGCGATTGCTCGGGCACACGAGGCGTTCCCAAATTGGGAAGTCAGCCAGTCTTCGCAACCCATTCTTCCGTAATAATCCTTGACTTCCAGCTCGCAGCGCTGCAATAGTAGAAGTTGATTGGGGCAGTTTCGAAGAGTGTCCGTCGAAAGCCGACGCACCTCGAAACTGCCCCAAACTATTTTCGGAGGCCTTTGCCAAGCTAAGTTGAGGCGTTTAGCGGGCGTGAGCGAAGCGGGAGCCCGCTGCCGAAATCCTGAGCGAAGCGAACGGATCTCGTAAGTCCTTATTCCGGAATATTTTGCGAAATGGCCCTTTAGACTCAAAGATTTGGAAGGAATTTTCCCCTAAATCCATGATTCTAAAAGGTCGGTAAATAAAAAAATTCAGGAGGCCGATGAAAGGCTCCCTGCATCTGTCCAAGCTAAGTCCTTATTTATGAATACTTTGATACTTAAGTCACCTATAATGAATACTTTGGCAGGGCGGCTTGGCTAAAGTAATGATTCTAAACCACATGCTAAGGGGGTGGGGGGTAGGGGGGGTGGGGGGTACCCCAAAGCGGAGATGGTGAAATACCCCGCAGGGGGGAGCACTACTACCTTGTGATCGGGATATCCACGTGACGGCGGCCTAGACCTTCCATCGTCCTGCCTGAGGTGAGCGGTATTGAACAGACGCGTCAGATCGCGGCCTGATAACTTTGCGTTGCGTGGTTCTCAAGGTTATGACCCGTAGCAAGTCACATTGTCGCTCCCAGAGGCGCTATGACATTCCCACTCAAGACCCTATCGTGCTTCGTTGCAAGTGCGGCGGTTCTTCTCGGCACATCCACCTCGATCGCAGCCAACCGCCCGGTTCCGTCAGCTCGGTCAGTCCGGCCTACAGAGCTCGAGATGCAGGTCCTCCTCGATCGAGCCGACTTCTCGCCGGGTGAGATCGACGGAAAGGGTGGGAAGAACAGCCGCGAGGCCCTGGCGGCGTTCCAGGCCGCGCGCGGGCTCGCTCCAGGTGCGCGGAGCCGCAAGGCGCTGCTCAAGGCGCTCGGCGCCGGTGTGGTGAAACCGATCGTGTCCTATACGATCACCGCAGAAGACGCGGCGGGGCCGTTTCTCGAGAAGATTCCGGAAGATGCGACGGAGCAGTCGAAACTGCCGGGCCTTTACTACACATCTGTGTTGGAAGAGCTCGGCGCGAGATTCCACTCGGCGCCGGCCCTGCTCAAGCGCCTGAACCCCCGCGCCCGTTTCATCGCGGGAGAGCACATCCGTGTCCCCAACGTGTTGGGCGCCGAACAAGCGACGCGGGCCCAGACTGGGGCCGTCAAGATCGTTGTCTCGAAGAAGGCATCAGTCCTGAGGGTGTATGACCGGGAAGGCCAGGTGATCTTTTATGCCCCGGTGACGAGCGGCAGCGAGCACGACCCGCTCCCGTTCGGGAATTGGGTGATCACTGACGTGGTGCGAAATCCAACCTACAACTACAACCCCGACTTGTTCTGGGATGCCGATCAAGCAAATGCCAAGGTTAAGATCGCAGCAGGCCCAAACAATCCGGTGGGTGTTGTCTGGATGGGGATCAACGTACCGCACTATGGCATACACGGCACGCCGGAAGCGGCGGAGATCGGCCATTCCCAGTCTCACGGGTGCGTGCGGATGACAAACTGGGACGCCACCAGGGTCGCCGACCTGGTTCGAGATGGGACGCCAGTCGTGTTCGAGGAATGAGAAAGCGAAGCTCCGCCCGCTCAGGGATCGTCGAACGTGGCGGCCGCAGCGGGTAGTAGGTTTCTAGCCGGCGCGATTGCTATTTCGCCCGCTTCACCGCGTCTACCAGGCCAGGATATGGGTTAACGGCCTTCCCTTTCCACCACAACCTGTCCGGCCCCAACTCGTGGATTTCAAAATGCAAGTGCGGTGCGCGCGCATCCGCATTTCCCGTCGATCCCACAAAACCGATGATGTCCCCACGCTCGACCCGCATTCCCTCGCGCAACCCTTTCTCGTACCCGTCCAAGTGCGCGTAGTAATAGCAATACACTGCCGCTTCATCGAACTGGTATATCGTGTTGCCGCCCGGTATGCTGAGGAATAGTTTGCGGATGGTTCCAGATACCACGGCATGCACGGGTGTCCCTCTCGGCTCCATAATATCGATCGCCTCATGCCGATGTCCGTTGTGAACTTCTTCGAAGGTGTCCCGTAGATCCACGAGGGCAAGTCCGCTGATGGGCGGAGTCATCTCGAGAATGGAAGAGGGCGCGCCAACAGCAAGAAACACCGGGAAAAGCACGGCAATACAAACGCAGAGCCTCAAGCCTATTCCTTCAGGACCGGTGTGCCGCGTCGAACATGTGCGATAGATCATCCACATCCCAGTCCGTCATCCGGATGCACCCGGCCGATCCGTCGTGTCGGATATGCTCCGGATCCGGCGTCCATGGATTCCATAATATCGCCACTACACCGACAACCGCTGGACCGCCCATTTATGAGACGTAGATGAGACGTATAGATGAGTCCTAGTCAAATGCCGTCCGCAGAAAACTGACCAGCTGCCAGCCATCCATGTATTTGTACGGCGTCTCTCCCATGGTGTAATGCCCGCAGGGCAGCACGACGACTTTGTGATCCAGTTTGTGCTTCTCGAATTGCTCGACCACCTGCTTGGAAAATTCCGGCAGAAACGTCATGTCGTACTTGGCATAGATAATGAGCGAGCGGCGCGGCCAGCGAGAAAACTTATCGAAGTAGACGATTGGACTGGCGGCGCGCCACACCTGCCGCAGATTCTCCAAGTCGATGGCCGTTTCCAGTCCCTCGCGGATGTGGCGCGTGGACTGCCCGTGCCACACCACGTCGGCAAAGTAAGTCGAGGCGTGATTGAAGGCAGCCACCTGAATCCGCGGATCGTGCGCGGTGGCTATGAACGCATAGCACGATCCGAGGCTGGTGCCGACGATGCCGAGCCGGTTGTAACCCTGCGCTTCCAGCCAGTCGAGACAACACCGCACATCGATCACGCCCTGGCGCACCGAATCGAGCGTGCGTCCAATGTTGGCGGAAACGGCATAGTCGGCGCGGTCGATCTCCGCCGGACGGCGAATGTCGTGATACGGCATGCTCAGCCGCAGCACGGCAATTCCCATCCAGTTCAGCACCCGGCAGAGGCTGTTGTAGGAAAGCGCATCGGAATTCCAGTGCGGCAGCAAAACCACCGCCCGGCGTCCGCGTGCCGGAAACCAGCGCGCGTTCACCAGATTGTTCTCGGGGAAAGGCGTGACCACCGGCGAGGTGAAGCGCAAAAACTCGGCATGAGTGCCGCGAACTTTTTCTTCGAGGCGCGGATCGGGCACTTCGCGCGTGCTGAACACCTGAACCTCGCGGCGCTCCAGCCGAAAATCCGCCGGCTTCTGGTAAGAGTAAAAGTCGTCGCTCGCCCGAATGATGCGATCGTTGAAACAAGAGAAATATTCCAGCAGATCCCGTGAGCCCGATCCCGGAGCCTGTCCCGAGCGCTGCCCAGAAGGGCCGCCGTTGCGGCCGGGCCAGCTCTCGGTCCAATCCAGCCCCCAGTCCAGCGGACGCACCACGCGGTTATTGTCCACCGACGTGAGCCGGGTCTCCCAGTCATACATCCATTGAGCGTAGCGCGAGGACATCTCTTCTAGAAATACAACAACAGGGCTCAGATTGACGAATCCGGTCAGTTCAACGGCAGGATTGGGCACCCAGCGGTCAGTGAGCAGCATTCAGCCGCGAGCACCCGGCCGATGAAGTCGTCCTTTGCCGCGAAGGATCCGGAGAAGCCAATAGCTAAGAGCTGCTGTAAACTCTCGGCACTCTCTGCGACAAGCCGCACAGAATTTCGTAGGGCACGCTTTCGCACCAACGCGCCAGTTCTACAGCGTCCACGCTTTTGCCGCTGCCTGCGCCGACGCCTCGTCCGATTAAGATGACTTCATCTCCCACCGCGATACCACGAATGTGGCCGACATCCACGATCGTCAGGTCCATCGAGACGCGTCCCACCACCGGCGCGTATTCGCCGCGCACGATCACCCGCGCGCGATTCGACAGCAGCCGCGGATACCCATCCGCGTAACCGACGGGCAGCACCGCGATGCGGCTCCGCGCTTTGGTCACGTAGGTGCCCATGTAGCCGACCGCTTGTCCCGCCGCGACTTCCTTCACCGTCAGCACTCGCGTCTTCCACGAAAGCACCGGACGCAGCGGCAGCAGAGAAACCGCCGCGGGCCCGCCGGCACGCGTGAAGGCGAGCGAATATCCGTAGAGCGCGATACCCGGACGCACCATGGTCTTCCAAGTCTCGGGCCGCGCGCTCATGGCGGCGGAATTTCCCATGTGAACCAGCGCAGGCCGGAGCCCGTAATTCCGCAAGACCGCAAGTCCCTCTTCAAAGCACTTCATCTGGCGCACCGCGTCTTCGGCGTCGAGCACTTCCGCCGACGCGAAGTGTGTACTCACTCCTTCCAGACTCAGGTGCTCGCACGCGGATAACATCTCGCACAAATGCGGCAGCGCCTCTTGTGACGCGCCAAGACGGTTCATACCGGTATCGACTTTCAGATGCACGGGCAAAACACTATGCCGTTTTCGCGCCGCTCGTTCGAGCAACTCAATATGCCACGGTTCCCAGATCGTGGGAGTGAGATTCTGGGCGACGATCCCATCCTCCTCGCCCTTCCAGATTCCTGTCATTAGCAGGATGCGGGCCTTGGCGCCGGCGCCGCGCAGCGCCAGGCCTTCCGCGGCATCGGTCACTCCCAGCCACTCGGCGCCCTCGGATTCGAGCGCGCGCGCGCACTCCACCGCGCCGTGGCCGTAACCGTCGGCTTTGACCACGGCACAAATCGTGACGCTTTCGCCGATATGGTTCTGTACTACATGAAAATTTTCTCCCAGCGCTGTCAGAGAAACTTCCGCCCAAGTCCGGCCGTCGAGAATCAGCGAGCGGCGGTCGGGCAGTTGCGGCAAATCGGGATGCGACGAGTTCACGTAGCCGATTATAGCGACCGCGCCGCGCTGTTAACTGCCGCAAAAAAGACCGCGTCTGCACGCGGTCTTAAGAAGTAACGCCTTCAGAAGCAAATAACTTGGAACAAAAACGATCCGAGCGGTGTCGCTATTGCTTCGGCGGAGTGGTTGCCGGCGGCTTGCTCGCGGGCGCAGCCGGTTTGGTGGTCGCCGGTTTCACGGGCTTGGTAGGCGTGCTGCCCGCGGCCGGAGCCGGCACACCGGATTGCGCGTTGTAGGTTTCCACGATCGGCTGCGTGATGTCCACCGCCGGTCCATACCAGATCACCGGTCCGCGAGGCCACTGCTGGGACGTATCTAGGATCATGCCATAGCCGTTTTCGCTCGCGTACTTGACGATGAGTGGAGCCATCTTGGTGAGGATTTTATTTCCGATCTCGCCCTGCTGATTCTGGAAATCTTCCTGCGCGTCCTGCGTAGAGCGATCGAAGCTCTTCTGCTTCGTCTCGATCTGCTTCATCAGCTTGTCACGCGATTCCTCATTCAACTTATCTTGCTGGGCATTGAGCTGCTTCTTGAGGCTGTCGATTTCGTCGGCCGAGCTCTTCAGTTCGTTCTGCTTGGGTTCAAACTTCTTGGCGAGCGCGTCGAAATCGCGCCGTCCTTCGTTGGAGGCGAAGATCGCCTGTTCGATATTGATGGTGCCGACTTTGGTGCCAGTAGCCTTGGCCACCGCAGCCGCAGCCGCGGAGGGAGAGTCAGGTGTGTTGGCAGCCGCAGCCGCGGGAGCGCCGGCAGCCGGGTTGGCTTGGGCCAGAGCGAAGAGGGAGAGGCCGAACACTACGGCCAGGGTGACGCGCGCAAACTTCTTAATCATTGGATCCTTTAAACTCCTTCGGATTTTTCGGAAAATGCTGGAAGCTTCCAGCTCGCTGGGCTCAACGAAACTGATCGCAACCCAAGCCTATCAGTCATATACCTGAAACATGACCTGAAACCTGAAACCGGCGCAACGAGCGCGCAAGGCGCATACGACGCCCGGCCTCTTCACGCATAATGCAAGCGTGGTGATCAGGGTGTGGACGTTCTGAATTATACGGAGGGTACCGGAACAGCGTCAAATGATCGTCGCTGATCTGCCGCCGCTCTTGTCAATTGGATGCGCCGCGAGCGGGCAGCCGTCAGATCTCAGTTGTCAGTCACAACCGACTCGTCCCTCAATAATGAAACCTGAAGCGCAGTTGGATATAAATTTCGCGCGGCAGGTTCCAGTGGAATCCGCCGAAGGTCAGGCTATTGTCGTACTCAACGCGGTGGTTGGTTACGTTTAACGCGGTAAGCGACGCGGTGAAGCGTTCGCCGAAATCCTTGCCGAGCGACAGATCGAAGGTGGTGTGCTGCGGGAGGTAGTTGCCCGGATATGGCTGGCCGGGGAAACCGTTGCTGAAGCCGGAGCCGTAGTAGACGTTGGTGGAGGCATAGGAGCGCCAGGGGAGGGTGACGTCGCCGCCCACGTTGAGCGTGTTGCGCTGGTCGTGGTCGAGCGGGCAAAGGTAAATGCCGGGCGGACAGACATTGGTGAAATTCGTGAGCCCTCCGGTGATGACGCCACCCCCCTCGGCAATCTGGTTGGAGTAGCCGAGGTGAACCTGGGCGCGGTGCGCGATGCGCGGAGAGCGCAGGGTAAGTTCCCATCCGCGAATCAAGGCCCTGGTATCGGTAAGGGGAAAGAAGATGTTGGAGGCTCCGATGTTGTTGTGGTCGAGAAAATTGGCGGCATCGGTCTTGAAGTTATCGGCGTCGAGGACCCATCCGTGGTAGGGAATGGTGACGCCGAACTGATGTTCTTCGTCGCGCTCACCGTGGAGAGGGATGAATCCACAGTCACTGTTCTTGCACAGCTGAATGAGCGGACCGGAAACGGTTTCGATGGGTGGCGCTTGATAGTAGTGTCCGTAAAAGGCGCGGAAGGTCCAACGCAGGCGAGGAATGGTAACGGTGGCGCCGAAGCGCGGGCTGATGGCGGATTCGTCGACTGGCTGCGTGGTCGAAGTTGCCGCAAAGTTGCCCTCGGAGAATCGCGTGGGTCGCATGCCAGCGGAGAGCGTCAGCCAGGAAAAGGGTTTGAATTTGTCGTCGATGTAGAAGGTCTCGAGATTGGCGGTGGGGTGTTCGGTGTCCGGCGAGGTCAAGCCAGGGATAGCGTCAAAGAGTTGGTTATCGCTCTGGTAGAAGCTGAGGAATCCAACTTGCACGTCGGTTTTTTTGTAGTTGGCGGCGATAGTGGTCTGGCCTCCGGCGTAGGTGGAGCTGCGATTTTCCGTGGTGGCGATGGGATAGTCGTTAGGATTGCTGGCGTAGTCGCCGCTGTTGTAGTGGTAGAAAGGCGAAACCGTGGTCATGAGATGCGAGTTGAACGTGTGGACCCAGGTGAAAAGGACGCCGGCATCGGCCTCGTGTTGGCCGTCGCGCAGGCCGATGCTGGGGTATTGCGGGGTGAAGTTGTTGGCCGGGATCGATCCATTCTCGATGTCGTTGGGGAAAGGATCGTACGGGATTTGGAAATAGTCGCGGCGGACTGAGGTCATCAGGCGAAGCTGGTTCGATGGATCGAGGTTGAAGATAATAGATCCGAAGCCGCCGACGCCGTTGACGGCATCGTGTACGACCCGGGGAACGGGCGGCTGCAAGCCGAGATTGCTGCGGTTGGCGTTGACGCTGGCGTAATACGCAAAGCGTTCGGTGTGGCTGCCGAAGCTTAGAGCATCGTTGGTCTGGTAGAAGTTGCCCGCGCTTAGGACGAGTTCAGCCTGACGGTTGCGCTCGAATCCGGTGCGGGGTACGACGTTGAAGACGCCGTAGGTGCGGTCTCCGAATTCGGCGCCATAGCTGCCGCGATCGGCCTCGACGTAATCCATGTCTTTGGGATCGAATTGCGCGCCGAGATTTTGTGCGATGGCCGTGTTGACAATGGGGATGCCGTCGAGCAGCCAGGTGGTCTGGTGGCCGCCGCGCATGTGGAGCATATCGTGGGTGACGTAGGCTCCGGGGACGTAGTCGGTGATCATGGCCATGCTGTTGGTGCGGTCGGCTCCTGGAGTGCGCTCGATGTCGGCCCGGCTGATGAGCGTGGTCGGAGTGAAGCTGTCGGTGGCGACGACCGCGGGCGAGGCGGAGACGGTGACTCTTTCATTCGCCGAGGCCACTTGCAATAAAAAGTGAACGACCGGCACAGTTCCCGAGATGACGGTGACGTCTTGCGTCGTTTGCGCGAAGCCTTGACTGGCGACGCTGACCGAGTAATCGCCGAGCGGCACGGCGTTGAACTGGAATTCGCCGGTCGTGCCGGTGGTGACGCTTTTTGCCCAGTCCGACGATTTGGCTTTGAGCATCACCATCGCGTCTTGAATGGGGCGATGCTGGGGGTCATGCACGACGCCGCGGATCGCGCCGTAGATGTTGGCGAACGCGGCCGGGGTTATCAACAGCAAAGCGGCGAATGTTAATAGCTTATGGCGAGTCATGTGTTTGATCCGTAAGCCGGGTTCGGCTTTCTTGTAGCGCTCGTGTGGGGACGGGCGCCCTCGCCCGTCCAAGCCGAGCGCAGCTCGGCAGTTGCCTGTGGTCAGAGCAACTCTGGCTTCGCTAAAGCGATGCGCTAGACGCTCGCAACTCTAATGGAGCTTGCCAGGGTTGCCGCTCTTCAGGGCTTGGTAAAAGAGTTAGCTGCGAGGAGGGGCGCGGGCGGAATCGTGTCCGGAAATATCGCTAGACTGAAGCACCGCGCTTTGCGCAGGGCGCGCTGGTTCGATAAGGAGATTTACAGAGGAGAGCAGACTGGAAGCGGGCTGTGCCCACTCGGAGGTGGTTGCGCCGCAGCAGCAATGGTTCGGGCAGCAGCTGCCGTTATTGGCAGGTTGAAACGAGGTTTCAGACGATTCGGGCTGAGGCGGCTGCGACCCTGCCATCGCATGATGGCATGGCATCGCAGGCTGCACCGAATGCACCGACACCGACTGGCGCATGCAGTGCATGGCTTCCGGCTGCACAGCACAAGCCATCGCCAGCGGCTCGTAAGCCGGGGCGAGCATAACTAGCAGCAGAAATCTTGCGGTCCAGCGTGAAGCTCCCCACATTTGCGGAACAGCATAGCAGGAACCAGTTGCCAGTTGCCAGTACCCAGTTGTCAGTGGCAGCGGTTTGCTGGCAGCTGGGTACTGGCGACTGGCAACTGCTGTACCATTTCTCCGTGCCTGGTCTGGCTGAGCGGTTGTTGAAGATAATTCGGAAGCAGGAGTCGATTCGGGCAGGGGATCGCCTGGCGGCGGCGGTTTCAGGTGGCGCGGATTCTGTGGCCTTGCTCTATCTGTTGCTGGAGTTGCGAGCCGAGTTGGGAATCGTGCTGTCGCTCGCGCACGTCAATCACAAGCTGCGAGGAGAAGAGGCGGACGAGGACGAGCGTTTTGTCGCGCAGCTGGCGCGGCAGCACCGGCTCGAACTGCATGTCTGCGAGGCGCCCGTTGAAAGGAGCCATAGTTCCGCCATCGATTCCGAAATCGGTTCTAGCATCGGTTCCGGCATCGAGGCGGCCGCGCGTGAACTGCGCTACGGTTTTTTTCGTCAGCTCGCGCTAGAAGGTCGCGTTACGAAAATTGCGACGGCGCATACGCTCGACGATCAGGCGGAGACGGTGCTGTTGCGCATCTTTCGCGGCACCGGCATCCGGGGACTTTCAGGCATTCATCCGCGGATCATTTTCGAGGAGCAGGGACGCGCATTTGGCGAGTTGATACGGCCGCTGCTGGGCTTTCGGCGCTCTGCATTGCAGGAATTTCTGCGCGAGCGCGGCCAGAGCTGGCGGGAGGATTCGTCGAATCGCGATATTGCCTTCCTTCGTAATCGCGTGCGGCATCGGTTGCTGCCGATGATCGGGAAAGAATTTGGCGAGGCGGCGATCGAACACATGGGTGAGCTGGCGGAAATCGCGCGGGCCGAAGAGGAGCACTGGGAGCGCGTGCATCCGGAGATCGTGCCGCCTCAGACGCGGCCAGCCGCGTCTCTACAGATTCGGCCGTTGCTGGCGCTTCCGCTGGCGGCGCAGCGCCGGCTGGTGCGCGGATGGCTGGAAACGAACGCGCCCGATTTGGGTATCTCGTTCCGGCTGATCGAAGAGGCTCTGGAGTTGGCGCGAGGACCGGTAGGCAGGAAACTGGAGCTGCCGGGCGGCCGGAATCTTCAACGTGGACGACCTGGGCGGCAGGAACTTTTGTTGGAACTGGAACCTTTCGGCGCCCCGGGCGAAGCGCGGCATCGACAAGCGGCGGATTATGAGTACGCTCTAGCGGTGCCGGGCGCGGTGCAGGTTCCTGAACTGGGCTCTCGAATGGAAGCTCGAGTGGTGGATGCGGGTGGCGTTCCGGAGGATGAGCGCGGGCAGATGCTGGATCTGGGGCGCATGCCGAAGGAAGTTCTGATCCGTAACTGGCGCGCGGGAGATCGTTTCTGGCCCGCGCATACAGCAGCGGCAAAGAAGGTGAAGGAGCTGTTGAGCGACCGGCATGCGACCGGGGCGGAGAAAAAGCTCTGGCCGGTTGCGGTCGCGGAAGGCTGCGGCCTCGTCTGGATGCGAGGGTTCGCGGTTCCAGCGGCTTTTCGGGCGCCGGCAGGGGCTGCAAAGGCGATTTGGATTCGGGAGATTGCGGGCATGATGTAACATGCCATTGGATGAATGTTTCGCCGCATGCCGGGTTGCGCCAGGTGATCTCGGCCGACCAGATTCAAAAAAGAGTCCGCGAACTGGGACGTCAGATTTCCGACGACTATCGCGGCCAGACTGTGATCGCGCTGGGGATTCTGGAAAACAGCTTCCTGTTCATGGCCGACCTGGTGCGGACAATCGAAGTGCCCATCATCTGCGCGTTTATCAAGCCGAGCTACAAGCAAAGCAAGCAAGGCGACTCCCCGCTGTTGGAGATTTTTTTCAGCCACGCACTGGCGATTGCCGGCAAGCATGTGCTGCTGGTCGAGGGGTTGGTGCACTCGGGAGTCACCAGCGAATTCCTGATGAACGACCTGCGAGGGCGGGGCGCGGCTTCGGTGAAACTGGTTACGCTGCTCGATCGCCAGTCGGCGCGCCGGGTGCCGCTGCAGCCGGACTATTTCGGATTTCTGGTGGATGACGCGTTTCTTTGCGGCTATGGATTGGGTAGTCCGGAGCAGACGGGGCGAAACCTGCCGTATCTAGCGGCGACCACCTGAGGCACCCTTTGGTGTCGAGCCTCGCTCGACTGGGCAGGTCCTGAGCAAAATCGAAGGAAGGCGTTCGCCCCGGCATGGGATGTCGGTATCCCGTGACTTCTGTACTCTGGCTTTACCTCTCCGTTTTCCTCTGAAAAGGTCTAAAATGAAAAGGCAGGCTTTTCCCAATCGAATTTCCGCCTCTGGCATCTAATATGGAGCTAAAGAGACGGCGGCTTTCTTTGATAGGGATGGGTTGCACTTAGAGGAGTTTTGAGTGAATTCTACGATTAAGACGGTACTTTTCTGGGCGGTTATTGTGGTCTCGGCCTTCCTGCTCTGGCAGGTCGTAAAAACCGGGAGCAATGCCCAGAAAGAAAAAGAAATCGGCTTTTCTGAATTTCTGTCGGACGTGGATCAGGGCAATGTCCACGACGTCATGTTCATCGGCCAGGAAGTGAAAGGGAAGTTTAAGAACGACTCGCCCTTTCATACGATTGTGCCGGCGAACTATCCGGATATGTACAAGAAGTTGACGGAAAAGAATGTTCCGTACAGCTTCAAGGACATCAGCAACGGCACCTGGCCAAGCTGGATTCTGAATCTGGCGCCGCTGGTCCTGCTGGGCGCGCTCTGGTTCTTTATGATCCGGCAGATGCAGACCGGCGGAAACAAGGCGCTGTCGTTCGGCAAGAGCCGGGCGCGGCTGCTCTCCATGCAGCAGAAAAAGATCACGTTCAAAGACGTGGCGGGCGTGGATGAGGCCAAGGAAGAACTGCGCGAAATTATCGAGTTCTTGCGCGAAGCGCAGAAGTTCCAGAAACTTGGAGGACGCATTCCGAAGGGCGTGCTGCTGGTCGGACCTCCCGGAACGGGCAAGACCTTGCTGGCGCGCGCAGTCGCGGGCGAAGCAAATGTTCCGTTCTTCTCCATCTCCGGCTCGGACTTCGTGGAAATGTTCGTGGGCGTGGGCGCAAGCCGCGTGCGCGACCTGTTCGAACAGGGCAAGAAAAACGCTCCCTGCATCATCTTCATCGACGAAATTGACGCCGTCGGACGTCACCGCGGCGCTGGGCTCGGCGGTGGACACGATGAGCGCGAGCAGACTCTGAATCAACTGCTGGTGGAAATGGACGGCTTCGAATCGAACGAAGGCGTGATTCTGATGGCGGCGACGAACCGTCCGGATGTGCTCGATCCCGCGCTGCTCCGGCCCGGCCGTTTCGACCGGCGCGTGGTGGTGAATCGTCCGGATGTTCGCGGACGGGAAGAAATTCTCCGCGTGCACACCCGCAAGATTCCTCTGGCGGACGATGTGGATTTGTCCGTGCTCGCTCGCGGCACACCGGGATTCTCCGGCGCCGACCTGGCCAACATGGTGAACGAAGCGGCATTGGCTGCGGCCCGGCAGAACCGGAAGGCCGTGCTGATGTACGACTTCGAAGTGGCGAAAGACAAAGTGCTGATGGGCGTGGAACGCAAGTCGCTTCTGCTCTCCGATGAAGAGAAGAAGAACACCGCCTACCACGAGGCCGGACACGCGCTGGTGGCGGCCATGCTGCCTCACTCCGATCCGGTGCACAAGGTCACCATCATTCCGCGCGGCATGGCGCTCGGCTTGACCATGCAGTTGCCGACCGACGACCGCCACAACTATTACAAGAACTACCTCGACACACAGATCGCCATCCTGATGGGCGGGCGTATCGCGGAAGAGCTTTTCCTGGGCCAGATGTCGACCGGCGCGGGCAACGACATTGAGCGAGCCACGGAACTGGCGCGCAAGATGGTGTGCGAGTGGGGCATGAGCGACCTGGGCCCACTGACCTTCGGCAAGAAGGAAGAGCAGATTTTCCTGGGACGCGAAATCGCACAACACCGCGACTACAGCGAAGCCACCGCCATCCAGATTGACGAAGAAGTCAAGAAGGTGGTGAGCACGGGGTACGCGACGGCGAAGGGGATCCTCTCGGAGAATCGCGAGACGCTGATCCGGATCGCGAAGGCGCTGATCGAACGTGAAGTGCTGGACGCCACCGAGATCAAGATGCTGGTCGAGGGGCAGGACCTGCCGCCGATCAAGCCGCTCCCGGCGAAAACCGACGACGGCGTGCAGCAGGTAATCAAGCCGGAACGGGCTCCTGCCAAAGGCGGCGAGCGCCCGGCTACGGCGTAAAAGCAGTGGCCAGTGGCCCCAGTGGTCAGTGATCGGTGGCCAGTGAATAGTTTTCAAATGGGCGGCCAAATCGGCCGCCCTTATTTTTGCGTTAGGCGCTAGCGCGACCGCGTTAAAATCTGCCGTTCTTCTCTGACCACTGACCACTGAACTTTTGGCGTGCGATACTTGTATGCATTGTGAATCTGACTCTCAATTCGAAAGTTGCTCTCATCACCGGCGGATCGCGCGGCATTGGCGCGGCGACGGTGCGGATGTTTGTGGCCGCGGGCGCGAAGGTTGTCTTCAATTATCAAGTGGCGAAGGCGAAGGCCGATGATCTGGTGCGGGAATGTGGCGAAGGAAACTGTCGCGCGGCGCACAGCGATCTCTCGACCACGGAGGCGGCGCAGCGACTGGTATCGGCAGCAATCTCGGCCTTCGGACGCCTCGACATTCTGGTCGCGAATCACGGCATTTGGCCACCAGAGGATGCGCCCATTGATCGCATGTCCGACGAACAATGGCATCGCACCATCGCGGTGAATCTCGACAGCGTCTTCTCGCTCGTCAAGCATTCCGTGGCACAGATGAAAAAACAGGGCGGCGCGTCATCGGGAGCGGCGGCCGGCCACATCGTGCTGGTCAGTTCGACGGCCGGCCAGCGCGGCGAAGCTTTCCACTGTGACTATGCGGCCAGCAAAGGCGCGCTGATCAGCATGGTGAAAGGACTTTCGACGGAACTGGCGCCCGACCGCATCTACATCAATTCGGTGGCGCCGGGGTGGGTGGATACCGATATGGCGGCGTCCGCGCTAAGTGACCCGCCGACGCGCGAAAAGATTTTTCACGCCATCCCGCTGGGGCGCGTGGGAACGCCGGACGAGATCGCGGGGCCGATTCTCTTCCTGTGCACGCCCTATGCCGGATTTATCACCGGCGAGGTTTTCAACGTGAATGGCGGCGCCGTGCTGGTGGGATAGGGAGCCATGAAGAATCTTGAGTTTTACTTCGCCGTCGCCTTGATTCTGGCGCCGGCTATAACATTTGCACAGGGGCAAGTCGGTGGCTCGGCGGGCGACCATCCAGGCGGCGCGCCTGAGATGCTACGGTCTACGTCGGGGCTTGCCCGAATCTCCCCGGGGGTTGCACAACGCCTCCTGGTCAAGAAAGTTGAGCCGCAATACCCTGAAGATGCTCGGCGCGCCCACATTGAAGGGCAGGTCGTTCTAAGAGCCGTCATCGACAAGAACGGCAACGTCGAGAGTGCCGCTCTGATCCAGGGCCATCCCCTGCTCGCCCAGGCCGCGCTTGAAGCGGTCAAGAAATGGAAATACAAGCCTTACGTGCTCAACGGTCACGCCACGGCGGTTGAAACGCAAATTGCCGTGATTTTCGTCCAATTGTCGGGGCACTAACGTCCAGGGGATGAGTGTTGTGGACGACGGACGAATGCGTCCGTCGCTACGTGTTCCTCGGACAGCTAAAATGGTTTGGGGGGCTTCTAACCCAAGAGAATCATGAAACATTTCCTAATGGTCTTGCTGCTGTGCGCGGTGGGCGGTGCCCAAACCGCTCCAACGCCCGCTCCCTCGCAACCCGCCGTCAACCTGAACGACTCCGACAATGCCCGCCAGGCGCGGGCGGTTCTGGAGAAGACGATCGAGGCACTGGGCGGGCAACCGTACCTCACGTACGAAAACCGGCGTGAGGAAGGCCGCTATTATCCGCTCTATCACGGGCGCACCGAGAGCACCGGGATTCCCTACAGATACTATGTCGAGTATCCGGACAGGGACCGTTTCGAAGTTCTCCGTTTGAAAGACATTCATATCATCCCAGGGCAAATCGACATCGGCGGCGTCAAGTCCAATGAGATCGATATTGTCCTGATTCACAACGGCGACAAAGGATACGAGGTCACGTACAAGGGAACGGCGGCGCAGGATAAGCTGGATTTGGAGAACTATCTTCGCCGCCGCGAGCATTCGCTCGAATGGGTGTTCCGCAAGTGGATACGCGATCCGAAAGTGGCTCTGTTCTATGATGGTCCGGCGGTGGTGAATGGGAAGATAACCGAAGGGGTCACGCTGCTCAACAGCCAGAACGACTCGGTGAGCGTTTTCCTGGACCAGAATTCGCACTATCCGATCAAGATCAGTTATTCGTGGCGCGATCCGAAGGACAAGCAGAAAAACGTGGAAGATGAGGTGTACGACAGTTACAAACTGGTGCAGGGAATCTGGACCGCCCACTCCGTCACCCGTTATTTCAATGGAGAAACTTCGCAACAGCGGTTCATCAACACTGCGAGCTACAACCTGAAGCTGCCGGATTCGATGTTCGAAGCAGCGGTGACGTATGATCCCACCGTACCGCTCAAGAAACGGTGAGACGGTTTGCAAAACTGGGTCGAAGTCTTACATAAGTACCTGAAAACAGGCCCAAGTCCTTCCCTGGATACCCCCAAACATCTATAACTGCCTGAACAAGTTAGCCCGTACCATGGCTGCACTAGCCACGGAGTGTGGCTATTTTGCCACATACGAAAAGCCACCCATCACTGTAAGCTAATACACAATAAAAGACTTACGCCGTCTCCCGTTGACGCATGAACAAACAATTCGTGGTGCGGTGACCTGCACCGGAGTGGGTCTCCACAGTGGCGCCCCGGTCAGCCTGCGTATTCTGCCCGCGCCTGCCGGAACGGGAATCGTCTTCCACCGCACTGACCTCGACAGCTTCGCGATCGAAGCCAGCGGACGCAACGTGGCCCGCGTCAGTTATGCCACCAGCCTGATGAAGAAGGGGGTGCTCATCTCCACCACCGAGCATCTGCTCTCGGCGTTTATCGGCGTCGGCATCGACAATGCCATCGTCGAACTGGACAATCTGGAGCTGCCTATTCTGGATGGCAGCGCCCGTCCATTTGTCGAAATGATTCAAAAGGCCGGGATTCGGCGGCAGCGCAAGGCGCGCACTTATCTCCGGATCGTGCGGGAGATCGAGTTGCGCGAGGGCGATAAATTCATTGCTGTGTATCCGGCAAACGTCTATTCGGTTTCGTATTCGATCAACTTTCCTCACCCACTCATTGGCAAGCAGAGCTTTTGCGTACGGCTGACGAATGGCAGCTATCTGAAAGAGATTGCTCCGGCGCGCACTTTTGGATTTCTACATGAAGCCGATGCCATGCGGCAGCAAGGACTGATTCGGGGCGCGTCAACCGAGAATGCTATCGTGATGAATCGCGACGAAGTGCTGAACCCGCCGTTGCGTTTTCAAGACGAGTTCGTACGCCACAAAGTTCTCGACCTGATCGGTGATCTGGCCTTGATTGGGAAACAGATACTGGGTTCGGTGGTGGCCGACCGCGCCGGCCACGCCATGCATACCGCGCTCGTGTCGCGAATTTTGCGCGACCGGTCCTATTGGGAAGAAACCGTGCTGGAAGATGAACCTGCCGCGCCCGCGATGGAGAGCCGGGAGCCCCGCCCGGCCGCCATACTGTAGGACGGGCGAGATGCCCGTCGCTCCACCCGGGGAATCATCAACAGGTCAGAGACCTAGTTCCGCGTCCCGAAAGTCGCAGATAAAGAGCTTCCGGCGGTTAGGTCTTAGGTTTCAAGTGGAGTCTCAGAACTTTGTTCTCCTGAGACCTGAGACCTAACACCTGAGACCTGTCCTATTTCGCGTTCTGCCAGCAGGCGCTGCAATTCGGCTACTGCTTCCGCGCGCAGGCGGTCGGCAAAAGCATTCGCGCTCTCGCGGTGCTCGGCGCCGAGCGGGGATAAGCGCACATGCAAGTAGGGCTGGTCCTCATCCAGGCGGCGCAGCAACCTCTGAGTTCTGGCGATTCTTTCTTCCAATGTGATCATGGCTGGGAACTGAGACGCGGCAAGCCGCGTCTCTACAGTGTCACAGCCGTGGCCGGATGCAAGTTACAAGCTGGATGCCGGGTGCGAAAGCCGAGAGATCGGTTAGGGAAGCGCAGCGTAGCCTTATAGTCGCCTGCGCATTTCGCTTTGCAAGCGGTCGGACAGCCACTTTTCAAGCTGATACTGTGAGCTCTGTGGAATCTCGACGAAGCGGATGCCGGCGTGGCCGGTTCCGTCGGCCCAGGCGACTTGACCCTTCAGTTCGAGCGAAATGTTAACCCCGGGGAGCGTAAAGCGAAACTGCGCCTGCGCATCCTTAGGCAACTTGCCGAGGATGCGGATGGCCATGCCTCCCTCACTCAGGTTGGTCGTCGTGGCGGTCACTTCCTGGTTGTGCGGAAGGCTGATTCGCACTGGCATATCCACCGGATGGCGGTAGTACCGGCGCTGTTCCCGCACCATGAAATTGAGAGCCGCGTTAAAACAGCGCGAGGCATGCAGCGGGGTGAGCGGCTTCTGCAGAACGAAGTTCGCTCCGGACTGGAAGGCCTCCTGGGTGGTCGTCTTTCCATTCACCACAGCAAAGGCTACGGCCTTGGCATTGCTTTGGGTCCGGCGGATGGCCCTCAGAAGATCAAAGCCGTTCCGCAGGTCGTCGCAGTCGATGATGACCGCATCGAACTTGCGCTTCGCCAGCAGATCACTGCCGGCCTGGAACTCTGGGCAAACATCGAGATTGACCGAGATCTTCTCCAGTGCCGGACGCACCACGCCGAGCAAATCGGCGTCCCGGCTGACGAGAAGAGAATCCAGATTCATGGCCTTTTCGATACTAGCGGCAGCCGCGAAGTTAAGAAAGTGACGTAGGTACCGGGCGAAGGTACAAGGCAAAGAGGGTTCCTCCGTCACCCGGGAAAATTCGCGGCGTTGATCAGTTTTTGCTGGATTCTAGCGCAATTCACCGCGAAACTAGCCTGTGCGCGAAACCGCTTATCTGTCGTTGGGATCGAACCTGGGAGATCGTGCGGCGAACCTGCGTGCGGCGGTCGCACAATTGGACGCGGCGGGCCGGTTGCTGGCGGTCTCGGCATTGTATGAGACCCAGCCGGTAGAGGTCCCTGACCAGCCGTGGTTTCTGAACTGCGTGGCCGCGATTGAAACCGATAAGACGCCGAGAGAACTGCTCAAGCTGGCCTTGCAGGTCGAAGCGGGGATGGGACGTCTCCGCATGCGCGAGAAAGGCGCACGCAAGATTGATATCGACGTAGTGCTTTTTGGGGATCGCGTGGTGGATGAGCCGGGCTTGAAGATTCCGCATCCGGCAATGCACCAGCGGCGGTTTGTTCTGGAACCGTTGGCCGAGATCGCTCCCGAGGCGCGCCATCCCGAACTCGGGAAAACGGCGCGAGAACTTCTGGCGGCGTTGGCTGGCGGGCAGACGGTCCGCCGACTCTGAAAGGCTGCACTCCGGCTGCGGGACGATGCCAAGACGCGCAAATACTTTCCCCTGTGCCCCTCTGTGACCTCTGTGGTAGAGATTTTTTAACCACAGGGGACATAGGGGTTCACAGGGGAAAACACCATGCCCCGAAAGCAGACTCTATCAGTCCGTGGTGCAAGCGAGATTCGTATCAGGGCATGCCTTCAGGCATGCCACAAGTGCATTAGCGTCAATGCGCCTTCAGGCGCTGAATTTCGAAATTTGACTTTAACCACAGGCTCCTATGGAATGACAATCCGGCTCCCTGCCTCTTCTGGCCCCGCGATGACCGACTGTTTTTCGGGGAACTGCGCCAAGAGGAAATCGACGAACGCCCGCGACTTCGGCCTGCCGGACGTGCGCCCCAAGCCCATGCGCAAGAGGAAGACCAGCGCCTTCAGTACGTCGGAATCCCGCAGCCGCGCGTGGCCGGGTATATCGCCAATGTGTTGCTGCTCGGCCTCGCGAAATTCCCTGACCATGGTCTCAACTTCGCGAGCGATGTTTTGGTGCGCCAGGTTGGCGGTCTGCGGCTCGTAGATGAGGCTGGAGTTCACCAGTGTTTGGTAGCTCTTCGCGAGCGAACTGACGGCCGCGATCAGATCACGGTCCATGAGCGGACGATCGGCCAGCGAACGACCGGCGAGCGAACGATCGGCGCGGGCGCTCTTGGCCAGGGCGAAGCTAAGTCCCAAAATCAGTTCCTCGCGTTCGTAGAGAAACTGCTCGGCAATCTCAATCTCGGGAAACCAGGCCTCACGATCAGGCGGACCCGGCCGTTCATCGTGAGCGTGCTCACGCGCCTGTTGTCGTGCCTGCAAAAGATAAGGACAGTCGCTGGGGCAATCAAGCGTCACCTCACGTTGCTCGCCGCAGCACTGCGGGCAGATTCTCCCGTGCACGGCCGGGCAAAACCGCTTTTCTTTCCGCTCTTCACAGATCGCGCAACTCACTCGCAATTCCTCGGATTTCATTATTTCACGAAGGCGTCCGCCACCGGCGGTCCGGAAAATGAATCTGGCTGCGAGCCGCGAGCTTCGAGCGACCAGCTTTTCCTCGCTCGAGGCTCGAAGCTCGAAGCCAGTTCTGCACCGTTCCTGATGCAAATTGGAAAAGCTAATCGTTGCTATAACCGATTTCTATTTGTCTGGCTGCGCCGGACGCGATAGCCTATCCAGTTATCCCCGTCAATTTCATTTTAGGGCTGTGCCCGAATAAGGAGAGGCATGTCAACTGAACTGCGGAATTTTCTAGCGATCCCCTACGACGAACTGGAAGAGATGAATCTGAAGGCGAAGAAGCAACGCCTGGACCGCGTGGCTCCTAACAAGATTCAGGAAGAGCGGCTGAAGTACCTGACGGACGAGTCCCGCATCAAGGCCGTGACCGTGCTGTTCAGCGACCTGGAAGGCCGTCTGCACATGCTGGACTATGACAAGAAATTCCTGCTGAAGAGCTACGACAACCTGACCTTTGACGGTTCGTCGATTCGCGGCTTCACCGCGCAGCGGGAAAGCGATCTGCGCTTAGGCATTGACTGGGCTGCCTTCTACTGGGGACCGGCGGATGTGTTCGGGCCCGGCAAGGTGCTCGTCTTTGGCGAGGTCATTGATAAAGACGGCAAGCCCTACACTGCCGACATCCGCAGCATGCTGAAGCTGTTTGCCAACGGATTGCACAAGAAGCACGGCTACACCCTCAACGCCGCCAATGAGATCGAGGGCTTCCTGTTCCAGGGGCCGGACGCCGAGCGCATCTACCACGAGACGGCCAAGTTCGAGTACGTCAATACGGGCGGCTATTACCACTCATTGCCGGGCGATCCGCTCCGCACCTTTATCGATACGACCGCGGAAGTGCAGCGATCGATGGGATTCCAGAACGAAAAGGATCACCCCGAGGTCGCGCCCTCGCAGTTCGAAATCAACTACGGCTATGCCGAAGTGGTGGCCGCCGCCGACCATATCCAGCTCTACAAGCTGATCTGCCGCCAGGTCGCGCGCAACATGGGCTTGACCGCCTGTTTCCTGCCGAAGCCGGTGGTAGGCGTCAACGGCAGCGGCATGCACACCAATGTCTCCGTTAGCCAGAACGGCAAGAACCTGTTCTGGGATCCCAAGGGCGAGGAGAAGCTCAGCAAGCTCGGATATGAGTTTCTGGACCGCGTTCTCACTCACGGGAACGACCTCTGCCTGGTGTTCAATTCCAGCGTCAACGCCTATCGCCGCCTCGATCCGCACTTCGAGGCGCCGAACCAGCTCCGAGCCTCGGCCGTCGACCGCGGCGCCATGGTCCGCATCCCGATCGGCAACGAGCGCAGCATGCGCCTCGAGGTGCGCGCCGTCGCTCCCGACGCCAATCCCTATCTGGTGATGTATTCCATTTTCAAGACTGGATTGGAAGGCGAGACGGCCAAGATCAAGAACCTCCGCGAGGCCGAACGCTACCTGCCCGACAACATCTATACGGCGATCGACAATTTCCGCAAAGCCGAATGGACAACCAAACTCCTCGGGGAAGACGTGAAAGGCCGCTACGCCGACCTGAAGCAGGCATCGGCCGACCGCTGCCCGCGCCTGTTGGGCACGATTGTCAAGCCTTCCGAAGTGCAGTTCCACCACGAGGTGTACAACCAGTTCCTGTGGAATCTGTTTTAGAGAAACTCTGACTAAGTGAGTATGGAAAAATGGACGTCTGGCGCCGCCTACGACCAGTGGATGGGGCGCTGGAGCCGCTTGCTGGCGGATGAGTTCTTGAACTGGCTGAGTTTGCCCTCGCATTTGCGCTGGCTGGACCTGTGCTGCGGAAGCGGTGTCCTCACAAAGGCCATTGTCGACCGCTTCGCGCCCGCTCGGGTTGCGGGTGTGGATGCATCTGCCCAGCAAATTGGATTTGCTCGCGAGCATCGCAATGGTGCCGCGGTCAGCTTCGAAACCGGGGATGCAATGGCTCTTCCTTTCGATGAAGCCAGCTTCGATGCTATCGTCTGCGGTCTGGGGTTGAATTACGTTCCGGAGCCTGAACGTGCGCTGCTGGAAATGCGCCGCGTTGCGGTTCCTGGGGGCGTCATCGCAATCTACGTTTGGGACTACGCGGGGGGAGCACGGTTCCTGCGCGAGTTCTGGGATGCGGCCGCAGCTACCGACCGCGAAGCGTTGGCATACGATCAGGGCCGCCGCTTCCGGCTGTGCGATCCGGAGGCGCTACGAAAGCTCTTTGAGCGCGCTTGCGTGGAGCAAGTGAGGGTTCGTGCACTCGACATCACCACACGGTTCACGAGTTTCGATGACTACTGGCAACCATTCCTGACGGGACAAGGTTCTGCTCCCAACTATCTTGAGACCCGCGATGAACTTACCCAAAACGCTATTCGCAACCGGCTGCGTGATTCGCTGCCCACCGACGCCGAGGGTGTAATTGAGCTGCCCGCCCGTGCCTGGGCGGTTTGCGGGCGGCGGGGCTGAATGTACTACGCTAAGGCGGCCCGTTTAGGTTGGTTCTGATGGCTCGTGTGGGGACGGACGCATTCGTCCGTCCCGGGCGAGCGCAGCTCGGCTCTTCTTGCTCCGAAGGAACCTGCCGGTCATTACCCTTTCGGGGACTATGGCCCGCGGCTCCCACTTGCGATAATTGTAGTTTCCGATGGAACTTACACTTTTTGACGAGCGCTGGCTCCCCAAATCAGTTCTTTGCCTGCGCGATTACACTCTGAATAAATTCCTGCACGACCTAGTTGCAGGGATCACGGTAGGACTGGTGGCGCTGCCGCTGGCGATGGCGTTTGCCATCGCGTCCGGCCTAACGCCCCAAGCCGGAATCTACTGCGCCATAGTCACCGGCTTTCTGATCTCCGCGCTCGGCGGCTCGACGACCCAGATCGGTGGCCCGACCGGAGCCTTTGTAGTCGTCATCTCCGGTATTGTCGCCCTTCACGGCGTCGATGGCTTGTTCATGTGCACGGTGATGGCCGGAGTCATTCTCGTCGTCATGGGGCTCACCGGCATGGGTGCCGCCGTGAAGTACATTCCGCGGCCCATCGTCATCGGTTTTACCAACGGCATTGCCATCCTCATCGCCAGCACGCAGGTGAAAGATCTCTTCGGTCTAAAGCTGGAAAAAGTTCCCGGCGTCTTCTGGGCGCGCATGGAAGCGCTGGCACAGAATTTTCATACCTTCTCGTTCGAAGCCACCGCGCTGGCCGCCGGTACCATCGTCATCATCCTTGCTTGTCGCGCGGTTTCCAACCGCATCCCCGGCGCGATTGTGGCTCTGGTGCTGGGAACGCTGGCAGTGTGGATTTTCAAACTGCCGGTCGCAACCATCGGCTCGCGTTTCAATGGAATTCCAAGCGGCATGCCGCATTTGCACATTCCCGTGTTTCGTCCCGATTTGATTCACGGACTTCTGGGTCCAGCATTAACGGTTGCCATGCTGGGCGCGATCGAGTCGCTGATGTCGGCGGTGGTGGCAGATCGCATGACCAATAGCAGCAATATAAATGACCGGCACAACCCAAATGTCGAGCTCGTAGCGCAGGGCGTCGCCAATGTGGTTTCGCCCATGTTTGGCGGCCTGCCGGCAACCGGCGCCATTGCCCGCACCGCGACCAACATTCGTGCCGGAGCAAAAACACCGGTGGCGGGCATGATTCACGCTCTGACTCTGTTGGCGATTCTGCTCTTTGCTTCGAAGTTGGTGAGTTTTGTTCCGATGGCCGTGCTGGCGGGAATCCTGATGGTGGTGAGCTACAACATGGGCGAGTGGCGCGAGATTCCGTCACTGCTCAGCCTCACCAAAACCGACGTCAGCGTGTGGCTGGTTACGTTCGCCCTGACGGTCTTCGCCGATCTGACGGTTGCCGTGGAGGCGGGCATGATCCTGGCAGCGCTGCTGTTCATTAGCCGCGTGGCTGCCACTACCACCGTTTCGCAGGTCACCGACGACTACGTTGAAGATGGACGGGTGCACATTTTGCAGGATAAGGACATCCCGTATTACGCGACCATCTTTCGCATTCACGGGCCGTTTCTGTTCGGCGCAACCGACAAGATTGACGTGGTGACGGAAAACATTCACGAGCTTCCGCCGGTCGTGATCCTGCGCCTGCGAAACATGACCGCGCTTGACGCCACCGGACTCTTCGCGCTGGAAGAAGTCGCGCGAACTCTGAAAGCAAGCGGCCGCGAGTTGATTCTTTGCGGCGCCAGGGAGCAGCCCTTGCGGCTGATCCAGCAGACGGAGTTTGAGGAGTTGGTCGGTCCTGAGAACATTTGTGACAACGTGCAGGACGCCCTGAACCGCGCCGAAGAAGCCTTCGAAAGGCTGCAACCGGTAGGGAAGGCGACGACGGCAAGGTAGGCCGCTGGTTTTGGGAAGGGCATGGCTTCAGCTATGCCGTTAGAACCTGCTACACAAGCGGCTTCAGCCGCTGAGGGCCGTTGCGGTCGCGCATCGCAACCTTCTAGCGCATAGCCACCGCATTCGTAAGGTTGGCATTCAGATATCGGCTCATGGCCAAATCAATAATTGCGCCGATCATCTCCGTGTAGGAAAGGCCGGAGGCCTTCGCGGCCATGGCAAACTCCTGCCGGCTCGCCAGCCACGGATTCGGATTCGCTTCGATAACATACACATCGCCGTTCGGTGCCAGTCGCATGTCGATGCGTCCATAGTCGCGCAGCTTCAGCGCCCGGTACGCGGCCAGCGCCGTATCGGACAACCGCTTCACCGTGTCTTCGTCCAGATTTTCTGCGATGGATGACTTGGTCAGCTTGTAGGCTTCGGTATTCTTCTCGAACTTCACGTCATAGGTGGCGATTTTCGGCGTGCCTTCCGGCAAGCGTGACAGATCGAGCTCGATCAGCGGCAAAACCTGCGTCCGCTCGTAGCTGCCCAGGATTCCAGCGTAAATTTCGCGCCCCTCGATGTATTCCTCAATCAGGGCGGGCGAGTCGAATTCATCCTGGATGTACTGGATCCGCTCCATCATCTCCTTGATGTTTTTCACCACCGAACCGGCATCGATGCCAATCGACCCGTCCTCCCACGACGGTTTGACGATGAGCGGAAAAGAAATGTCGTGGGCATGTTCAATGCGTCCGCGATAGGCAGTCGCAAAGAACGGAGTCTTGATGCCGTGAAACGCGAAGATCTTCTTGGCGATCGCTTTGTCCTGGGACATGAAAATGGCATGTGGCCCCGCGCCCGTGTAGCGCAATCCCAGCAGGTCGACATAGGCGACCACGTTCATTTCCTTGGTGTCATCGCCGTCGAAAGACTCGGTCAGATTGAAAATGAGGTCGGCGTCGCAGCGCGAGAGCGAGTGCAAGGACTGTGGGCGCCCGTCGAGTTCAAAGTAGGAAGGCTCGTGCCCCAGCTTCTGTAGCGCTTCGAAGATTTCCTCGCGATCCGTCTTCTCTTTTTTCACCTTCTTCACCTTCTTGCGAGGCTTGCGCGCAGGCGCTTCATCTTCCTTCGCCGCCGCCGCGACCGGATCTTCGTTCCACAAGTCGTACAACAGCGCGATTTTCAGTTTTGCTCCGATCATCAAGTCACCTCGGAAATCATCTGCTGGTGGAGCGCCGGGCGTCCTCGCCCGGCCGTCGAACTGCCGCGGGACGGGCGAGACGCCCGTCGTTCCACTTCTACGGCTGAATAAACTTTCCTTTCGTCACATAAGTCATCACCAGCGCGGTGACATAGGCCGTGACTTCCGCCAGATGTTCCGCGCTGCGAGTTTTATCGGCGCGCAAGTCGAGTTCACCCGCGCGCTTTTCGATCGTGTCCACCAAAGTCTTGATCAACGGACGCTGCGCCCCCGTCCACTGCGCCACTTTGTCAATCACCGCTTTGCGATGCTGACGCAGAAATTCGTGTGCCGGCAGCGCCGTTTTCCGCCGCTTGGATACGGGAAAGATGTCGCGCAAATCCGTATCCGGTGCCAGTTCACTGACGCCAAGCTCGGTAACCGCAACTTCTCCACGCGCGGCCTGCTGAAAGTGATAGAACTCCGCCACGGTAGCTTCCATGTCGTCGACCGTGAGATCGGTCTGTCCGCGCCGCCGCGCAGGTTCGCTCTTCCCCAACTTGCGCGCCAGCCGGTTCAGGTATCGCAGCTTCTCCATCGCTCCCCAGCCGCGATACCGCTTGCGCCAGTTCGAGCGCGGCGTCAGCCACACCGCAAACGTCTCGGCAAAATCTTCATCCGGATGCTTCTGCGCATACCATCCCGGCAAATGCCGCACATAGTCGCGCGAGAACGGCGCCGGCCGGTAGTTGTCGTGATACGGACGTCGAAACGGACCGAAGATCTGCTTCCACTCTGGCCTATTGTGCAGCTTGTAAGCGTAGGTAAACGCGTGTCCCGCTTCATGCCGCAGGTACATCATGATTTCGCGAGCATCCTCAAGGTCATGCGTCTCTTTCTCCAGTTGCGCCAAAGCCGCATGAGCCAAATAAAACGGAATCCCAATAATCGGCTCACCCGACGGACATCCCCACTCATCAGTCAAGTAACAAGCCGGACGAAATTTAGTCAGCCCCTTGGCGTCCAGCTCGCGATAAAGCTGTTCAACAAAGCGCTCCACCGGAGACCCAGCAAGCGTAAGCCCCAGCTCGCGAATCGGCCGGCTCAGAAGTTCCTGGTACGCGGGTTCAGGTTTTGCGTTTACGATGTCATGCACAAACGCACGCTCACAAATAGTCTGCAACCGCGCGGGCACACACGGGGAGAGGCAGTATCACTAAGGTTAACAGTAATGGAAAGCGGGGCGATTTAGAAGTGACTGCGGTAATGCAGGGTGGTGATAGTGCATCAGTATCGGGCGACCGCTCCAGCTAGGGTTCGGGTGATTCTCACTTTTGTGAGCAGGCATGAGTCATTGCCGCGAAAGCGACCACGTGCATAGAGTCGTTCCAGCGCTCTGGATGATCTCGCACGAACTTAGAGATGATTGCCGCGACTTGCGTACTGCTCATACCAGTAATGCAGTCTCCAAATGCTCCGATTTTCTGCCCATCCTGCCAATCGCGCGGCGCACCAAACAACGGAGCAAGCAGCATCCCATCTATAACACCCATCGCGTAATCGTGTTGGCTCTGATCGTTCATGTGCGTGAACTCTTCTGCCGTCAGAAATCCGGTGTGAACATGGACTCCCTGCTGCGAAAACGCGGAGAATGCGAAAAGCATGAAGAGAGCCGAAATCGAGCGTCTCACTTTTCCTCCTACCTCTATCCTCTTTTTTTCTGCAACTCAGCCCTGAGCTTCTCGGCGTCACGCTTGTCTCGTAGCCTCTCCTGTATTGAGTCGAAATTGCCGAAATCGATGAGAGGTACCTTACCCTTATTTCCACGAAAGTATTCCGCCCATGAGGCCCTATCGTCCGCTGTGAGAGTTCCAAGCTTGGATGTGTCCACATGTTCTGAGAAATCTACCGTTCCGCATTTTTCGCATTGTAGGCGAAAGATATCCTTTCCCTCCGGATACTTCTCGCAACTCGAACCAGCACTGCCACAAAAGAAGCAGCCCATCTGGGTACCTCCTACTGAATCAGCATCCCATTCCCATTCGGCTCTTCCGGAGGAATCACCACCGCCGCCGCGACCCGGTCTCCCGGCTCGACGTTCAGCAGCCGCACACCCTGCGCCGACCGCCCCGATTCGCGGATGAACTTCGATTCGATGCGGATGATCTTGCCGTACTGGCTGATCAGCATAACCTCTGATTTCTCAGTCACCTGCGAGATGCCAACGACTTTACCGTTGCGTGCCGTGGTCTTGACGTTGATCACGCCTTTGCCGCCGCGATTGGTGAGGCGATACTCATCGGCAGGAGTGCGCTTGCCGTATCCGTTCTCGGTGACAGAGAGAATGAGCGAGCCCTTCTCCGGAATCAAATCCGCGATTTCGGGAGCGACCTCGCCTTCTTTAGCGACCGCCCGAACCTCCGGCTTGAGCGTGGTGGCCATGCCGACAATGTAATCTTTCTCCGCTAGGTTCATGCCGCGCACGCCGGTGGCGTTGCGTCCCATGGGGCGCACGTCGTTCTCGTCAAACCGAATCGCCTGTCCGTCATGCGAAGCAAGGAAGACGATCTGGTTGCCGTCGGTCAGCGAGGCCGCGACCAGTTCGTCGCCCGCTTCGATATTAATGGCGATGATGCCGCGCGACATCACGTGGGAGAAGTCTTTCACTTCGGTCTTCTTCACCGTGCCGTTGTGAGTAACGAAAAAGACGTACCTGCCCTCTTCTTCCAGATCGCGCACGGCGAGCATGGTGCGCACGGTTTCGCCCGGCTGCAGCCCGACGAGGTTGCCCACGTGCTTTCCTTTGCCGGCAGCGGCAATGTCGGGAATCTCATACACCTTCAGCCAGTACACGCGTCCGGTGTTGGTGAAGATCAGGATGTAGGCGTGAGTTGAGGCGATGAACAGATGCTCGACGAAATCCTCGTCGCGCGTCTTCATGCCGGTGCGCCCGGTGCCGCCGCGGCGCTGCATGCGGTAAGTCGAGATCGGAGTGCGTTTCATGTAACCTGAATGGCTGACCGTGACCGCGACCTGTTCGTCGGCAATCAGGTCTTCCAGCATGATTTCCGCAGCCTCGTCTTCGATGACGGTACGGCGCTCGTCGCCGTAGAGCTTCTTAACTTCTTCCAGTTCCTTGATGATGACTTTGCGCAGCTTGGCCTCGGAAGCAAGAATCGATTCGTATTCCGCGATCGCCTCGCGCACCTGCTTCAACTCGTTAGAAATTTCATCGATTGAGAGCTTGGTCAGCCGGTGCAGCTGCAATTCGAGGATGGCGTCCGCCTGCTTAGCAGTAAAAGGTTTCTCGGGATCGAGCTTCGGAGCGCGTCCGGTGGTGTTGATGTCGATCTTTTTGCCGCCAAAGTACGTAACTAAATTTTCTCGAGCGTCGGCGCGGTTGGCGCTGCCGCGAATGATCGCGATCACGTTATCGAGGTGATCGAGCGCGGTCAGGTAGCCTTCCAAAATGTGCTCGCGATCGCGCGCTTTGTTGAGCAAATACGAAGTGCGCCGCCGCACTACATCGACGCGATGGTCGATGAAGTGTTTGATGGCCTGGATCAGCCCCATTTCCTTCGGCTGCCCGTTGACCACGGCCAGCAGAATCATGCTGAAGCCTTCCTGCATCGAGGTGTGCTTGAAGAGTTGGTTGAGCACGATCTGCGGCTCGGCTCCGCGTTTGAGCTCGATCACGATACGCATGCCGTCGCGGTCGCTTTCGTCGCGGATGTCGGAGATGTCGTCGATCGTCTTCTCGTTGACAAGGTCCGCAATGCGCTCGATCAGGCGCGCCTTATTCACCTGGTACGGAATTTCGGTGACGATGATCGCCTGCTTTTCCTTAGTGACGTTTTCGATAGCGGCGCGGGCACGCATCATGAAACGCCCGCGGCCCGTCCTGTATGCCTCAAAGATCCCGGCGCGGCCATGAATAATGCCAGCCGTCGGAAAGTCAGGTCCCTGCACGAACTTGAGTACGTCGGCGAGTTGCGCATTGGGATTATTCACCAATGTGATAGTTGCATCGACAATCTCAGTCAGGTTGTGCGGCGGAATCTTCGTGGCCATGCCCACGGCGATGCCATCGGAGCCATTGACCAGCAAATTGGGAAATCGCGCGGGAAGAACCGCGGGCTGCGTTTCCGTGCCGTCGTAGTTCGGGTAAAAGTCGACCGCTTCCTTGTCGAGATCCTCGAGCAGCGCGGTGGAAACGCGCGTCAAACGAGCTTCGGTGTAACGATCCGCTGCCGGCGGGTCGCCATCGACCGAGCCAAAGTTGCCTTGCCCATCGACCAGCGGCGCGCGCATGGCGAAGGGCTGCGCGAGGCGAACCAATGCATCGTAAACGGCGAGGTTGCCGTGCGGATGGTACTTGCCCATGACTTCTCCGACGATGCGGGCACACTTACGGGTAGCCCGTCCCGGAGCCAGGCCCATCTGCTGCATGGTGTAAAGAATGCGGCGATGCACCGGCTTCAGTCCGTCGCGCACATCGGGCAGCGCGCGGCCGATGATCACCGACAACGAATAGTCGAGATACGACCGTTTCATCTCGTCTTCAATGTTGACGGGCTGCATGTTGAGGGCGCCCGGACCTGTCGGAGATTGTCCGTCCGGAGAATGTCCATCGCCTCCGGAAGGAGGAGTGAGGGGAAGCTCAGGATTCTGATCGTCAGCCATGAAAGTCAGCTCTCAGTTCTCGGTTGTCAGTTCTCAGTAAAGGCTTGGTATAGCCTGCGTGGGGACGGACGGCTCGCCCGTCCAATGGGAGCGCAGTTCCGCTCGCTCTGTCTCACCACAAATCTCGCTAAGTTCTTGCATCTACAGGCATTATCTGACAGAATTTACTACGGAATTATACCACGTTCGGAGTCGTTGGGATCGGACGGCCGTTAGCTTCTCAGGCTCCTATTTCAGGCTCTTCGCAACGTCAGCAGCGTGATTTCTGGCGGGGCGCCGAGCCGAACCGGGAAGCCGAGGGTTCCGAGGCCCCGGTTCACATAGAGCGCAGCCTTCTGCAAGCCGTTGCTCTCACGCGCGGTGCCCGCCTGCATCGGCAGATGATAAAGCCCCGCGACGAACGGCGTGAACAACCGCGCCGGGCTGACGCTGTGATCCACGATCTCAAACTTAACCTGCCCGCCGTGAGTGTGGCCGGCAAGGCTGAGTTCGATTCCGAGCGCAGCAGCGCGATGGAACGAGTTCGGATTGTGCGAGAGTAAAAAATTCGGCATGTCGCGCCGGATCAGATGCTCAATTTCCGCGAGCATCGGCCCAGTGCGCTCGCCGCTGGTCATGTGATCGCGCTGGTAATCCACGCCAATCAGATTAAAGCGCCCGCCGTTATGCTCCACCACCGAGTTCGAAGCGCGCAGCAGCCGCATTCCCTTTTCGCGGAAGAGCCGTTCCGCGTCGTCTTCTACTCCTGCATAAATTTCGTGATTGCCATTGCATCCCCAGACTCCGAGCGGCGCGCGCAGCCGGCTCAACTCGGTAATGCAGGCGTCGAGCGGATCGCCTTCGCTGCTGACGAAGTCTCCCGTGACGAAAGAAATGTCGGGTTGCAGCCCGTTCGCCATGTCGACGGCGCGAGCGATTTCGTGCGGCGGCATGTAGTCGCCAATGTGTATGTCGCTGAGCTGCGCGATGCGCAGCCCGTCGAGCTCCGGCGGAAGATTGGCGACGGGCACATCGACGCGCTCGATAGTGTAACGCAAACGGCCGGCGGCAAATCCATAGGTAGCCGCGAGGAATGGAAGTCCTCCAGCAAGAGCCGTGGCGTATTGAAAAAATGTCCGGCGCGAGGGACTGAACTCACCGGCGACCGCTCCGGGGCAAAGCCGGGCCGCGGCGTTGGTGACCCACTCGATCGCTCCCACCGATTCGACCGCCAGGAATCCGAAGACGGAAGCGACCAACCACAGGCGGGCAAATGTGACGAGTGTTTTGCCCAGATTCAAACTGCCAAAGTTCAAGCCGAAGCTGAGACGCGAAATCCCGTGCCCAAGCAGCGGATCGAGAACCGTCGCGAGAAGCGCAGCGGCGAGCGCGATCAGTCCGGCATGAAGCCCAAAACGCAACTGCGCATTCGAGAACGAACCAATCCATGTCCACGCCCGCATGAACCAGAATCGCTGCACGGCGTAGACAACTAAAAGAAACAGCGCGAAGAGAAGAACGCGGCTAATAATCAGGGCAATACTCCGTTGAGGAACGCTTTGATATTGGATGCATGGCGCACCGAAGAAGGCTCGCGCCAAAGAGCCGCCAACGCAATCGGCTTCCGGAACAAATGTTACGGTAAGCCAATGAATCTGCTTTTTCCAGCAGACCCTGAATCCTTTTGCCAAGACTCCCGCTCTTCCCTAATGTAGGAGGAAATTTGAGCTCCGCCATAACCGTCTCTCATCTGCGAAATCACCCATCCACACCGGCTCTGCTCGTCGACGTGCGCTCCGGCACAGAATTTGCTTCGGGCCACATCCCGGGTGCTATCAACATCCCCATGGACCAGATCGAAGCGCGCCTTGACGATCTCGGTCTCAATCTCGATCTTCCCATCGTCCTCATCTGTCAGTCCGGCAAGCGTGCACGCATGACCGCCGGCCTGCTTGAGCCCTGCCAGCGGCAGATTTCGGTTCTCGAGGGCGGTACGAGAGCATGGATCGAAGCTGGCCTCCCGGTTGTGGCCAGCGTGAAGACGCGGTGGTCCCTCGAACGTCAGGTCCGTCTGGGCGCGGGTTTGCTGGTGCTGACCGGCGCCATCCTGGCATTGACGGTTAATCCGCGCTGGGTCTTTCTCTGCGGATTTGTCGGTTTGGGCCTCACGTTCGCCGGACTCACCGACATCTGCGCGATGGGGATCATCCTGGGAAAAATGCCCTGGAATAAATGTCGCAAGCTGAGTCAATGCAAGATCGCCGCTCCGAGTGCGGAACAACCCGGGACTTGTCCGTGATCGTCTGCCACGCGGTGGAGACTGAGCAGTGTCACAATGGATCCGTGGACTTCGACACATTAGCCAGACAGCACAAGGACGCAGTCTATCGACAGATGATCCGCGTGTGCGGCAACCGGGAAGATGCCGAGGACGTGTTGATTGAGGCCCTGCTCAAGGCATACCGTCATCTCGATCAATTGCGCGAATCGGCAGCTTTTCGTGCCTGGCTCGTGCAGATCGCGAAACGTGTTTGTTGGCAATTGAAGGAGCGCGAATCGTTGCTCCCGCTCTTGCAGCTTTCGATGTTAGAGGACGAAGGCCGCGAGGTTCCCGGAACGGAGTCTCCTCCAGATGTGCAACTGGCACGGCAACAGATGAAGCAACTGCTGAACGAAGCCATCGATGCGTTGCCCGCGCTCTACCGCCCGGCCTACGAGTTACGCGATGTCGAAGATCTGCCGGGCGGCGAAGTCGCGCGGAGGCTGGGAATCTCGCGAGCCGCCATGAAATCGCGGTTGCACCGGGCCCGCAATCTGGTGAGGGTTCACCTCGACGCCGCGCTTGCTCGTCAAGTTGCGAAATAGCTGTTCGTTGAATCGGTCTTTTGTTGGTTGATGATGATGGTTGAAGGGTTTGGAGGGTCTTATGGAAATCACAGTGGAACATCTCGGAGCGTTGCAATTTGAAATCAAGGCGCGTCAACACGCCGTGGTGAGCGACCAACCGCCGGAGAACGGTGGCCACGACGAAGGCATGACACCGCCAGAACTCCTGCTCGCGTCGTTGGGCTCGTGTGTCGGCTTTTATGCGGCGCAATATCTGCGCAAACACAAGCTGGCAGTGGAAGGCACGCGCGTCCGGGTAACTGCCGACAAGCTGAGGGATCCCGCGCGCATCGATAACTTTCGAATCGAAATCGAAACACCTGCGATATTAACTGAGCAACATCGGGACGGGGTCAAGAACGCAGCGCATCATTGCCTGATTCACAATACGCTTTTACATCCGCCTAAAATCGCGATCGAAGTCGCGCATCCCGTGCCGACAGCGCTGTGAGTGGCGGACTAAACCGCCGGGGGCTTCGGCCCTCTTTCATCACAAATACCCAGGAACCGTCGGTATGTCCCGGCACAGCCGGGCAACGCTATTGGCGAGGTAGTTGGCTTCGACGTTGCACTCCCGGGGAATGTGAATAATCGCGAACTCCAGGCTCCGAGCCAGTTTGCGACAGATCCAGTTCAAAGAATACAGCCTCGAACTCCGGCAAGCATATTCGCCGCACATTTGACGCACCACCACGTCGGAATCCGAGTAAACACGAAGCGAAAGCGCTCTCCTGGTCAGGGCACATTGCAGAGCTTCCAGCAGCGCTACGTACTCGGCCACGTTGTTGTCCTGCCAGCCGATCCACTTGGCAATGCGGATGCAGCCTCCCGCAGAATCTTCGACGATGACCCCGATACCGGACGGACCAGGACTCCCATGGGAGCTGCCGTCCACGTAAGCTACCAGGTGGCAACGTGTCATTTTCTCGACTCCTAACAACACGATGCGTGAAAATGGTTTACCACGTCAAGAGAATTCCATGGTTCTTTGTGTTCATCTCGTGAAAAGATTTCCACAGGCTGGCAAAGCCGCCGTTGAGGGAAATTCCTTCCCGTGTCCGCAAAAGCCTTGACTGACTGGCCATCTGGATGGTTGACCGATCCGTTGCCGATCCGCTGGTTGCACAAAAAACGGGCGTTGACAACTCCGCTGAAAGGGCTAGAATTAATCCATCGATGGCCGAAAGGATTGGCTTCATAATCGTTGCCAACCGAAGTAGGCTGGGTGATTCGTAGAGCGAGGCGACTCGCTCGGCGGCCAGACCCGAAAAAACCGACGGCTCTGCGAAGGAGACGCTTGGGGTTTGGTACTGCGAAAGCAGAAATCGCATCAGGAACCGCGACGGTACACGTATCCACGACGCACACTCCCTCGCAGGAGTTAGCGGCTAGAGCGTAACCAATGTCGCGGTTCTTTTCATTTCCCCCCAAGTTTCGTGCCAGCCGATCCGTTCTTTCAGCGTCATCTCATATTCCATTGGCTCGTCCAGCAAAGGCAGCCTATGGACATGTTGAAGATAAGCGCCAAACCTCAGTGGTTCTGTCCCATCAAAGCAACCTCGTTGAGCCTATCCTCTGGATGGGCTTGAGATTTTCGTCCACCAGGCCGCTTCCGGAATTTTGTCTGTAGCTTGTCGAGGTATACGTAGTAGACCGGGGTGATGTAGAGCGTTATGACCTGCGAAAAGAGCAGACCGCCCACTACCGCCAAGCCCAGTCCTCGCCGCGAGTCTGCGCCCGCGCCAAAGCCAATCGCGATGGGCAGAGTTCCCATCAAGGCCGCCATGGTGGTCATCATGATCGGCCGGAACCGGACGAGCGCGCCCTGATAGATCGATTCTTCCGGGCTCTTTCCTTCTGCCCGCTCTGCTTCCAGGGCGAAGTCAATCATCATGATGGCATTCTTCTTGACGATGCCGATCAGCATGATGATCCCCACGAACGAGTAAAGATTCAGCTCCTGGTGGAAGAGGTTGAGAGTCAGGAGCGCGCCGACGCCGGCTGAAGGCAAACCGGAGAGAATTGTCAGGGGATGAATGAAGCTCTCATACAGAATTCCAAGAATGATGTAGATCACCAGAATCGCCGCCAGCAGCAACAAGCCCATGCCGGTGAATGAGTTTTGGAAAGCTTGAGCAGTCCCCTGGAACGTGCCTAGGATGTCCCCCGGGAGCACTCGATTTGCCTCGCGCTCGACTAGTTTTGTCGCGTCGCCCAGCGCGGTTCCGGGCTTAAGGTTGAAGCTGATGGTTGCGGCCGGCAACTGGCCCAGGTGATTCACCGTCAGGGGACCCACGGAAGGTACCAGCTTCGCGACCGTGTCGAGCGGAATCATTTTCCCTCCGCTGGAGCGGACGTATAGAAGGGAAAGCTTGTCAGGGTTGTTCTGGAATTCCGGCAACAATTCTACGATGACGTAGTACTCATTGTTGGGCGAGTATATGGTGCTGATCTGGCGGGTACCGTACGCCGAATAGAGAGCATCGGAAACCTGAGCCGGCGTCAATCCAAGTGCGTAAGCTTTGTCGTGGTCGACTTCCACGGTGAGCTGCGGGTTGCTCACCTGCACGTCGCTGGTAACGTCCTGCAATTGCGGAAGTGCGCGGAGAGCACTCTCCAGCTTGGGCGCATCCTGGTAAAGCTCCGTCGTGTCGGGCGATTGCAGCGTGTACTGATATTGCGACTTGGTCAGAGATCCGCCGATGCGGATGGTTGGCGGAATTTGCATGAACACATTCAGTCCCGGAATCTGCGATACCTTCGGACGAAGTTCCTGAATCACCTCCATCGCGCTCATGTTGTGGACACGATCTTTCTTATCCTTCAGCCGAAAGAAGATGCGGCCCTGATTGATGGGACTGCCGATTGCGGAAAACGTGTTCATGACACTGGGATCGGTGCGCACAACATCGGCCACCTTCTGCTGCAACTGCATCATGTCCTCAAACGCAATTCCCTGTTGCGCTTCGGTGAACGCGAAGACCAGGCCTTGATCTTCGTCCGGAATGAATCCGGTCTTCGAGATCGTGTACAGATAAAATGTCAGCCCGATCACCACGAAAGAGACCATCAGTGTTGCGAATTTGTGCCGCAGGACTGCCTTTAGGCTGCGGTCGTAACCACGCAACCAGGCATCGAAAACCCGTTCGCTGAAATTGAAGAGCCGTCCGTGGCCTGACCGCTCCTGGTGACGGAGAAACCGGCTGCAGAGCATCGGAGTCAGGGTCAGCGATACAAATCCCGAAACCAGGATCGCGACGCCGATGGTCACCGCGAATTCATGCAGCAAACGTCCGATGATTCCACCCATGAACAGCAGCGGAATAAAGACGGCGGCCAGCGACAGCGTCATCGAGAGAATGGTGAAGCCAATCTCGCTGGCGCCATCCATCGCGGCTTGCAGCGGTTGCTTGCCCATCTCCATGTGGCGGACGATGTTCTCCAACATGACGATGGCGTCGTCCACCACGAATCCGACTGACAACGTCAGGGCCATCAAGGAAAGATTGTCGAGGCTATAGCCCAGCAGGTACATCACCGAAAAAGTCCCGATGATGGACATGGGCAAAGCGAGAGACGGGATGATGGTGGCGGAAACGTTTCGCAGGAAAACGAAGATCACCATGATGACCAGAGCAATGGTCAGCAGCAGGGTGAATTTCACATCGTTGACCGACGCACGAATGGAGACAGAGCGGTCATAAAGCGTGTCAATTCGGACCGCGGCAGGAGTATGCTCTTCCAGTCTCGGCAGCAGCTTCTTGATGCTGTCCACGACCAAAACGGTATTGGTCCCTGGCTGCTTTTGAACCGCCAGCACGATGGCCCGAACTCCGTTGAACCAGCCCGCGGTCTTGTCATTCAGCACGCTGTCAGTCACGCGGCCGAGTTCGTTCAGGCGAACCGGGGAACCATTCCGATAGGCCACTACCATGGGCCCGAACTGCAGAGCGTTCATCCGCTGCCCGTTGGATAGAATCGTGAACGTTTGGTTCTGTCCATAAAGCGTGCCCGTGGGAAGGTTGGTATTTCCCGATTGCAGCGCTGCCGTGACTTCGTCGATCCCTATCTGGCGTGAAGCCAGAGCACTCGGATCGAGCTGCGCCCGCATGGCGTACTTCTGTGCTCCATACACTTGCACCTGCGCCACGCCGGACACCATGGAGATGTTCTGGGCAATGGTCGTCTCCGCGGCCTCGTCGACATCGGACAGCTTCATGGTCGGCGAACTCAGCGACAAATAGAGGATGGGCGAATCGGCGGGATTCACTTTCTGGAAAGTCGGCGGCGTCGGCATCTCCGGGGGCAATTGCCCCCCAGCCGCTGTGATGGCTGCCTGGACGTCTAATGCAGCGCCATCGAGGTTCCGGCTGAGGTTGAACTGAATAGTGATCCCAGTTTGCCCAAGAGAATTCGCGGACGTCATCGAGTCAATGCCGGCGATCGTCGAGAATTGCTTTTCCAGCGGAGTGGCAACCGAAGAAGCCATCGTGTCCGGACTCGCGCCCGGAAGCGAGGCGCTCACCAAAATTGTAGGGAAGTCCACATTCGGCAGGTCGCTGACGGGCAGCAATTGATAGGCGAAAATACCAAAGATGAGAATAGCGGCCATGATCAACGTGGTCATAATGGGCCGCTTGATGAAGAGATCGGAGAGACTCACAGTCCGCCTCCGGCAGGACCGCTGGCAGCAGCCGTACCCGTCTGAGTTCCGGGCAAGGGCAAAGTGCCTTGCACCGTCACTTTGGCGTTCGGGGCCACGCGCAACTGGCCGTTCACAATCACCTGCTCACCTGTCTTCAGTCCGTCCGAAATCAGCGTCAGATTCTGATACACCCCCGCCGTCTTCACGGGGCGCGATTCAGCCGTGCTGTCCGTTCTGACGACATATACGTATTCGCCTTGCTGTCCGGTTTGAATCGCTTTTGTCGGGACGACGACGGCATCCTTCTGTGTCGAAAGCACCAACGCAACATCTACAAACTCTCCCGGCCACAGCCGTCGGTCCTTGTTCTGAAACGTGCCTTTCAGCTTGAACATGCCGGTCGTGGTGTCGACTCCATTGTCAATGAACGTCAACCGGCCCTCTGCCGGACTGTCCGATTGTCCCTTGGGATAAGCCAGGACTTTGAGCTGTCCCGAGGAAAAGTGATGCCGGAGCCGATCTAAGTTCGCTTCCGGCACAGAAAAGGTCACGTAGATCGGAGTGACCTGGTTCAACTGCAGCAGATACGGCGTATCATTCGCCTTCACCAGATTGCCCAGATTGATCATCAATGTTCCCGTGCGTGCGTTGATGGGAGCAACGATATCGGTGTACTGCAGTTGCACGCGGGCGGCGTCGACAGCGGCCTTGTCTGCCTCCACTGCGGACGCATCGGCCTTTGCCTGGGCACGCAACTGCTCGGCCTGTTCATGGGAGACAATACCTTCTTTTTCCAGACCGGAGTAGCGCTCTGCCTGAATCCGCGAATTCTCCGCCTGCGCTTGATCGTGCTTCATCTGGCCAATGGCTTTTGCAAGGTCCGCCTGGAAAGGCCGTTTGTCCAGCTGAAACAGCAGTTGGCCCTGGCGCACATCCTCTCCTTCTTTGAAGAAGATTTTCTGGATTTGACCGTTGACTTGGGACCTGATCTGCACCGTCTGGTACGCTTCAACGTTGCCGATGGCCTGGATCTGAACCGGAATGTCTCTCTGCTCCACACTGGCCACGACCACCGGTGCAGGTGGACGCCCCCCTGAACCGCCTGCCACCTGAATTTGTCCTTTGCTTCCGCACCCGGATAGGAAGAGAACTGCAGTCAACGGGAAGAACAAAATCGACGACCGCAGTCGCTCGACGGCGTGTTTCATAAGGGCAGGCCTCCGCAAGCGTGAGACGCACATCATTGTATATTGACGGGCTGGATCGGTTTTGGTCGGTTGCACTATGAGTCCCGTCGCTGGGTTCTGTTAATGCCACAGGCCGTGGCGTGCGGACCATTGGCGCGTCTGATTGGGGCAAACACCACATAGCCCCGAAAGAATGGGTAGCCCTATTTCACTCGTCCCACAATCATGCTGCTGGGCCCGGGCAGGCTGATCCGGCATACCTCGGTGAAACCCGCAGCCTTCATCCAATTGGTGTATTCGACCTCGCTGTAACTGGCGCCGGCGTCGGTATTGACGAGCATGTTCAGCGAGAACAGTGCCGCGTGTAGCGGCCCGGTTTTATCGGGATTGAGGATGAAGTCCTGTACGACGAGGCGGCCGTTCGGCGCGAGTGCCTGTCGAGCACGACGGAAGATGTCCCGGTTCTGCTCCTCGGAAAACATGTGGCAGATCGCATTCAGCATGATGATGTCGTAGCCGGAGCCAAAATCGTCTTGGAGCATGTCTCCAGGGCGAAGGCTGACTTGCGCTGAGACGCCGGCCTGGCTGACATATTCGGCGGTGAGCGGCACGACCTCTGGGATGTCGAGGATCTCGCACTGCACATCGGGACTCGCTTTTGCAAACGCGATGGAGTATGCGCCGGAGCCGCCGCCGAGATCAAGTATGCGGCGAACCCCGGTTGTGCCCAGGGCCTTCACCACCTGCGGGGCGCGATCCTTGGCGATGCGTTGCATGCCGGCAATAAAGTTATGCGTCCATTCGGGGGTATCGTCTCGACCGCTGGGGACGCGGGTGCCGCTGCGCACAGCGTCGGTCAGTGTGCTCCAGCGATGCCAGATGTTGGCGATGTGCAACAGACCATTGCGCTGGTTGTCTTTGGAGTCCTGAACGAAGAAGCGTGCCGACTCGGGCGTGTTCTTGTAATCGTCGCCGCTCCTCGAGAGCAGTCCGAGGGCGACGAGGGCGTTGAGCAGCATGCCTCCGGCGCGGGCATTCGCGTGGATCCTCTTCCCGATCTGTTCGGCACTGGCGCCATCCCCGACGGCGGTAAAGATGTCGAGTTCAAGCGCCGTAAGAAGGCAACGGCTCGGCATGTAGCCGCGGATCATCTGATCGAGGCGATCGGGCAGCACCCCTGCTTTCTCGCGGGCAGCCATCGCCTGACGGAACTTTTCCCGATGCTCGACCGACATGGCCTTCATCGCAGCGGCATCGTTCCATACCAGACGATTGACGGGCTTTCCGTCGCCGAGATGCGCGGCGACGATTTCGGATACATCCGACGGTTGCACGCGCCGGTACCACACCCCTGCCGGATAGACGACCATCACTGGACCTTCATCACACAGTCCCATGCAGCCGCAGGTCGTGAGTTGCGCATCGTTGTCGAGGCCGCGCGCCTGTATCTCGCGATCAAGCGCGTCGAGCACAGCGAACGACCCGCTGGCCGGGCAAGAAGCGATGCCTTCTGGCTTTTGCTGCGTGCAGACGAAGAGATGAAAGCGGAACGGTTCCATCGCGGTCTCCAATCGTAGATTCTTGAGCCAGATTTCCGAGCCGGATTTCCGAGACTCGGACTGATGTTAGCGCTTTATTCTCGGCGCTGCAGGGCTCTGCCTAACACGTCATTGTGCGCTGGGTCACAGCTTCCTTGTTTTCCAGAGCGCAAAATGGCGAACGACGGAGGGCAAAACTATGCACGGCAACGAGAAAGTCATTGCGCAGTTGAACTCGGCTCTAAGCTCGGAATTGACGGCGATTGTGCAGTACATGACGCAGTCGGAGATGTACCAGAACTGGGGCTACAAGCGGCTTGGCGACCGCACCAAGGCCCGCGCTATGGAGGAGATGAAGCACGCGGAAGGACTGATTGAGCGCATTATCTTCCTGGACAGCATACCCACTGTCGATGTCGGATTGAAGCCGCAACTTGGCAGCAAGGTGCAGCAGCAACTGGAGATTGACCTCAAAGACGAACTGGATGCGGTGCGCCAGTACAACCAAGCCGTGAAGGTCTGCGTCGAGGCAAAGGACGACGGCTCCAAGGCTCTGTTCGAGCGCATGATTAACGACGAAGAGCATCACGCGGACTACTTGGAAGCTCAGCTTCATTCCATCAAGGAAATGGGTATCGCCAACTACCTATCGCAGCAGTTGTAGGGCAGCGAATGACCTTCCATCGCTCTGTCGATGAAGCGATAGATTTGTTCAACACTCCCGCGTAAGGACGGTCGTCATGGCGGTTCCCCTTTCCAACGAAATCAGAACTTTGCTCGATGGCCCCAACTTCGCCCATCTTGCCACCCTCATGCCTGACGGCTCACCGCAGAGCGTACCGGTTTGGGTGGGCCGTGAAGGTGACCGCATCCTGGTCTGCACCGGGGAAGGCTCACTCAAAGCCAAGAACACACGACGCGATCCGCGGGTCGCGCTCTCCATCGTCGATTTCCACGACCCGTATCAGGAGGCCCAGCTTCGTGGCCGCGTGGTCGAGCGCCGTCCTGATGGCGATTTCAAGTATATGGACCCCATCTCGATCAAGTACACTGGCAAGCCGTTCCCATTTCGCAGCCCCGAGGGAAGAGCGGCGCTCGTGATCGAGATCGAGAAGGAGCGATACACCAAGCTCCCTTTTAAACATACGCCGCCCATGTAAGTGCGGCTTTCTCCGGGCCGTTCCTTGTGACTGACAAACGCAATTGTTGGAAGGACCTCGGGCTGAAGAATCACTGCCCCGACGACATCACACAGGCCTGTTACTCCAATCACCGACCATGACACTTAAACGGCGTAGTGTATTAAGAAGTCGTATACCGCCCAAGCACTTCTTCGCGGGAGGCCACAATGCAGCGACGAGTGCCGATGCTTGTACTAGTCTTACTGGTTTCAGTGGCCGTTTCCGCCTCCGCACAAATTAGGAGCCAACCACAACCACCAATCCGTCCGGTGGACGGGGGCAGCATCTTTCGAAATTACTGTGCCGCTTGCCACGGACTCGATGGGCGAGGCCAAGGCCCGGTGTCCAAGGCGCTGAAACAAGAGGTTCCCGACCTGACGAGACTTGCGCAGCGAAATGATGGTGCCTTTCCCGCCATTCATGTGCGAACTACCATCTTGTTTGGCGCCGACGATCTCCTCCCCGCACACGGCTCGAAGGGGATGCCGATTTGGGGGCCGATTTTCCACGAGATCGAGTTTGATCGGGACTTAGGCAATGTGCGGGTGGAAAATGTAACCAAGTATTTAGAGTCCATTCAGCGGAAGTAGCTGACTTTCCACATCAGATCGTCGTTCGACGTTGCGAGTGGGAGCGAAGGAACCAATTTTATTTAACGCGTCAGAAGAAGCCATGGCTGACGAATGCGGATAGGCTGGGCCGGCTTGGATATCTATGGATGCTGCGGCCCAAGCAGCCTGGATCGCGAGATCGGCGAGCGAAGTCAGAGCCAAAGCAAGGGAACAAGACCGAGTGCAGCAAGAGCTGCCAAGAAACAGAGGCTCTGAGTGCCTGTCTTTCGATCCGCCAAGCTGTAAGCGTAAATCCCCTTCATGAGGTTGTTGCTGGCCACAGCAATCAGAACCGCCACAGCCGCGACATTGAAAGGGGTGAGCGAGCCCGCAGCTTGGGTCATGCCCATGATAAAGGGATCTACGTCGGTGACACCCATGATCGCGGCAAGTATGTTGACTCCCACTCTTCCAAGATGAGTAATAGCCAACTGGGTGGCCACCAGCATTGCTAAAAACAGAGCAGCGAAGGAAAAGGCGGTAAGCAACTCAAGTGGGTTGTCCGGCTCAAACTCCCGCTTTACCGGATCCACCCTCACATCCGGCCGGCGCGACCAAATCCAGCCAACGGCAATCGCTAGAGCCGCAAGTACGAGAAAGGGGAGCGCCAATAGGGACATCAGGTGACGATTGAAAAGAGCCAGGAGGACAATCAAACGGAGGTACATGGCGCCCGATGCGGTCAAGATCCCTCCCGCAAAAAGGTGGGGGCGCTCCTCGTGAGCCGCTCTTCGTCCCATGACCACTGTGGTCACAGTTGATGAGTATGCCCCGCCCAGGAAGGCCGCAAGCACTATTCCACCGCGCCCTTTGGTGAGCTTCTGCAAGATGTAACTGCCGTAGGAAATCGTGCTTACGGCGACGACGACAAGCCAAGTCTTAAAGGGATTGATGTGAAACTGCCCAAACTCCCGGTTGGGCAGCGTGGGCAGGATGACAGCCGTGAGCAGCAGGAACTTGGCGAGAGTGAGAATTTCTCCTGGCGCGGTACGGCTGGCGAGCTTCTCCAGAACAGCCTTGAGTTCCAGTAACAACAGGCTGGCCACGCTCAAGGTAGTGGCAATCCAAAAATGCTCGTAGTACACGAGCGCGCCCACCAGGTAAGTTGTAAGGCCGGACATCTCCGACGTGACGCCCGGATACTCGGCAGAAGTGAGCTTGTGCCAATAGGACAGCCAGAGAAAGCCACCAATCACCAGGAAGCCGAGCGTCAACGGAAGGAGCTGCGTGCCGGACAGAAGTGCCATCGAGTAGCCAATCAATCCAATGAGCGGAAATGTGCGCACGCCCCCAAATGCGTATTGCCCGGCTGCAGTCTTGCGCTCTTCGCGCTCCAGTCCGATGAGAAAGGACAGGAAGAGAACCAGAAGAATCTTCACAGCTTCGGGCGGCAACCACCGATAGAGTTCCACTAGATTGTGTCTCCGGTTTGAACAGTTCGCATTTTGTCACAATTCTGTCAAAGCCGGCATGAAAAGACAGGTCCCTGCGAACCTTGATAGCCCGTGTTGCAATTGCGGTTCGTATCAGGGCATGCCGTCAGGCATGCCGTAAGTGCTGCGTTATGAGGGCGCTTTCAGGCGCTGAGGCCGGAGATTGGAGTTTTATCTTGGATTCTCTAAGGAAATTCCGGCTTAGAAGATCCGACGAACATTCCGATCCCGCGGTTTGGCTTTTCGGTGTGACTCCTGTCCAGTGCCGTCTTGACTATTGGCGTGAGTGGGCCAGACGCTGTGACCGCCATCACTGTTTCTGATTGTGCCCAAGCGCAAACTAGTTCTGGTCGCCCGGCGCACCGCAATGCCATTTACGAGCTGCCCGTGGAGCCGCCTCCGACCGCAAATGGAACCCTCAGGAGGAACCTATGTCATTCACCAAGCAGGAAGCACTCGACTATCATTCTTTACCGCGCCCGGGAAAAATTGAGGTCACGCCCACAAAACCGTGCCGCACGCAACGGGATCTGAGCCTGGCCTATACGCCGGGCGTCGCTGTACCATGCCTGGAGATTCATAAGAATCCGCATGACGCCTTTAAGTACACGGGACGTGGAAATTTAGTCGCCGTGGTGACCAACGGTACCGCCGTTCTCGGGCTGGGCGACATTGGCGCCCTCGCCGGCAAACCCGTCATGGAGGGCAAGGCCGTCCTCTTTAAGCGCTTCGCTGACGTGGATGTCTTTGATCTCGAGGTCAACAGCCACAATCCCGACGATGTCATCAAGGTATGCCAACTGCTGGAGCTGACCTTCGGCGGTATCAACCTCGAAGATATCAAGGCCCCGGAATGTTTCTATATTGAGGAGACGTTGAAGAAGACCATGCACATTCCGGTCTTCCACGACGACCAGCACGGCACCGCCATTATTTCCGGGGCTGCGTTATTGAACGCTCTGGAAGTGGTGGGCAAGGACATCGGCAAAATACGTCTCGTCGTCAACGGCGCCGGCGCCTCGGCCATAGCCACTGCCGAGCACTATATTCGGCTGGGCATGAACCGGGAGAACATCATTCTGTGCGACACCAAGGGAGTGGTTTACAAGGGCCGTACGGAAGGCATGAATCCCTACAAGGAGCGCTTCGCGCAAGATACCAAGCTGCGTACGCTGGCGGAGGCTATGGTGGGCGCCGATATGTTCCTCGGACTCTCCGTCGGTGGTGTAGTCAAGCAGGACATGGTGCGCTCGATGGCGGCCCGTCCGATTGTCATCGCCATGGCCAATCCCGATCCGGAAATTACATACGAGGACGCCAAAGCCTGCCGCTCCGACGTCATCATGTGCACTGGCCGCTCGGATTATCCCAACATGGTGAATAACGTTCTGGGCTTCCCCTCCATCTTCCGTGGGGCCCTCGATGTGCACGCTACCGCCATCAACGATGAGATGAAGCTGGCCGCGACGCGAGCCTTGGCTGCACTTGCCAAGGAGGACGTGCCCGACTCGGTCTGCCGTGCCTATGGAGTGGAGCGGCTGCAGTTCGGTCCCGATTACCTGATTCCCAAGCCGTTCGACCCACGCGTGCTGGTCTGGGAGGCCTCCGCCGTGGCCGAAGCTGCCATGCGCACCGGAGTAGCGCAGGAGCCGGTCAACCTCGAAGAGTATCGCGAGCAACTCGAGCGTCGTCTGGGAAAGGCCCACGAGATCTCGCGGATCATGATTCGCAAAGCGCAAGCCAAGCCTAAATCGGTGGTCTTTCCGGAAGGAGAAAATGAGAAAATCCTGCGCGCTTGTCACAACCTGATGGATGAGAAAATCGCTGTTCCCATCCTGTTGGGCAGCAGTTCGGTGATACGGGCAAAGTCACTCGACCTGGGGTTGGACCTGAAGGATGTGCGCGTCGTCGATCCATGCGAGTCTCCACTGCGCGAAGGCTACATTCAGGAACTCTGCCGGCTGCGGCAGCGTCGTGGTGTAACGCTGAGCGAAGCCCGCAAGCTGATCAATGACCGCAACGTTTTTGGTTCCATGATGGTGCACATGGGGGATGCCGATGCGCTGGTCTCCGGTGTCGCGCAGAACTACCCCGATGCGATCCGCCCGGCACTGCGGATCGTGCGCATGCGCGAAGGGCTGCACACGGTTGCAGGGTGCTATGCCATGGTCACACGCAAGGGAGACATTTACTTCCTGGCTGACACCACCGTGAATATCGACCCCACGGCGGAAGATCTGGCGGAAATTGCCCTCTGCGCAGCCGAGACGGCTCGGCGTTTCAATGTCGTACCACGGATCGCGATGCTCTCGTTTTCCAGCTTCGGGAGCACCAAACACCCGCTTTGCGAGAAAGTTCGCGAAGCTGTGGATCTACTGCACAAGGCGGACCCGACCCTGGTGGTGGATGGCGAGGTGATGGCCGACGTTGCCGTTTCCCCGGAGATGCTGGAGGAAATGTATCCTTTCAGCTCGCTCAAGGGCGGCGCCAACGTGCTGATCTGCCCCGACCTTGATTCCGCCAACATCGCTTACAAGCTGCTGGCTAAGATCGGTGGCGCCCAAGCGATTGGTCCCATTCTCATGGGGATGAGCAAGCCAGTGCATTTGCTGGCGCGAGGCGCGGAGGTGGAAGAGATCGTCAACGTCGCCGCTATCGCTGTTATCGATGCGCAGGAATTAGAACGCTCGGAGTGGCTGGCCGAGACCCCAAAACCGGCGGCAGTAGCCGACTGAGAGAGAGGAACAAATTGGCTGTGTTGACATGTCAACACAGCCAATTTCCTTACTCTTAGTACCACGGCTCGCTTCATTTCTCGGGTACCGACACCGTCTATTACACGGTGGCGTCTATTCGCAAACCGCAGTCGACGGGACGGTGAACCACGTCCCGGTGTTTGATCAGCCCTGGAAGAATTCTTCGAAGAGGCCGGCATAGGCGGGAAAGCACACCACTTTTGTGCCATTTCACCCCGATTCTCCACAGCCTTCCACTGCGTTGCTACTTGCATTCCAGCACACCAGTTCCGGATAATCGTTGACGAGAGTTCTTAACGGCCGTGTATCGCTACAGGCGCGCAGACTTGCTGCGCATTCTCCGGCTCGTTCCTCGCCAGCTTCAGACCTGGGAGAAGGCCGGACTGGTGACGGTGAGCGAAGAGTATTCCTTTTTCGATCTGGTGCAGATCAAGAAAGTGCGCGACCTCTGCGCTCAGCGCGTTCGTCCGGCCGTCATCCGGCAATCGCTCCAAGCCATGCAGAAACAGGTTGCCGGCATGGAGAATCCACTGCTCGAGGCTGGGGCTTATCGGAGCGGACACCGCGTCGCTTTCCGGCACCAGGGGCGGCTGCTGGAGCCCATCGCCGGGCAGTTCATGTTTGACTTCTCGTCCGAAGAAATAAAAGTCGTGACCAGCCCGCCGCGTAGTGGGCCGGAACTGGTGGTTACCGACGTGGCCGACTTGTTTGCGCGCGGGATCGTGCTGGAAGAAAATCCCTCCACGCAGAGCGAGGCGATCACAACTTATTTGAGGGTTCTCGACATGGATCCCATGCACGCCGCCGCGCACATCAATCTGGGCACGCTCTACTACAACCGTCAGGAATACGCGCTCGCCGAAAGGCACTACCGTTCGGCGATTGAGATCGATCCACGCTACGCGCTCGCCTATTTCGACCTGGGCAACGTGCTCGACGAAACCGGACGCGTCGAGGAAGCCATCGACACTTATAAGACCGCGATTCAACTCGCGCCCACCTACGCGGACGCGCACTACAACATCGCGCTGGCCTACGAGAAGACGCGCGAGCCGCGCAAGGCGCTGCAACACTGGCGCGCCTATGTGAAGCTCGACACCACCGGCCCCTGGACCGTCCATGCCAAACATCAGATCCAGCGCATCCTGCAGGGCGACAGCCTGAAGCTGGTGCACTCCCGCAAGGCGAACTGAAGATCGATTTTAGCTTTTTGGCTTTTGGCTTTTAGCTAAGAACCAAAGGCCAAGAGCTAAAAGCGACCAGCGTTATAATCAGACTGCACCTCTCAGATGCAGGGGACCATGGATGAACCTCTACCGGTGGATTTTGACGCTGAGCGTCGCGATTACTGTGGCAGCCACGAGCGGAGTCTGCTTTAGCCAGGCAGCTGCAGAGAAAGAAATTTACTCCGAAAGCGCTGATGCGCACGCCGAAATCAAAGAGGCTCTGGAGAAGGCCACAGCGGAACATAAGCGCGTCATTGTCGTGTTTGGGGCAAACTGGTGCTACGACTGCCACGTGCTCGATAAGGCTTTTCATCGTTCCGATCTGGCGCCGATACTTGCCGCCAACTATGAAATTGTGCACGTGGACATCGGACGGGGAGAGAAAAATCAGGACCTGATGAATCAATACGAGGTCCCGATGAAACGAGGTATTCCAGGACTGGCCGTGCTCGATGCCAATGGGAAGCTGCTTTACAGCCAGAAGAATGGCGAATTCGAAAATGCGCGAGCGCTCACCGCGGAAGATTTTCTGGCATTCCTGAACAAGTGGAAACCCGGAGCGCGCAGCCGTTGAGACTCTAACTCACCCAAGTACTCGATAAGAAATGGCGCGATGTTTGACAAATGCTTGTCATAACGACTAATCTCGCCCCATGCCCCATGGTCTGCAAGCGAAAGATTTGCAAGCGGAAGGTCTGCAAGCGGAACTCAAGCAAAAAGCCCCATTTACCAGCCGGGAGCAGGAAGCCTATCTTTCTTTGTTGCGTACGGCCGATGCGCTCCAGGCGCGGGTCGAAGTCCGGCTCAAAGAGTTCGGACTCACCGGCACGCAGTACAACGCGCTGCGCATCTTGCGCGGCGCTGGGCCGGACGGCTTGCCGTGCCGCGAAATCGGCGAGCGCATGATCACGCGCGATCCGGACATTACGCGTCTGCTCAATCGCCTGGAAGATCGCGGCTTCGTAGAGCGCACGCGCGCCAGGCACGATCGCCGCGTCATCTACGGAAAGATCACGGCTGCTGGGTTGAAACTGCTCCGCGAACTCGATGTGCCCATCGAAAAATATGGGCGTGAAATGCTCCGCCACGTCCCACAAGAAAAATTGAAGCAGTTGATCGAGCTGCTCGAACTGGTGCGTGGCGGAAAGGCTTTTCAGCGTCGAGACGCAAAGAGCGCCGAATAAAAACTTTCAGCTCTATTTCTTCCGCTTTGCAACTTTCTTCTTTTGCGATGCAGCATCTTTCTTAACGGCAGCCTTATTCGGAAACACGCGCGCGAAAATCTTGTCGATGTTCTTGAGCTGCCGTTTCAGGTCGAAGGCGCGCTCGATCTTCGCCCGGGGCACTCGTCCGCGAATCTCGGGATCGTTCACGATCAGCTCATGGAAATCGAGATTCTCTTTCCACGCGCGCATGGCGTGACTTTGCACCAGGCGATATGCGTCCTCGCGAGAAACGCCGCTCTCGACCAGGTCCAGCAATAACTGTCCGCTGAAGACGAGGCCGCGCGTGCTTTCGAGATTTGCCATCATCCGTTCGGGATAGACGAACATGGTCTCGATCAGGTTCGCTGTCTTGTTCAGCAGGTAGTCGGCGAGTGTAGTCGAGTCCGGGATAATGATGCGCTCGGCCGATGAGTGCGAAATATCGCGCTCGTGCCAGAGCGCGACGTTCTCGAATCCGGCCTGCGCGTTCGATCGCACTACGCGCGCTAGTCCAGAGATCTGTTCGCAGGTGACGGGATTGCGCTTGTGCGGCATGGCCGACGAGCCCTTCTGCTTTTCGCTGAAGTATTCTTCGGCCTCGCGGACTTCGGTGCGCTGCAGATGGCGGATTTCGGTTGCGATCTTGTCGAGCGTCGACGCGATCGTGGCCAGCGTCGCCAGGTAGTGGGCATGGCGGTCGCGCTGAATTACCTGCGACGACACCGCGGCGGCCTTCAATCCTAGGCGCGCGCACATTCTCTCTTCGAGTTCCGGCGTGAGGTGGGCAAACGTCCCTACGGCGCCCGAGAACTTGCCGACACGCAAATCTTCGGCGGCGGCCTGGAAGCGTGCGATGTTGCGTTGCGTCTCCGAATACCAGTTGGCGATCTTGAAGCCAAAGGTGATCGGTTCGGCGTGGATGCCGTGGGTACGGCCGATCATCGGCGTATCCTTGAACTCGAACGCCCGGTGTTCAAGCACCTCGGCCAGACGCTCCAGGTCTCCGGCGATCAGCGACGAGGCTTGCTGGATAAGCAATGCCTGCGCCGTATCGACCACGTCGTTCGAGGTCAGGCCATAGTGGAACCAGCGCGCGTGCGGGCCAACGATCTCGGCCACTGCCGTCGTGAAGGCGATGACGTCGTGTTTGACCTCGGCTTCAATCTGGAAGATGCGGTCAACGTTGAAGTCGGCGCGCGCGTGGATCGCCTTGGCGGCATCTTTCGGCACGATGCCGGCGGCGGCGAGCGTCTCGGTCGCGGCGACTTCGACCGCCAGCCAGGTGCGGAAGCGGTTCTCGTCGCTCCAGATGCGAGCCATCTCGGGCCGGGTATAGCGTGGGATCACGGCGCTCTCTCCTGAGGGGGAACTGGGGATTGTAAATCAGGGGGGCACGTGGCGAGAAATGCGGCGCGTTGGGGTAGTGTCCAAAATTCTTGAACCACCAAGGACACGAAGTCACACGAAGGAATCAATCCACTGAGGGCTTCCTCTGTGATCCTTCGTGTCCTTTGTGTTAAGGCACCAACTCCTCCGCCTATTCCACCGTGTGCTTCGCCGTGTACCCCTCTCGGGTGTAAACGATGACCTTTACTTCCTTGCCCTTCTGATCGCGAACCTTCAGCGGACCACCGTCCGGCGCCTGGAGTTCGACCTTCAACTTGCGATAGGTGCCATCAAGCTTGGTGTTGGTGGGGTGGTAACTGATGCTGTATTGGTTGCGGATGTCGGCCGCGATGTCGTGAAAAAGCTCCGGCAGTTCGCCTTCGAAGCGCGGGAAGTACGCCCGTCCGCCGGTCAGGTGAGCGAAAGTGTTGAGCTGATTATCGGCCTGCAACCAATCGACTTGCTGAATCCCTCCCGCGCGTCCGTGCGCATCCATCATTTCCCGCCACTGCCATCCGATGCTGATGGCATAGATGGTCACGTCTTTGGTGGACTTTATCTTCTTTATAATCTGATCCAGGTTGAGCTTGCTGAAGGTGTCGCGTCCCGAAGAAACCAGAATCACGTACTTCTTTCCCTCGATGCGATCGCACCGGTCGAGCGTGTCAAAGAGCGCGTCGAAAAGGTTGCGCTCCGAAAATCCTGGAATCCGCAGCATATTCAGCGCGCCCATGACGGCGCGCTTGTCCTGCGTGAAGTCCACCAGGATCTGCGGCTTCATGTCGTAGGAAACTACGGCGACCCAATCATCCTTCTTTAACCCGCTGGCGAAGGTGTAGGAGGCATTCAGCGCGTCATACATATAGCGCAGGTTGGTCGAGGCATATTCGACCAGCAAGACGGCCGTGATCGGAGCCTCGGTCTGATTGAAGGTCGAAATCTGCTGCGGCGCGCCATCTTCCATGATCTTGAAATTCTCTTTCTTCAAGCCTGGGATAGTCTGGCCGTCCTTGGTAGTCACCAGCACATCCAGGTTCACAAGCGGCACCTGTACGCTGATCGAATAGTCGGGCATGTTCTCGATCTTTTTCGGTTTTTCGAGGGCCGGGGGTGGTGGCTCTTCCTTCTTCTTGGGGATCACATACGGCCCGACGTCGTTTTGCGGCCCGCCGGCTTCGGGCGGAGCCTCCTGCTGGTTCGGATTCGCCGGGGGTTGCTGCGACCTATCTTGAGCTTGCGCCAGGAAAGTCGCCGCAGCCATCCAGAAAAGAACAAACGCCAGTAGGAACACACGCTTACGGGAAGCCGACGGCACTTGGCTCTGCCCGCTAAATATGCCAGAAAACATAGGGAAGTCCTCGAAAAACTACTATGCTAGTATAGATGCAAGAACTCTGCGGTTGGGATATTTTGCGGGCCTTAAAAAGCGCCGCCTCTCCTGGCAAAACCTTCTGACAGCGCGCGGAGTCTGAGCAAATAGCTAAGGTCATTTTCTGACCTCCGGGGCTGTTCATGAGAAAAGCCGCAAGATCACTCGCCACCCTTTTGTGTCTATTGTCCTCCGTCTGGGTTACCGCACAAGACCGGCCAGCGCCCGCCATCATGCCTCTCGATCAGATCCATGAAGGCATGAAAGGCACCGCGCTCACCGTGTTCCAGGGCGTGAAACCCGAATCCATGGACGTGGAAGTTCTGGGCGTGATGCGCAACGTGAACGGTCCCAAGGGCAACATTATCCTGGTCCGTCTGCATGGCACCAAGCCCGAATATACCGGCGTGGTTGCCGGTATGAGCGGAAGCCCGGTCTATTTCGACGGCAAACTGGCGGGCGCACTTGCCTTCCGCATCGGCGAGTTCTCGAAGGAACCGATTGCGGGCGTGACGCCGATCGAAGAGATGCTGGAGATCAATGTGCTCGATCATAGTCCGGCACAACGTCCGGCCCCGGCGCCGATGCGTGCCAGTCTTCCGAATCAGAGCGGAACCACGCCAACCGCCAGCCCCGGTGAAAGCGCGGCGCTTCCGGCGCAGAACTACAGCAACTACCTGAAGCCCATCGAAACTCCTCTAGTTTTCAACGGTTTTTCTGACGAGACCTTGCAGCGCTACGCGCCGCAATTCGCTGCGGCGGGCATCGTTCCGGTGATGGGCATTGGCTCCGCGAGCGATCGCAAGCAGCCGGAACCGATCGAGGCAGGATCCGCCGTCAGCGCCGTGCTGGTTCGTGGCGATATGGATATTGCCGCCACCTGCACCGTGACCTACATCGATCCGCAGCGCTTGCTTGCCTGCGGGCATCCGCTCTTGCAGTTTGGCGAAGTGGACCTGCCGATGACGAAAGCTACAGTGCTGGCCACGCTGCCTTCGCCGCTGAATGCGTTCAAGATCGTCAACACCACCGAGACGGTCGGCGCGTTCGTGCAGGACCGCCAGAACGGCATTATGGGCGTACCGGGGCGCGAATCGAAAATGATTCCGGTGACCGTGGCCATGCACGTTCAAGGGGAACATGGAGCTTCGACAAAAGAATTCCATTACGAAATTCTCAACAACGCGCGGCTCAGCCCGCTGGCCATGATGGCTACCGTCTTCAATGCGCTGCACGGCACCAACGAATATGGCGAGGACATTACTTACCGCATGAATGGCGTGCTCAGCGTGAAGGGGTATCCCGACGTCACACTGCGGAACATGTTTGCCCCGCAAGACAACGGGCAGCCCGCGGCGGCTTTGGCCGCTGCCACCATCGGCGATCGCTTCGGACGCATCTATAGCAATCCTTTCGACGTTCCCGACGTTCAGGGCGTGAAGCTCGATTTCGATCTTGTCCGCGAACGCCGCTCCGCTCGCCTGGAAGCTGCGCGCACGGACATGACCGAAGCTCGTCCCGGCGATCAGATCATGGTTGAGACAGTGATTCGTCCGTATCGTGGCGAGCGGCTCGTGCGCCAGATTCCCATACGGATTCCAACCTCCACTCCGAAGGGAACGCTGCGCATCCTGGTCAGCGACGGAGACACGCTCGACCGCATGCATCGCGGTACGCCGACGATGAACCGTGGTCTCGGCCTCGCGCCGACGATTGCGTTACTGAACAAAGAGCGCGCCAACGATCGCGTGTATGTTTCGCTTCTCGGCTCCGATCCCGAGGCCATGATCGCCGACAAAGTGATGCCGACGCTGCCGCTTTCCGTCATGAACGTAATGGACAACATGCGCGGCACGCAGGACATGGTCGTGCTCGGGGAATCTTCGGTCAGCGAAGCTTCCACCGATCCGCTCGACTATGTCGTCTCCGGCGCGCAGATGCTGACGATTAACGTCAAGTAGCTGGCTGCCGCGGTAGCTTGTTGAGGGACGGGCGTCTCGCCCGTCCAGCAGGGCGGGGACGCCCGGCCCTCCACTCCCTTAAAATGAGGTATGACTTTGGCTCGTAAGGCGCTCGCTCTACTATCAGCACTTATTCTTTCCACCTTGCTGTTTTCCGCGTTCGCCCTCGCCGAGGGCACTCGCACCTGGGAGCAATCCAAATTCGAAGAACTGACCAAAGGCACTGCCAATGGCATCGCCCTGCGCAGTGAGGGCGGCCTCGAACTCGCTCCGGTGTTCAAAGCGCTCGCGACCACGCCCTCGACCTACATCTGGTCGATCGCCTCCGATTCCGCGGGCAACATCTACGCCGCCGCCGGATCTCCGGCCCGCGTCTATCGCATTACGCCGGATGGTCAAAGCATGACCATCTTCGAGCCGCAGGAATTGCAGGTGCAGGCTCTGGTCGTCGATAAGAACGGGATCGTCTACGCTGCCACCGCGCCTGACGGCAAGGTCTATCGTCTAGCCGCCGCCAAGGCTGGCGCGAAAGCCTCCTGGACCGCGTCCACTTACTTCGATCCCGGCTCCAAGTACATCTGGGACATAGTTTTCGACAATGCCCTCGACAATGCCGGCGCCCTCTATGTTGCCACCGGCGATCACGGCGAGATCTACAAAGTCAGCCCCAACGGCCAGCACTCGCTCTTCTTCAAGAGCGATGAAGTCCACATTCGCGTTCTCGCGCTCGATCCCAAAGGCAACCTGATTGCCGGCTCCGATGGCAGCGGGCTTGTCTACCGCATTGCGCCGAATGGTGAAGCGTTCGTTCTCTACAGTGCGCCCAAGAAGGAAATTACCGCGCTCGCCATCGACGGCGCCGGCAATATCTACGCCGCCGCTGCGGGAGAAAAGCGCCCCGGAGGCACGACCCCGGGAATGAGCATTACTCTGTCAGCTCCACCGCAGCCTTCATCCGCACCCGGCGGCAACATCACCATCACCGCAGCTCCCACCGCGCCCATGGCGCCTTTCCCCGCTCCCGGACTTGGTGCTACCGGCGGCTCCGAGATTTATCGCATCGCGCCCGATGGCGCCCCGTCGCGCTTGTGGAGTTCCCACGAAGATCTCGTCTACGCTCTCGGCTTCGATCGACACGGACGCCTCCTCGCCGGCACCGGCAACCGCGGTCACATTTTCGCCATCAACGGCGTTGACGATTTCACCGATCTGGTCAAAGCCAGCGCCACGCAAATCACCGCCTTTGCCGCCGCGCCCGGCGGAGGACTCTACGCATCCAGCAGCAATCTGGGAAAAATCTTCGTCCTCGGTCCTGGTCCCGAGTCTGAAGGCACGTACGAAAGCGATGTCTTCGACGCGCGCATCTTTTCGTTCTGGGGACGCGCCAGCGTGCGAGCCGCCGGCAATTCCGCCGCCAACTCCAACGTCGAGCTTTATGCGCGCAGCGGCAACGTCGACAATCCCGACCGCAACTGGAGCCCGTGGACGCGTGTCGACCTTGCCGCCGGCTCCGAACTCAAAGTTCCGCCCGCGCGCTTCGTGCAGTGGAAGGCCGTGCTCCACGCCGGCAATCCCGCTCCTCGCGTTGACGACGTCTTGCTGAACTACCTGCCCAAGAACGTTGCTCCCGAAATTGATGACATCACGGTGCAGCCCGGATACCGCTACCAGCCGATTCCTCATGTGACCGGCACCGAGCCGCCCGCTCCCGGGCAGCCACGCTTCGATCCTCCACCTCCCGCGATGCGCGACCGCGATTCGATCGGCATCCGCTGGTCGGCCCATGACGACAACGACGACCAACTCGTCTACAGCGTCTACTACCGTGGCGACGGCGAATCGCGCTGGCTCCTGCTGAAGAACAATCTCACTGATCGCTACTATTCTTTCGACGCCAGTCTTCTGCCTGACGGGGGCTACACCGTGAAGGTCATCGCCTCCGATGCACCCTCGCATTCGCCCGGAGAAGCTCTCTACGCCGAGCGAGTCAGCACCCGCTTCGAGGTCGATACCACTGCTCCGGTCATCGATAACCTGACTGCCGCTCTCGACGGAAAGCAAATCCGAGTCCGCTTCCGCGCCAGCGATTCCTTTTCGCCCATCAAGCGGGCAGAGTACTCGCTCGATGGCGGCGACTGGCAGTTCGTCGAGCCGGTCGGGCAGTTGTCCGATTCCAAAACGGAAGACTACGACTTTCGCGTGGCCGTGCCGCAACCCGAAGCTGCGTCGGCTCCGATGGCCGGGAGTACCGCAAATGACCACGTCGTAGTGGTCCGCGCCTACGACCGTTTCGACAATCTCGCCACCGCAAAAACCGTACTTCGCGGGAAGTAGAGATTCTGCTCTTCGTGAATCGTGGCACTGCTAAGCGCTGAGGCCGCGTGATTGTTATTGCTGTCGATCCAAGCTCGCTGATTTCAGCGAACCTTCATTGGGCGACGGCGGCCGTCTCCAAAGCCACGCGCTTTGCGGTTTCCATCAGCGGACGCAGCTCAGTGGCGGTGATCCCCAGCGTGCCCCCTGAGAAGCCGTCAATGTATGCCGAGTTGATACCCACGACTTCGCCGCGCAGGTTCAGCACCGGTCCGCCGCTGCCTCCCCGCGCCGTGGGCGCGTCATAGATCAGCTTGTCGCCCGTTACATCGCCGATGTGCCCGAACGTCGCCGAAGGCCGTATCAGCGACAGCGCCGCCAGTTCACCCGCGGTGTCGGCATCATCCGGATGCAAGGAAAGTCGCTCATACACTACCGCCGGCGACTTTGCCACCATGCCCGTCACTCCCATCGGATAAGCCAGCACGCTCACCGGCTCGCCCACGTGCGGCAGCGTCTGGGACAGAGTCAACGGGCGAAGGTTCTTCGTGAAGGCGGTTGTTTCGAGGCGCAGCACCGCCAGATCTCCATGCTTGGCAAGCACGGCCGTTTCCAGTTTTATCGGAAGCGGCGAGCCCGGGAAATATGCCACCAGCTTTTCCAGCACCGGCGATCCGCCCTGCCGCAATGCTGCTGCGACTTCGCGGTCGCCGTACCAGGGCTCGGCGACGTGGCGATTGGTAGCCAGCAGACCCGGCGCCACTACAAACCCTGTCCCCGCCACGCGAGCGCGAAGACTTTGCCCATGGCCGGACACATGATAAATCCCGTAGATGTAAGCTACCGACTCCCGCGCATCGTCCACTGCCGCCGCCGAAAACGATTGCTGCCGTTCCAGGTCCTCTACCTGGCGCGAGAGCTGGTGCACCTGCTGCTCCAGTCCAGTAGTCTCCGGGGGAGCGTAGTAGTGCGCCATCACTAAGGCACCCACCAGCGCCAGCACGCCCAGCAGCCCCTGCACAAACCGCTGCCAGGTTTCAACCACTTCGCTTTCTCCACGATCGGAATTGAACATGAGCCGTCAGGCCCGGCAAGGAGGGAGACGCCCGGGTAGCAGCCACTATCCTGACGCATTCGGGCCCAGGCGTGTAGGGTACAGAAGTCGGGTGGCAGAAGGCCGAAGGTAACTGAAAAACTTCCGCCTGCCCAGCCCCTAAAGGGAAGATCTCCCGTAGAGACGCGCTTGCCGACTTCAGTGTCAAACCAAGAAAAAGCCGTCAGCGAATGCTGACGGCTAAATGCTGATAGCTGACGGTTCCCTAGAATCCCGCTTCCCCCGCGCTCGGGTGTCCACCGCGCAGCGTCACCCGCACGCCGCGTTGGCTATTCATGCGAGTGGTCGTGGTCCAGTCAACTTCATCCGTGCTGATCACGCCGCTCCCGCCACTGGCCAGTTCGTAGCTGATGCGGCCGTCCTGATAGGTGTAATTGCCCACCTCCAGAACCATACCCGATTTCAGCACAAACACCGGCACTCCCGGAGCCGAGCCGCCGCCCCCCACCGCGCCCTTAGTGATGTAGCTGGCATAGGTGACTTGCGAAATTTCCTCAGCCATCGGCGGCTCACTGGCAGTGACGTTTACGTTGCGCACCGCCAGTTGAGGAATGCCATTGTCCCTCAGCCTGGCGCTGGCGCCCTGATAATAGGAGTCGTTCTGCACCGGCGGACGCCCAAAGAAATGCCAATCCGGACCGTTGGTCGCCGAGACCTGCGGTATCTGCACGTCATCCATCAGCCGCAGTGTGAGCATGCTCTCGCCCTTCAGCGTAGGACGCGGCCCACGTGCCGGCAGCATGATGATCTTCCACGGCCACAGCGGCGGAATCATCCATTCGACTATGTCGCGCTTGGCGTGCCCTTTGCCCCGGATGTCGCCGTTCTTATCGACCTTGTAGCCGCGCGTTGCGATCATCTTCGCATCCAAAGGCATATCGCCGTTCGGCAACCCGATGCGATCGAACTGCAGCTTCATATAGCCCTTGCCCCAGAAATGTCCTGGGTCCTGGGCCGATTCCAGATGTCCCACCAGGTAGCTTCCTCGTGGAAACGTCTGCTGGCCAAATTCCGTCACCGAGTGCAGACGACAGAGCACGGGATCTCCGACCGCGACGGTCGCAGAAGAAAAGTTCGGTTCATCCATGGTGCACTTCAGAAGGGTACCGGCGGGCAGGACCATCTCCCGCGCACTGGCACTCAGGGTCAAAGTTAGAAGGGATACCGCCAGGACTGCATACGAGCTGGACTTCATGACGTCACCTCGGTCTCACGCCCCAGGATTTTTGGTACGTATTCCCAAGCTACCGCGTTGAGCCAGCCCCGATGCCATAGAGTTAACCACAAGTCCATCCCCGCGGTCAATCGACCTTTCCGGATCAAACTGTGTCTTTTGCGCAACAATGTGAGGGGACCTTACGAGGCACAGATCGCCGTCGCGGATCATTTCATCAGACCGCTTGACAAGCGCGTTGCCCAGGAAACCTCTGAAACTTTGAAACTTCAATAAAACAGATACTTCCTCCACTTATCATCCGAGTGCCCCATCAAGCGCATGATGTGGCGACTGGTGTGGAGATTGAAGGAGCGGGGTTCGCGCGCGGGCTTCATGTTGACTTCGTGAGGAAGCTGGTTGCCTTTGCGGCGGTTGCAGGGATGGCAGCAGGCGACGAGGTTCTCCCAGGTGGAAAGGCCGCCGCGCGAGCGCGGAATCACGTGGTCCAGCGTAAGTTCGCCGGAGGGAAGCGTGGTGCTGCAATACTGGCAGGTGTTGCGGTCGCGCAGCAGGATGTTTTTCCGCGACAGTGCCCGCGACTGGTGCGGAATCCGGCGATACTCCAGCAGACGGATCACCGAAGGCACGCGTATGGCGACGCGGGCGGCGTGCAGGAAGTGTCCGTTTTCTTCTTCAGTCATGGCGACGCCCTTCAGCACCAACACGATCGCGCGGCGCGCGGCACAAACGTTGATCGGTTCGTAGGAGGCGTTCAGCACCAGCACGGGCTGATGCAGCGCGTGGCCATCACCTTCGGAATGCATGCCGGAAGCAAGCATCGCGGCCGGAAGGTGCGACCGCATGCTGCCACCGAAATTGTGCAATCGCAACGACATGATTTCTACCCGTGAGCCGCCATGCCCTGGCGATCTTCACTCCCCTCCTCCGACAGATTCTGTGGCAGATTCTCCGGCAAGGCGAAGCCGTCGGAAACTTTCAACGTGCGGGCGACCGTCGCCACCCACACCCGCGCTGCTCCTGCGCGGAGAAGCACCCGCGCGCACTCGGACGCCGTAGTCCCCGTGGTATAGACATCATCGACCAATAAGATATCGCGGTTCAATATTCGCGTTGGATCGCTCACCGCAAAAGCGCCGCGCATATTCTCGCGCCGTTGATGACGAGTCAGGCCAATCTGGCTTCCGGTTTCGCGGCGGCGCACCAGGACTCCCGTGCACAGATCAAATCTTTTCGGACGCGATAGTTGCTTCAGCGCGCCCCTTGCAATCAACTCTGCCTGGTTGAATCCGCGCTGCGCTTGCTTGCGCCTATGCAGCGGAACGGGAACCACCGCGATCGTCGTCGTCCCGGAAGAACCAGAAGAAGAGGAGATCGTCCCAACCGGCATCGTCTGTTCCAGGTTGGCAATCGTCTCGGCCAGCATGCGCCCCAGAACTGCCGCCGCGGGACGAACCTGCTGGAACTTGAGCAAATGGATCAGGTCGCGCAATTCAGCGTCATAGCTGCCGTAGGCGACCGCCCGCTCGAACGGAGGATCCACGCGCTGACAGAGCAGGCACCGCGTCTCCTCGCTATCCGCCTTTCCGCACTCGATGCAGACTGGGAAGTGCAAGGCTTCTCCACAAACCGCGCAGTACGACCCCTGCAGCGGTCGAAGCGCGATCAAACAGGTTTCACAAACCGGAAGTCGGGAAACTCTGATTAGTAGGGAACCACAAATACGGCAATCGGCGGGAAACAAAGTGAAGAATAAAGTCGCAACAACGGGCTCGGCCCAGCCAGCGAACCCATGATCCGACAACCCATGGTCCGCCGCTTGGCCCTGGGCAGCCCGTATTCGAAACCCAGTACTGCTGAAGACAGCCTCCCGCACCCGGCAAGCCGATGACGCTTCGCCGGGCAACACTTTAGTCAGTATAGCTGCCGTGCACGCCCTATGCAACGCGGCTATCGGACTTCGAACTGTCTTGCGGTTGACGCTGTGACTGCTTGCGTTCAGCCTGATTGCGTTCGAGCACCGGAATCGTGCGCAAGACGTAGCCCCGGAGATAGCAACGCTCACAGCGGACCGTTTGCAGTAACAAAAACGGAAGCACATGCTTTTCGAAGAAACCGCGAGGGCGGGAGCGATATGCTTCGTGTGCGCCACATAACGGGCAGTAGAATTCCTCGAAAAACCGGCTCCAAGAGGGCCTGGCAAGGGGAGTCACGGAATACCTCCTGGACAGAAGTATTCTAACCCTGGGAAAGACGCAAAGTTGCGGATAAAAGTTGCGCTCTCCGCTTACTTAACCTTTCATATGAGACGGCTGCACTTGTAAAGCTGCCTTTCGGCATGTTAAGGTGCGCCGTCGCTGCTACTGTGAATTGGCAATGAAATCCCTGGAGACCACGAGAACCCTATGAGCACCCCTGCGGCGAATATTGAACCCCCTCGCAAGCATCGCCCCTATGTTCCCGAATCGATGGAGATGAAGGAGTTTACCTTCCGGGCCGTACTGATCGGGCTGTTCCTGACCGCCCTGCTAGGCTCTGCCAACGCGTACCTCGGTCTCAAGGCGGGGATGACGATTGCAGCAACCTATCCGGCGGCTGTCATCTCGATGGCACTGCTGCGGTTGATGAAGGGTTCGCTGCTGGAAGAGAACATCGCGCGAACCGTGGGCTCGATCGGCGAGTCGGTGGCGGCAGGCGCCATATTTACCATCCCTGCCTTTGTGATGGCCGGCCTGTGGCCGACACTGGCGCCGAGTGCACGCACACCCGAATACTGGAAGTCGGTTGCCTTGATGTTGATCGGGGGCACGCTCGGCATCCTGTTCGTGACCCTCCTGCGCCGGGTGATGGTCGAGGATCCCGACCTGCCGTTTCCCGAATCCGTGGCCGCCTCCGAGATTCACAAGGCCGGGCAACAGGGAGCCAGAGCCGCGAAGATTCTGTTTGCCAACATGGGCTTCGGCGCGTTCATGTATCTGCTCGGAGCGATCAACGTTTTCAATCCCAGCAACACTTTCACCGTGAAGATCAGCGACCTCGGAAAGAAGTTGCTGCTCCGCACCAGCACGAATCCAAACGTAGCTACGACGATTACCGGTGGCGCCACGCTGTTCACGGCACCCGACATTAGCCCTGCCTATCTCGGCGTGGGATACATCATTGGCCCAAGACTTGCCGCCTTGAACTTCGCGGGAGGCTTGCTGGCCTGGGGCCTGCTCGTTCCACTCCTAACCTTCACCATCGGTCCGTACATCCAGGCCTCGATGCCGCCGGGACAAACCGTCGCCTGGCCCCTGCTGGCGCAAGCCATCTACTTTTCGATTGTGCGGCCGATCGCGGTCGGCGGGATGCTCGTAGGCGCGACCTACACCCTGTTCAAGATGCGCAAGCAGTTGGCACTCGGCATGGGTCGTGCCGTTTCGGATTTGAAAAAGTCCGCAGCAGCGCATACTGCTACCAATCGCACCGACCGTGACCTGCCGACCAAAGCCGTCTTCGCCGGTATCGCCGCCGTATTCGTGGCCATGATTCTGCTCTACTACTATTTCATCAGCGCAGCAGGCACGCTCTCCACTTCCAAGATCCTGGCGGGCTCGTTGGTCGCGGCCGCTGTTATGCTTGTCGTGGGATTCTTCTTCGCCGCTGTTTCCGGCAACCTCGTCGGAATGATCGGCTCGTCAAACAATCCTGTGTCGGGACTCACGCTTTGCACCCTGGTAATCGCAGCACTCCTGATGGTCGCTCTGGGAGTGTCGGGCACCGGCGGAGTCGCCGCCGTGCTCGGAGTTGCAGCCGTAGTCTGCGTCTCATCGGCGGTAGCTGGTGAGATGTTGCAGGATCTGAAAGTCGGATACATCCTCGGTGGAACCCCCTCCAAGATGCAAATTGGAGATCTTCTCGGCGTCGTCGTGGCATCGCTCGTACTGTTCTTTCCGATCGCGATCCTGGCCAAAGCGTACACCTTCGGCAGCCCAGCGCTCCCCGCTCCTCAGGCAGGACTAATGGCCATGCTCTCCAAGGGAATCGTGGGCGGCGACATGGCGTGGCCGCTCGTGATCGTTGGCATCCTGCTGGGACTGGCGATGATCATGATCGAGGTAAAGAGCGTGATGCTCTTCGCGGTCGGCATGTATCTGCCATTAGGCACAACCTTTGCCATTTTTATCGGAGGCGTGATTCGCTGGCTCACCGACAAATTGCGTGATCGCCGCGGCTTGAACGATGCGCAGAAGGCACGCGTGGAAAATGCGGGCGTCCTGACGGCTTCGGGTCTGATCGCGGGCGAGGCGCTGTGCGGCCTGGTCATCGCGGGCCTGGTGGGCTCTGGCCACGACGTAACCCTGTTCAAGTGGACCCCGCCATTTCTTCTTGCGCTGGGCGCGCTCGCGGTGTTGGCAATTGTCATGATCCGCGTTCCGCTGGCGAACGCCGGCAGGCCCGAAGATCCGGCCCCGCCAACCGCGATTATGTGATGCGCGTGGAGGGACGGGCGCCCCCGCGGTCCAGCCTCCACCACGAACCACGTAGGGACGGCCGCCCTCGGCCGTCCAAGCCGAGCGTAGCTCGGCCCACAGATTTCCCTTCATGATACTTTTGTGTTCTTCGTGGTTTTTCGTTTCATGTCGATCGCCGAAAATATCGCCCAAGTGCGGCACCGGATTGCAGCAGCAGCGCGCCGGGCAGCCCGCAATCCGGACGAAATCACCCTGATGGGCGTGAGCAAGACTTTCCCCCCCGAACGCATCCGCGAGGCCTACGCGGCCGGCCTGCGCGTTTTCGGCGAGAACAGAGTGCAGGAATTCGCGGAGAAGGCAAACGCCCTGCGCGACTTGCCTGGCGCCGAATGGCACCTGATCGGACATCTGCAAACCAATAAAGCCGCGAAGGCGACGGAGTTGTTCGACGCGATAGATTCCGTCGACTCCGTGCGAACGGCGGAAAAGCTGAATGCGTTCGCGGAAAGCGCGGGCAAGAAATTATCCATCCTGGTCGAGATCAACGTCGGTGGCGAGAAGTCAAAAAGCGGAGTCGCACCTGCTCCGGACGATCAAGGCTCGGACGAACTGGAGCAGATTCTGCAAGGCGCGTCGCGATGGGGGAATCTGAAAATTCAAGGCCTGATGACCGTCCCGCCGTACGCAGAAGATCCGGAAGCCTCGCGCCCCTATTTCCGCCAACTCCGTCAGATTCGAGACAGCATCGCCGCGCGTGCGCTGCCGAAAATCGGCACCACAGTTCTTTCCATGGGCATGTCGCACGATTTCGAAGTCGCGATCGAAGAGGGGGCAACGTGCGTGCGCGTAGGGACGGCGATCTTCGGGGAACGAGAGTAGAAACGGGGCTTGCCCCTTCTGCGGATCTAGATGCGATCAGGTGTGCACCAGTCGACAAAGACGCGGCAAGCCGCGTCTCTACGGGATGAGGCTAACCTCATCCCCGACACGAATCGTGCCGTGCGTGAGAATCTGAGCCCGTAACCCCCCGCGGTGAAGCAGGCCCTTGGTCACCGGCTTCCCCGTTGTTTTCTGCAAGTGATCGCAAGGCTCGCACAGGCGGAGGCCACGAATGCGCACATCGCCGATGGCAAACTCCCTGCCCACCAGGTGATTCAGCGGGACGTTGCGAGTCACGATGTTGCGGCGAGCATCGCCGGCAGCAAGTTCGACGTGATAGTCGCGCCGCAGCGCCTCAATCGCCTCCGCCTCAATCAGCGTGAGTTCGTAATCGGGCTCGGGCTTGTAGAAGGTGCCCAGCTTCAGCGCGTATCGGTCACCCTCAAGCCCCGCGCCGGGAATCGCCACTGCCTGAGCAACAGATTGCGGCGGCCCCTGGGCAGTGGAGGCGATATGAATCGATTCCACAGTTCCGTTTTGCATTGAGCACCTCCGGCGATTACGCGTTTTTTCAGCTTCAATGGTCCAAATTTCAGCGATCTAAGTTTTCAACGCTCGCGATCGACTCTTCCAACGCATCCATAGCAACGTCAGCTTCGTCTTTGGTAACGATGAGCGGCGGCGCGATGCGAATCGTGCTCGGACCGCAGCCTAGAAACAGAACGCCGCGCTCGAACGCCTGCCCCACGATGCGATCGCGCTCGATGGCGCCGTGCTCGCGAGTCTTCTGGTCTTTCACGATTTCGACGCCGATCATCAGGCCGCGTCCGCGGACATCCCCGACAAGCTTATGCTTCTTCGGCCAGTCGGCCATGCGTTTCAGCATGTGGTCGCCCACTTCCTGCGAGTTCCTCAGCAGCCCTTCTTTCTCGATCACATCGAGCGTGGCCAGCGCCGCGGCAATACAGACCGGGTTGCCGCCAAAAGTCGACGCGTGCGATCCGGGTACCCAGTCCATGATGTCGGCCTTGCTCATGGTGATGCCGAGCGGCATCCCGGAGGCAATGCCCTTGGCGATGCAAACGATGTCGGGATGCACGCCGGTGTGTTCAACCGCCCACCACTTGCCGGTGCGGCCAACGCCAGTCTGGATTTCGTCGAGCACCAGCAGGATGCCGTGTTTGTCGCAGATGCGGCGCAGCTCCTGCATGAAGATCGCCGGAGCGACGACGTATCCGCCTTCGCCCTGAATTGGCTCGACAAAAATGGCCGCGACTTCTTCCGGCGCGAGGATGGTCTTAAACAGTTTGTCTTCGATGTAGCGCGCACAGCCGAGCGCGAATTTCTCGGCATCCTGCGAACCGCCTTCACAGCCCCGATACACATCGGGATAGCGGATGTGAGTTACGCCCGGCACCAGCGGCGAGAAACGGCGCCTCTGCTGCGGCTTCGAGGCGGTTAGCGAGAGTGCGCCCATGGTTCGTCCGTGGAAAGCACCCAGGAAGGCGATGATGTGCTGCCGCTTGGTGTGATAGCGCGCCAGCTTCAGAGCGCATTCGATGGCTTCGGCTCCGGAGTTTCCATAATAAATCTTGTGCGGCCCCGGCATCGGCGCGATCTTTGAGAGCCGCTCGGCCAGCGTTACCATGCCCTCGTAGTAGAAGTCGGTGCCCGACATGTGGATCAGTTCGCCCGCTTGCTTCTGAATGGCGGCAACTACTTCCGGATGGCAATGGCCGGTCGAGGTCACGGCAATGCCAGCGGAAAAATCGAAGAATTCATTGCCATCCACGTCTCCGACCACAATGCCGCGGCCGCGCTTGGCAACCATCGGATACGAGCGCGTGTAGGAAGGGGAAATGTACTTCTCATCGCCCGCCAGAATGCGCCTGGCATTAGGGCCCGGAATCGCAGTCTTGAGCTTGGGGCCGATGGTCAAAGTCTTGGTGGTCATGAGATCCTCCAGATCGGTTGTTAGTTCTCGGTTCTCAGTGGTTCTTCGGGCCCGATTCAAGCAGCGTCCACAGAGATAAGCTGCTTTGGCTAGGAGCTAACGGCTAAAAGCTTATGAGCGAACAGCGAAATAGCGATTAGCGAAGCAACGAGAGGAAAGAAAAATTAGTCGCAGCCGAAGAGATTGGCGCGCACGTGCGAAGGCAGAACGGAAAGGTACCGGCGAGGACAAGCGCGTCCCTCGATCCAGCACGTCTGGAGAGGCGAAATGTAGCCGTTCGAGCGCATAGTAACTGTTGACATTATATCTCGCGTTTGATCGCGGCGTAACCCCCAAAAGGGCGCCTCCACAAAGCACGTAGGGACGGCCGCCCCCGGCCGTCCAAGCCGAGCGAAGCTCGGCAGTCGCTAGCTCGGCCGCGCTCGCAACGTGCCCCAATTGCCATTCCCGATTCCAGCCCGCCGATAACTCTCCAACCAGCCGCAAGATGCGTTAATCTGCGAAGGATGCGTCTGTTGCGTTTCTTCCGGCCATCGCACCAGCACACGGCGTTTTCGGCGACGCTGCTGCTGATGACGACCATCACGCTCTCACGCGTGATCGGATACATCCGCGAGGCCTACATCGCCTACGCCTTCGGCGCCGGACAGCAGACCGACGCCTATGTCGCCGCTTTTACCCTGCCCGACTGGCTCAACTACATTGTTGCCGGCGGCACCGCCTCGATCACGTTCATCTCCATCTACACCCGGTTTCTGGCGGACAAGCGCGAGAAGGATGCGCAGAAAACGTTCTCGATCATCATTACCGTGATGACCACCGTGCTCGTCGCCGGCACCATCCTGGCCGAGATCTTCACGCCGCAGTTCGCCGGCTGGATGTTCCACGGCTTCACGCCGGAGCAGATGCGGCTCTGCGTTCATCTGACGCGCATTCTGCTGCCGGCGCAGATCTTCTTTTATGTGGGAGGAGTGGTTTCGGCGGTTTTGCTCTCGCACCGTCTGTTCCTGCTGCCGGCATTCGGCCCGCTGATCTACAACGTGTTCATCATCGCCGGTGGAGTTGTCGCCGGACGCCAGATCGGGATCGCGTCCCTTGCCTTCGGCGCGCTCGCCGGCAGCATTGCCGGACCATTTCTGATCAACGCGCTCGGAGCGGCCAAGATCGGCACCGGATACCGGCCCTCGTTCGATGTGAAGAATCCCGCTTTCCGCGAGTGGGTGCGCCTCTCCATCCCGCTGATGCTGGGCGTTTCCCTCGTCACCGCCGACGACTGGATCCTCCGTTACTTTGCCTCGAGCGGAATCGGCGACATCGCACGGTTGAACTACGCCAAGCGTCTCTTCGCAGTTCCCATCGCAATTCTCGGGCAGGCCACCGGCCAGGCGTCGCTCCCGTTTTTCTCGCGCTTGTTCGGAGAAAAAAAGTTCGCGGAATTCGCCACCATCGTGAATGGTTCAGTCTATCGCATCACGGCTGCTTCTCTGCTGCTAACCGGCTGGATGATGGCCATTGCCCTCCCTCTCATCGATCTCGTTTATCGGCGCGGGCACTTTACCTTTGCGGATTCCGAATCCACGGCCCTGTATTTTTTCTGGTTTTCGCTCTCACTGGCTGCGTGGTCGAGTCAGGCGCTTTATGCCCGCGCGTTTTATGCCTCGGGCAACACCCTGACTCCGATGATTGCCACCAGCCTCATCACTGTGGCTTCTCTGCCCGTGTACGCGCTGTTTTTTCGGACGCTGTCGGTCACCGGACTGGCCATCGCGTCGGACGTTGGCATCACGGCCAACGCCCTCGCTATCGCCCTGCTCCTGGATATTCGCGGCATGGTGCCGCTGGCCGGCTTGAACTGGAAAGAATTAGGAAAGGCTGCGCTGGTGGGCGCTGTTTCCGGCGGATTGAGTTATGGAGTCACGCGTACCATCTCGCTCGATGGCAGCCGCCGCGCCGATCTCCTCGCCCTCGCGCTCGGCTCCTTAACCTGGGCTGCAGCCGTCGCCGCCGGACTCTGGTTATTGCGTTCGGAGTTACCGGCAGATCTGCGCAGAAAAGGATCCGCTACTCTCCCGAGCCTGGCCGAGAGCCAAGCCGCGGAGACGATGGCGACCGGCAAAGAGCCCTAGCCTGCGGCGTCTAAAGTCGCCGCATTCGTGATCAGCAGGTCCAGCTTTTTCCGACCGCTCCCATTCGGGCAAGATGATCATGAAGACGCGCCCAAGCATCGAGGACTTGCTTCTCTTTGTCCGCGGAAAGATAGTCAGTCCAGCCCAAGGTCTCACCTCGCGAGCGGAATGAACTCAAACAATCCAAGGCAGTCTCCTCAAAAGCTCTCGTTTGCCATCCTGCGCGAAAGGCTTTTTCGCTGCTGACTTGGTAGAGGCCCGGCTTTGCCCCGGTTGGGCGCCAGAAGGGAAAATTTCCAGCGAATAAGCCCAAAGCGAAGTCCGTTTCAAGCTGATGATCATGCAAGAAGTCTTGCGGGATCCAGACGAATTCCGCGTCAGACCGCGTTACCGCCTTGCAGGCATCGAGGAATTCGCGGAAAGTCATGGCTCTTCCTGTCAAATTGAAGGTGCCATAAAGGGAGCGGTCAATCGCCAGCACCAGAAATCGGGCTACATCCTTCACATCCACCATTTCAACGGGGTCGCTGCCGTCTCCGGGGGCGATGTGGCGGCCTCCGTTTTGCGCACGGATCAGCCATGTGAGTAAGTCCGGAGTGTCGTCGCGATCTCCCTTGATCGGACCTGGCCGCACGATGGTGAGCCCTTCACCGAGAATCGCATGCAGCCGTCTTTCGCTTTCCGCTTTATTGCGGTTGTATTTCCGTCCCGTACTATTCCAGGCTTCCAGAGGAGCATCCTCCTCGATACCGGACCTGGTGAACTCTTTGGCGTCGTATGCGGCAACCGAGGAGACATACAGATAATGCGGAGCGCGGCCCTTAAGCGCTTCCGCTGCCGAGGCTACGATGGCAGGGTCGTTCGGCCATACGTCCACCACTATGTCGAAGTGTCTTCGTGCTAACGAAGACAAATCCTGGTCTCCGGCATCACTGCTGCGGAACCCCCTCAGCTTTTCAAGGTGCGGAAACAAATCTGGATTGGTAACGCCGCGATTGAACAGTGTGACAGTGTGTCCCTCCGCTACTGCAGCCTCAACAAGTGCCGGGCCTAAGAAAAAGGTGCCCCCGAGGACCAAAATGCGCTTGGGGGTAGCACTCGCCAGTGCCGGAAGTGGGAACAAGGACGAGCACGCCGAAGCAGCGGTCGCCATGAATGAACGCTTTATAAAATCTCTGCGGTCCATGGTTCTCCTCCCTCGCCTAGAACAGACGTGTCTGGCTTCGAAAGGTCTCGACGAGACGAAACACTTTGCGCCCAGGGGAATTCAGGAATTGTAACGCCATGGCAATGGGCACGCATAAAAAGTTGCAGCGGCAACTCGCGTCGGGAGGGAGAGGCGTAGCTCGGCACGATCTCCAAAGCAAAAAGGCATCCTCAAAACGAAGATGCCCTTCGCGTTCGAACTCTAGTCGTCCCCAGAGCCGCTTCTACGCTCTTGCCGCAATCGCCGGTTCCGGCGACGCAGTCGAAACACTCTTCGTCACTTCTTCCGGCTTCGCGTCTGTCTTCCCGGCTTTGCGGATGTCGATGCCGCCCTTGAAGAAGGCGCCGTCCTCAATCGAGATGCGCGCCGCCACCACGTCGCCGGTGAGCGAACCGTCGCTGCGGATATCCACCCGGTCGCTCGCGGTCAGGTTGCCCCGCACCTTACCGAGCACTACGATTTCCCGCGCGCTGATATTGGCCGCGACCACGCCATTGCGGCCGATGGTTACGCGATTGCCGGAAAGGTTGATCGAACCCTCTACCCGGCCGTCAATATACAAAGACTCGGAACCGGTCACTTCACCTTTAATCACCAGCGACTTGCCAATCGTAGCTTGGTCCGAAGTGGTGGTCGTAACCGGGCGCGGCACAGCCGCGGGCTCGCTCATAAGCGGTGCCGTCGTCGCCGTGGACGTGCTCGGACGCTCCGGCTCAGTTGGCCGGGCAGGTGTCGCAGGTTGATTCGTGGGCTTCCACATTGTCGTCGAAATCCTTTCCTTCTATTAAGAAATTCTGAATCACCGCCGCATTTCGGGGGCCAAAGCGAATTGTACTCTCAGTAAACGCCTAACCCTGTGGAAATCAAGCTTTTCTTATTGATTTTCATAGTTCCCCTCGTGGTTCACCCATCAGGACGGCACCATCGGCCGTGCCTCCGGTCGTGTAAGCTCTGCCCGGCCTGCGGTAATTCTTCTATCGCGATACTTCTGTCGGATACTTCTGTCGCGATACTTGTCACGGTACTTTTCACGATACTATGGAGCCGTGGGGCACGACCAAACCGAGTGCCATCCCTGACGAGGAATCGATGAATTTAATCGCGACGACTTCAACCGCGACCGCCTCCCTCCGGCCCCAGCCCGGAGAATACGATCCCTACTACGAGAAATATCTCTCCCTGATCCAGGGCAATGACATTCTTGCCGCTTTGGACGAACAGCGCCGCCAGATGGTTCTGCTGCTCTCGGGCCGCACCGAGGCCGACGGCGATCTCCGCTACGCGCCCCAGAAGTGGAGCCTGAAAGAAGTTCTTGGGCACATCAACGATACCGAGCGCATCATGAGCTACCGAGCGCTGCGCATTTCGCGCGGTGACGCGACTCCGATTGAAGGCTTCGAGCAGGACGGCTACGTCCGCAATGGTCCTTTCGGGCGGCGTTCGCTGGCCGACTTGATCGAGGACTGCATCGCCGTGCGCCGCGCCACCGTTTCGCTGTTTCGCAATCTCGACGAGGCCGCCTGGACCCGCCGCGGGGTAGCCAACAAGAACGAGGTGACGGTGCGCGCCCTCGCCTACATCACTGCCGGACACGAACTGCATCATCGGCGGATTATTGAGGAGAAGTATTTGAAATAGAGATTTTGTACTTTGGTAATCGGGTAATTTTGCAATTTAAAACCCGGCTGAACGCGCCACTCGAAGAGGTTCTCAGATTACCAAATTACCCGATTACCAAATTACAAAATGAGTTTTCTGCTCTCCGACTCCGCCATCCTTCGCCACATCGCCCGCCAGCCCAAGCAAACGGCGAGCCATAAGCAGCTCTTGCGCGAACTCGGCGTGAAAGGCGAAGCGCGTCGTGACCTGACTGATCGCCTGCACGCACTCGTCAGTAAAGGAGAACTGCTGCAAGTCGACTCCGAACGCTACGCTATTCCGCAGGCCGCCAAGGGACGCAACCTGCTAGTCGGCCGCCTCACCATGCATCGCGACGGTTTCGGCTTCGTGATTCCCGAAGCCACTTCGCTCGATCCGAGTCTTAAGGCCCGCCTCGCCGGCGATGTCTTCATTCCTCCGCACGCCACCGGATCCTCCATGCACGGCGACCGCGTGTTGGTCGAAGTCTCCGCCGTCCGCCCCGATGGCCGCGCCGAAGGCCGCATCATCCGCTCCGTATCGCGTGCCCATCCGACCGTGGTCGGCATCTTCCACTATGGACACCGTCACAATTACGTCAAGCCGATCGACGAAAAAGTGACGCAGGAAATTGTCATTCCGCCCGGAATGGAGCATCCGCAATCCTCTGTGACCTCTGTGCCCCCTGTGGTTGGGATTTCTCCAAATCAATCAAGAACGATCGAGCGAAAGAAATCCCGAGACCGCGTCATCGGAGAAGAAGCCGCAGTCCACACCGGCTGGCAGGATCTGGATGGACTGGTCGTTGACGTAGAAATCACCGACTGGCCTTCCGCCACGCAGCAGCCGCGAGGCCGCGTGATCGAAATTCTTGGCGAAGAAGCCGACTTCGGAGTCGACGTCGAGATCATGATCCGCAAGTTCCACCTGCCGCACCGCTTCCCGCCTGAAGTAATCGAAGAAGCGCAAGCCCTGGTACCTGGCAACGAATCCATCATTCCCGCGGAAGCCTTGCGTCACCGCCGCGACTACCGCGAGCTTCCCATTGTCACCATCGACGGCGAAACCGCTCGCGATTTCGACGACGCCGTCCACGTCCGGCAACTCGAAAACGGCAACTACGAACTGCAGGTCCACATCGCCGACGTCGCCCAATACGTGACGCCCAACTCGCCGCTCGATCAGGAAGCCCGTCTGCGCGGCACCAGCGTCTATTTCCCCGACCGCGCCGTTCCCATGCTGCCGCTTGAGCTCTCGACGGACATTTGCAGCCTGCGTCCGCAGGTGGACCGGCTGGTGCTCTCCTGCACCATGGAGATTGACCACCAGGGCGAGATCGCCGGCTATGAAATCAACGAAGGCGTGATCCGCTCCGCCAACCGCATGACTTACACCGCCGTGAATGCCGTCATCGAAGGCGAAGCCGCTTCGCGCCGCGAATACGCAACCCAGGTCGACCACTTCGAACGCATGCGCGATCTCGCGGTGATCCTGAACCGCAAGCGCAAACGCCGCGGATCGATCGATTTCGATCTCCCCGAACCAGTCATCGAGTTTGACGAATTTGGAATGATGAAGAGCATTACAAGATCCGAGCGCAACATCGCCCACCGGCTCATCGAGGAATTCATGCTCTCGGCGAACGAGTGCGTCGCCCACTATCTCGAAAATAAACGCATCGCCTCGCTCTACCGCATCCACGAAAAGCCCGACGCCAAACGCGTGTACGACTTCGAAGTCATCGCCGCCACTTTCGGATATTCGCTCGGCGTAGGCGCGTTGCCCATTCAGCGCGTGCAACTCAAAGCCGACCGCCGCGACGCCCGCGGCACCGGCAAGCGTGTCCGTGAAATCGAAGTGCCCAAAGAAATCCACATTACTCCGCGCATGTATCAGAAACTCACGGAGAAGATCGCGGGCAAGCCGGAAGAGAGGATCCTGAGTTTCCTGATGCTGCGGTCGCTGAAACAGGCCCGATACTCCGAAGAAAATCGAGGTCACTTCGCCTTAGCCGCCACCACCTACACCCATTTCACCTCGCCCATCCGCCGTTATCCCGACCTGATCGTGCACCGCATACTGAAAGAAGTGTTGCGCGATTCAGCCGAAAAGATGGATGGAGAAGTACCGGTCGGGACATCCCAATCCCCACACATTGATCATCACTCAAATATTTGTCATCCTGAGCGAAGCGAAGGATCTGCTTTTCGCCCGCACAAAGAAGACCGGGAAGGGCACGACTTTAGTCGTGCCGATAGCCGGACAAAAAATGCCGGGGCTTCAGTCCCTGAGGGCCCGCCGCCATCGCCCTGGTCCAAGCGCCGCGACCGCAACGCGCATCAGCACGCGCTCGAACCCCTCGGCAGCCCGATCACGCTCGAAGAACTTCACACCATCGCCGAAGAATCTAGCCAGGCCGAACGTCGTGCCGACGAAGCCGAGCGCGGGCTGATGGAATGGAAGAAAATGAAATTCATGGAGCGCCGGATCGGCGAAGACTTCGACGGCCTCATCATCAGCGTAACCAAATTCGGCTTCTTCGTGGAACTCACCGACCTCTTCGTCGAGGGCCTCGTCCCCCTAAACACGCTAACCGACGACCGCTATACCTATCACGAAGACACCCGCCAAATCATCGGCCAGCGCACGCGCAAGACCTACAGCCTGGGCGACCGCGTGCGGGTCTTGGTGGACAGGATTGATCCGGTAGAGAAGAAGATTCAGTTCGCGGTGCTCGAAGAGCAGCCAAAGCCGTCAGCGAAAAGCCGGCGTAAGTGATCGCTGCAAGGGCAATCTCCACTTGGGATTCTTTGGTTCTAAGAAACGATCCTGTATAGAATTGAGATGTACGGGGAGCGAATGACCATGCCAACAGCGAGCGAACCGAAGCCCGAGCAAGATCCAGCCCAGGCCGCAGAGCATGTTGCCAGTGCTCACAAAATTCTGAAAGACTTGCAGCAGAAGGTCGGAGATCATCCAGAACTCCGCGAGGCCATCACGAAACTAGAGATGGCGCTCAACATTCTGGCGATAAAGACTGGCGGCCTGCTGTAGCTCCGACCTGCTAAAATTCTCCGTCATCACTCTTGGCGCCTGCCTAGGAAGTCAGCTCCATGTCCACCAGCTCAGGTCCCACTCCGACTTCACGCACGCGCGTAGTGCGCGAACCGCAGCGGGCGGTTTACGACCGCGACGCCGTCAACCACATCCTCGATGAAGCTTTCCTCTGCCACGTCGGCTTCGTGGTTGACGGACAGCCGTTCGTGATCCCCACTTCTTTCGGCCGCGACGGAGACGTGCTTTACATCCACGGCTCGATCGCCAGCCGCATGCTGCGCAATCTCGGTCAGGGCGTCCCGGCCTGCATCACGGTCACGCTGGTCGATGGATTAGTGCTCGCCCGCTCGGTTTTCAATCACTCGATGAACTACCGCTCGGTGGTAATTCTGGGCACCGCAACGCTGGTTGATGATCCGGCAGAAAAACTCGCGGCCCTTCGCGCGATCAGTGAGCACATTATCCCTCATCGCTGGGACGACTCGCGCCAGCCCAATGAAAAAGAATTGAAGGCAACGTCAGTCCTGCGTCTGCCGATCAATGAATTTTCAGCGAAAGTCCGCGTCGGCCCGCCGGTGGACGACGAGGAAGACTACGCGTTCCCGACCTGGGCTGGAGTCATCCCGCTCGAGATGACGGCCGGTGCCGCGATCCGCGACGACCGCTGCAAGCAAGAGCTGCCCGCGTACCTGAAGAACTACTCGCGCAAGAAAAAATCGTAGCGAGGAGCAGCATGCCGCGAACAAAAACGCCCGCGTAGGGACGGCCGCCCCCGGCCGTCCAGCCGGACGAAGTCCGGCAGATGCCCGCGGCTCAGTTCACACCGGCAGCAGCAGCAGCTTCCCCGTAGTCTTCCGTCCCTCCAGGTCGCGGTGCGCCTGCTGCGCCTGCGCCAGCGGGTACACGTGTTCAATCCGCAACTTGAGTTTGCCGTCGCGAATCATGCCGAAGACCGCTGCGGCGCGCTGCTGCAACTCCTGCGCGGTAGCAATATAGTTCCCCAGCGAAGGCCGCGTCAGAAAGATCGATCCCTTCTGCGTAAGCACCAGTGGATCAATCGGCGCGACCGCCCCGCTTGAGCCTCCGAAGAGCACCATCATGCCGCGCGGACGCAGCACATTCAGACCCTTGTCGAACGTCGTCTTTCCGACCGAGTCGTACACCACATCCACGCCTTTTCCGCCGGTCAGCCGTTTCGTCTCCGTTTCAAAATCGACCTGCGTATAAGGAATGACTTCGTCGGCTCCCGCCGCTCCGGCCAGCCTGGCTTTTTCCTCGGTCGAAACCGTGGCAATCACCCGCACCCCAAGGTTGTGCGCCATCTGGACCAGCAGCAACCCAACTCCGCCGGCCGCGGCATGAATCAACGCCGTCTCGCCTTTCTTCAGCGGATAGGTGTCATGAGATAGGTAGTGCGCCGTCATCCCCTGCAACATGGCGGCGGCAGCCTCGCGCTCGCTCACCCCCGCCGGAATCTTCACCAGCCGGTCGGCCGGCACCGCGGCGTACTCGGCATAGCTCCCGGGGACGGATGTGTAAGCCACACGATCGCCGACCGCCACCTCATGCGCATCCTTGCTTACATCGGAGCCGACCGCCGAAACCACGCCCGCCGCTTCCTGTCCCAGAACAAACGGCAGCGGCGTTTTATAACGGCCTTCGCGGTTATAGACGTCAATAAAGTTGACGCCCGCCGCTTTGATCTTCATGATGGCTTCATTCGATTTCGGTTGCGGAACCGGCAAGTCCACCAGTTCCATCACTTCCGGCCCACCTGTGTGCTTTACCTGTATGGCCTTCATATTTCCTTTCGATGATTCCGGAACGACGAAAGACTCGTCACCTCCAGCCCCTTCTCTGGAAGATTCCCTGCATCCCTGCAAACAGCCGATGCTTCTCTCCCAGCGCCCTTAACCCATTTGCTATACTCCGCGAGGCTGGGGTAACATCGCCACCCGATGCCCAAAGTAATGGAATCTAGGTGTCTTCCGTGGCGTTGACCCAACGAATTTTGCGATAGTACCATCACAATAGTGCATGAACGCTGGGTTGCGTCCGGAAGTGGTAGCGGCAAGTTTTTGAAAATATGAGATTTTCTTCTCATCCGTATCTGGCGATCATTCTCTCCGTCCCCTTGGCGGCGACCCTTGCTTGCCAGAGCGCCCAAAAATCGTCGTTTATGCCTCCCGCCCAAGCCCAGGCCCCAGCCCTGATCGCGGCCAGCACCCCGCCTGATCCACACCAGCAAAAGTCCGCCGCCGCCGCTGCTGAGCCCCAATCGAAGCCGCAGGTGCCGCAGGCGCTCCAAGTCGATCCCGTAGGCGACCTGATCGCCCGCGTAGAAAAGGAATACCAGTCAGGACAGGACAACTATAGCGCCGGGCACCTTGAAGCCGCGAAGCAGAATTTCGACTCCGCTTTCAACCAACTGCTCGGCAGCGGATTCGATCTCCGCTCCGATCACGGAGACGACCGCCTCGAGCGCGAACTCGACCGCATTCTCGACGGCATCAACGCCCTCGAACTCGCCGCCTTGCAGCAGGGCGACGGCTTTGCCGAGCAAAAGTCAGAACCGGCGCCCATCGACGAAGCCAACGAGGCCGCCATCCCAGTCGACGCCAACATCAAGGCAAAAGCCGAAACCGAGATCAAATCCACCCGTTCTGACCTGCCCCTGATGATGACCGACCAGGTCGCCGGCTACATCAACTACTTCTCCACCCGCGGTCGTGGCACCGTGGAGCGCGCTCTGGCCCGCTCCGGCCGTTACGAAGACATGATCCGCCGCATCTTGCAGGAAGAAGGCGTGCCGCAGGACCTGATCTACCTTGCCCAGGCTGAGTCCGGTTTTCATCCGCTGGCGGTTTCCCGCGCCGGCGCTCGCGGCATGTGGCAGTTCATGGGCAGCCGTGCCAAAGGCTACGGACTCGAGCGCAATTGGTGGGTCGATGACCGCCAGGATCCGGAAAAGGCAACCCGCGCCGCCGCTCAACATCTGAAAGACCTCTACAACCAGTTTGGAGACTGGTACCTGGCCATGGCCGCCTACAACTCGGGACCCGGGACAGTCCAGAGCGCGGTCAAACGCACCGGCTATGCCGATTTCTGGGAACTCTACAACCGCCACGTGCTGCCGAAGGAAACCCGCAACTACGTCCCCATCATTCTGGCCGTCACCATCATGGCCAAGAATCCCGCGCAATATGGGCTCGATTCGGTGGTGAAGGAAAGGCCGGTTCCCTACGACACGGTCAAGATCGACTATCCCATCGATCTCCGCCTGGCCGCCGAGTGCGTGGATGCCACCACCTCCGACTTGCTCGACCTAAACCCCAGCCTGCTCCGGCTGACCACTCCGAGAGTCACTGAAAAGGATCAAGAATTCGATCTCCACTTGCCTGCCGGGACTGCCGACAAGTTTCAGATTGCGGTCGCCTCGATTCCAGTCGACAAGCGCGTCTGGTGGCGTTATCACAAGGTGCAAGGCGGAGAAACACTGGCCTCGATCGCCCGCACCTATCACACGACTCCGAAAGCCATCGCCGAAGCCAACGACCTGAACGACGGACTGAACAACAGCGCGGTCGCGCCCGAAACCCGTCTGATCATTCCCATCGCCGCAGGCAAACAAGCCGACACCAGCACCTACGCGCGCGCCATCACACACTACAAAGTTCGCAAAGGCGATACGGTGGAGTCGGTCGCCGAGAATTTCGGCGTTTCTGCGAAGATGGTTCGCGGCTGGAACCACCTGAAAGGCAGCAGCCTCGCCGGAAGAAAGGTCTTGTATCTCCACCTTCCCGTCACTCGGGCGGCAGGCGAAACACAGGTCGCGGCAAAGCATTCAAGCGGGTCGCACCACCATGCCGGAACCCAAACCTCAATGTCAATGTCAACGGCCAGCGCCGTTTCCCATCCGGCAGTGAAGCATCATAAGGTCAAGCAAGGCGAAACCCTGTATTCAATTGCCAACTCGTACAACACCACAGTTACCGCCCTGAAGCACGACAACCGGAATATTGCAGCCCTGCGGCCGGGCATGATCCTGGTCGTCCGCGACTCGCACTAATCCCGCTATCCCATCAGCAATCCGCCATTCACGTTCAGCACATGCCCGGTGATGTAGGAAGCATGGTCGGAAGCTAGAAAGCACACCGCGCTGGCAACGTCCTCCGGAGAGCCCACGCGCCCCAATGGAATCGACTTCACCGCATTCTGCTTGAATTCGTCACTCAGAGCAGCCGTCATGCTGGTCTCGATAAATCCCGGAGCGACCGCGTTGCAAGTAATATTGCGCGACGCCAATTCCCGCGCTATCGCCATCGTCAGCCCGATCAGCCCGGCTTTTGAGGCGGCGTAGTTCGCCTGCCCTGCCTGCCCCATCTGCCCGAACACGCTCGTGATGTTGATGATCCGTCCCCAGCGCTGCTTGAGCATCGAAGCGATGACCTGCTGGATGCACAGATAGGCGGAAGTCAGATTCGTGTTGAGCACCGCGTCCCAGTCGGCGCGCTTCATGCGCATCACCAGTTGGTCGCGCGTGATGCCTGCGTTGTTCACCAGGATGTCGATCTTGCCGAATTGCGCCAGCGCCGACTTGATCCCGGATTTCACCTGCTCTTCCTCGGCCACGTCCATGACGAAAGCCGCCGCCTTCGCTCCCGCCGCCGTGATCTCGGCGACCAGTTCCTCCAGTTTCTGCCGATTGCGCGCCGCCACCGCGACGCTCGCGCCCTCCCGCGCCAGCGCCAGCGCGCAGGCATGACCAATGCCCTGCGACGCTCCCGTAACCAGCGCGACTCGCCCGTCGAGTTTCATGCGTGCTCCTTCGGAAACGAACCTGGCAACCGATCTTTAAAAATTAGAATTAAAATTAGAATTAGAACTAGAACGGAGGATTATAAACGTCGCAGAAGGCAACTGGTGGGCAAAAGGCTAAGCGATCCAAGAATTCATAACCAGAATTCATAACGACGGAGGACATAGGGGAGGACAGGGAATTTGACCACAGGGGAGCAACGAGGAACTTAGAGGAAGCTAGCCGGCTTGCGTCGCCGCCCGCCCCAGGGACACGGCCCCAAGAATCTTTTCGATCTTCTCGACCAGCGTCCGCCTCGAATACGGCTTGGCCAGAAAGTAGGTGCGCGACTCGGGTGCTTCCGTCTCATACTCGGGGTTCCCGTAACCCGACGTCACCAGCACCACAACCTCTGGTGAATGCTTAAGCAGATCTTGCCCCAGTTGCAGTCCTGTCCGCCCCGGAAGCACCATGTCGGTCATCACCAGATCGATTCCCCGCTTGCACTCTTCGTAAACCTTCATCGCATCGCGCGCATCCTCGGCCGGCAGAACTTCAAAGCCTGCGCTCTCCAGAATGCTGCAAGTCGCCTCCCGCACAAAAGGCTCGTCCTCCACCAGAAGAATAGTGCGCCGCCGGGGGCGATCGTTCGCAAATACATATGGCTGAAGAGTCATACCATCCTCCAATTCACTTTCCTGACAACTCTTCCAGCAATTGCATGGCCTCGCCGCCTTCCGAAGAACGACGCGCTCCGCGCAACGTCTCTAATTGTTTGGAATCTACTTCGGCGCGCTAAGAATCGTCTGCTTCGGATCGAGCACAATCTTGCGCACATTGCTCGGCGCGATCAGCCGAAACCCAGTCTCCGCGCCATCCGCCAGCACTTCGCCCAGAAAAACCAGCGCGTTACCCGCGGTCGCGGCATACACCGGAACCGCTGTCACCAGATCGTCAGGTACGTCCTTTTGTACGATCATGCCTGTAACCGTGGTCACCCCATTCTTCTCCGTGATACGAATCTCGCGCGCTTGCAGCTTCGGTATCGCCGTCCCTTCGATCCAGCCTTCCAGAAACCAATCCAACTTGGGACGATTCTCGTACCAAAGTGGGCGCGGCAGTTCCTCTTCGAAAACCTGCACCAGTTCCTGCGTGCTTATGGTCTTTCCCGCATACCGCTCTCTGATCCTCCGCAGTGCGCGAAAGAACGGCTCGTCGGGATTCAACAGCGGATTCGCCCGCCCTTTCCGGGAACGGGATGCCGCTTCGGAATCGCGCAGCATCGACCTCAGCATGTGAAACAGCCACGTCCCTCTTTCGTAGCTGATCGCCTCGTATCCCCTGGGAAAATGCGACGAGTCCAGCCGCTGTCCCAGCGTCACCGGTCCAGCATCGCGCAGCCACTCTCCATCTTTGTTCTTGCTCAGCAGATCGCGCCGGTACTTTTCCAGAACCTGCCGGAATTGCGCCGGGTTCTGTTGCTCCAGCAGCAACAGCGACGCATAGTCCGCCAGACCTTCCGCCAGCCACTGATCCCGGTAACTCTTCCACCCGACCAGATCGCCCCACCATTGATGCGCCGTCTCGTGCACCAGAATCTGGCTGTCGAGCGCGCGCGTCACCGGATCAAGATGCAGATCCGTCTGTTCCTGCGGGCTAAGAAATGCGAAGCTCGAGAGGAACACCAGCCCCGGCCATCCCTGGCTCAAATTCCCCGGCATTTGCGTCAGTGCCAGCGAGCCATACGGATACGGCCCAAACCACTGCGAGAAATTCCCAATGGCCATCGCCGCCCTGTCCGCCACGGCCTGCACATCGCGCGCCGGCGACGGAGGCGGCGGAGTCACCACCATCGGCGGCATCGATCTCGATCCCGGCGTGAGAGGGCCGGGAAATGCCGGCCGCTCAATCGCCTCCGCCGGCGCCTTCGGAAACGCTTTCTCAACTCCCTTCGTGCCGTATGCCTCGACCAGAATGTTGCCCGGCTTCGTCTTAGCCTCCGCCCGAACGTACTTGCCCAGGTTGAATCCCGCCACCGGAATCGGCCGCTCTGAGGCCCACCGCGAAACCTTCTCTGCCCCTGCTTCCTCGGTCGTTTCCCCGTCCTCGCCGCTCGCGCGTGAGATCTGCCTTCCCGTCGCTACCAGCGTCCAGTTCGAGGGATAGTGAAACTCCATCTCGAACTGCGCCGGGCTCAAACCGAAATTCGGATACCACGTGCCGCGCTCGCCCACATACAGCAATCCGTTCCCCGCCTCCGACAGAACCTCGCCCGCATAACTGAAGCGCAGTGTCAATTCTTGTCCGGGCGCGAGCGGAGCGGGAAACACGACTGCCACCAGATCGTTTCCTTTTCGCCGCAGCTGCGTCCCTTCAATCGCCGGGTTCTGGATGAAGTCCACCGGCCGCCCATCCGCCTCGGCGTCATCGATCTTCAGATAACGCGACAACTCAAACAGCAGCGTCCTTTCTCCTCCGCTGCGAATTCGAACCTTCATCTCCGTCGCTGCTCGCAACCTCGTCGGCGGCTCGACCGACGCCCGAATCCGGAAGCCCGTGATCGAGGCATCACCAGCCCCTGGAGCCGCAGCTGCGCTGCCAGGCGCAAACGAAGTCCATATGTCGAAGAACGGGATGCCGTCTTTCACCCGCGGCTGCCCGGCCCACAACGGTTCGGGGCTGGCCGCATCCCAGAACACTTCGAAATCGCCCAGTTTCTTACCCAGCAGATGAGCGTGCAGAAAAGGCGGAAATTTCCGAGCCAATTCGCTTCCACCCTCGTTTCCACCCGGCGCCGGAAGAAAATGACTGAAGTCCAGCAGCAGCCGCAGAGCATCAAACTCCGCCAGCGTGCGGCTCGTGTCGCTCCATTCTTTTATGAATTCGCCGCCCTCTGGCGCCGGCGAAAGAGAGCGCTGCAAGACCGCTGCCGTGTCGTCGTTGAAGCGCAGATATCCTGAAGTGAATTGCTCTTCGAGAATCGCCATCCCCGTGAACAGCGCCAGCGATCCGCGCTCCACCCGGTTCGGAGGCCGCAGCCGTATCTCGCCCTCCCCCTCGAAGAACGCGCCCGTAATCCGCCCGCAAATGTCTTCCGTAAACGCCAGCGTGCCGTCATCCAAATCAAGATGGAGATTAGGCCGGTCAATCGAGGCTTCCCGAACGTGGTACAGGCGTTGCGGATCGAGTTCCAGCGAACGAATCCGCGCGTAAAGGCCGCTCGTGGTAAGCGGACATTCGGGGCTTGGCCCCGCTGCCAGCGCCCAAGCCGTCGCGGCCACGAGCCACCCTGCCAACCCAATCATCCGCCGCAACCAAAGCACAGCTTGCTTCATAAACAGGGCAGAGTTCTCAGAAACCCAAGAAACTTCTTCACCACAGAGTCACAGAGACACAGAGAAAACCTAAGCGGGGAAACCCAAGAACTGCTTTTCTCCGTGTCTCTGTGACTCTGTGGTGAGTTGTTCTTCATAACGCTTTTTGCCCAGATGATCTCCGGATGATGACGAGAACTTCTTCCAGTTCCAGCACCTTGGTCACCTTACCGACCCTCCGCGCGGTTGCTAGAATCAGCCGAGTGCGAGCCCTGTTCCTCATTCTAGTGCTTCTGGCGGCGCTTCCCGCGCCCGCCGACGTCATCCATCTCAAAAATGGACGCACCATCTGGGCCGACCAGGTCCGCGAGAATAATAAGAAAGACCGCATCGAGTATGACGTCGGTGAAGACACCTACACCATCCCGAAATCCTCCGTCGAGCGCATCGAGGCCGGCGGCATCGCCCCGATTCACGGCGCTTCCAGAGCATCCGCCAATTCCAACGCCCCCGACATCACTCCGCCCACGCCCTCGTTCAACCACGAAGCCGACATAGCCGAAAAAGTCATCCGCGACGGCAAGGTGGATACCGATGCACTCGCCAGCCTCGCACAAACCGCTAATCCCGAACTCGGCGCCACCGCATACTTCCTCGCCGGCAAGCATGAATCCGATCGCGGCAACTTCCCGCAGGCCAAGCGCTATTACGAATCCGCGCTCCGCTTCCAGCCGGATAACTCCACCTTGCTGATCTACTACGCTGCCTGCCTGATGCGCACCGGCCACGCCTCGGAAGCTCTGCCCTACGCGCAACACGCCGTCAGCGTTGCTCCCGACTCACCCGATGCCATTGCCATGCTGGGTTTCGTGCAATTCGCCAGCGATCATACGCCCGATGCGATTCGCTCCTGGAAGAAGTCGCTCGCCCTGCGTCCCGATGCCACCGTCAGCCAATATCTCGCCCGCGCCGAGCGCGAATCGAGCGCCGAATCCGATTTCTCGCAACGCGAAAGCAGCCACTTTAACCTTCATTTCGAAGGCAAGGAGACCTCCGAAACCTTCCGCCGCGACCTCGTCGCCACCCTCGACTCCGAGTATGACGATCTGGTGCGCGATCTCGGCTACTCGCCCCACAACAACATCGCCGTCACGCTCTACACTCAGCAGGCGTTCTTCGACGTTACCCGCGCGCCTTCGTGGATCGGCGCTATCAACGATGGCAAGCTGCGCATCCCGATCAGCGGCGTCCAGAGCGTCACGCCCGAGCTCGCCCGCGTCCTCAAACATGAACTGACGCACTCTTTCGTCGCGCAGATGTCCAGCAACCGCTGCCCCACCTGGCTGAACGAAGGCATCGCGCAAATGGAAGAAGGCAAGTCGTCCGCTTCCAACGGACACCGACTGGCCCAGCTTTTCGTCGCCGGAAATGAGATTCCCTTCAATATGCTCGAAGGAAGTTTCATGAACTTCTCCGCCCCCGAAGCCACTACCGCCTATGCCGAATCTCTCGCCGCCGCCGAATACATCCGCGACGCCTACGGCATGAGCGAAATCACGCGCATCCTGGAACGCCTCTCCGAAGGCAGTTCCACCGAAGCCGCCTTGCGCGCCACCGTCCGCTCCGATTATCGTCAGCTCCGCTACGAAATGACCCGCAAGCTAAAAGAAAAATACGGCGAATAGGTATGTGTGACAAGCCCGCAATTTCACGAGGGGTTGCGCTTCGGCCATAGCGTGACGGATTCTATGGCAAGAGATACCAGGCGGTCCGCATGGCACCGCCGAAATGGACAAAACCTGCGTCGGCGGAAAGAAGATTGGCTGGGGTGTTAGCGCTCGCGGCATCATGGGAACGTGGCATCGTGTCTCTGCGAAGCATTTGGGCGTCCGACAATCTGGAATATAAGGAACTCACTAAAGCCGCTTAGCCTCGTCCATAGTGATCTCAGGTCCACACCAACTAAATTTCCTCGGCGCAAACCCTGGAGCCACCATCGTGAATGAAATAGATACCGTTCTCAAATCCAACGGCACCCTAAGAGGACGTTCGGCCCACATTAAATCGGCAATGCCTTCAGAAACGAATTGACGAATTACCATGGTTCCCGCCTCTCCATGTTTCACCCTAAAAATAGGATCAGGCAGAAGCGGAGCCGTGGCCAGCGGCTTTCCTCCGTACGTAGCGCGTCCGTCTATTTTTTTGCTGGAAGTGACTGCCTCAAAGACAGAGGCGTTGACGATATCGATAAAGATATCTATGTATGGGTCTGAGCCAGGGTTGAAATGAAACTCTGCGCGTTGGCCAGTTATATGCAATCTCTCATGAATTGTCGCGGCATCGTTTTCAGCTACTGCCTTCAATCCCTTTGCTGCCAGATCGTCTATCTGCGTCCTTTCTTCTTTCTCCGTCGCCTTGTTTTTGGGCCACAACAATGAAACTATCCCGATTAGCAAGAAGATTAATCCTGCCCAGGACAACAAATGGGTGGGCCACGCTACATCCTGTGCCGCCCTACTCCAATCGCGACCGGTCTGCCATGTTGCAGTGTTGTCGATGAGAAACAGCGCGCCCGCGATTACAAGCCACATATACGCATACCTCTGTTTGAGCCTACCTGAGTCAAACAGTTCCACCTCACCCCCCCCGAAATTTATGCGGGAAGTATATCTGGTATCAAATGCCTAATCCCGAGAAATTTCCTTGACGAATTGCAACCAGTAAGAACCCTCTTTCCAGCCAATCGTTCCGCTAGCACTTCCCGCTCATTGCCCCGTCCCAGAGTTTGTGTTAATTTCGCCGCTCATGAAAGCGCTTCTTTCAAAACTCGGCTTTGGCTCAACGGCCGAGGAAGTTCCCGAGATCGTCCAAGGGGAAAGCCCCGTGCTCCAGGGCGCGGACCTGGCGGTCGCCTATTTTTCCTCGCGCGCCGGAGGCGATTTTCATGATTTCCTGCGGGTCGGCCCGACCCGTTTTCTTTTCGGATTGCTCGACGTGGCGGGCAAACGCGAGGCCAACGTCGCCGTGCTGCAAGCCGCGCAGGCTTGTTTTCGCTCGTCGGGCGAGGAACTCTTCTCCGCCGCCGAACTGAACGAATCGGACGCCATGATCGAACTGTCGCGCCGTCTGAATCTCGAGATCATGCGCGCGGCCGGAGGCGTGCGCAGTTGCCCGGCCTTCGCCGGCTGCTACAACGAAGAGCTGGGCACGGTCTGCTACGTGAATGCAGGCCACACACCCGGCCTGCTGCGCGACGACGCAAGCCTCGTAGAATTGCCCGCGACCGGCCTGCCCTTCGGCCTATTCTCGCTCGCCCCGACCGACGCCCGCATCGTCGGCCTGGGACCCACGGGCTCGCTGGCGGTGGTTTCACGCGGAGTGGTGGAGGCCGAGTCGAAGGACGCGGAATTTGGTCTGGAGGGAGTCAAAAGCGTCATGCAGGCGGGACCTTCTTCCGCCAAATATCTTTCCCGGAGCATCCTGCAACGCATGCAGGACTTCATGCACACGGCTCCGAAACACAACGACGTGACCGCACTGACGCTCACACGGGGAGCTTAGCCAAAAATCAGCCAGACGATCGCGCCCGTTCAAGATTGGCCTCCACGCCGCTCGCGGCGTAAAATAGAAAAACAATTTTCCCTCGGGTGTACCCCAGGTTTCGAGAAAACGTTTCAAGAGAACGTTTCAAGAGGGCCCTAGATGAAGAAAGCTAGACTACTCCCGCTGCTCGCTGTTGGCTACGCGCTGCTCCTCCCATGTCTTTCGCCGGCCGATACCGTGGTCGAAGAGATCATCGCCCGGGTGAACAACGAAATCATCACCCGCTCGGAATACATCCGCAGCCGCGATCAGCTCAAGCAGGAAGTTCAGCAGCAGGACGCCGCCAACGCTGACCGCGCTTTTGCCGAGAAGCAACGCGACGTTCTGCGCGATCTGATTGACCAGCAACTCCTGCTGCAAAAAGGCAAAGACCTCGGCATCACCGGCGACACTGAACTCATCAAGCGCCTCGATGAAATGCGCAAGCAGATGAACCTCGAAACCATGGAGGACCTGGAGAAGGCGGCGGAGGCGCAAGGAGCTTCGTATGAGGACTTCAAGCAGAACTTGCGCAACCAGATCGTCACGCAACGCGTGATTGGGCAGGAAGTGGGTTCGAAACTGGCCATGAACAAGGAGGACGTGAAGAAGTTCTATGAAGAGCACCGCGCGGAGATGGAGCAGCCCGAGCAGGTTCGCCTGAGTGAAATTCTGATCGCGCCCAAAACGCCCGCCAAACCGGCTCCGAGCGCCGACGCTGCAAAGCCCGAGGCGTCGTCATCAGAGGCGGAGACGGAAGCAGCGCTGGCCGCCGCCCAGGCCAAAGCGCAGGATCTGCTCGAGCAGATTCACAAGGGCGCACAGTTTTCAGATTTGGCGAAGAAATACTCCGATGGACCGTCGGCGAAAGATGGCGGCGACCTCAGTTATTTCAAGCGCGGCACACTCTCGAAAGAACTGGAAGACAAGGTCTTCGCACTGAAGGCCGGTGAAATAACGGATGTGATTCGCACCAAACAGGGTTACGTGATCCTGCAGGCGACGGAGCATACGAAGGCGGGCGTCCCCACCCTGAAGGAAGCGGAGCCGCGCATCCAGGATGCGTTGTACATGCAGAAACTGCAGCCGGCGCTGCGCGCCTTTCTGACCACTCTGCGCGAAGAAGCCTTCATTGATGTTAAGGCTGGTTACATCGACTCGGGCGCAAGCGCGAAACAAACCAAGCCCGTCGAGACCACGGACAAAGAAGACAAAGCGAAGAAACTGAAAAAGAAGAAGAAGCTCGGCGTGTTTTAGGCTAATCTTGGCTGTGCTCGCGGCAGGCGTTGGCGTCTGCATTCACGCGGGAAGCGGTTTCGCGGAGGCTCATGAAAGAGTTTTTTATCTCCGAATGTTCCCAGCAGGAAAATAAGGTCGTCACCTCCAGCTTCGTGGTGGCTTCGAAGCAGGTAAAAGCAAAAAAAAATGGCGAGCCTTACCTGGCGTTGATCCTGGCGGATCGCACCGGCCAGATCGAAGCCAAAATGTGGGACAACGTCGACGAATTCATCCTCGCCTTCGAGCAGGACGACTTTCTTAAAATCAAGGGGCTCATCAACAAGTACAAGAATCGTTTTCAGCTCACCATTCACAAGCTGCGGCGCATGGAAGAAGGCGAGATCGACTTCACCGACTACCTGCCCAAGACCACCAAGGACATCGGCGAACTCTGGAGAACGCTGACGGAGTTTGTGGCCACGTTCCAGAATCCGCACCTGAAGGAGCTGGTCGAACTGTTCATGGCGGACGCGGAAATTGCCGAGCGCTACCGCAATGCCCCCGCGGCCAAGACCCTTCATCACGCCTACATCGGCGGACTGCTCGATCACGTTGTGTCGCTGTTCCGCTCCTGCGATCTGGTCTGCCGCAACTATCCACAGATCAACCGCGACCTGCTGTTGGCGGGAGCGTTTCTGCATGACATCGGCAAGATTCAGGAATTGACCTACAACCGCGCGTTTTCCTACACCACGCGCGGCCAGCTGCTCGGGCACATGATCATCGAACTGGAGATGCTGCAGGCAAAGCTCGCAAAATTGCCTGGCTTTCCCGAGGAACTGAAAACTCTGCTCGAACATATGATCATCAGCCATCACGGCCAGTACGACTTCGGATCGCCCAAGCTGCCGATGTTTCCCGAAGCGCTCATGCTGCATTATCTCGACGACCTGGATTCCAAGATGGAGGCGATGCGTGCCCACTTCGAGCGCGAGGCGGAACTCGAAGGACCGTGGACCAGCTATAACGCCTCGCTGGGGCGCCCGCTGTTCGATTCCAGGAAATTTATGCAAGGCGAGAAAGCGCCGGCTGAGAAAACTATTGTGGAAGAGTCCGGCGCGCCGCCGGCCACATCCGCGGCACCGGAGCCCCCAACTTCCGCAACCCCAGTGCTTGACCTGTTCAGCGAGCAGAAAGCATAGAACAAAGAGCAAAGAGCATAGAGTCCGCGCCTGAACGTCGAATCGTCCCGTTGCGTTGCCTATGGATTTCTCGCGTTTCACCGCCATCAGCTTTGACTGCTACGGCACTCTGATTGATTGGGAGTCGGGAATTCTGCTTGCCCTGCGGGCCGTACTCGCAAACCACGGTCAAAGCCTGCCCGACGCTGCCCTTCTTGAACTCTACGGGGAATTTGAAGCGGAGGCGGAAAGCGGCCCCTATCAAAGCTACGGGGAAGTGCTGCAATCGGTGGTGCGGGCGTTTGCGGATCGCTTCCATTTCCAGGCCAGTTCCGCCGAAATCCGTTCGCTGCACGAATCCGTCCGCGCGTGGCCGCCTTTTGTGGATACGGTGCCGGCGCTGCGCGAGTTGCAAAAGCGATACAAGCTCGTGGTGATTTCAAACATTGACGACGATCTATTTGCGGAGACGCGGAGGCATCTGGACGTGGAATTTGATGGTGTGATCACGGCGGAACAGGCGAGAAGCTACAAACCCTCCCTCAACAATTTTCAGATGGCCTTACGCACGCTCGCGATTTCTCCGGATCGACTGCTGCACGCGGCGCAGAGCATCTATCACGACGTGGTTCCGGCGCGGTCGCTGGGGATCTCGACGGTATGGGTGAACCGGAAGTCGGCCCGTCCCGGGATGGGCGCGGTGCGAGCTTCAGCGGGACGGCCGGACTTGGAGGTTCCCGATCTTGCCAGTCTCGCGGCAGCAGCTATGAAAATGGCGCAAGACTGACGTCGTTACATCGGGACCGGTAGCGGAAGAATCTTCTTTTGTATGGCGACCGTAACCAATTGGGCTTTGTTGTGAATGTCGAGTTTGCGCATCAAATTGAACTTGTGCGCTTCCACCGTCTTGGCGCTGACTCCCAACGCTGCCGCCGCTTTCTTCACGGTATTGCCCTCGGCGAGCAACTTCATCACTTCGCGCTCGCGCAGAGTCAGGGTACCTCTCCGCACCGGTACTCGCACCGCCTGGTTCCGCACGGTGGCATCGTCCTTCAATTTCGTCTGGATCTGAGGACTCAATGACCGTGCGCCGCGATGCACTTCGCGGAGCGCGCGCAACAAAAGCGGCGCGGGAGTGTCTTTCAGCAGGTAGCCGCTGGCGCCCGAGCGCAGGGCTTGCTGCACATATTCCCGATCCTCATGCATGGTCAGATACACGGTGCGCGTGCCGGTGCAGTGTTCTTCGATGAGGCGTCCGGCTTCGAACGACGACATACCGGGCATGCTGATATCGAGCAGCAACAGGTCGGGGCGGTGCTCCAGGACCAACTTGAGCGCCTCGGCGGCATCGCCCGCTTCGCCCACCACGGCAAAGTCGGGAGCGTCTTCCAACAGGCGGCGCACCCCGTAGCGCAACATTTCGTGATCGTCGGCGATCACGCAGCGAATGGGATCGGCAACTTCCGGATGAAACGGATCAGCCTCGGTTGTCAACATGGAAAACTCCTCGCGTACTCTGACGAAGTGGCGCGATGAGTCTGGAACCCCGGTTCATCCGGCGACTTTCGGAACAAAGTGACAGTTAATTGTACCTGCACAGGACACGCCTTCGGCGCAAAAAACGGATTGCGGGAAAAATCACTGGGCGAAAATCTGGGGCGAAAATCTGAGCAACAATCAAGGAGAGCTGAACTTTTCTTCTTCATTTACAATGCCTTTTCCACATGCTGCGCTACTTTACTTCCGGAGAATCCCACGGCGAGGCCCTGGTTGCGTTTCTTTCCGGGCTGCCTGCCGGGCTGGCGGTGGACCAGGCCTTCGTGGACCGCGAGCTCTGGCGGCGCCAGCAGGGCTATGGACGCGGCGGTCGCATGAAGATTGAAACCGACCGGGCCCATTTTCTCTCGGGCGTGCATCACGGCAAGACGATCGGCTCGCCGATCGCGGTGATGCTAGAGAATCGCGACTGGCAGAATTGGAAAGAGTCGCTGCCGGTGGAGACAGGCGATCCGGCGAAACACAAGCGCGTGGCGTCGCCGCGCCCGGGCCATGCCGATCTTGCGGGCGCTTTGAAGTACGATTTCACGGAAGCGCGCTATGTTCTGGAGCGCGCCTCGGCCCGGGAATCGGCGGCGCGGGTTGCGATTGGCGCGCTCGCGAAGCTGCTACTGCGCGAATTGGGCGTGGAAGTTCTGAGCCATGTGATTGCGGTTGGCTCGGTTTCGATTGCGGATCGGGAAATCGCGTGGGAGCAAATCGAGCCGCTGTCGCGCAAGAGCGAGGTGCTGCTGGCTTGTGCCGACACCGACGCCGAGCAGCGCATGAAGGAAGAAGTCGATAAGGCTCTGCGCACGGGTGATTCGGTCGGTGGAGTATTCGAGGTGGTGGCGCACAATGTTCCGCCCGGTCTTGGCAGCTACGCGCAATGGGACGAGCGGCTGGATGCGCTGCTGGCTGCGGCGGTCATGTCGTTGCAGGCAGTAAAAGCGGTCGAAATTGGAAGCGGGATTCAGGCAGCGCATTCGCCGGGGTCGGCCGTGCATGACGAAATCGGTTATCGGAGCGACGCGGGATTTGCGGGCTTCACGCGCACGCGCAACAATGCCGGAGGTCTGGAGGGTGGAGTCTCCAACGGACAAGAGATTCGGGTTCGCGGTTATCTGAAACCGATCTCCACGCTGCGGCGTCCATTGCAGTCGGTGGATTTCGCGACGCGCGAGCCGGTGAAGGCGGCGTACGAGCGCTCGGATGTATGCGTGGTACCGGCCGCCGGCGTCGCCGGTGAGGCGATGGTCGCACTCACGTTGGCGCGCTGCGCGCTCGAGAAATTTGGCGGCGACTCGATGAAAGAAACGAAACGAAATTTTCAAGGATATCTGGAACAACTGAAGAACTACTAATCGAAACTAGAATCCGAAAATGATTTACCCAATTGTGAAATTTGGCGATCCGGTCCTGGAAAAACCCGCGGCCGTGGTGAGCACCTTCGACGAAGAACTCAAGAAGCTCGTGGAAGACATGTTCGAGTCGATGTACGCGGCTCGCGGCGTCGGCCTGGCGGCTCCGCAGATCGGCATCTCGAAACGAATCGCCGTCGTCGATGTGACTTTCAAGGAGGACCCCGGCGCCAAGCTGCTGCTGATCAATCCGGTCATCGTTAGCAAAGAGGGCCGCCAGCGCGGCACTGAAGGCTGCCTGAGCATCCCCGAATTTCGCGAGGAGGTCACGCGCGCCAAAATCGTGACAGTACGCGCGCAGGACCTGAGCGGCAAATTTTTCGAACACACCGGAGAAGAACTGCTGGCGCGAGCCTTCCTGCATGAAACCGATCATTTGAACGGCAAGCTGTACATCTCACACATCAGCGCGCTTAAGCGCGACCTCATCAAGCGCAAGATCAAGAAACTGGTGAAGGCGGGAGAGTGGTAGGGACTCCTTCTCATGAATTGTCATCCTGAGCGAAGCGAAGGACCTGCTGTTCGCCGCAAACTTGCAGATCCCTCGCTGCGCTCGGGATGACAAAGTCTAGCGAATTAACATCCAGCACTAGCGGCCGTATGTCTATGATTCTGGTTTTCAGTGGCACTCCTAGTTTCGCTGTCCCGACCCTGGAGAGATTGGTCGAGGCCGGTCATTCCGTGCCGCTGGTGGTGACCCAACCCGATCGGCCTCGCGGGCGCGGGATGGAAGTGGCCGTTTCTCCCGTGAAAGATGCGGCAATGCGCCTGGGCATTGCCGTCGTGCAACCCGGCGCCATCAAGACCAACGCCGAATTCCGCGACCAGCTTGCGGCGATTGGCCCGGACGCGATCATCGTCGTCGGCTATGGCCGCATCATTCCGCAGTGGATGATCGATCTTCCCCGGCTCGGAAATTTAAACCTGCATGCGTCTCTGCTGCCAAAGTATCGCGGCGCAGCGCCGATCCAGTGGGCGATTGCCAATGGGGAATCCGTCACCGGGGTTACAACCATGCGCATTGATGCAGGACTCGACACCGGCGACATACTCATGCAGAGCGAAATCTCCATTGATCTGAAAGACACAGCCGAGACGTTAGGCCCGAAGCTGGCGTCCATCGGTGCGGATCTGATGGTCGAGACCCTGCGCGGACTCGAGAATGGGCAGGTTCGCCCGACTCCGCAGGATCATTCGCAAGCCACGCTTGCGCCGATTCTGAAAAAAGAAGACGGCCGCATGGACTTTGCTCGCTCAGCAAAGAATCTGTTCAACCGCCTGCGCGGTTTTCAGCCGTGGCCCGGGGCGTTCACGATCTTTAAGGGTAAAACGCTGCAAGTGCACCGCGCTCAGCCCGTGCAACACGCGATTCAGTTGACGCCCGGAGAAGTCGCGGTCGAGGGAACACGCCTGTTCGTCGGTTGCGGCGAAAATAAAGCCAAAGACACTGACACGACGCTGGAGCTGATCGAAATTCAGCTCGAGGGCAAACGCCGCATGACCGCGCAAGAATTCATCAACGGCTACCGGCTCAAATCCGGCGACCATCTGGGACAATAGGCTGCGATGGCCGTTTCTCTCGCTCGATCTTCTCTCGCTCGAACCGCGGCTTTCGAAATTCTTCTGCGGGTCGAGCGCGAAGCATCCTACGCCGCCGAACTGCTTCATTCCGCTCGCCTCGCAAAGCTTTCCCCGCGCGATCACGGGCTCGCCACCGAACTGGTGATGGGAGTTCTGCGCTGGCAGTCTCTGCTTGATCGGCAGCTCGCCGCCGCATCGTCGCAGAAGATCGAGCGGTTGGATGGCGAGGTTCTGACCGCATTGCGCCTCGGCGTCTATCAATTGCGGTTTCTCTCCAGAATTCCGGCGCGCGCCGCGATCTTCGAAAGTGTGGAGCTTGTCAAAGCTGCGCGCAAACGCTCGGCGGCTTCGTTCGTGAATGCGGTTCTCCGGACCATTGCCAAGGCCGGCGCGAAAGACATCTTCGCGGAAATCGGCAAATCGTCCGACTCGATCGCGCTGGCTCAAAACGCGGCCCATCCCCCGTGGCTGGTGGCACGCTGGACCGAGCACTATGGACTTGAGGCAGCGCGGCAGATCTGCGCCCATGATCAGACGGTGCCGGCAACGTCGATTCACATTCACGACGGTCGATCTAACGACGATCAATCTAATGAAGATCAGTCTGACACTGAACTCGCCGACGCCGGCGTGCAGCTCGCGCCGGGTCGGCTGCTGTCGGCGGCACGACGCGTTCTTGCGGGCGACGTAACCGAAATGCGCGCCTACCGGGAGGGCCGCGTCTCCGTTCAGGATGAAGCTTCGCAACTGGTTGCGTTGCTGGTGGGTCGTGGAGAAACGATCGTTGATTGTGCGATTCTCGATTGTTGTGCCGCTCCCGGCAGTAAGACTGCCCTGCTCGCCCGGCGCAACCCGCGCGCCAAAGTGGTTGCGACGGAGTTGCATCCTCACCGCGCGCGCTTGTTGCAGAGCCTTGGCCGCTTGCCGAACGTCCATGTAGTCGCGGCCGACGCGCGACGTTTGCCCTTCTCATGTACTTTCGACCGCATCCTCGCCGACGTTCCTTGTTCCGGCACCGGCACTCTGGCCCGTAACCCAGAGATCAAGTGGCGGCTCAAAGCCGAAGACCTGCACGATCTTCAGTTGCGGCAGGTGGCTATCCTGAAATCCGCGCTTGGACAGCTTGCGATTGGCGGACGGCTCGTCTATTCCACCTGTTCGCTGGAGCGCGAGGAAAACGAAGCGGTGGTGGAAGCTGCTCTCGACGGCGCTGCGGAATTCAAGGTCGCCGATTGCAAGGGAGAGCTGGAGCAACTGCGGCAGTCCGGCGAAATGTGCTGGAGAGATATCGCCTCGCTTCTCGCTGGACCCTATCTCAGAACAATTCCCGGCGTGCATCCTTGCGACGGCTTTTTCGCCGCGCTGATGGAACGGAGATGAGTCGGTGGAGGAACGGGCGTCTCGCCCGTCCAGCCGGGCGGGGACGCCCGGCTCTCCACAAGCGCCGCTAGCGGACTTCGAAATTCACCGCGCTGCCCGCCACGATTTTCTGTCCCGGCGCCGGAGTCTGGGTCACGATCATGCTCGCCGCACTGGACTCGGAAACCGCAGACGGAGCAACCGGCGAGGTTTGCGGCTCGGAGGGCGACGACGGCGGCGGCGGAAGCATGCTAACTTTGCCGACTTTGATACCCGCGTCCTGTAGCGCCAGCATCGCGCTGCCGAGTGGTTGTCCGGTGAGGTTTGGCATCACATAGATTGCAGCCTCGGGACCGTCGCTGACCAGCATATTGATCTTTGGCGCAGACACGCCGCTGGCATTCGCCGGCGGGCTTTGCGATATCACCTGGTCCAGTTGCGTGTCTGGCAAATTGACATGCGCGACCGAACCCAGACTGAGCCCGCGGCGCTGTATGTTCAACTCCGCGACCCGCTCGCTGCCTCCCGTCACGTCGGGAATCGCTACCCGTTGCGGCCCCAGACTTTGCGCCACGCGGATCGACCAGCCTCGCCGCACAACCGTTCCCGGCGGCGGCATCTGGGTCATGATTTTTCCTTCGGGAATGTCGGCGCTGTAGAACTGCCGCTCGACCACCACTTGCAAGCCCGAGGCCGCGCCCGCGCGCTCGGCTTCAAACGGGCTCATGCCCACCAGCTTGGGGATGGTCACCTCGCGCCCGTGGATGGCGAGCTGCATGGCCATGAGCGCCGAAATCAGCGCCACCGTCATCAGGACCAGTGCCAAAAGCAGCATGCGAAAAAACTGTCGCATTGCCAGCGATTATAGCTTCCCGAACGGCAAGCTCTAGGCGGTGGTGTCATCGTGCTCCGGCAGCGCGCCGTTCTGCTCTTCCTACTCATCGCCCTGGATACGAAACCCTAGTTTTTTCCGCAGCCTGTTAAGGGTCTGTCTCTCAGGGCGCCTCGCGGAATTGAACGTCCAATTCTTTGAGGGTTCCGAGGAGCAGGGCGCGGTTCTTGCGCAGTTCTGCTTTCGTCTGTTCGGTTGGACTTTTGGGAACGGCTTGAGCGACCAGAACAACGCGGCCGTAAGGCCATGCGCTCGATGGAAGAGAGACCAATTCGGCCGGGATTTCTTCCGGCTTCAGAATGTGGACCTCGCGATTGGAAAGATCGACGAAGCCGATCCCATCCTCGCGAACCACCAAATACGGATTCTGCCAATTGGTCATATCGCTGACGCTCGGATACTTGGAGGGATCCGGTGGGGGAATGGATTCGAGGCCGGTCGGCTGCGGCGTTTCCGTGGTCGCTGGCTGCGGCGGTTTGGAGCAGTCCACCAGAGCCCCCAGCAGGATGAAGGTGATGATAGTTCGCACAGAATTTCGCACAACGTCTCGGACGACGTTTCGCACGACGTTTTCTCCGTCCACCATTATCGCTGCAGGGCGTGCTTGCGGTGGAGTACCGTTTCGAGTGCGGCCTGCGTCTCTTTCGGCAGGTGGTAGCTCTCGGCGTCGTTCGGGAACTCGTGCGAAACGACGTCGGCCTTGAAGGCCAGAACGGATTGCGTGATCAGCGCGGCGGCGTCTCCGTAGCGGCGAACGAATTTTGCCGGATGCCCGAACGTCAGGTTGACGAGGTCGTGGAAGACGAGCACCTGGCCATCGCAATCCGGGCCGGCGCCGATGCCGATGGTGGGGGTTTCGACCTCGGCGGTTATCATGGCCGCGACCTCGCGCGGAATGCCTTCGAGGTAGATGCAGGCTACACCGGCGCGGTCGAGCGCGACCGCATCGCGCATGAGTTGCTCGATGGCGTTCAGCGTCTTGCCCTGCACTTTATAGCCGCCCATCATGTTGACCGATTGCGGCGTGAGGCCGATGTGTCCGGCGACGGGAATCTCGGCGTCGATCACGCGGCGGATCACGTCCACGCGCTTCTCGCCGCCTTCCATCTTGACGGCTTCGGCGCCGCCTTCTTTCACGAAGCGGGCGGCGTTCTGAATCGCGTCTTTGGGGTCAACCTGATACGACCCGTAAGGCATGTCGGCAATGAGCAGCGCATCTTTCACGCCGCGGCGCACGGCCTTGATGTGGTGCAGCATCTCGTCGACGGTGACCGAGAGCGTGTTCTCGTAGCCAAGCATGGTCATGGCGAGCGAGTCGCCGACCAGAGCAATGTCGATGCCAGCCTCGTCAACCAGGCGCGCGGTGGCATAGTCGTAAGCGGTCAGGCAGGTGATGGGTTCGTGGTGAAATTTCTTTTCGCGGAGAGTAGCAGCAGTGATCTTGCGGCGAGGTTCGCCGATAGGCGTGAGACTCACAATGTCCTCCAGTGCCCCTCCGCAAACTGGGCGGATAGAGCCTGTATGCGTCTTGGATGACGCTGGAGCTATTGTAGCTGCAAAAGCGGCATTCGTCGATAGAAAATGAACTTCGGGTATCCGAGATTGACCGCCAAAAGTCGGCGTGAGACACTCGACGCGGTAGCTTTATGACCCTTCCGGTAGCAGTTCCCCGAGTCATTGGAGCACTATTCCTGCTCCATCTTCTTGCGGTGTTTGCGTCGGCGCAGCAGCAGCCTCCTGACCCGTTCAACGACGTTACAAAGGCTACTGGTACAATACGGAGCTTCGAGAGCCGTACCGGGGGAACAATGTTGCTGGTTACGGTGTACGCGGAGGGCGGCAAGGCTCACCTTGACCGGCAGTCGGTCGTGAAGGCCACGAACCAGACCGCTCACACCGTCAACTGGGCTACCACGGACGAGAAGTCGGAGGCTGTAATCGAGCTGCCTTTCGGCAAGTATGAAATCGAGGTAAGCGCTGTCGGATATTTGAACGAGCAAAAAGAACTCCAGGTCGTTGGCGCGTTCAGTACCCTTCCGATAGAGGTCACCCTGCGTCGTGATCCAGCCGCAGCGGACCTGGACATAGCCGATGCTGCGATGTCTTCCAAGGCGCGCAAAGAAGCCAAGCATGGCGTTTCCGCTCTCAAGTCTGGGAATCTTAAGGACGCGAGAAAAAGATTGGATGCGGCTTATAAGCTGGCGCCGTCGAATCCGGACCTGAACTACCTGTTAGGCTACCTGTTCTATCAGCAAAAAGACTTCGCTCAGGCGCAGAGCTATCTGGGGATTGCTTCCAATCTGAATTCCCGTCACCTGCAGGCGTTGACGCTACTCGGTCGCGTGGAGCTCATCCAGGAGGAGTACCCCGTGGCGGCGGCGACGCTGGAAAGAGCGGTTGAAGCCGATTCCGACTACTGGTTCGCGCACAACTTGCTTGCCGATGCTTACCTCAAAGAAAAGAAGTATGAGGAGGCGCGGCAACAGGCGGAGTTGGCCATCGCAAAGGGGAAGGTTGGGGGCAACCCAGCGAATCTGGCCCTCGGGGAGGCCCTGGTGAATCTGGGGAAGGGGGAAGAAGGTATCCGCGTACTCAAGGCTTTCGTGCAGGATGCACCCAAGAATCCCGCCGTTCCTCAAGTGCGCGACCTGATTGCGGCGCTCGAGGCGCGCCATACCGGCCCTGTCCCTGATACTGGGAATAGTGCTGGAGCCGCCGGGAAGAACGCGTCGTCTTTGCCTGGCGTAGACCCTCTGCTCGCATCTCCTGACCTTCCACTTTCTGTTAAGTCATGGCAGCCCCCGGGAATCGATGAAGTCAAGCCGCAGGTCGCGGTTGGAGTCAGCTGTCCGTATGAGACCGTAATGAAGATGTCAGGCGAGCGCGTGAAAGAGTTGGTAAACGATGTCTCGCGTATCGCGGCAATCGAACACCTGCTGCACGAGCGGATGGATGAAATGGGGAACCCCGCCAGCAGGGAAACCCGAGACTACAACTATGTGACTTCTATCACTGAGGACCAGCCAGGGCTGCTTGCGGTGGAGGAAAACCGGTCTGAGCGCCTGACACGTGCTGACTATCCCGACGAGATCATGAGCGGCGGCTTTGGTGCGTTGGCTTTGGTATTTCACCCCAGCATGCGAGAAAACTTCGAGATGACGTGCGAAGGGCTGGGGAGCTGGCACGAGCAAGCGGCGTGGTTGGTTCATTTCAAGCAGCGCGAAGACCGGCCCGCCCGTGTCCACGATTACAGAGTGGGCGGCGACATCTATGCGTTGCGGTTGAAAGGCCGCGCTTGGATCACGGCGGACAAATTTCAGATCGTGCGGATCGAGTCAGAGCTAATAAATCCGATGCCCAAGATCCAGTTGCGTAGCGAGCAACAGGTCGTAGAGTACGGCCCCGTCCGGTTTCGGGCAAAGAACGAGGAATTGTGGCTCCCCAAGAGTGCAGAAATCTATCTTGACTTTCGCAAGCGCCGCTACTTCCGCCGCCACAGCTTCGATCATTACATGCTGTTTTCAGTGGATTCGGTGGAAAAGCGAAACGAACCCAAAATGCCGTCAATTGAGCCCACCGAAAAGCCGCTACCCAACTGATTGTTGGAGTCGAGCGTACGTCGCGCAGGCAGAGTTCTCTCCAACCGTACTGGACGTAAGAATCTCAAAAGGAATCACACAACTGACAGTAAAAGGCAGCTAGAGTGTGGAGTAGTTCCAGTCCCTTGCCAACAACCAAACGGCACCCTACGCGCTGGCCGCTTCCGTGCTCCCCAGCGGCAGGAAATATTGCGTGCCCTTGATTGGGGCTGAGACTTTTTTCAGCAGCTCCTGCAGGTCTTCGTTGCGGTCGACGAAGTCGATCTCGGAGGTGTTCACGATCAGCAGGTCGGACTGCGTGTAGTGAAAGAAAAAATGTTCGTAAGCCTTCACGACTTCCATCAGGTAATCCTCGCTGATAGCCTTCTCGCCGGCCACGTTCTTTTTTTTCAGCCGCTTCTTCAGCACTTCCGGCGTGGCCTGCAGATAGATGACGAGGTCAGGCGTCGGAAGTTGCTCGCGGAAATAATTGAAATAGCGATTGTAGGTATCGAGCTCCTGATCGTTGAGGTTGAGGCAGGCGAACAGCTTATCTTTTTCAAAAATGTAATCGGAAACCACTGTCTTATTTGACCGCGGACCCAGATCGAGCGAGCGCAGCTGCTCGAAGCGGCGGACCAGGAATGCGAACTGTGCCTGGAAGGCTGCGCCCGGCTCGCCTTCGTAGAACGCTTTCAGAAATGGATTGTCTTCCGGTTCGATGACGCGCTGGGCGGCCAGGCGCTCTCCGAGAACCCGCGCCAGCGTGCTCTTCCCAACGCGTATGGGACCTTCAACCGCAATGTAACGGGGAAGCTCGAAAAGCTTGGCCATGGAATGTTGTGGGAACTGTTCAGCAGAATATATCGCTTCGCGTCCGGGCGCAATGTGGGAAAAGTTAACAGCGGAGTCGTTTCTTGTTGGTGGAGAGCCGGGCGTCCCCGCCCGGCCACCTCGCAGCCGGACGGGCGAGACGCCCGTCGCTCCACCAGCTAGAATCTCATCATGCTCCCTGCTCTGATTGGACTGACGGCCGCTGCTGCCGCTTCGGCGGCGGGGTACCAGTCCATGGCGCCGGAGGGGCAGTGGTACGGGCGGACGTTTGCTGGAGGGATCCGAGGGAGCAAGCAAATCGCCCTGACCTACGATGATGGGCCGAACGATCCCCACACGCTGAGGTTGCTCGATGTGCTGGCGAGGCACAGTGTGCGGGCGACGTTCTTCATGATCGGCCGCTACGTGCAGCAGCGGCCCGATATTGCGCGCGCGGTGGCACAGGCTGGACACGTCATCGGCAATCACACCTTCACGCATCCGCTGCTCATCTTCGAATCGGAAGCGCAGACGCGCATTCAGCTGGTCGACTGTCGTCAGGCTTTGCAGGACGCAATTGGAGAGCATTCGAGTTTGTTTCGTCCGCCGTTTGGGGGAAGACGGCCGGCGACGATCAGGATCGCGCATGAACTCGGACTACAGACGGTGATGTGGAACGTGACCGGCTATGACTGGGACGCTCCGCCCGCCGCGGTGATCGAAAAGAAAGTCGTGCGCCAGATGCGCGGCGGCGACGTGATCCTGCTGCACGATGGCGGGTATCGCGCCCTCGGTGCGGACCGCGCGCAGACGGTGATTGCGACGGAGAATCTGATCCGCCGTTACAAGGAGGAAGGGTATGAATTTGTAACGGTCGAAGAGATGCGAACTGTCAGCCGTCAGTCGTCAGCAGCGGAATAGAGGTCTCGACTTCCGTCGACCCATTCTGAATCGACTCTACTGAGGTGCTTACTGGATGGTGAGAATGGCTGATTACAGCATTGCTTACTTCCTAATGGACTGTCACCTGGGAAGAACCAGATTCAACCCATGCGAGTGGAGAAGAACGCGCGCCGACGAGGAGCGAGCTTCTGCGTGCCATAGGCTTGTGCAGTCTCCGTTGAGAACCCGCACGCCGCGAGTTGGTTGCGGAGTGTTGCGGTGTCGAAAAGCCGTATTCGGTGAACTTCGCATCCACGCCTGTAGAACTGGCCAACCTGCCGGAATGTCTCGATATTCCTGACCAGCGTCCGCGAACCCTGGTCCTCCTCGGTCTCGGCCAATACGGCCCAATCCTCGCCTGAGTTCCAATACCGGCCTGCCAACGAAGGACCGCCGAGTTCGATTACATCGAAGATGAGCATCCCGCCCGCTGGCACTACATCAGACGCCGCTTGAAAGAAACTCCCGATCAGAAGGTCGGCGTCTGCGCCCTCCGCGTGGTATGTTAGTGCCTCCCCCAACGCAACAATGGCCTCGCAAGCAGGGATCTGCGTCTCATAAACTGATCCGTGTATGAAGTGCGCTTTCGAGTTGGCGGTTCGCGCAATCGCCAGCAGCTCAGCGGAACTGTCGATTCCTGTGACTTCGAAATCAGCCTCGACGAGCGCTGCGCTTAATGGCCCCGCTCCACAGCCAACGTCCACAACTCTCCGGATCTGTACCGGAGCATGCTTGAGCAGCCGGATGATTTCCGGCGCGGCGCCTTGTGCAAGATTTCCGAAGGCCGCAGCCTGGATGTATGCCAAATCCTGCTTGTAAAGCGGCTCCATAGAACTGACAGTCTATCGCGTTGACGACCGGGAGATGGACGGGGCTCAACCGTGTATGGCCGACCACTCCGAAACCAATGGTGAACGAGCGGAAGGATGACGTAACATCTCCATTTCGCCAACAGCCCCTCTTCCTATGCCGCCGCCATCGCGAACGCCTGCTTCGCTGCGGCTAGCGTCTGCCGCACGTCGCGCTCGGTGTGGGCGGCGCTCAGGAATGCGGCTTCGAATTGCGATGGTGGCAGGTAGATTCCTTTTTCTAGCATGGCACGGAAGAAACGCCCGAAGGCTTCGGTGTCGCATTTAGCGGCGGAAGTCCAGTCGGTGACTGGGCCCTTCGCGAAAAACCATGTAAACATCGAGCCTACCCGGTTGTGACACATGGTGACGCCGGCGTCTTTGGCTGCGGCAGCTACTCCGGTGACCACTTCAGCGGCAAGTTTGCCGAGCTTCGCGTATACATCTTTGTGCTCGCGCAAATAACTTAGCGTGGCGTAACCGGCGGCCATCGCCAGAGGATTTCCTGAAAGCGTTCCGGCCTGATACACCGGGCCGAGCGGGGCAACCAGATCCATGATTTCGCTGGGGCCGCCGTAGGCGCCGACCGGCAATCCACCTCCGATAATTTTGCCCATAGTGGTGAGATCGGGCTGGATGGCGTAGAGTTCCTGCGCGCCGCCATACGCCAGGCGAAAGCCGGTCATGACCTCGTCGAAAATCAGCAGCGCTTTATCGCGAGCGGTGATGGCGCGTAGAGCTTCGAGGTATCCGCGCGCCGGAGGGACGCATCCCATGTTGCCTACGACCGGCTCCACGATGACGCAGGCGATCTGGTGCTTGAATTTCTCGAAAGCTTGCTCGATCGCTCCGGTGTCGTTGTAGGGGAGCGCGAGCGTGAACTGCGTGAATTCTTCCGGAACGCCCGCCGAGCCTGGAATGCCCAATGTCGCAACGCCGGACCCCGCCTTCACCAGCAACGCATCGGCGTGCCCGTGATAGCAGCCCTCGAACTTCACAATGTATTTGCGCTTCGTATACGCGCGCGCCAGGCGGATGGCCGACATGGTCGCTTCCGTACCCGAACTGACGAAGCGGACTTTTTGCATGTGCGGAAAAGCGGAAATGACCAGCTCGGCGAGATCCGCTTCGGCGGGAGTGGACGCTCCGAAGCTGGTGCCGCTACGCGCCGCCGCGATCACCGCCTCGATGACGGTGGGTGCTGCGTGCCCGAGGATGAGCGGACCCCAGGAGCCGATGTAGTCCACATACTCGTTGCCGTCCGCATCCCAAAGGTGCGAACCTTGGCCGCGTACGATGTACAGGGGATCGCATCCCACGCTCCGGAACGCGCGCACCGGGGAGTTCACGCCTCCGGGAATCAACTGTTCGGCGCGTTTCTGCAGCTTGCGGGATTGTTCTGTCTTGCGGGCCATCATTCCTCCACAGCAGCGGCTAAGTCCGGGAGCCTCAGATACTCAGATCAATATAACAGCGGCGCCGCAGTGGTCCCGAGCGCAGCAATCACACCAAACTGATATCCGGGCACAGAGTTCATGCCTAAAACGGCTGCCCATGCGCCTTGCGAGGCTGAATCGAATTCATCGGACTTTCACGAAACTGCAATATTCCTGCAATCTCCCGCGGCTATCTTCATCCCAGTTGCCCTTCTAACCGGGAGGGTTTATCAGGACGGCCTTGGGGGGCTCCGGGCTGTCCTTTTTGATTTCTTGGGCTCTTCGGGACTACTCCCATCCGCGCCTCTTGCACCAAGCCGGGCGAGCCCATCTCGGCGAACCGGCGATCACTTCAAGTACGAGCGCACAACCTCAATCAGTTCGTCGGTCGCAAGCGCCTGCTCGGAATTCAGCTGCTTGGGGTTGACGACGTGAAAGCGGATGTGGCCTTCCAGCAATTCGGCCATTAACCCGTTCATAGCGCCGCGCGCCGCGGTAATTAATTGCAGCACGTCGGAGCAATCTTCGTCCGCTTCCAGGGCGCGCTCGATGGCGGCGATTTGACCTTTGATTCGTTTGATCCGGAGGATGAGCTTGGGTTTTTCTTCGACGGTGTGCATTTTTTTCTTGACTGTAGTATACCCCCCTATGGTATACGAAATAAGGTGATCACGGAAGCAGCATCTGCTCCGTGAGGATGCAAACGAGGTATATGGGAAACCAGGTCGACGAGCTTCCGAGTTGGCGGCCCGCTGGATGGAAGCAGTAGACGTGAGACGATAGCGGGTTTACTCCTCCCCTATCGGTTCACATCTGCTTCTTCTACCCGCAAACAACTGAGATAAATTTGCTGTGGACCACGCGGCCCCAAAGCCGAAGCTGGGCCGCCGCACTCCCATTGTTCAAAGAGAGAGTGGACACCTCCGTGCTTGGACACATGCCCATGACCACAAGCGTGAAGCTCTCGAGAACGTTGAAAGGGAGGACGTTGAAAGCGAGAACAAGGTTGAGAAATCTACAGAAGGGAGGAAAAGAAAATGACCTGCATGATTGCAATCGCAGAAGCGATGGCGATGTCGACGACGCAGCTCACGGGCGCGATCCAATACCGTGTGATCCAACACGAAGATGCCGCTTCCTGGCAATTGGAAAGCAACGGCGAACGGAAACCTTATATGAGCTGGGTCGTGGTCACCGACAACGACGGCAAGCGGCAGCTCCGAATCCAATGGGAATCTAGGGATGGAGAACTGACGTTCAACCCGGACCGCGGCCTGTAATGCTCTTTTAACCGATCAAGCGCATACTGATGAACTCTCTATGCCAGCGTGATTGAAATCACAATCAGGAGTGACTGGGAGCGTTGCCGAGCGCGGCAGCCCGCCGCTAGTTTGATCCATGGTATTGAAATTGAAATTCATTTTCATTATGGACTCCTTCCTTATGAACTGGTGGGCGGATGGAGGTCGCGGCGCCGGGCTGTCGTTGGCTCTTTCCCTGGCGCTTGCCTCCGTGCTGGGCGCCGCCGCTCCCGCCGCCTGGGCGCAGACGCAAGACGCCTCGCCTTCCACCCAAACCGCTGCTTCCGCGTCCCCCAGCGCGGATGACCGGCCCAGCCCGCCCAGCGATGCCAATGCCGATCCGCAAGCGACGTTCCCGCATTTCAAGAACACGCGGTTCTGGCTCTCCGGGCAGGCGAACTTCATCTTCCAGACTCATACCGACTTTCACGCCGACTACAGCGGGCCGCACAGCCTCAGTGCGGACTATGAGAAAGCCACTTCGCGAGTCATGACGCTCTACACCGGCGTGCGGCTCAACAATTCCACCGAGCTTCTGGTGGACATCGAAGAAGCTGGCGGCGCGGCGCTCAGCGAGGGCTTTGGCCTGGCTGGAAATACGGATCTGGACATCGTGCGCAATCCGCTCTTGAGCAAAATGCCGTACCTGGGGCGCGGCATGATCCACAAAGTGTTCGCGTTGAGCAAGGACAAGGTCGAGAGCCAGCGCACTTTTCTGTCGCTGTTCGATGAGCTGCCGCGGCGCCGCCTGGAAATTCGCTTCGGCAAGTTCAGCTTGCCAGATTTCTGTGATCAGAATTCGGTAGGCTCCGACACGCATCTTCAATTCATCAACTGGTCGGTGGACAACAACGGAGCCTTTGACTATGCCGCCGATACGCGCGGCTATACCGTGGGCTTAGTGGCGGATTACGAGGACCGCAACTGGGGTTTCCGCTTCGCCGAAGCGCTCATGCCGAAGGTCGCGAACGGAATTGATCTGGTGTGGCGGCCGTGGCAAGTGCATGCGGAAAATTGGGAATACGAACTGCGCCATGGCGTCATACCAAAAAAATCCGGCGTCGTTCGCCTGCTGGGGTACACGAACTACGCGAATATGGGCATCTATCGTGATGCGGTTGCTCAGTTTATAAATCACACGTCCCCCAAGCCGGAGACGGTCCCGGACATCACGAACCATCCCTGGCATATCACGCGCAAATATGGCTTTGGCATCAACCTCGAACAGAATCTCACGCGGAACGTCACGGCGTATGCCCGCTGGGGGTGGGACAACGGAAAAACCGAGTCATTCGCCTACACCGAGATTGATTCGACGTTCAACCAGGGCGTGGGGTTTAATGGCGCACTATGGCATCGCAAGCAAGACCGCGCCGGCATAGCCGTTGTGACGAACGGGATCAAGAAGGATCACCAGGTATATCTGGCAGACGGCGGGCTTGGTTTCCTGCTGGGCGATGGCGGGTTGCGATACGGTCGGGAGAACATTTTCGAATCGTATTACACGGCCCACGTTTGGCGCGGAATCTACATCGCTCCCGGAGTGCAGCACATCAACAATCCGGGCTACAACCGCGACCGCGGGCCGGTGGTAGTGCCGACCCTGCGGGCTCATGTGGAATTCTAGAACACAGTTTTCAGTTCCTGGTTCTCAGTTCTCAGCTCTCACTTCAACCGTTGCGCGTAATTCCGGCTTCTTGTCCTTGTACGGTATGGAGCGCCCAGGCCATGCGCGGGGTGTTGTGGGCAATTCCGAAGCGGCCCTGAGCATCCAGCAGAATGATTCCACCGTGGCCGTTGAGGCGCTGCTTCAGATAGTTCATCGCTTCCTTCGCGACCCACTCGGGCAGACTGCCGGAGGCGACCCGATCCGCCGCCCATTTCGCCAGCACAAGTTTCATGATGGGCTCGCCCCATCCGGTGGTGGAAGCGGCCGCGCTGAGATTATCGGCATAGCAGCCGCATCCGATGAGAGACGAGTCGCCGAGGCGTCCGGGAGCTTTGTTGAGCGTGCCGCCGGTTGAGGTCGAAGCCGCGATATTGCCATCGCGGTCGAGCGCTACGGCTCCTACGGTGTCGTGCGAAATTTCGGGTGCGAACAGATCATTGCCGTGGGTTGAGTCCTGCGCCTGATATTCGCGCAAGCGCTCGACTTCCCTGGGAATGACGAGATCTTCGTTGCGGCAGAGAGCGATGCCGTGCTCGGCGGCAAAGCGCTCGGCGCCCTCGGCCACAAAATACACGTGAGGGCTGTCGCTAAGAATTTTTCGGGCGGCGCGAACCGGGTTGCGCAGACGCTCGACGCAACCGACGCCGCCGCCGCGGAGATTCGAGCCGTCCATGATGAAAGCGTCGAGTTGCACCTTGCCGTCGCGGTTCAGGAAACTGCCGCGGCCGGCGTCAAAAATTTCGTCGTCTTCCATCACGACGACGGCCTCTTCGACCGCGTCGAGCGCCGAGCCGCCGCGTTCCAGCACGCGCCATCCGGCGGCAGCGGCATAGCGCACTCCGTCGAGGTGCGCCTCGACCATGTCGTCGGGAATGGCCCAGGCACCGCCGTGAACGACCAGAACAGGATTGGTTGGCACTTTTAGTCCTTGCAGAAAGTTGCGGGGATTAGTCTAGCACTCGAAAAGTGTGGAATCGCGATTGGGAACCTAATTCGCGGCGAGACGGGCGGGAGCGTCCATTTCGGTTGTCCGCTGCCAGGTGTAGAGGACGCGGTGGATGACGGTGATAGTCGAGAGCACGGCGATCACCCATAGCACCGGGGCCATGACATTGAACAGGGCGCCGATGATCATGAGCACCAGACGCTCGGGGCGCTCCATGAAACCGACGCGGCAGGTGCCAATGAGCGATTCGGCGCGGGCGCGGGCATAACTGACCATGATGGCGCTGATCATGGCCAGTGCGGTCAGCACGACATAGAAGAATCGGTTGCCGCGAGCGTAGAAGACCAGCAAGCCGAAGAACAGCGACGCATCGCTGTACCGGTCGACGATGGAATCGAAAAACCCTCCGAAGCGAGTGACCTGGTTCGAGGCGCGGGCGACGCGGCCATCCACCAGATCGAAGAATCCCGATCCGATGATGACCAGACCAGCGTAGAAAAACATGCGGCGCTGGTTGTCGCCATTGGCATATCCAAATAAAAACGCGGCGTAGGTGTTGACCAAGAGTCCCATCAGGGTCAGGATGTTGGGATTAATGCGCGAGAGAGCGAGCAGGCGCACGATGGCGTCGAGCAGAACGCCGCAGGCCCGTCCGACTCCGCTGGTCCAACTCATATCGCGTCCCTCATAACTTTGCCGACAAGCCCATGGAGCGACGCTCCACCAGCAACACCACTTTGCAGCTCACTCCGTTTCCCGTTCCGGTTCCGGCAGCGCGTCCAGTTCCGCTTCCAGCTTGGCTTCGGCGAGATCGTGCATGGTGGAGAGCTTCAGGATTTCCATTTCGCGGCTTCCGCCGGGCGTGACGACCATGGCGGTGTCACCAACCTTCTTATTCAGCAGGGCGCGCCCGATCGGCGAGGTAGTTGAGATTTTGCCGGCGGCCACGTCGGACTCTTCGCTGGTTACCAGCTGGTATTCCATTTTTTCATTCTTGGTGCCGTCGTAGATCGTCACGGTCGAGCCGAGGCCCACTTTATCCTTGGGGATATTGTTCATGTTGATCAGTGACAGGTCGGCCAGGCGCTTGCCCAGTTGACGGAGGCGCGCCTTCAGATACTCCTGGCGCTGCTTGGCCATGTGATACTCGGCGTTTTCGCTGAGGTCGCCCATGGCGACGGCCTTCTTGAGCTCTCTGGGGATATCGTGGGCCAGTTCACGCTCCAGCGTGTTCAGCTCATCCCGAAGCCTCTTTTTGATCTCTTCAGTCATCTGTCATCGCCTTCGGCATTATAACTCTCGGCCATTGGGAACTGTCACTGAGTTCGGATTCATGCACCAATGCCCCGCTCCAACCTGCTCAGGCCCAACCCACTCAACCGAAATGACTTAGTTCGTGGCTGGCTGAAAATCGTGAGGGGGGTCAATGGCGGGATCGGCCGCGCGCAGCGCTTCTTGATTGCCTTGGGAGCAGCGCTCGGCTAGACTGGAGACGTTCTCCGCACCCTCGGGCGAGGCCCCTCCATGAACGGCGACCACGTTTTCCACATCGGCGACAGGGTCGTTTACCCTAACCATGGCGTCGGAATCATTGAACAAATCAGCAGCCGGACCATGGGAACCACGGTCGAAAAATTCTACCTGCTGAAAATCCCAGCCAGCAGTTTGAAGGTGATGGTGCCGTTCGCCAACGTCGGCAGCGTGGGGATGCGCCCGGTGGTGCGCAATGGCGAGGTGCAGAAGATCGTAGATTACCTCTCCTCGGGCGAATGCATTAACGCGGCCGACTGGAAAGACCGGTTTAAGGAGAATTCCGATCGCATGCGCACCGGGTCGCTCCCGGACGTGGCCGCGGTGCTGAAGAGCCTGCTGATCCTTGCACAGGGCAAGTCGCTATCCTTCCGCGAAAAAAAGATGCTGGATCGCGCCCGATATCTACTGGTCAGCGAGATCGCCATCTCACGGAACTGCGAAGAGAGTCTGATTGAACAGGCGCTCAACAAGGCTCTGACGAAGTGTAATCTGCATTTTCCGGAAATTTCTGAACTTGCCTCCTGACCGCGCTCAGCGCTCTGCGAGCAGGATGGTGAAACTCCAGTCTACTTCCTATAGAGACGCGGCTTGCCGCGTCTCCCGCCGCGCGCAAATTTCCCGCCGCCTCCAACCGAGACGGGGCAAGCCCCGTCTCTACAGAAGGGCTTTTAGCGAGCGGGGTGGGCTTCCATCCAGGATTGAAGGATCAGGGTAGCGGCCATGCGGTCGACTGCTTGCCCCCGCTTCTTGATCGAAAGATCGGTTTCGCGCAGCAGGCGGTTGGCCTCGGTTGAAGTCCAACGCTCGTCCCAAAGATGGACGGTTAAGCCGAAGTGAGCGTGCAGATCGTCGGCGAAACGGCGCATCTTTTCCGATTGCGTCCCCTCCGCGCCGCTTAAGCGCAGAGGCAGGCCGACCACAATCTCCCGGACCGCGTATTTCGCCAGCACTTGCCCCAGGGCCTCCAGATCACGGCGTTTGTTCTGGCGCTGGATCGTATCCAACCCCTGAGCGGTGATGCCCAGCGGGTCGGAGACGGCAACTCCGATTCTTTTCGAGCCGACATCGAGGGCCAGGATGCGGCTAAGGGCGGGGGGCGGGGGCGCGTCCATCCGTCAATTGTAGATGGCAGCGGCAGAAAAGCTTCTTACTTCCGCAATTTTAGTGGAGGGACGGGCGTCTCGCCCGTCCGGCCGGGCGGGGGCGCCCGGCTCTCCATCAGCAAGGCTTGGATCGACGATCGACACACAATTCCGATGGTGCAATTCCCGCGGCGGTAAGGCAGAATTGTTGGCCAGTAGCGGGGTGAGCAACAACAGTATGGAGACTGCTGAAACACGAAACGGGCATCACTGGTCGCTGACGCTCCTGGGCATGGCCCTGATCATCATGTTCGCGTATTACGGCGAATCGGTGCTGGCGGTACTTTTCTTTGCCATTTTGCTGAGCTTTATGCTCTCTCCGGTGGTGCGGGCGCTTGAGTATTTGCGCCTTCCAAGGGCCTTGGCGGCGCTGATCAGCATGGTCGCGCTGCTGGCGGTGCTCTACGGCATCACCGTTGCATCCTACAACCAAGCCCTCTCCTTCGCCGACAGCGTTCCAAAGTATTCGAAGAAGATCCGCTTGATTCTGAAGCCTTTCCGGCAGGAAGCGGAAAAGATCGAGAAGACGGGCGAGGTGGTCGGCGAGCCCGAGCCCTCAAATGTTGTGCCGGTGCGGCAGGTGAAGAGCTGGTCCGACGTGCTGACGCACGGAGCCGGCACTGTAACCGACATCCTGCTGGCGGCATCGTTCGTCCCCTTTCTGGCCTACTTTCTGCTGACCTGGCACAACCACGCGCGTTCGGCCACCGTGATGCTGTTTCCTTTGCATTACCGGAACACGGCATTCGTGACCCTGGGGCTGATTGGAAGAATGTTGCAGAGTTTCATCGTGGGAAACCTGCTGATCGGACTGCTGATTTCGGGCGCGAGCGTGGCGATTTTCGGGTTGCTGCACGTTCCTTTCTTCTACTTCGTCGGCTTTCTCAGCGGCTTTCTGAGCCTGGTTCCATACCTGGGAGTGGTGCTGGCGATGGGTCCGCCGATCCTGGTCGGCCTGGGACAACTGGAGACTGGGGACCTGCTGATCTTGGTGCTTTGCGTGGCCGGACTGCATTTTTTCGCGCTAAATGTTCTCTACCCGAAGCTGCTCGGGAGCCGGCTGAAAATCAATCCGCTGGCGGTCACAATCGCGCTGCTGTTCTGGGGAGCCGTCTGGGGCGCAATCGGATTCGTACTCGCCATTCCGATCACGGGCGCGATCAAGATTGTTTTCGACCACGTCGAGTCGATGAAACCATACGCGGATTGGCTGGGCGAGTGACGTCGGTTGCGATGCCCAGCGCCTAAAGGGGCTGTCTGATTTCGAACTCGCGGCATCGCTAAAGCGATGCCCTGATACGAAACCCGGTTCTTCCGGCCCTGTACTCCAGCCACTTTGTGGCAATCTGAAAGAGCCTCTACACTGGAACCTTGCGCACGCTGATCACGCTGTTCTTGATTGCCGTTCTCGCCATTGGCGGCTGGGTGGCATGGCAGGTATATGTCCCGATTACTCCGCCAGCCGATACTTCGTTGCTGCTGCATTCCGGGTATTCGACGCGGAGGATCGCGGCGGAGTTGAAAAAGGCGGGGGTGATCCGCAGCGAACTGGCTTTCGGGCTTTGGCATGTGTTGCATCCCAAGCTATCGTTGAAGGCGGGCGAGTATCGGTTCGAGCGGCAGGCGACGCTTCCACAGGTTTACGAGCGGATCGCGCGTGGCGACATTTACTTCCACGTGGTCACGATTCCCGAGGGCTATACGATGTTCGACATTGCCAAGGCGATGGAAGATGCGGGGCTTGGGTCGGCGTCCGATTTTCTGCAGGTTGCCGAAACTCAGACTCAGCTCATCTCGGATTTGGCGCCGGAGGCCAAGTCGCTCGAGGGGTATCTCTTCCCCAATACCTACCAGTTCACGCGGACCGAGAGCCTGGAGGAAATGGCGGCCGCGATGGTCCATCAGTTTCGGGAGGTGGCGCAAGAGATCGGGCTGAATGCCGATGTTCCTCAAGTCGTGACCGTGGCGTCGATCGTGGAGAAGGAGACTGCGGCTCCGGAGGAACGGCCAATCGTGGCCAGCGTGTACTACAACCGGCTGGCGCAAAGGATGGCGCTTGATGCCGATCCCGGTGTGATCTACGCGGAGTTGCTGGCGGGCACGTACCAGGGAAGCCTCCATCATGCCGACCTGGCAGTGAACTCGCCCTATAACACTTATCGTTTCCCGGGTTTGCCGCCGGGGCCAATCGGCAATCCGGGGAGAAGTGCTCTGCAAGCGGCTTTGCACCCCGACAGCACGAAATTTCTTTATTTTGTTAGCGATGGCAACGGGCACCACCGCTTTGCCCGCAGCCTCGAAGAGCACAATCGGAATGTTGCGGCCTATCGCCACTCCATCAGTCTGCGGGGCGGCTTGCGGTAACCACTGAAGCCTTCGCTGCCTTATACTAATCAGATAGCTTATTGGCAAAAGTCTCCCCGGGGTACCGGCATAGAAATGCATCACCCTCATCTGCGCCTGTTTTTGCTTTTACTTCTGTCGGCGGCTACCTTTCCGCTGAGCGGATGTTTGTTCCGGACACGCACTCTGGACCGTCAGTTCTCCGACCGGCCGCTGAAGACCGCGACTCAGCAGCAGTTGATCGAGTACGTCAACACGCAGGCCGCCAAGATTCAGTCCATGCAAGCAACCGTGGATATCGACGCTTCCGCCGGAGACGTGAAAAGCGGCCGGATCACCGATTACAAAGAGATTCGCGGCTACGTGCTGGTGCGCAAGCCGTCCATGTTGCGTATGAAGGGCCTGATGCCGGTGGTGCGGAACACGGCCTTCGATATGGTGAGCGACGGGCAGGAATTCAAGCTATGGATCCCTCCGAGGAATAAATTCGTCGTGGGCTTGAATAATGCCGACAACTACCAGCCCGACAAGCGATTGGAGAACATGCGGCCGCAGTACATTTACGACGCGCTGCTGCTGCCAGAAATTGGCCAAGACGACGCCGTACTGGAAAACGGTTTTGAAACCGTCCTCGACTCGAAGAGGCATCGGTTCGAACAGCCGAATTACAGCCTGCTGGTTATCCGCAAGGGTCCTCAGGGCGCCTATCTGTCCCGCAAGATCGATTTCAGCCGAATCGACCTCCTGCCGTACCGGCAAAGGATCTATGACCAACAGGGAAACGTCGCGACCGACGCACGCTACCAGTCTTACAAAGACTACACGGGGACTACATTCCCGGCTATTATCCAGATCGAAAGGCCGCGGGAGAATTACGACATCATCCTGAGCATGGTCAAACTGGAAATCAATAAAGCGCTGACCGACGACCAGTTTGCGCTGGAGCAGCCGTCTGGGGCGGAGGTGGTGCACCTCCACCAGTCCAATTCCAGCGCGGCGAAGGCGTCAGACAGCCAAAGTAAGTAGTTTTCCGGAAAAGACATGATGAACCGCATGGTCGTCGGGAATCTCGTGCATCGGCCGCTGCGCTCGCTGATCAGCGTTGTGGCCGTGGCGCTCGAAGTCACGCTGATCCTGCTGATCGTGGGCCTCTCGCTCGGGATGCTGCAGGACAGCCGTACCCGAACCGCCGGCATCGGGGCCGACGTGCTGGTGCTGCCGCCGGGGTCTTCGTTTATCTCCGGGCTGACAGGCGCGCCCATGCCGATCAAGATCGGAGGCGTGCTGGCCAAGCTGCCCCACGTGAAGAGTGTGGCCCCGGTGATCACGCAAATCTCTTCGGTGGGCACGCTCGAGATTATTGCGGGAATCGACTTGCCCAGTTATGAGAGCATGTCGTCGGGCTTCCGCTATTTGAAGGGCGGTCCATTTCAGGGGCCATACGATGTGCTGGTGGACGATCTTTTTGCCCAGTCCAAGCACGCCAGGGTGGGCGACACGATTGAGATTCTGAACAACAAATTCCGCATTTGCGGGATCGTGGAACGAGGCAAGGGCGCGCGAAAGTTTGTTCCGCTTGCTACTCTGCAGGACCTGATGGGCGCTAAGGACAAGGCCACCATCTTCTATCTTAAGCTCGACGAGCCGGCGAATGCGGACACGGTGGTCGATGAGGTCAAGCACGTGCCGGGCATGGAGCGGTATGTGGCGAACTCGATGGCATCCTACCTGGCCATGATGACCACCAGCAACTATCCGGGACTTTCGACTTTCATCGATGTCGTGGTCGGTATTGCGGTGGTCATCGGATTCATCGTAATTTTTCAGGCCATGTACACGGCGGTGATGGAGCGGACGCGCGAAATCGGCATTCTGAAGGCGATGGGGGCGTCGAAGCTGTACATCGTGAATGTAGTGCTGCGGGAGACGGTGCTGCTGGCCCTCGGGGGCATCGTGCTGGGCATCTTGGTGAGCCTGGCGGCCCGGGCGGTACTGGCCCACAAGTTCCCGCTGCTGCAGGTGGTGGTGGCCGGTAGCTGGATCATGCGCGCAACCCTGATTGCGATTGCCGGCGCGATTGCCGGCGCGCTGTATCCGGCGTTCAAGGCGGCGCAGAAGGATCCGATCGACGCGTTGGCATACGAATAGGCAGGCGCCGTTCTCTGGTTTCGCTTTTAATTCGCCGGGCGCTGGCTGAGTTTTTCTCCCTCATAATTTTTCTCGCAAATCGGCAGAGAATGCACGATACTGCCGGTGAAACTGCGCCGTGCTATAATCTCGCCCCGTTGGGCATAAGCAATAAAGTTTCGTAGCGGTTGTCCTAATTCCCAGGCCCCGTGCGCGGATGCGAGCGGGTGATCTCAAATACGCAGGAGGAGATATGCGCTTCGATGATCCGACTCTGTACGGTCGGGACGATGAGACGGATGAGTACAGCGACAGCGGCGCCTACGGCGAATCGCTGGAAGAGGATTTAGAAGAAGAGGAAGAAGAGGAAGAAGAACCCGTTGTCATCATAGAGGAAGACGACGAGATTGCCGTGCCGCCAGTTCGGGAACCCGTGGGAGCACCAGCGCCCGGAACTCCATCGGGTGGCGGCAGCCGGAGCGGGCCTCCGAAGAAGAAGGCGCCTGCCAAGAAAAAGGCGGCAAAGAAGCCGGCGAAGAAAGCCGCTAAGAAACCAGCCCGGAAAAAACCGGCGGCGAAGAAGAGAGCGGCGAAGAAGCCCAAGAAGGCGGCGAAGAGAAAAGTTGCCCGCAAGAAGGGTGGCCGCCGCCGTTAGCGGCTCACGCTATCAGCCCGAATGATGGCGGAAGCCCGGTTCTTTTTCCGGCTTCCGCCATCCCACTTACTTCCCGTTGGGCTTTGCGTCGGGCACGATTGCTTCCGCTTCGATTTCCAGCAGCATCTCTGGAGAAACCAGGGCCGTGATCGCCATCATGGTGCTCGCCGGGCGAATGTCGCGGAAGAACTCTCCGTGGGCTTTTCCTACATTTTCCCAATCCGCAATGTTGGTAAGAAACACACGCGTGCGGACGACGTCTTGCAGCGAAGCTCCGGCCCGCTCCAGCGCACGTTCAATGTTCTTGAGGGTCTGAACCGCCTGCGCGTAGGCGTCGCCCGCGCCGATGATTTTGCCGTCGGCTCCAGTTGCGGTTGTACCCGCAACGTGGACGTACGCGCCTACGCGAACCGCACGAGAGTAACCGACAATCGGCTCCCACGGCGTTCCACTTGAAATATTGATTCGCTCCACTTCGCCTCCGTTTTCCTGGTTCTTCTTGCGTAAATAGATTCGGCGAACCAATTTTTCGATCCACGCGATGCGGAAATTAGCAGCCGCGTCGTTTGACTGCCAGCAGATACGCCGAAACGCAGCGCTCCGCGCGGGCTTCTAACCACATAGTGGCTCAATGGTCACTTGCGTTGGATCGGGATTCACGGTATGTAATCCGCACGAGGTTCTGTTTCGATGGGAACAAGAGTGGCACGGGAGGGAAGTGGGGCCATGGAAATTCCGGAGACGCATCCGCTGCAGCAACTGTTTCGTGAACTAGTCGGCCGGCATTATGCCGAGGAGATTGGAATTCGCGACCCGCAAGTCGTGAGCTACGTCGCACATCTGCTGTCGGAGTTTTGCGATGCCGAGCAGTTGTTGAAAATCCGCAATGCGTCGGGGAAGCCGTTGAACGATGTGGGCGAAATGCTGATCGAGTCGGACCCGATCTACGGACCAGCGCCCTCGTTCGACCGCGAGCGCCAGGTCCGCAAGCACATTGGCGACTTTACGCTGTTCTACGCCGGCATGTTCCCGGAGAGCATCAACCATTATCGCCTGCGCCGCCAACGGGTCGAGAATTTCGTCGATTGGGTGAAAGCCGGGAAAGAAAGCTATTACATCGTCTCAAAGTTCGAGCACTTCGAATACGCCAAGGTGGCGCCGTTGTTCGCGCAACTCTCCCAAAGGTTTGAGCAGTGCGTGTATGGCCTGAACCTCGTGAAGAACGAGCTTGAGGTCATGCAGCACCCGATTGCGCGGAGAACGAACGAGTTGATTATGTAAGAAAAAGTAAGAAGTCAGAATGCAGAATGCAGAAGTAAATTCGCGCCGTTAAGCTGCAGACGATGGCTCTTTCGCCGTTCGAATCGAAGTGACAAAGATTGATACGAGTTCGTTGGCTTCGGTAACAAGGTCGTTCAGCTTTTGCTGGGGAAATATCTCTCCATCACGCATTAGCTCCAACCAGAATACGGTTTCGTCAGCCTCCTCAAGCACAATTCCGAGCTTCGCGATAAATTCAGCTCGCGAACGGGCGCGACACGCCGCACGGTAGTTTGCTCCGATGGATGTACCCGAGCGAAGCAGTTGCCTGCCAAAAATGCGAGCCTCTTCAGTCTTGGGCAAGGAACGGAACAGCTTAAGGGTCCGCAGCGCGAAACGTTTTGTGCGCACGGGCAAATCCTTTAGGTTTCTCATTTCGATAGCATAATTCTGGCGCGACTCGACTGGCAGTGACCGCTCTCACGCGATGATTGGTAGGTTTCACTTCTGCATTCTGACTTCTGACTTCTGACTTTTCACCATCCGCCTGCCGCTGATCTCGAAATTCCCTTCCAGCACAATACTGATCGCTTCGCTGTAGGCGATGTGTTCCTGCTCAAGAATGCGTGCCGCAAGCGTGTGCTCATCGTCGGAATCCAGCACAGGCACGGTTTTCTGCACAATGATGGCGCCGTGATCGAGCTCCTCATCCACCAGGTGCACGGTGCAGCCTGACACTCTCACACCATAGGCGAAGGCCTGCTGCTGCGCCTCCAGGCCGGGAAACGCAGGTAGCAAGGACGGATGGATATTGAGAATTTTCGCGGGGAATTGCCGCACGAACCATGGCGAAAGCAGGCGCATGTAACCGGCGAGACAGACGAGATCGACTTTGTTGTCCCGGAGTGCAGCCACAACTTCGCGGTCGTGCTCCTCGCGTGGCTTGCCTTTCGATGAAATGACGAGCGCGTTGAGGCCTCGCTGGCGGGCGATTTCAAGACCGGGAGCGTCGGCACGGTTCGAGATCACGATAGCAATGCGGGCGCCGGGTATCCTGCCAGCCGCAATGCTGTCGGCGATGTCCACAAAATTGGAGCCCCGTCCAGAAAGTAGAATGCCGAGATTCTTCATAGCACAACATTATTCACCACGGAGACGCAGAGCCACGGAGAAAATCGAAGATAGCTTTGTCATCCCGAGCAAAGCGAGGGATCTGCATCTTGCGGCGACCTGCACATCCCTCGCTTCGCTCGGGATGACAATTCATAAAAGGGGGAACTGGGAGCCAGAAGCCAGGAGCTAGAGCTGCTCCTAGCTGAACATCACCTTGCGATCACCCTTGACGATACGGCCGACGCTGTAAAACTTTTCTCCGGCGCGCTCCAGCAGCGTCTGCGCTTTTTTGAATTTCTTGGCGGGAACCACGATTAGCATGCCGAGGCCCATGTTGAAGGTGCGGAGCATTTCTTCCTCAGCGACGTTGCCGAGTTTCTGCAGATGTTCAAAGATGGGCGGAACCGGCCAAGTGCCAAGTTCGATCACGGCCGACGTACCTTTGGGCAGCACTCGCGGCAGGTTCTCGGTGATGCCGCCGCCGGTAATGTGCGCCAGCGCCGCGACGCAATCGCCCGCGATCATCTTCCGAATGATCGGCCAATAGCTGCGATGGGTGCGCATGAGTTCGTTGCCGACCTTGTTCTTGATCTCGCTGACAAAGGTTTCGAGGGAATAGCCCGCGATTTCAAAGAGCAGTTTGCGAGCCAGCGAGTATCCGTTGGTATGCAGGCCGTTGGAGGGCAAGCCGAGGACGCAATCCCCCACCTGCACGTCTTTGCCGCTGATGATGCGGTCGCGTTCGACGACTCCGACAATGAATCCGGCAAGATCGTACTCGCCTTCGGGATAGAATCCCGGCATTTCGGCGGTCTCGCCGCCGATCAGGGCGCAGCCGTTATGCTTGCAAGCTTCGGCGAGGCCGCCGACAATTTTTTCCACGACTTCGGGCTCCAGCCTGCCCGTGGCCAGGTAGTCCATAAAAAACAACGGCGCCGCACCCTGCACTGCGATGTCGTTCACGCAGTGATTCACCAGGTCGGCGCCGACGGTGTGGTGCATTTTCATTTCGAACGCCACTTTTAATTTCGTGCCCACGCCATCTACGCTCGAAACCAGCACCGGATCCAGATACTTCTTATCGACCGAGAACAATCCGCCAAATCCGCCAATCTCGCTCAGCACTCCCTTGGTAAAGGTTTTGTGGGCCAGATACTTGATGCGCTGCTTGGTGCGGTTGCCGCGATCAATGCTGACACCGGCATCGGCGTAGGTGATGGAGTCGCTTTGGACGCTGGGGTTCTGGGCCACGTTTTCAGTCCGTCATTGCCGGGTTGGAGAGATCTGGCGCGCCACCGAGCCGGTGGAAGCGTTTCAGACGCAACAAATTCTAGCACGTCTGGAGTTGATTCCGGCTTTTCCAATGTCGAGCCGCGAAGGCGCTATAATGCTGGTCCAATTCATTTCCCCCGGGAGACAAGGATGAGAATTCTGATCGTTCTTTTTTTCGCCGTGTTGACGATTCCGTTTACGGTAGCGCAAACCCAATCACAGGACACGACGCCCGAGAGTGCGAAGCAGCAGGCCGCCTCCAAGAAAGATAAAGGTAAGAAGGAACCAGCGCCGGCGAGCGCCGCAACTCCGGATAAGTCCGCGGAAAGCTGCAAGCCCGGAGAGCCGCCCAAAGCCGACTCCAGCGAAGCTGCGGACAAGGAAGAACACTACGACGTGGCGGAAGTCCCGCCCGTAATCACCCATCACCAGATCGCCCTGAACGGCAAGACACTCAGTTACACGGCGACGGCCGGGAGGCTTCCCCTCAAGCGCGGCGATGGCAAGACGGAAGCCGAAATGTTCTTCGTCGCCTACACGCTCGACGGACAGGACGCTGGAAAGCGCCCGCTGACGTTCTCGTTCAACGGCGGCCCCGGCTCCGCTTCGGTGTGGCTACACATGGGCGCACTCGGGCCTAAGCGCGTGGTGCTTCAGCCGAACGGCTTCATGCCAGCAGCGCCCTATCGCCTGGAAGACAATCCCGACACACTGCTCGATCGCAGTGACATCGTCATGGTGGATGCCATGTCCACCGGCTACTCGCGGGCTGCGACCGCCGAACTTGTCAAAAAGTTTCTGGGCGTAAAAGGCGACGTGCAAGCCTTCGGGGAATTTATCCGCCTCTACATCTCCCGCTACGATCGTTGGAACTCTCCGCTCTTCCTGCTGGGAGAAAGCTACGGCACGACGCGCGCCGCCGGCATCGCCGGTTATTTGGCCGATCATGGCATCGCTTTCAACGGCGTGACCCTGCTCTCGATGGCGGTGGATTTCCAGACGCTCGAATGGAACAAATCGAACGACCTGCCTTATTTCCTGCTGGTACCCACTTTCAACATGATCGCCGGCTATCATCACAAACTGTCCGCCGATCTCACCCAGGACGTGGCGAAGTCTCGCGAAGAAGTCGTCCGCTGGTCGAACAACGAGTACGCGCTCGCTCTGGGCAAAGGCGACGCCCTGACGCCGGAAGAGCACCGCAAGATTGTCGAGCAACTGTCACGCTACCTCGGGCTGCGCCCGGAAGTGATCGAAGCGCATAACCTGCGCATCGACGTTCCCACCTTCACCCACGAACTGCTGCTCGATCAGAAACTGCGCACCGGCCGCCTCGATGGCCGCTTCAGCAGCCCCGATCCCGACGATGAGCGTTTCTATGATCCGACGAGCGCCGCCATTCTGCCGCCTTACACATCGGCGTTCAACAACTACCTGCGCACCGAACTGAACTACAAGTCCGACATGCCCTACCGGGTTTTCGCCTATGACCAGCCCGGCTTCCAGAACTGGGATTGGGGCAACGCCGAGAAAGGCTTTCCCAGCACGGCGGGCGGGTTGCGGTCCGCCATGATCAAGAACCCGTATATGAAGATCCTGGTGATGGAAGGCTACTACGACCTGGCCACACCCTTCGCCGCCGCCAACTGGACCATGGATCACCTGAACCTCGACGCGCAGTATCGTCAGAATGTTTCGTACGCCACTTACAACTCGGGGCACATGGTGTACATCGATCGCGCCGAGCACGACAAGATGAAAAAAGATCTGGTCGGCTTCATCGAGAAGTGCCTGCCGAAATAGGACGTGTCGGATTATTAGTGGAGGGACGGGCGTCCTCGCCCGTCAGGCCGAGCGAAGCTCGGCAGCTGTCGGCGGTCGCAGCAACTCTAGACTCGCCACGATACTCAACGCTTAGCCCATGCGCGCCGCCGTCATCTTCGGGTTGGGAACTTCGCCGGCAGACTTGAAGCCGTTTCAAGGCAACTCTCCAACCGAGTGGCTACAGGGACTGCCCACCTCTTCGAGCGATGCTGACGCCATGTTTATTTTTGGCGGGGACGGGACGATTCATCGTCATCTGCCAGCGCTGGTGCGGCTCCAGCTTCCGGTGTTGATCGTCCCGGCAGGCAGTGGAAACGATTTTGCCCGGGCGCTGAACCTGCGCTCGATGCGAGACTCCTTGCGCGTCTGGCGCGATTTCGAATCAGGGAAAATTCAAGCGCAGGCAATTGATCTCGGGGTCATCGTTCCATCCGCTTCGCCGGCGCGCACCCACTACTTCTGCTGCGTGGCTGGGTGCGGTCTGGACTCTGCCGCCACTCGGCGCGCCAATCGGATGCCGCGCTGGCTGCGCGGACACGGCGGCTATGCCCTGGCGCTGTTGCCGCTGCTCCTCAAACTCCCGGCTTTTTCCATGCGGCTGACGCAGGTCGATGGCGGACAGGTCAGTGGCTTGCAACTCAATGGCACGCCGTTCCGGAATAAGGATCGCGCCGAGGCCGAAAAGCTCACCCTGCTCGCCGCCTTCGCCAACACGCAGTTCTATGGCGACGGCATGCGCATCGCGCCGGAAGCGGACCTCGCCGATGGCAAGCTCGACATCTGCCGGATCAACAGATTGAGCCCGCTTAAGCTGCTCAGCATGTTTCCGACGGTGTACTTCGGTCGCCATCTCCTGCTGCCCGAAGTTGAGTACTCACGGGCCGAACGAGTCCAGGTGCAGACCGAGACTCCGCTCGAGATCTACGCTGATGGAGAGTTTGTTTGCGAGACGCCTGCCGAGATTTCAGTTGCCGCCGGCGCGCTGCGAGTGATTCACTCGCCGCGCTAGGAATGAGTTGGTACGGTGGAGCGACGGGCGCCTCGCCCGTCCAGTTGGGCGGCCGGGCGGGGACGCCCGGCTCTCCGCTAGTGAGCGCGCCCGTACTGCGCATCGAGCGCAATATTCAGTTCGAGTACGTGAACGCGCGGCTCGCCGAGGAATCCCCATTGCCGGTTCTCAGAGTTCTCAAGAACCAGGCGCGCAACGTCAGCTTCCGGAATCTTGCGTGCCGAAGCCACGCGCCGGAAATAAGTCGCGTAGATGAATCCCCTCCGTCAGCTTAATGAAGGAATGCGCTCTCCACTCCCAGTGGGGGCGTGACATGGCGGTCTCCCGGTTTTCTTTGTACGCGCGGGTCTGACCCACTACACTTGGACGGATAGAGCCATGAGGAAGAGCCTGACGTTGATGCTTCGCCACGCTATGTATAACCTGCGTGGCGGCTTTTTGATTCGCCCGCTTACTATCGCGCTGACGCTCGGTTGCGCGGGCGCGTTCCTGTCTTGGTTGGAAGAGGAGTTTCCGGCTACCAGCGCCTGGGTGCCCACCGTTCTATTCCCCTCGCACGCCGACCCGCAGGTCGCCCAGGTCATTTTGGCGGGCATCGCGGCCTCCATCATGACGGTGGTGTCAATCGTATTCGCCATCCTGCTCATGACGCTCACCCTGGCATCGATGCAGTTTTCGCCGCGCATCATCGTCAGCTTTTCCAGGGACCGCGTGACGCAATGGACGCTCGGTATCTTCCTCGGCACTTTCTTGTACTGCCTGGCGGCGCTTCCGGCGGCGCACTCGCTTCCTCACCCCTTCGAGCCGGTAGCCACTGTCCTGGGCGCAATGGCGCTGGCGCTGGTCTGCGTCGGGTTGCTGCTTTTTTTCATTCACCATATCTCGCAGGCCATCAGTGTCAATCACATCGTCGACCGAATCGCGGTAGAAACGGAAGCCATGATCGATGAGATTATGCCCTGGCCGCACCGGCTGAACCACCACCTGAAGGATGCTGAACCGCTCCGACCCAACCCGAGCGAGGTGGCCGTCTTGAGCCATGATTCCGGCTACATCCGCTTCGTCGATACGCGACGCCTGGTCGCCCTGGCGAAGCACTATCATGTTACCATTCGCGTTCTGCGCCGGGTCGGCCACTTCGTTCCGGCGGGAATCCCGCTGATGATGGTCTCCAAGGGGAACCGTCTGCCCCCCGAAGGAACCGCCGAGCTGCTGGCCGCGTTCGACTTGGGCCCGACCAGAACCTTGCAGCAGGACGTGGAGTTTGGTGTTCTGCAGATTGTCGATGTTGCGTTGAAGGCGATCTCGCCCGCCGTCAACGACCCCACCACCGCCATCAACTGCATCGATCAGTTGAGCCGCATTCTGATCCGCTTCGCGTCCCGGGAGCCGCCGGAGGAGCTGCTCTACGATCCGCCGGGCATCGTTCGCGCCAGCATTGGATGGATCCACTTCGAGCGCTTGCTGGACGCAGCCTTTGAGCAGATCCGCATGTATTCGAAGACGGACGTGGCCGTCAGCTTGCGGTTGCTGCGAGCCTTCGGTGACATTGCCGCCACGACGCCCGATCCGGAATTCCGCCGGATACTGGTCGAGCATGGAAGGCGGACCGTGGCAGGCTGCGCCGAAAAGCTGGGCGAAGAGGAGCTGAGAGAGTTGCGCGCTCGCCAAGCCGCGCTGGAGAGCTTCACCGCGATCTCGCAGCCAGCGATCTCGCAGTCGTAGATTAGGGCAGAGGGGCACACCGTATCCGAGACCAAGCAGAACCCGCAGCCGGCTTCAGTCTGACCGATCATCGCCGGGCTCAAAGCGATAACCCACCCAGGGATCGGTCACAATGTAGCGAGGGGAATTTGGCGAGGGCTCAAGCTTCTTGCGGAGTTGAGCTACGAAAACGCGCAAGTATTCGACCTGTTCCGTGCTTTCACCACCCCAGACCGCGCCCAGCAAGGCGCGATGCGTTACCACTTTGCCGGCGTGGCGGGCCATATACGCGAGTAAGTCAAATTCTTTCGGCGTGAGGTGGACGGCGCGGTCTTTTACAAAGACGGTGCGGGCTTCAGGATCGATCTTGAAGTCGCCCGCTTCTATCGGCGCCAGTTCGGACGCCTCCGTCCGCGCGCGGCGAAGATTGGCGCGGACGCGCGCCAGGAGTTCCTCGATGCCGAACGGCTTGGTCACATAGTCATCCGCGCCCGCATCCAGAGCCTGGACCTTGGTCCTTTCCTCGCCCCGCACCGAGAGCACGATGATCGGAATTTGCGTCTTCGTCCGCAGCCGCCGGCACAACTCCAGCCCGTCCATGTTGGGCATCGCCAGGTCGGTAATGACCAGATCCGGCGACCAGTCTTTCATGATCTCCAGTGCCGTCTCGCCGTCGTTGGCCACGCGAATGTCATATCCGTGGCTGGAAAGAGAAGTCCGCAGCACCCGCGTGATCTGGGATTCGTCGTCCACCACCAGAATGTGTTTGCGGTCCGACATTTACGCTCCAGCAGGCCCAATCAGCCGGGTTCCTGGGTCACGATGTGCACGTCCACCGCTGGGGCATCGCGCAAAAACTGATGGATCGCCGAAAGATAGAAATATCGTCGCCAGCCCCGGGTCGCGGAGCGTCCGAAAACAACTTGCGTGATGTTTTTCTCGTTGACGAATTCCGCGACCGTCTCGGCCACGCTCTTTCCCTTCAGCCGCACCACCGATGCCCCAACGTTTTCCGCGAAGCGGATATTCGCACCCAAGGTTCGCTGATTCGCTTCGCTCGAGTCCTGCCCCAGGTCGATATAGACAACAAAGAGCTCGGCATTCATGGCCTGCGCCATGCGTGCCCCGCGCGCGATCAGATACTGCGCTGCCGGGTTCGAGCTGATGCACACCGCGATGCGTTCGCGGATGGCAACCGCTCCTCGATCTTTCTCTTCCTCTCCGCGGTGCTGTTCCAGGCTTCGATCCACCACCTGGGCTACCTGGCGCAGTGCCAGCTCTCGCAAAGCGATCAAGTTCGTCTCGCGGAAAAAATTTCCCAGCGCCCGCCCCACGCGTTCCTGCGGATACACGTCGCCGCGCCGCATGCGGTTTTGTAGCGCCTCGGGAGTCAGATCGATCATCACCACTTCGTTGACTCTTTGCATCACCCAGTCCGGAACCGTTTCCCGCACCTGGATCCCGGTGACTGCCTGCACCGTCGGGGTCACGCTCTCCAGATGCTGGATGTTCATGGTGGAGAGAACGTCGATCCCCGCATCCAGCAGTTCCAGCACGTCTTCATAGCGCTTACGATGTTTGCTGCCCTCGATATTGGTGTGCGCCAGTTCGTCCACCAGCGCGACGCGAGGCTTGCGCGCGAGAATGGCGTCCACGTCCATCTCCTCGAAGACCGCGCCCTTGTACTCGATCGCCTTGCGCGGCACGACTTCCAGATTCGTGAGCAGGTCCGCCACCGCTTTCCGTCCGTGGGTTTCCACAACTCCGATCACCACATCTTCGCCGCGGGCGTGCCGCCGGATGGCCTCTGTCAGCATGGTGTAAGTCTTGCCCACGCCGGGAGCGTATCCAAGAAAGAGCTTGAACACGCCTCCCTTCTTCGCCGGTGACACGTCCTCCAGCCACTGCTCGGGGGTCTTGGGCATCGCGATTATTGTCGTTGAGACATCGAACTTTGTCGATGTCAGTTAACGATGTCAGTTACAATCGCCTCGTGAAAGCTGCGGCCAGATCCGGATCCGGGTACCTGATCGCGGCGCTGTCTGTAGCGGGAATTACCCTCGTCGGCGCCCGGTGGCTCCATCTAAATGCGACCACGATCGCGCTCGTTTTCTTGCTGGGCGTCCTCGGGATCTCCGCCGTCTGGGGCTTGCGGCAAGCCGTTTTCATGTCGGTGGTCGCTGCCGTCGCTTTTGATTACTTTTTCCTGCCTCCGATCGGCGCCTTTACCATTGCCGACCCGCAAAACTGGGTCGCGCTCGTCGCCTTCCTGATCACCGCGATAGCGGTCAGCGAACTGTCGGAGCGCGCCCGGCGCGGCGCGCGCTCTGCGGTCGAGCGCCGGCAGGAACTGGAGCGCCTCTACGCCTTCAGCCAGTTGCTGCTTTCGAGCGACAGCCCGGCCGAACTGTTGAACCTGATTCCCCGCTACATCGTAGAGTCATTCGGCATCCGGTCAGCGGCGATTTTTTTGTCCAGCCGTAACGACGTTTATCGCTCCGGCCCCAACATCGACGGGTTGGAATCGCGCAATCTGCAGTTGATTTGCGTGCGCGGTGAACCGCGGTTCGACGCTGTCCATCAACGGGCCTTTATGCCGCTGCGCATGGGCATGCGCGTGGTCGGCTGCATGGGGGTATCCGGTTCGGTGCTTTCGCGGCAAACACTCGAGGCCATTGGCAGCCTGGTGGCAATCGCCATCGAACGCGCGGGCGCCGTCGAAAAACTCAGCCGCGCTGAGGCCGCCCGCGAAAGCGAGCAATTGCGCTCCGTCCTGCTCGATTCGGTCACCCATGAGTTTCGCACTCCGCTCACCGCCATCAAAGCGTCGGTGACCTCGCTTCTCGGCAGCTCGAATCATTCGCCGGAGAGTCACTCGCCGGAGGAGAGACAGGAACTGCTGACCATCATCAACGAGGAAAGCGACCGGCTGAACCGGCTGATCGGAGAAGCCGCCGAGATGGCCCAGTTGGATGCCAACAAAGTGGAGTTTCGCTTCGAATCCGCTCCCATCGGCCCCGCGGTCGAGGAAGCGCTCGACGAACTGAAGCAACTCCTGGTCCAGCATCCCGTGGAAGTCAAAATTCCCGCCGGGCTTCCAAATGCGCGCATGGACTCCGCTCACATCAAGGAAGTCCTGGTGCACTTGATCGAGAACGCCGCCAAATATTCAGCCGCCGGTGCTCCCATCCGCATCACTGCGGAAGCCAAGGGCGAGACACTCAACATCAGCGTTGCCGATCGCGGTCCCGGCATCGACGATTTCGAGCAATCTCTCGTCTTCGAAAAGTTTTACCGCGGACGAAACCAGCGCGTGCAAGTCCACGGAACCGGCATGGGACTGGCGATCTGCAAGGCCATCGTAGAAGCCCACGACGGCCACCTCGGCGTCACCAGCCAGCTAGGTCACGGGTCTGTTTTCTACTTCAGTCTGCCAGTGGGGTGATGGGTGAGGAAGATGGCTGAGGGTTTGGTGGGCCCGCCTGGATTCGAACCAGGAACCAACAGATTATGAGTCTGCTGCTCTAACCGTTGAGCTACGGGCCCCCGCTTCCCATATCTTAATCCTTACACACACCCAAAGGTGTAGCGCGGGCTCCCTTCGACTTCGCTCAGGACAGGCTCTCGCCGGTGAAAGCTGGCAGATGCACGGAAAGTCATCTACCACCGTAATGCGCCCCCCTGAAACTGCCAGCGTATGATTGCGCCAGACGCATCCACCAGTATGAAAAAGCTGCGCTTCCTGCTTTCGCTGACCAACGACGACAACGATTACCAGATTGAGCAGACCTCCGCTGCCCAGCAGGCAGCCCGCAAACTGGGGGTTGACCTCGAGATCGTCCATGCTCGCAACGACGGCATCGTGCAGAGCCAGCAACTGCTGTCCGGCATTCAGTCCACTACCGCTCCGCGACCTGACGCCATCATCTTCGAGCCGGCCGGGTCTACCGCGCATCCTCAGGTGGCCCGTGCCGCCGCCGCTGCTGGCATTGGAGTGGTGCTGCTGAATCGCGATGCCGACTACATTGCCGAGTTCCGCCGCGTCTTCCACGTGCCCGCGTTTGCCATCACCTCGAACCACCAGGAGATTGGCCGCATCCAGGGACAGCAGCTGGGCGCCCTGCTGCCCGCTGGCGGAATCGTTCTCTACATTCAAGGTCCCTCCGAAAGTTTGGCCGCCAAACAGCGCTATTCGGGGTTGCTCGAAACAAAGTCCGAGGGCGTGCAGCTTCGCGTCGTGAAGGCCCATTGGACCGAAGCCAGCGCCTACAAAACGGTCAGCTCGTGGCTCCGTCTTCCCACTTCGCGCCAGGCGCAGATTGAAGCCGTCTGCGCGCAGGACGATTCCATGGCCAAGGGAGCCCGCAAAGCCTATGAAGAATGCCCCGACCTGCGTGGGCAGTTGCAGAAGATGCCGTTTCTCGGTTGCGATGGACTTCCCAAGACTGGGCAAGAGTGGGTACGCCGAAAGCTGCTGACCGCCACCATTTTCATTCCGCCCAATGCGGACCTGGCGATTGAGATGATGGTGAAATCGATTGCCACCGGCGCGCTGCCGCCGGAGCGCACCTTCACGACCGCCAAATCCTTCCCCGCCGTCGAAGTTCTCGCGCAACAATCGGAACGCGCGCGTGCCGCATCCCTCTGACCGGAATCGCAGGTCTAAGTGTGAAGTGTCATTCGTCGCGAAGCGACGGACTATGGATTTGAATTGCGGTGCATAGATCCCGGCGCATAGATCTTGGCGCATAGATCCTTCGCTTCGCTCAGGCCGGCAGCGTGGATTTATGCCGCACCAGCGGGACGCCGCCTCTAGTGCGTGTTGGGTGGCGCGGGTGCCGCAGGAATAACTTCCGCTGTCGCACCGCTGTTCACCAGGTCTTTCAATTCCTTGCTGGGCTTGAAGAATGGGATCTTCTTCGCCGGAACTTCCACACGGTCGCCAGTTTTTGGGTTCCGGCCCACGCGCGGCTTGCGCTGGCGCGTGCGGAAGCTGCCAAAACCGCGTATTTCGATTTTGTCGCCCACCCGCAGCGAGCGCACCACGCTGTCAAAGATCGTATCCACAATCACTTCGCTGTCTTTGCGAGTGAGTTCCGCCAGCCGGGAAACTTCTTCGATCAGGTCAGCTTTCGTCATAAGCTTTTTACTCCCTTTGGGGCCGGTTCCCTTGTAGGGTTCCGTGTGCCCGGGGCTTTGCCGCCCCTCGCTGTTGCACGGCGCTGTCTATAACCTTCTCAAATTTAAGGGGTTCTATGCAAGTAGGGAAGCGGGCACCTATTTCCAAAGATAGTAAAAGCCGACCTGCTGCTCCAAGAGCTTCTCCCGCGTGGGCAAATAATCGGAGACATCGCCAAACAGCAAATCGAGCCCTGACCGCCTCTCCTTCGGCGGCCAGACCAGTGTCGGTTCGCCGGAAATATTCACCGCCCGGGCCGTATCCTTCACTGCCCCTTCGAAATCTGCGATCTGATCCACCAGTTTCAGCGACAACGCCTGCTCGCCGGTCCAGACTTTTCCGTTCGCGATCGCGCGAATGTCTTCTTCTTTCGCATGCCTCCCGTCGGCTACTGCCTGGATAAACTGCGTATGCATGTTGTCAATCAAGCCCTGTATGTACTCGCGTTCCTTGGGCGTCATTTCGCGCGTCGGGCTGCCCGTGTCCTTGAACTCGCCCGCCTTCATCGTGATCGCGTTCAGTTTCGCCCATCGCAGAAGCTCGCCGTAGTTCACCCACTCGGCAATCACGCCGATCGATCCCACCACACTGCCCTTGTCCGCATAAATCTTGTTGGTGGCCGACGCCACGTAATAGGCGCCGCTCGCACCCACCGTCTCAATCGAAGCCACAATCCGTTTCTTCTTTTCGTCCCGGATCCGCTTCACTTCCCGGTAGATCTCTTCCGATGCGGCTACGCCTCCTCCGGGCGAATTCACATGGATGATGATGGCCTTGACGGAATCGTCGTCGGCAAACTTCTTAAGCTGTGGGACGATCTGTTTCGGAGAGAAAATTACGCCGTCCAGCTCAACCACCGCGATCTTGGACCCGAAGCCGGTAAACGATTCTTCATCCCGGCCGCCAAAACTCAGGTACACCAGCGTAAACACGGCCACCACGAACAGCGCAAACAGCCCGCCGCCCACCAGAAACCACACCCACATCCGCGAACGCCCTTCTGCCATAATCAGATGAGTGTAGCACCGGGCGCGTCAGGCCATCACGGACACCGGAATGTCATTTTGACCGCAGAGCACGCAAAGCTCGCAGAGTTTTCCCCCATCGGGTTCTCCTGTGCTCCCTGTGGTTAAAGATTCGAGCTCGTGCGTCCCGCTTGAATCCGCGTATTTTCTGTGCGCGCTCCACGCCCTCTGCGCTAAAAGACCTTTTTCGCTAGAATTCAAACTGCAGGCTTTCAAGGATTAACCACAATGAGACTCTTGCGTACTCTTATTTTCGCAATTGTTCTGGCGTCCGCCTTTCTCTACTTCACGACCTACCGCGACGGGCGTCTCCATCCCGCCAGCTGGATCAGCCGTCCGCAGCACGTTGAGATCACCGAAGCCGCGGCCGGCAGCGAAGCGTTCGACGCCGAAGAGCAAAATAACATCAACGTCTACCGCAAGAACATCGCGTCCGTCGTCAACGTCACCTCGCGCGTCATGACCTTCGATTTCTTCTATGGACTCGTACCACAAGAAGGTCAGGGCTCCGGTTTCGTCATCGACAAAGAAGGACACATCCTGACCAACTATCACGTCATCGCCGATGCGCGCCAGGTTGAAGTGACGCTGCACAACCGAAAGAAATATAAGGCGACCATCGTAGGCACCGATAAATCTCACGACCTGGCCATCGTCCAGATCAAAGCCCCGGACCTGCAGCCGATGACGCTCGGCGACTCGAGCAATCTGCAAGTCGGTCAGAAGGTCTACGCCATCGGCAATCCCTTCGGCCTCGCTGGAACTCTGACGATCGGCATCGTCAGTTCCATCCGCCAGGTGCAGGAGCCCGACGGCTTGGTCATCGAAGAAGCCATACAGACCGACGCCGCCATCAACCCTGGCAACTCCGGCGGCCCGCTGCTCAACTGGCATGGCCAAGTCATCGGCATAAATACGATGATCGCCTCCAGCGTCGGACAAAGCGCCGGCATCGGCTTCGCCATCCCCATCAACACCGCCAAAGCCGTGGTCAACGATCTGGTCACGCTCGGACGCGTGCGCCGTCCCGCGCTCGGCGTTCGCACCATCCCCATCGATTCCGAAATCGCCAGCGAACTTGGCTTGGCCGCCGACTACGGACTCCTCATCGTGCAAGCCGTTCCCGGAGGCTCCGCCGATCGTGCCGGATTGCGCGGCGGCACTGAGCGCGCCTACCTCGGCAACACTCCCATTATGATCGGCGGAGATCTCATCGTCGCCATCGACGGAGAAAAGATCGAAAGCCAGCAACTCCTCGCCCAGATCATGAACAAACACCGCGCCGGGGACACGGTAAAAGTAACCATCTTCCGAGGCAAGAAGCAGCTAGAGGTGTCGGTAGTCTTAGGCGAAGCCAGAGACCAGGTGTAGTTTGTGTGGACGCGGGCGACCCGCCCGCGTGAACGTGTCGATGGAGCGCCGGGCGTCCTCGCCCGGCGGCTGCGCCGACACTGGCGTTTGCGCGAACATGAAGGGCCAGGATGTGAAGAGTACGATGCCCACCACGAGAAGCCGCATACCAAATTAATTTTATCTGGAGCGGTCATCTATTGGGATCTGATTCCTTGTCCTATGGACGGTGCCTCGTACGAGCGGTCAGAGCCGCGTCTGTTCCTCCCGCGCTATCATCCTCACATGCCCGACGTCGATTGGATCCGCAAACTTTGCCTTTCTCTCCCCGGTGCGACCGAAAACATCCAGTGGGACGAAGACCTCTGCTTCAAGGTGCGAGGCAAACTCTTCACCATCGTTGATCTTTCTCAAGGCAACCTCGCACCCGTTTGCCTCAAATGCACGCCCGAAAAATTCGACGAACTCCTCGAAATCGAAGGCATCTCGCAAGCTCCGTATGTCGGCCGCTACAAATGGATCCTTCTCGGAAACTCCAATGTCCTGCTCTCCAGAGAACTCGAAGCCCTCATTCGCCAGTCCTACGACTTGGTCGTAGCGAAAGCGCCAAAGAAGAAAGCCGCGAAAAAGAAAACGCCACGCAAACGCAGCAAAAAGTAAGAAGCTTTCCCCTGTGTCCCGGAGCCTGCCCTGAGCGAAGTCGAAGGGTGCTCCCTTTGGTGAAAGCCTTTTCTCGGCCCTCCGCGTCTCGGCGGTGAACCCGTTTGACTCCCCGCAACCCGCTGGACTAGCCTCGTAGGTTCGCAGCCCAACCCATGCGCATTCAACATAGTTCACTGAGACGTTTTCTGATCCTCTCCAGCCTGTGCGCTCTACTCGCTTCGACCACTGCAGCCGCGCCTCTGCGACCCGTGCACGCTCCGCATGCCATTGTCGCCAGCGTCCACGAGTTCGCCTCTCGCGCCGGCGTCGAGATGCTGCGCTCCGGTGGCAATGCCATTGATGCCGCCGTGGCCACCGGCTTCGTGCTCGCCGTGGTCCATCCCCAGGCCGGAAATCTCGGCGGAGGCGGCTTCCTTCTCCTCCGCAACGCCAACGGGAAAACTCACTTCATCGATTTCCGCGAAACGGCGCCCGCCGCCGCCACGGAAAACATGTATCTTGACGCCCAGGGCAACGTCATCCCAGACGCCAGCGTCGTCGGCTACAAATCCATCGGCGTCCCCGGCACCGTGGCCGGCCTCGTCTACGCAGAAAAACAATACGGCAAGCTGTCGCTCGGAAAAGTAATGGCTCCCGCCATCAAGCTCGCCCGCGACGGCTTCCCGCTCGCCTACGAAGACGCGCAAGATCTGAAAGACGATGAGTACCTCGCCCAGTTTCCCGAATCCAAACGCATTTTTCAGCGCGACGGAAACTACTACCAGCCCGGCGAACTATTCAAACAGCCCGAACTCGCCCACACTCTGGAACGCCTCGCCAAAAATCCCAACGAGTTCTACCACGGCGCCATGGCCCGCGAACTGGCCGCCGCCATCCACAAAGGCGGGGGCCTCATCACCGCCGGGGATCTCGCGCGCTACGAAGTCAAAGAACGCGAGCCCATTCGAGGCTCCTATCGCGGCTACGACATCATCAGCGCTCCGCCGCCATCTTCCGGCGGAGTCGCGCTCGTTGAAATCCTCAATATCCTTGAAGGCTTCGACCTCGCGAAATTCGGCAATCGCTCCGCTGACGCCATCCACCTCGAAGCGGAAGCGTTCCGTCGCGCCTTCTACGATCGCGCTGAATTCATGGGCGATTCCGACTTCGCTAAAGTTCCTGTCGCGCAGCTCATCGACAAAAAGTACGCCGCCGCATGGCGCGACTCTATCGACCCCGACCACGCCAGTGTGAGCAAAGACCTGAAACGCCCGTCAATCTTCAGTGAACTGGAGCGCGTAGCCCAGTCGCGCCCCACGGCCATTCGCGAACCTGAAAACACCACCCACTATTCCGTAGTCGATGCCGACGGCAACGCCGTTGCCGTAACTACCACGCTCAACGACTCCTTCGGCTCCCGCGTCACCGCTGCAGGCTTAGGCTTCCTGCTCAACGACGAAATGGACGACTTCGCCGCCAAACAAGGCGTCCCCAACGCCTACGGACTCATCCAGGGTCCTGCCAACGCCATCGGCCCGGGCAAGCGCCCGCTCTCTGCCATGACGCCGACCATCGTGCTCAAGGATGGCAAGCTCTTTCTGGTGCTCGGCTCGCCCGGCGGCCCCAGAATCATCACGATTGTTGCCAATATTCTGATCGGTGTTGTCGACTTCTCCCTCGATATCCAGGAAGCCGTCAATGCGCCCAAGTTTCATCATCAGTGGCTCCCCGATCAGATTCTCGTCGAAGACCGCCTCTCTCCCGATACAATGAATCTTCTCGGTTCCAAAGGGCACAAGGTGAAAGTCGATTATTCCTGGAGAGACTGGGGAGACGGCGAGTGCATCATGGTTGATCCCAAAACCGGCGAGCGCCTCGGCGCCAGCGACGGACGCAACAACGGGAAGGCGGTGGGTTACTGATGCAGAGGGCGGTATCGACGTACGTCTATGTGAAGGAACGGCTCCACCCGGGCTTGCTCGACGAACTCGTCACGGCTGGAACCCAGTCGATCGAAATCTTCGCCGCCCGCCAGCACTTCGATTACGCGAATCGCAAGCAGCACGTCCGCGAAATTGCCGACTGGTTCCGCTCCACCGGTATTCCCCTCAATTCCGTGCACGCCCCTTTGTACTCCGACTACGAGTGGGGACGCACCGGTTCGCCGCCCATCAACATCGCCTCCACCGACCGCGCCCGCCGCATCGATGCCATGGACGAGATCAAACGCTCCCTCGAAATCGCCGAGCACATCCCGTTCCGCTTTCTCATCCAGCACATCGGCAATCCCAACGATGCTTTCGACGAAAAGAAATTCGAAGCGGCCATGACCTGCGTCGAGCACCTTCGTGCCTTCGCCAAACCGCTAGGCGTCAGAGTACTCGTGGAAAATATTCCCAACGAACTTTCCACGCCCGAGCGCCTCGTCGAGTTCATCCGCACCATGCATTTCGACGACATCGGCGTCTGCTTCGATTGCGGTCACGCCCACCTGATGAACGGCATTCCCGAGGCCTTCGCGATTCTGAAGAACCACATCTGCTCGACCCACGTCCACGACAACAACAAGGACAAAGACACGCACCTCTGGCCCGGCAGCGGGTCAATCGACTGGAAACAGACCATGGAATTGCTGCGCACGGCGCCGCAAAAGCCGCCCCTGCTCCTCGAAATCGACGGCGAAGAAAAGAAAAATCCCAGCGAAGAAGTGGCCGCAACCTTCCACAAGCTGGAAGATTCGTGAGAGCAAGTCAAAAGTCAGAAGTCAGATTGCAGAAGTTAATCCTCAGCAGCAACCACATCGGTTTTACTTCTGCAATCTGACTTCTAACTTCTGACTTCCCCAGGTTGTACCGTGTAAGCACCGAATTTTATGTCCTCACCCATCAGCACCATCGCACAAATCGGCGCCCACGAAGGCCAGTCCGTCACCATTCGCGGATGGCTCTACAACCTCCGCGAAAGCGGCAAGCTCCTCTTCCCTCAATTCCGCGACGGCTCCGGCGTCATCCAGGGCGTAGTCCCGAAGAACGCCGTCCCGCCCGAAGTCTTCGACGCCATCAAAGGTCTCACCCAGGAATCCAGCGTCATCGTCGAAGGCAAAGTCCGCGCCGACAAGCGCGCCCCTGGCGGCTATGAACTCGACATCTCGAACGTCCAGGTCGTGCAGCGCGTGCCCGAGTCGACTCCCTATCCCATCACTCCCAAAGAACACGGCGTCGACTTCTTGATGGAGCACCGCCATCTTTGGCTGCGCTCCCAGCGCCAGGCCGCGATCCTGCGGGTGCGCGCCGAAATCATTCGTGCCGCCCGCGATTTTTTCGACAGCAACGGATTCACCCTCACCGACCCGCCCATCCTCACGCCCGCCGCCTGCGAAGGAACCTCCACACTCTTCCCCGTGGACTACTTCGACGAGCAGGCTTACCTCACACAGTCCGGCCAACTCTACATCGAAGCCACCGCCATGGCGCTCGGCAAGGTCTACTCGTTCGGTCCCACCTTCCGCGCGGAAAAATCGAAGACCCGCCGCCACCTCACCGAATTCTGGATGGTCGAGCCAGAAATCGCCTACGGTACGCTCGACGACCTGATGGAACTCGCCGAAGGCTTGCTCATTTTCCTTGTAAAACGCTGCCTGGAACGCCGCCGCCCCGACCTCGAAACCATCGGCCGCGACCTCGCGAAGCTCGAGAAAATCAAGGCGCCCTTCCCGCGCATCAGCTACGACGAAGCGGTTCAGAAGTTGCAGGAAGGCCACTCGCAAGGAGTGCTCGAAAATAAATTCGAGTGGGGCGGAGATCTCGGCTCGCCCGACGAGACCTATCTCTCATCGCTCTACGACCGGCCCGTCATGGTCCATCGCTACCCGGCCAGCGTAAAAGCGTTCTACATGGAGCCCGATCCCGAACGCCCCGAACTCGCCCTTTGCGTGGACGTGCTAGCCCCCGAAGGCTACGGTGAAATCATCGGCGGATCGCAGCGCATGGCCTCGCACGACTTGCTCCTGCAGCGCATTCACGAGCACAATCTGCCCGAAGAAGCGTTCAAGTGGTATCTTGATCTCCGCAAGTACGGCAGCGTTCCTCACTCCGGCTTCGGCATGGGCATAGAGCGAGCCGTAGCCTGGATCTGCGGTTTGGAGCACGTGCGCGAGACCATCCCCTTCCCGCGCATGTTGCATCGTCTGTACCCGTAGAGCTTTTTCACCGCCGAGACGCGGAGAACGCCGGGAAATGCGAGAAAACGATAGGCTTGATAAGATTTCGCACCGCATCATCGGCGCTGCCATCGAGGTTCATCGACATCTCGGACCAGGTTTGCTGGAATCTGCCTATCAATCATGCCTGGCTTTTGAACTGAAGCAGCTTGGGCTGAAAGTGGAAGAGCAAAAGCCTTTGCCAGTTGTATACAAACAAGTGAAACTCGATTGTGGCTATCGCCTTGACATGGTCGTGGAAGACGAAATCATCGTCGAAATCAAAGCCATCGAAAAGTTACTTCCCATCCACGATGCCCAGCTCTTATCGTATCTGAGGCTAGCGAAGAAAAGAGTAGGTCTCCTGATGAACTTCCATGTCCCGGTTCTAAAGAACGGACTCAAACGAATCGTAAATGAATTCCCAGACTCCGCGTGGGAGAAAAGGTAAGCGTCCCAAACCGAATAAATCAAGAAAAAGGTTTCCCCGGCGCACTCGGCGTCTCGGCGGTGAATAGGAGCGTATGGCTCAACGAAGCACGACCTACAGCAACATCACCCCGCGCCGGATCCGTGTGATCGGCGTTCCTCTTGACCTCGGCCAATCCCGCCGCGGCGTTGACATGGGTCCTTCCGCCGTGCGCGTTGCCGGACTCGAAGCCCGCCTCGAAGCCATCGGGCACACTGTCGAAGACGCGGGCAACATCGCAGTCGCCATCCCCGAACAGAAAAAAGAAGGCGCGGCCAACGCCAAGTACCTCAAGGAAATCACCGCCACCTGCACCAAGAGCGCCGACCTGGTGTTGAAGACGCTCGAAGCCGGCAAAGTTCCCCTCGTCCTCGGCGGAGATCACTCCGTCGCGGCGGGTACGGTGTCAGGCGTCGCCGAGTTCTACCGCCGCAAGAACCAGAAAATCGGACTCCTCTGGATCGATGCGCACACCGACATGAACACGCCCGACTCTTCCCCGAGCGGCAACGTCCACGGCATGCCGCTCGCGGCGCTCATGGGCCTTCCTCCATTCGAACTGGGAAAGATCTATGACTTCTCGCCCAAAGTGCAGCCGGAAAATTGCGTGCTCGTCGGCATCCGCGACGTGGACAGTTTTGAAAAAGAAAACATTCGCAAATCCGGGGTCGAGGTCTTTACCATGCGTGACATCGACGAACGTGGCATGCGCGCCGTCATGGAGGAAGCCCTCCGCATGGCCGGACACAACACCGCCGGCTACCACGTCTCCCTCGACATGGATTGGATCGATCCCGAAGACGCGCCCGGCGTCGGCACTCCGGTCTGGGGCGGCGCCACTTATCGCGAAGCGCATCTCGCCATGGAAATCATCGCCGACCATGGACGCATGCTGAGCTTCGAAATCGTGGAAGTGAATCCCGTCATCGACGAGCGCAATCAGACCGCCGACTTAGCCGTCGAGCTGGCGCTCTCGGCGTTCGGGAAAAAGATCCTGTAGCGCTGCTAATACCCTCTAATGACAAATTCATGAAACAACTAACAAAGCTGCCGCTTACTGCACGTCGGAAACTTTTCCGTTAATAAACGTGACTTTGATGTCCTTGTAGACATAAATCTGCTTGGTACCAAGATTGACGATCTTGTCCGGCGTACCGATCGCGGCTTTCACTTGATCGGGCGTTTGCCCTTTTTCTATCTGCTGAGGTTCCGGTGGAGGCGCCTGCTGTTGCGCTTGTCCTCCACCCTGGTCGCCCCCTTGCTGATCGTTGCCGCCCTGTTGTCCGTTGTTGGCGCCTTGGTCGCCGCCGCTGTCATCAATGGCGAGGAGACCGCCGATCGTATCTTCTACCTGCGGAGCGGCGGCGGTCGCGAGCGATCCTTTGGCGAACTGGAAAACCACGTCGGCCTTGAAGAACGTAGTCGGACTGACGTTGTTACAGGAATCGCAGGCGACGACGCTGATGACCACCTGATCTTTGGGCAGATTGACGATGACCCTGGAGGGATACACTTTGTTGCCAACTTGGAAAAACTGGGTCGTTTGCGTCTTCCCTAATTTTCCCAAGCCCCAGCCGACGACCTTTGACGCCACGGGATTGGGAGAATGAACTGTTCCGCTTTCATATTTGGTGGAGAGAACGCTCTGGTCGGAATAAGGCACACCGAGGATTCCACCCTTCTTGATGTTCAGGATGGTGCCCGCCTCAACTACGGCAGCTCCGTTCGAGTCCGACCCCATCTTCACCAGCTTGTATTGCGCGGCCAGTTGCTCCTGTAGAGTAACCGCCTGCGCATTGGCTAGCGGCATCGGAAAGATCGTGGCAGCCAGAAGCACAATTCCTGGAATCAGATTGTGGAATTTCTGCGACATCGTAAAACCCTCCGGTTCAGCTTTTCCCAAAGTTAGACTCCGAGCTTTACGCTGAACGGTGAGCGCAGAGTCAGCGAACATCTCGTCTCATTGCAGAAGGGAGCGTCGTCATCCGATGCTCCCCAGTGCTTGATTGATCGGTGAGACCGCCGTTTTACAAGCGTCTGTTTCTACAACGCGCCACCAGCCGATCCCGCGGCTTCCTGCTTGACCTGCGACTCGGTCTGGTCGGCCGCCTGCTGTTGGTCTTCCAGAGTTTTTGCCGCAGTGGTATCCGGCGCCGGAGGTGGTACGTCCGAGGCCGTAGTGCTCGTGTCCGGCGCTTTCGGAATACCGCCTGTACCCTGCTTCTTCGCCAGTTCGCCCAAGCCGCTATTGAGTTGCTCCGCGAAGTGGTTCTGCATTTCCTGCAAGTCATCGACTTTAACGGCTACAGTTTGTCCGGCCGCGCAGTCCGACTTTTTGCTCGCCGAGACGCTGGCGTTCACCATATTGTCGGCATCCGGAGTGTCGGTGAGCCGCGTGATGACGTCACCGCCCGTCAGCCCACATTCCTGCCCGTTTGCGACCACGGTGAGATCGCTGTCGACCACGAAGGTGCGCCTTGCCGGATCGAGCGCCGGAGGAACTTCGCCGCTGGCGTTCGCCGGTGCTGGCGCGGCGGAACCGCCGCTCTGTGCCGCTTGTGCCTGCTGCGCGGCCAACTGCGCTTTTACTTCATCGGCGATGGCCTGCTTGACTTCGGGAGTCAGCGCTGGCGCGTTCGAGGCGGCCGCCGGAGCGGGTTCTCCACCGCCGCCGTCACCCGCTGCCGCCTCCGCATTCGCCTCTTGCCGGGCCGCATACGCCGCCTGCAAGTTCGCCGCAATCAGGTAGTCCGTCAGCCAGAACGCCGGCGAAGCATAATAGGGATACGGCGTGAACCACCCGCCGTAGAAGCCAAACCACGGCGCTCCTCCCCAACCCCACGCCCCGACACCCCAGTAAACCGGCGCACCCCAAGGCTGATAGCCCCATGCATAAAATCCCGGGTGGTACCAGTATCCCGGATAGTAGCCATAGTAGGGATGACCATGCCAGTAGTAGCCGCGATACACGCCGGTCCGATAGTGGCCGTGGTCATAGTACGTGCGCGAATAATAGGAATGGCCCCCGCGCGTCACGTAAGCGCGCTGCACATATCCCCCATGCCGTCCCGTGTTCACGACGTGCGCTCCGTTGTGTTCACCCGCAACCGTGCGACCGCCGTGGACCCCATGCTCAATGTGCATGCCGTTGCGATCCACAGATCGAATCTGTCCATTCGAACGGATGCTCGCCGACCCACCGCCCTTCAGAGAAACGTTCCTGCTCCCGGCCGGCGTGTGCCCAGCCGTAGTCGTCCCGTGGCCAGCCGTAGTCGTCCCGTGGCCAGCCGTAGTCGTCCCGTGACCAGCCGTAGTCGTCCCGTGACCAGCCGTGGTCGTCCCGTGACCAGCCGTGGTCGTCCCGTGACCAGCCGTGGTCGTCCCGTGGCCAGCCGTGGTCGTCCCGTGGCCAGCCGTAGTCGTCCCGTGACCGGCGGTGGTTGTCCCGTGGCCGGCCGTGGTCGTCCCGTGGCCGGCGGTGGTTGTCCCGTGGCCAGGCGTGGTCGTGGTGTGACCGCTTGTCGCCGTGCGGCTGGTCGTGCCGCCCGCGTGCTGCGCTGGGGCTGCGTGCGGGGCGGCAGCCGGCTTGCTCGGAGCCTTGGGTGCAGGGGTACTCTTCTTGTTGGCTTGAGCCGAAGCGAATGCGGTTACCGTGAGAAGAACCAGCAGCACGGACCACTTCAGCAGGACATTCTTTCCTCGGTTGCTCGATTTCATAGCCACTCCTGTGAGATGTGAAGCTCTTTCCTCATAAATCCATCAGCAGGGAACCTGTGCGGCCAGAGAAATTTCCAGCCTGCAATCCCGCTCATGGGTTTCTTCGACTAGAGCTTCCGGGTCCGAGTGCCATAGGGAAGAGCCGGCACCGGCCTTCGAAACATCGCCAATTTCACACCTGTTTTACTACTTGTGTCAAGCGAGCTCCTGCGAATTTACATTTGCCGTCCTGAACGAAGCCAGGGACCTTCTTTCCCCGGCGTGGGCTGCCCGAAATTTTCGACCTCAGCCTGGCCCGCAGCCGGTTTTTCCCACCCTCCTGGGCAACTCCGAGCGTCATCACCGTATGGTCACCTCCCAAGAGTAACTTCGGTAATTGGGGAGTGCCCCGTCGTCCGCCGATGGAACCAATGGACAGCGATGTTAGCGCATTGGCACACTCGGTCGGCACTCCTGGCTTTCTCCATACTCCTGGCTCTATTTGCCTTGACTTACGCTTTGGCCGCCGACGACACGAACGATCCCTCAGGCCTGCCTAAGTATCGCAGTACCGTCTCTGAAGTCCGGGTTACATTCTTCGCCACCGACGAAAACAATCATCCGCTCGCAACCTTGACGAAGTCGGATTTTGCCGTAGTCGACAACGAACGTGTGGTCCGTAATTTCCGGAGCCTCACACATTCGGATGAAACCTCGCTCGACGTGGTGGCGCTGGTCGACCTGAGCGGATCGGTTGCGCCGCGCTTTCGGGTTGCCATGACCGCGGTGCTGCAACTGGTTGCGCGGGAGCAGTCGATCCCGGATGACAACATCGCCGTTCTGTCGTTTGGAGGGGCGTCTGGTGGCATACATCCTGCCATCCTCTGCTCGAGCGGTTGCGGCGCTTCCGATTCCGTGAGCAAACTCCTGGCGGTGAAGAGCGGCGGCACAACGCCGCTGTTCGACGCGCTGATCTTTGGCGCCGATTTCATTTCGCATCATCGCCGCGCCGGGGCCCGGCCGGTCCTGATTCTGTTCTCTGACGGGAACGACACCATCAGTTGGCATTCTCCGCGCCAGGCCCTGGAGGCGGTGCTGGACGAGGGCGTCCTGATCTACTCGGTTGATATTGGGACTCCCGAGAACCGGTCGTCGAACCAGGCGTCGAACGAAACTATGGGCAGCATGTTCCTGCGGCAAGTTTCGGATGCTACCGGTGGGCGCTATTTCTCCCTGCGCTCGGCCCACCAAGACGGCGCTGCCACAGTACTGAACGCCGTGCTGGAGGATCTGCGCGCCTCCTATGTGGTGACCTACGATCTGCCCAGCCACCAGACTGGATTTCATTCTCTTCGTCTTTTGCCAACCCACAACCTCAACCTCACATTCCATAGTCGAAACGGCTATGACTACGAACCCAGCGGTCACTGATTGGAGATCATTAGATTGGAGACCGCTGACAGGAGATCTATGAAATCCACCTTGCTGTTGGCGCTTGTACTGATATCGACTGGCGTTTCGGTTGCCGTGGCCGCACCGATCGGTATCTATCAACATGGAACCGTGGTTCGTATGCGCATGGGCGACTGCATGCTGATGCACCGAGGCTTCATGACCGCGTTCGGGCCGCCGCAAGCCGCAGTGGCCGAGGAAAGCTGCCCGGAATACACGCTGGTGACCGATAAAGTCGTATATCTCATCGTGGGCAAGTCCTCCAATCAACTGGTGCCTCTCGCGGAAGTCATCGATTTCCGTTTCCAGAAAAAAGAACTGGCGGTTCGCGTGGATGACGCTCGCCACGAATCCAGGTTCACCATCAAGGAAATGACGCTGCGCTCGGAATGGGAACTCATCCAGACGCGCATCGAAGATCAACTCAATGACTCGCCCCATCGCTCCGCGGACACATCGCTCGCGCTGAGAAACCGGGAATAGTCTGAGAGGTTTTCTCGGCGGACTCGGCGTCTCGGCGGTGCACGAGGCGCGCAGCCGGAACCAAAGCTGGGATTGACGGAAAACACGCGCGGAGCCAGACTGAAATGGCATGGCAAAACTTCGGGTTGGCATCCTCTTTGGCGGACGCAGCGGCGAGCATGAAGTGTCGTTGCTGTCGGCAGCGTCGGTTGTGAATGCAATTGATAAAACGAAATACGAAGTAGTTCCCATCGGTATTACGAAAGACGGCCGCTGGCTCACGGCGGAACACGCCGAACGTTTGCTGAAGGGCAAAAACGAAGACGAAGACGAAGACGCAGCGGGCGTGGGCGCCCGCACCCCACAACTTCACCCCACGCACCTTCGGGCGGGCGATCCGGAGGCGACTCCGGGGGCGGCAGTGCTGGCTACGGGCGAGTCGGTGGTCGTTCCTCCGGAACCGGCGCGCCGCGAAGCTGGACTCGCGCCCTTCCAGACCGATGCGAAGACAGATGCGAAGACCGATGCGAATCTGCGGCGCGCTTCCGATCGCGCCATTAACGTGGATGTCATTTTCCCCGTGCTGCACGGAACCTTCGGCGAAGACGGGACGATTCAAGGTCTGCTCGAACTGGCCGACATTGCCTACGTCGGCGCCGGCGTGCTCGGCTCTTCCGCGGGCATGGATAAAGATGTCATGAAGTCTTTGTTCCGCGCGGTGGGATTGCCCATCGTGAAACACGTGACCGTGTTGCGCAGCCAATTCGAGCACGAGCCAAAAAAAGTGCAGAAGCTGGTGGAGAGCAAGCTGAAGTATCCCGTCTTCGTGAAGCCGGCGAACCTGGGGTCGTCGGTCGGAATTTCGAAGGCGCACGACCGCAAGGAACTCGGTCCCGCCATCGCGGAAGCGGCAAAGTTCGATCGCAAGATCGTGATTGAGGAAGGCGTCGGCGGAAAGAAGAACAAGGCGCGCGAGATCGAGTGCGCGGTACTCGGCAACGACGATCCCAAAGCGTCGGTTGCGGGAGAAATCGTTCCCTGTAAAGAGTTCTACGACTACGACGCGAAGTATCTGGCGGAAGGCTCGGAAGGGATAATCCCCGCCAAGATCACGAAAGCGGAAATGAAAACGGTACAGAGGCTGGCGATTGCGGCGTTTCAAGCGGTCGATTGCGCGGGCCTGGCGCGCGTCGATTTTCTGATGGATCCCAAGTCGCGCAGGATTTTCGTCAACGAAATCAACACCATGCCCGGCTTCACCGCAATCAGCATGTATCCAAAGCTGTGGGCGGCAACGGGAGTGCCGTATCCCGAACTGATCGATCGCCTGATCCAGTTGGGCATTGAGCGGCACGAGGACAAAAGGCGGAATCAGTACAGCCGGTAGATTTTCACCGCCGAAACGCCGGGTTCGCCGAGAAAGTCTTTTTGGGCTTTTAACCGATACTGTCAGATTCCGCGGTGCGCTCTGGGATCTTTGTGGTTAAGCCCTTGGCTCGTCTCGGCGTACTCGGCGCCTCGGCGGTGGAATTCTTAGGGCCATTTCTATTGTGAATAGAATAAGAATCGTGGTATCGGACGGCTCGTTTCGCGTTTGACACTGTTCCAAAGCGGTTGCTATAGTCGAGGGGTCCCTATTGGACGGGGTTTCGAACCAGCTGGAATTGTCCCAGGGTCGTCCGCCAGGTCGGCCTCAACGCAACTTAAAGACCACGCCAGCAGTCCGCTATGCCACGTCCCGCATGTGTCGCGCACGAATGCATCGCGCACGAACGCATCGACATCGAGGCTATGAACTTGTTCGACGACAGCACCGCTCGCAATCTTGAATCCAGTCTTGAAACCATGACACCTGCACACGACACCCACACCGGCGGCTCGGCCGTAGTAGACGCTCCCGAGCAAGCACAACCCACTCGCGCGGAACCACAGGCTTCCGCCCCTGACGCTCCTCAAAGTGACACCCCGAAAATTTCCGCCCCCGAATTTGCCGCCGCGGCCAGCGACGCTACGGGAAATAACGCTCCTCAGAATGACACCCCGGAAATTTCCGCTCCCGAATTTGCCGCGGCTGGCAGCGATGATTTCGCCGCCGCCCTCCAGCACTTCGAGACCGAAACCGAGGAAGCGGTTGGCGGCGACCACGTAATCAAAGGCACCGTGGTGAAACTGACCGCGACCCACGTCGTCGTCGATATCGGGGCGAAGTCCGAAGGCATGGTGCCGATTGCGGAAGCTCTGGATCGCGAGGGCAAACCGAAGTTCCAGCCCGGCGACGAGATCGACGTGATGCGGGAGAAGGGCGAAACCGAAGAGGGCTACGTCAACCTCTCGCACCTGAAGGCAAAGCGGTTGCGGTCGTGGGATGAGATTGAGCGCGCCTACAACGAAAAGAAGCCGATTAAGGGCATCGTCGTGGAACGCATCAAGGGTGGCCTGACCATAGACATTCACGGCGCGCACGCCTTCCTGCCGGGCTCGCAAGTGGACCTGCGTCCGATCCGGAATCTGGATGGGATGAAGGGCCAGACGATGGAAGTCGCCATCATCAAGCTCAACAAAAAGCGCGGCAACATCGTGGTCTCGCGTAAACAGCTTCTGGAAGAAGAGCAGAACCAAAAGCGCGGCAAAACGCTGGAGCATCTGCAAGAAGGCAGCATCCTCACCGGGATCGTCAAGAATCTGACCGAGTACGGGGCGTTTGTGGATATGGGCGGAATTGACGGACTGCTGCACATCACCGACATGTCGTGGGGACGTCTGACGCACCCGCGCGACCTGGTCAACGTTGGCGACCAGATTCAGGTGAAGGTGCTGAAGTACGACAAAGACAAGCAGCGCGTCTCGCTGGGCTTCAAACAGCTCACGCCTGATCCGTGGCTCGATGCGGAGCACCGCTACCCCGTGGGAGCGCACGTCCACGGCCGCGTGATCAGCGTCACCGATTACGGCGCCTTTGTAGAACTCGAGCAGGGCATTGAAGGCCTCGTCCACGTGAGCGAAATGACGTGGTCGAAACGGATGAAACACCCGTCGAAGCTGGTCAACGTAAACGACGAGGTGGATTGTGTAGTCCTGAGCGTGAACCCGACCGAGCGCCGGATTTCGCTCGGCATGCGGCAGCTCGCGTCCAACCCCTGGGATACGCTGCACGACAAATACCCGGTGGGAGCGACGGTCGAGGGCCGGGTCCGCAACCTGACCGAGTTTGGCGCTTTCATTGAAATCGAAGACGGAATCGACGGCCTGGTACACGTCAGCAACCTGAGCTGGACTACCCGCGTGAAGCATCCTTCCGAGGTGTTGAAGAAGGGCGACAAGGTCAAGGCCGTTATCCTGGCTATCGAACCGGACAAGCGGCGCCTTTCGCTCGGTGTGAAGCAGATGCAGCCCGACGTTTGGGATTCGTTCTTCGCGCAGCACCGCGTCGGCGACATCGTGCGTGGCAAGATCCTGCGCGTGGCGAACTTTGGCGCATTTGTCGAGATTGCCGAAGGCATCGAAGGTCTGTGTCACAACTCAGAAGCCGTCGATCCGAACGGACAGCCGATGCATCTGGAACCCGGCAGTGAGTTCGACTTCAAGATCATCAAGATGAATCAGGAAGAGAAAAAGGTCGGCCTGAGCATCCGGGCGGTCGGCGAAGAAGCGTCGCGCCACGAAGTCGAGTCCTACAAACACCCGGCATCCTCGTCCTCAACCAGCACCACCATCGGCGACTTGATCTCGTGGAAACGGGCCGGCGGGGACAGCAACTAGCCTCTGCGCCATTCGCCAGACTCTGTCACCACGGGCTTCTATGCGGTGCCTTGTCCCCGAGCCAGTGCGAGTTTCATTTCCACCTGCTGCCGCTCCTGCTCGTTCACGCGGAACATCTGCTGCGGCTGCAGTTTCATCAGCCGCGCCAGGAAGACTTCGGGGAGCTGTGCGATACGCGTGTTGTAGGTGTTGACGTCGTCGTTGAAAAACTCGCGGCGGTCGGCGATTCGCTCCTCCAGTGCGGAGATGCGATTCTGCAGCGCCAGAAAATTCTGGTCGGCCTTGAGCTGCGGATAGCGCTCCGCCACCACAAAAAAAGATCGCAGAGCGCCCGTTAGCAGCAGGTCTGCCTGAGCTTTTTGCGGAATGCTGGCCGCGTTCATCGAAGCCGCGCGAGCCTGCGTCACCGCCTCCAGCGCCTGCCGCTCGTGATCCATATAGCCCTTGACGCATGCCACCAGGTTGGGAACCTCGTCGTGGCGCTGCTTGAGCAGAACGTCGATATTAGCCCAGGCACGGCCGATTTCGTTCTGCAGGCGCACCAGTCCGTTGTAGACGATGACCGCATAGATTGCGGCACCCGTAACCAGCAGAATGACCGAGGCGGAACTAAGAACCGGCATGAGCGTTTTTGCCTGAAACAGCCTCGAATGTAGCGGAAGGGTCGATCACACACAAGTTACGCCCGGGTGGATGCGGCGGCCCGGTGCAACCCGTCAGTAACACGGTGGAGTGAACCGGGCGCCGGGCGTAAGGGAAGGAGCTTATTTGGAGTTGATTTTCAAACTGATGTAAACCTGCGCACGATCGTCGAATTGGCTGACCGTTTTTGTGCTGCTCTTGCGGTTGTTGTACTGCGCGTACACTTCGTAATCGATGGTGGGCTGAAGCGCCGGGAAACGGTAGGCACCGTCCGGGCCAACGATATAAGTTTTCACAGCGCGGGTATGAGTGTTGGTTAGATAAACGACCGCGTTCGGCAAAGGATTGTCGCTGCCATCCAGCACCTTGCCGGTGAGCAGGCGGGTCTTGTCTTGCTTTGAGGAGCCGCCAAACTGCGGCGCTGGAGCCGCCAGGACCAATGTCGAGAAAACCGACGCCAACAACACAACCAGCAGCGAAGCCCCGATGATCGAGTTCTTCATGAATTTCTCAGTGCAGCCGATTCCCAACCACGGCGGCCATTACCAGTCTAAATGAAGACCGATGTCGGAACGCTCGTCGTTGTCGATATGCACGGTCACTTCGGAGCCGGGTTTCAACTGTTTGCCCGAGGGCAGCTTGTAGCCTTTCACGTCCGCCCAAACGATGTAGTCCGCTTTGCCGGTGGGCACGCGCTGCGCGAACTCGCCGGTGTGATTGGAATAGAGCTCCCAGCGGGCTTTTTTGTCCTTGTCGTCGGCCCGCCGGATCTTCACCTTGACCCCGTAGAGCGGGTGCCCGTCGGGATCCCAAACCGTTCCGAAGATTAGGGCGTAAGGCTGCGGCTTCTCACGGCTGCTACCCCGTGCGCTCACAGGGGCAAGCAGAGACGCCAGGAACACGAGCGACGAAGCTATTGCGACCAAGCGCCGGAACACCCGGAAATGCGCAAATTCTTCAGGAATCTTCGTCTTCATCCTCTTCGTCGTCGGCTTCTTCTTCATCCTCGTCTTCTTCGATCTCGTCTTCGCCGACCACCTTGAGTTCGACGGGATTCACTGTAACCACCTCGAAGTCGGTACCGCACTCCGGGCAGGAGACGACCGCGCCTTCATCGACCTCATCTTCTTCGATGTCGAGATCCGTCTCGCATTCAGGACAGTACACCATGTTCTCCTCCACGTTCGGAGCACCCCTGTTATATTTAGTTTCTTCGCGAGGAAAAGGTCAAGTGGCTTACCAAGAAAATTCTAAAATTACCAAGTTTGCCAGTTTCGACTATCCCTTAACAGGTCTTGTGGCAGCCGTGCTGGTTGCCCTGGCGCTGGCGTTTTGCGCTCCTCTGTGCCTGGCACAGGAAATGGCGCAGGGACCGGCGCCGCGCATGGCATCCGATCCGCACACCGACCCGCGCATCGCCGAAATGATCCGGCAAGTTTCAGCGGACCATATTCGGCAGACGATCGAGAAGCTGGTCAGCTTCCAGAACCGGTCCACGATTTCCGCGCAGGACGAGGAATCCATCAAAGCCGGCAAGGGAATCGGAGCGGCGCGGGAGTGGATCAAGGCGGAGTTTGAGCGCTACTCCAAGGAATGCGGCGGCTGCCTGGAGGTGAAAACCGACACCTTCACCGAGCAGCCTGGCGAACGCATCCCGAAACCGACCGAAATCACTAATGTTTATGCGGTCCTGCGCGGAACCGATCCGCAGCAGCCCAATCGCATCGTGCTCGTAACCGGCCATTACGACTCGCGAAATAGCGATACCTTCAACGGGACGGACCCTGCGCCGGGAGCGAATGACGACGGCAGCGGCACGGCGGTGAGTCTGGAATGCGCCCGCGTTTTGAGCAAAGCTTTCCTGAGCAAGACTTCCCCGAGCAGAGCGAGGTTCCCGGCGACGATTATTTTTCTGACCGTCGCGGGAGAAGAGCAGGGTCTGAACGGCAGCAAGCACTTCGCCCAGATGGCCAAGCAGCAGGGGTGGAACATCGAAGCCGTTTTGAACAATGACATCGTGGGAGGCGACCGCAGTCCGCAACAGGATGCGAGCGTGGTGCGCGTGTTTTCCGAAGGGCTGCCAGCGGCGGCGAGCGAGGCTGAAATCCGGCGAATTCGAACGCTCGGCGGAGAGAGCGACTCGACTTCGCGCGAGCTTGCACGCTACATCGCCGACGTCGGGCGCTCCTATGATGCCGGAGTGAAGCCGCTTCTGATCTTCCGGCTGGACCGCTTCCTGCGCGGTGGCGACCACTACTCTTTCAACCAGCAGGGTTTCGCCGCCGTGCGGTTCACCGAATTCCGCGAAGACTACAACCATCAGCATCAGAACGTTCGCAAGGATGACGCCAACGGCATCGAATACGGGGACTTGCCGAAGTTTGTGGACTTCGACTATGTGGCGCACGTCGCGCGGCTGAACGCGGCAACCCTGGCCTCGCTGGCATCGGCTCCAGCGCCGCCGGCAAGCGTAAAAATGCTGACTAAAAACCTCGAAAACGACACGACTTTGACGTGGGAACCTTCGCCGGGCGCGGCCGCCTATGAGGTGGTCTGGCGCGCGACGAACGCGGCCGATTGGGAGTACGTCCAAACGGTTAGTAGCGGTGCGCGTGCAACCCTGAAGGTTTCGAAGGATAATGTGATATTCGCTGTGCGCGCGGTCGATGCGGCGGGACATCGCAGTCTGCCGGTTGTGCCGGAGCCAGAAAGATAAAGATAAAGACAGTGAGTCGCGGACAAACCATCTCGTTCAGCTTTCCCCCATTTACAGGATGGGTGAAGCGCATCATCCTGACTTGCACCGGGATCTACTTGTTTCAGGTGGTGGTGGGCAGGTTCGCCCCGGAAGTTGTCGTTCTGATGCGGGAGTGGCTGGCGCTGATCCCGGTCGCCGTGATGCACGGCAAAGTGTGGCAAGTGGTCACGTACTCGTTGCTGCACGCCGGCTTTGGTCACCTGTTCTTCAACATGCTCACGCTCTGGTTTATCGGCGCCTACCTGGAGCGCGACTGGGGGCCGAAGCGATTCATCGAGTGCTACATGTTCTGCGTCGTGGGCGCCGCTTTGGTGACCATTGCTGTCTCCTATACCCATTTCCTGGGGATGGATCCGAGAACCGGGACGGTGGGCGCGTCGGGCGGCATTTTCGGGCTGCTGATGGCCTTTGGGATTCTTTACGCCAATCAGGAAATGTATTTGTTTCCGCTGCCGTTTAGGATCAAGGCGAAATACCTGATTGGCATTTGGGTGGTGGTTGCGATCATTGCGGTTTTTGAGCCATCGGGCGGAGTCGCGGTTTTCGCTCATCTCGGCGGATTGCTTTTCGGCTTCTTGTGGGTAAAGTTCATGCCTTCTCGCGGCCTCAGCTACGCGACGTCCGAGCGTTATTTCGGCGTGCGGAATTCTTACTACCGCTGGAAGCGGCGGCGCGCTGCGAGAAAATTCGAAGTCTATATGAAAGATCACGACCGCAAAGTCACCTTCGATGAGCACGGAAACTACGTACCCCCCGACGATAACGAGAAAACGAATGGCGGATCGAAATCGGGCTGGGTGAATTAGGACGATTCACCGCCGAGACGCAGAGAGCGCCGAGAAAACCTTTTCTTTGTGTGGGGACGGGGCTACGCCCCGTCCAAGCGGGGCAGAGCCCCGCTTCCACACGGTCTAGCCGAACATCTCGTCAAATTTGGCAAGTATGCTTGCCGGGAGTTCCTGCGCCCGCGCCTTCCCCTTGAACCCCAAGTCATGACCCGCGCCTTCCACTTTCATTAACTCGGTTTTGGCCGGGATTAGCTGCAAGGCTTTCGTGATTCCTTCAATGCTTCCGAAGGGATCGCGCGTTCCATGCACGAACAGGCTCGGAACGCGCAAACTGAACAGATGCTGGACCCGGAGTTGCTCCGGCTTGCGGGGCGGGTGCAAAGGATAAGAAAGTAAGAGCAGGCCCGAGACTAGTTCTGGCTCGGAGGCGCAGAGGATCGTCGACTGGCGTCCGCCGTAAGAGTGGCCGCCGAGAAAGATCTGGCCCGCGACATTCTTCCTCAAAACTGCAATCGCATTGCGCAGTCCAGCGCGATCGCGTTCCGCATTGCCCGGAAACGGCGGGCCGGTCGGCCGCTCCTGGCGGAAAGGCAGATCGCAGCGCAGAACGAGGTAGCCATGTCCGGCAAAAGTTTCACTGAGCGCCACCAAAAGAGGAGCAGTGCAATCCGAGCCCGCGCCGTGGGTTAGGATCAGCTCATCGCCACTGGGACTCGCGGGAGAGTGCAGAAAACCGCGGACAGCGGGATCGAGCGAGTCATCGGAAAACGAGATTGTGGATTCCATCCCAGGCCGCTATTTCTTCTGTCGCCTCTTCTTGGTTACTCGATCACCTTCCCCCACCGTGTGCAACCGCATGAAATTCGTGGCGCCCGAAGTGAGCTTCGTTCCCGCCACCAAGCCGAGCACGTCGCCGGGGCGGAGAAGACCTTTCGCCAACAGTTCCTCTTCGGCGGTCCTGAGCATCGCCTCCGCCGACCTCCATTCTTCTTTGTGAACCGGATGCACGCCCCAAAGCGCATTCATACGATTGCAGACTTCCGGCCTACGACTAAAAGCGTAAATACTGACCTTCGGACGATGTTTCGAAAGCATGCGCGCCGTGTTGCCGCTTTCCGTGAAGACAGCAATCGCGCGCATGGGCAGATCTTCGGCGGCGTGTGCGATGGATTCGCAGATAGTTTCGGCAACCGAATAACGATGCTCCTGATGCCGGCGGCGCGGCGCGGGCCGCAGTTGCGCGATACTAGCTTCCGCCTCCAGAATGATGCGGGCCATCATCGCGACGGTCTCGCGCGGATAGCGGCCGCTGGCGGTTTCTCCTGAAAGCATCACGCTGTCCGTACCGTCAAAAATTGCGTTTGCTACGTCGCTTGCCTCCGCCCGCGTGGGCTGCGGGCTCTCCGTCATGGACTCCAGCATCTGGGTGGCCGTAATAACCGGCCTGCGCCACACCCCCGCGCGCTGAATCACCAACTTCTGGATGATCGGCACCCGCTCGGGCGGCAATTCCACCCCCAGATCGCCGCGCGCAATCATGACGCCGTTGGCCACTTCCAGAATTTCTTCCAGGCGCTCGATGGCCTGAGGCTTTTCCAGCTTGGCGACGATGGGCACGGATTTTCCCAACTCGCGCATCAGGCTCTTGGCCATGCGGAGGTCATCGGCGGAACGAACGAACGACAGCGCCACCACGTCCACTCCGTGCTTCAAACCGAACTCAAGGTCCCGCTTGTCTTTGGCGGTCAGTGCAGGGATGGCTACGGCCGCGCCGGGCAGATTAATCCCCTGCTGCTCCCCCAGCATTCCACCGTTCAGGACTTCGCATTCCACATCCTCGCCGCGAGTCGAGCGCACTTTGAGTTCAATACGTCCGTCCGACAAAAGCACGCGCGAGCCCGGGTCAACTTCGAGCGCCAAGCCCGCAAAATCGGTGGCAATCAGCGCGGCCGTCCCTGCAACCTTGCGCGGAGTGATCGTGAGCAAGTTCCCCGCCTTCAGCAGCAGGGCCTTCCCATTCTTCAGGAGGCCAGTACGAATCTTCGGACCTTGAAGGTCTTGAAGGATACAGATGGTCCGCTTCAGATGATGGGCGGCGCGGCGCAACCGCTGGATTCGCTGGGCGTGTTCGGAGTGCGTTCCGTGGGAGAAATTCAGACGGGCGACGTCCATGCCCAGCCGCATCAGGTCGCGGATCATTTCGTCGGAATCGCAGGCCGGACCAATCGTGCAGACGATTTTTGCGCGGCGCGCGCGTTCGCCCACCTCTTCCGGCGCGGGGCCGGAAGCCGGCAGACTTCCTTCAAACAGATCCAATTTGCGTTCCTTCAAGTCGCGAATCCTTTTTCCAGAAAATGCGGCTAATCTTTGAACCAGCGAGGCGATCTGGGAACTGCCCCTAACTTCATAGTCAGTGACTTTCGGTGTCTACCCGAGGAGGCGGAACTTTCGTGAGACCGCGAGGAAAGATCATGGCATTGAATTCGGCGCCAATCAGCACCACCAGCGAGATGATGTACATCCAGACCAGCAGCGCAATACCCACACCGAGCGAACCATAGATGACGCTGTAGTCAACATAGTGCTGCAAATACCATCCAAATAATGCGGTGGAGATCAGCCACATGGCGGTTGCAAGGACAGCGCCCGGCAAAACGCTGTGCCAGGGTTGGGTGCGGGGCACCGCGTTGTGATAGATAAGCTGGATCACGGCGATGCTGGTCAGGATGGCGATAGCCCAGCGTATCGCGCCCCACGTCAGCAGAATCAGAGGTCCGAACTCGTGCCCGAGTTGAAACAAGATCCGCAGTTCAATGCGGCTGCCGAATGCAACCAGAATGGTGGCGAAAGTCAGCGGCAGACCCGCCATCAAGACCAGCGAAATCGCAATCGCGCGCTCCTGGAGAATCCCCCACGTCTTGGGAAGCTGGTAAGCACGGCGGAAACCATCCATCCAGGAAATGATGACGCCGGAGGCGCTCCAGACCGTCAGCAGCGAAGTAAAAACGAGCAGGCCAACCGGCCGGTCCGTGCTGCCTCTCAGGTAGGAAAGTGCGGCTGAGCTGCCCGCAGGCAAGATGGTGCCCAGGGCATAGGAGATCTCGCGGGCGTAGACTTGGCCCCGGTTCAGGGTGGCGAGAACCGCGCCGAGCACCAGCAAGGCCGGGAAAAAAGTGAAGATGGACGAATAGGCCGAGGCTTTGGCGGTCCCGAACGCATCGTGCTCGAAGGCGCGCCAGATCGACAAGCGGAACAGGCGCCAGAACCGCCCCAAGGCCGGCGCCAGCACCAGTCCACCAGGAACCGGCTCCGGCTTGGGGTTCGGATCCTGAGGCTGCCCGGTCAGGCGCTTTGGTTCCAGTGCTAAAGCCATTGGGTTCAAAACAACGACGTCCAATTAAGCGTCATTTTACAGCGAATCCAGAGTTCGGCGACGATACCGTACTTGCCGAGCTGAGTTCGGCTTGGACGGGGCGAAGCCCGTCACCACACGAGCAAAAATGAGGGGCGACTCTGCGTCGCCCCTGTCCTCGGTTCGTTCCGTCTTACTCCGCGGCGAGTTCTTCGGTCTCGCCTTCGTGCCGCATGAGTTCGAGCGCGCGTTCGGCATCTTCGTAGGCTTGCGAGACTTCCTCCTGCACCTTGCTGGCGGCCTCTTCCATCTCTGGTGAGAGACGCACGTTGCGGTAATATTCCATGCCGGTGCCGGCGGGAATCAAGCGACCCACGATCACGTTCTCCTTCAGGCCGCGCAGATGATCGACCGCTCCCTGAATCGAAGCTTCTGTCAGCACGCGCGTGGTCTCCTGGAAGGAGGCAGCGGAGATAAACGAATCGGTGGAGAGCGACGCCTTGGTGATCCCGAGCAGCAACGGACGCCCGGTGGCCGGTTTGCCACCCTGCGCGATGGCACGCTCGTTCTCCTCGTGGAAGCGGAACTTATCCACTTGCTGCTCGAGCAGGAACTGGGTATCGCCTACATCTTCGACCTTCACCCAGCGCATCATCTGGCGGACGATCACTTCGATGTGCTTGTCCGAGATGTTCACACCCTGGAGCCGGTAGACTTCCTGGATTTCATTCACCAGGTAAGACTGTAGTTCCTTCTCACCGAGCACGGCCAGAATGTCGTGCGGGTTGAGCGGGCCGTCCATCAGCGGTTCACCCGCCCGGACGCGCTCGCCTTCTTGCACGTTGATGTGGACGCCGCGCGGAACGGAATATTCCTTCTCCGTGCCGTTATCGGCTGCCACGTAGAGTTTGCGCTGCCCTTTGGCCACCTCGCCGAAGCGCACCACGCCATCGATTTCACTGATGACGGCGGTCTCGCGCGGCTTGCGGGCCTCGAACAATTCCACCACGCGCGGCAGACCGCCCGTGATGTCCTTGGTCTTGGTGGTTTCGCGCGGGATCTTGGCCAGCACGTCGCCCGGAAACACCGTGTCTCCGTCCTGCACCATGAGGTGAGCGCGCGAAGGCATCAGGTAGCGCTTGCTCGCTTTGCCCTTGATGACGATGGCCGGCTGACGCTTCTCGTCGGGCGAATCCGCCACCACGTGGCGCGACAGACCGGTAACCTCATCCACTTCCTCGTGCAGCGTGATGCCTTCCTGCAGGTCCTTGAACTGCACCGTGCCGCCAATTTCGGTGAGGATGGCAAACGTGTAAGGATCCCACTCGACGAGAACCTGGCCGAGTAGCACGGGCCCGCCTTCGGTGACTTTGACCTTGGCGCCATACACCACCGCATAGCGCTCGCGTTCGCGGCCCTTCTCGTCCACCACCGCGATCGAGCCCTGGCGATTCATGACTACCAGATCACCCGTCTTGGACTTCACGGTCTGCAAGTTGATGAAGCGAACCAAGCCGTTGCTCTTAGCTTCGAGGCGTGACTGTTCCGAAACTCGCGACGCCGTGCCTCCGATGTGGAAGGTGCGCATGGTGAGCTGCGTTCCAGGTTCGCCAATGGACTGCGCCGCAATCACGCCGGTGGCCTCGCCAAGTTCGACCAGGCGCCCGGAAGCCAGATTGCGTCCGTAGCACATGACGCAAACGCCGCGCCTCGACTCGCACGTAAGCACCGAGCGAATCTTCACCCGCTCGATACCGGCAGCCTGAATCGCGCCCGCCAGATCTTCGGTGATCTCGTGATTCACGTCAACCACGACCTGGCCTTCATAGTCCTTGATTTTCTCCAGCGACACGCGGCCCACGATGCGGTCGCGTAGCGGCTCAATGATTTCGCCGGCCTCGACAATGCCGGAGACGAAAATTCCGTCCACGGTGCCGCAGTCGTATTCGCTGATGATCACGTCCTGGGCGACGTCCACCAGACGGCGCGTCAGGTAACCCGAGTCGGCCGTCTTCAGAGCCGTGTCGGCCAAGCCCTTGCGGGCGCCGTGCGTCGAGATGAAGTATTCGAGCACCGTCAACCCTTCACGGAAATTGGCCGTGATCGGAGTCTCGATAATTTCGCCAGTCGGCTTCGCCATCAATCCGCGCATTCCGGAGAGCTGACGGATCTGCTGTTTCGATCCGCGGGCGCCGGAATCGGCCATGACGTAAATCGGGTTGAGTTCGCCTTCTTTATCCCGTTTCTGCATCTGGTTGAACATTTCATCGGCAACTTTTTCCGTAATGGCCGACCAGATTTCGATGACCTTGTTGTAGCGTTCGCCGTTGGTGATCGCGCCGTCCAGGTACTGCTGCTGCACGTTGATCACCTGCTTGTCGGCGTCCTTTACCAAAGTCTTCTTGTTGTCCGGGATCACCATGTCGTCAATGCCGATCGAGAGGCCGGCGCGCGTAGCATACTTGAACCCGAGCGACTTGATCTCGTCGAGCATCTTGACGGTGACTTCGAGGCCGAACCGCAGATAGCAGTAATTGACCAACTGGCCGATGCCCTTCTTCTTGAGCAGGCCATTGATGTACGGCATGCTCAAGTTGACCCCGGGCACTGCCTTGGGCAAATGGTCGTTCAGAATGGCGCGGCCGACGGTGGTATTCAGGAACTCGCGTTCAACGTGCACGGGCTCCGTATGATTCACGTCCTGATCGTCGTAGGCCTGCGTCAGGTCAATGACCTCGCCGGTATAGCGCAGGCGAATCGGGGTAAGCGTTTCCACCTCACCCATTTCGAGCGCGATCACTACGTCGTCAATATTGGCGAAAGAACGGCCTTCGCCCTTCGCACCCGGTTTTGCTTTCGTCAGATAGTAGAGACCGAGCACCATGTCCTGCGTGGGCACAGTGATGGGCTGGCCTGATGCCGGCGACAGGATGTTGTGCGAAGACAGCATCAGAACGCTGGCTTCCACCTGCGCCTCGGGCGAAAGCGGAATGTGCACTGCCATCTGGTCGCCGTCGAAGTCGGCGTTGAACGCGGTGCAAACCAGCGGGTGGATCTTGATCGCCTTGCCTTCCACCAGCACCGGCTCAAACGCCTGAATGCCCAGGCGATGGAGCGTAGGCGCGCGGTTCAGCATGACCGGATGGTCCTTGATGACCTCTTCCAGAATGTCCCAGACGATCGGTTCCTGCTGCTCCACCATTTCTTTTGCCTGCTTGATGGTGGTGCAGTTTCCCGTCTGCTCGAGGCGGTGGTAGATGAACGGCTTGAACAACTCGAGCGCCATCTTCTTCGGTAAGCCGCACTGGTGCAGCTTGAGCTCCGGGCCAACCACGATCACCGAACGTCCGGAGTAGTCCACGCGCTTGCCGAGCAGGTTCTGGCGGAACCGTCCCTGCTTGCCCTTCAGCGTGTCGGAGAGCGACTTCAGCGGCCGGTTGTTGGCGCCGCGCAGGACGCGCCCGCGGCGTCCGTTGTCGAACAGAGCGTCGACCGCTTCCTGCAGCATGCGCTTCTCGTTGCGCACGATGACTTCGGGAGCGTGCAGATCCATCAGCTTCTTCAGCCGGTTGTTCCGGTTGATGACGCGCCGGTAAAGATCGTTCAGATCGGAGGTGGCGAAGCGCCCGCCATCCAGAGGAACCAGCGGCCGCAGCTCCGGTGGAATCACCGGCAGCACGTCCAGGATCATCCATTGCGGCTTGTTGCCGCTCTTGCGGAAGGCCTCGACTACTTTCAGGCGCTTGGCATACTTCAGGCGCTTCTGCAGCGAGGTTTCGTGCTTCATCTTCTCGCGCAGCTCGGCAGCGAGCGAATCGACTTCAATGCGTTTCAGAAGTTCCTTGATCGCTTCCGCGCCCATCATGGCCTTGAAGCCGGCAGGGCGATATTGCTGATCGAGCTCGCGGTACTTCGCTTCGTCCTTGATGACCTCGCGCTCTCTTACCGGGGAGTCGCCGGGATCGACGACCACGTAGGCCTCGAAGTACAGAATCGCTTCCAGATCGCGCAGGGAAATGTCGAGCAGATGCCCGATGCGGCTCGGCAGTCCCTTGAAGAACCACACGTGCGAACAGGGCGAAGCCAGCTCGATGTGCCCCAGGCGCTCGCGGCGGACTTTGGACAGCGTGACCTCCACGCCGCACTTGTCGCAGATCACCCCGCGATGCTTCATGCGCTTGTATTTGCCGCAGAGACATTCCCAGTCTGTGACCGGGCCGAAAATGCGCGCGCAGAACAAGCCATCGCGCTCCGGCTTGAAGGTGCGGTAGTTGATGGTTTCCGGCTTGGTCACTTCCCCATGCGACCAGCTCCGGATTTTTTCCGGGGACGCCAGGCTGATGCGAATGGCATCAAAGTCAGCCACCGGATTTGCCATATCGAACGGGCTCGAACGAAACATGTTCCTCCGCTTTCCTCGGCTGTACGCCGCCGCGCGCGGCCTTTGAAGAAGTCGCTAGTCGCTGGTCGTCAGTCGCTAGCTCAATCTCTGACCCGCAGCCTCAAAGGCAATCCTGCGAGTCTCGTTTCCTAAACCTCTGCGTCGAGCGCCGCTGGTCGCCAACGACTAACGACCAGCGACCGACGACTAATCCGCTGCCACAGCCACCGGTTTCTTCTCCGTGGCCTTGATCAACTCGACATCCAGGCAGAGCGCCTGCAATTCGCGAATCAGCACGTTGAACGACTCGGGCACGCCCGGCTCCATCGCGGCCTCGCCTTTGACGATGGCCTCGTAGATTTTGGTGCGCCCGTACACATCGTCCGACTTCGCGGTCAGCAATTCTTGCAGGATGAACGCCGCGCCGTAGGCTTCGAGAGCCCACACTTCCATTTCTCCGAAGCGCTGGCCTCCGAACTGCGCCTTGCCACCCAGCGGTTGCTGCGTGATCAGCGAGTACGGCCCGATGGAACGCGCGTGAATCTTGTCGTCCACCAGGTGCGACAGCTTCAACATGTAGATGTAGCCCACCGTGACCGGCAATTCGAACTTTTCGCCCGTCATGCCGTCGCGCAGAGTGGTCTTGCCCGACGTGGGCAGGCCCGCGCTCGTCAGCAACGCCTTGATTTCCGTCTCACGGGCGCCGTCGAATACGGCCGATCCCATGAATACGCCCTTATTAAGGGTCGGGGCCACGGCTTCGAGCTCATCTTCACTCATGTCGGCGATGGTGTCGGCCAGCACGGTGTCCTTGAACAAAACTTTGAGATCGCGGCGAATGGCTTCTGCGCGAGTGTTCTGCTTCAGCAACTCCGCGATCTTCAGACCCAGTTCATGCCCCGCCCATCCGAGATGGGTTTCAAGAATCTGCCCCACGTTCATACGGCTAGGCACGCCGAGCGGGTTCAGGACGATCTCGACTGGCGTTCCATCCTCGAGGTAGGGCATGTCCTCTTCCGGCAGAATGCGCGCAATCACGCCCTTGTTGCCGTGACGTCCGGCCATCTTGTCGCCGACGCTGAGCTTGCGCTTCATGGCGATGTACACCTTGACCAGCTTGATTACGCCCGGCGGCAGCTCATCGCCCTTGGTCAGCTTCTCTTTCCTTTCGTTGACGATCTTCTTGAGCACATCGATCTGGCGCGAGGTCATTTCCTCGATCTCGTCGATCTGCTCATTCACCCGCGGATCTTTGTCGGCGTACTTGATCCGCTTCAGGTTGCGGGTCGAGATGCGCTCGATGGCGTCGCGGTCCAGAATCGTGTCCTTGGTCAGCAACCGCTTGTTGGTGCGCTCGTCGTGCAGATCGACTTGCACTTCCTTGCCGCCCAGCAGGCCTTCCAGACGTTTCAGGCGTTCGTCGGTCAGAATTCGGATCTCATCCGAAAGGTTTTTTTCCAGCTTCGCGATCTGGTTGCCTTCGATCGCCTTGGCGCGCTCGTCCTTCTCCTGGCCTTTGCGCGAGAAGATCTTCACGTCCACCACGATGCCTTCGATTCCAGGCGGGCAGTACAGCGAAGCGTCGCGCACGTCGCCGGCTTTTTCGCCGAAGATCGCGCGCAGCAGTTTCTCTTCCGGCGTGAGTTGAGTCTCACCCTTCGGCGTGACTTTCCCGACAATGATGTCGCCCTGCTTGATGCCGGCGCCGATGCGAATCACACCCGCTTCGTCCAGATTTCGCAGCGTCGATTCACTCACGTTCGGAATGTCGCGCGTCACTTCCTCGGGACCCAGCTTCGTGTCGCGAGCTTCGAGTTCGAACTCCTCGATGTGAACGGAAGTGTAGTAATCCTCCTTCACCATCTTTTCCGAAACTAGGATCGCGTCTTCGAAGTTGTAGCCGCGCCATGGCATGAACGCGACCAGCACGTTGCGTCCGAGAGCCAACTCGCCAAAGTCGGTGCACGGACCGTCGGCAATCACTTGCCCCTTCACCACCCGCTGGCCTTTCTTCACGATCGGCTTCTGGTTGATGCAGGTGTTCTGGTTTGAGCGCTTGAATTTGGTGAGCTGGTAAATGTCGCTGCCCACTTCCCGCGAAAGCTGCATCGGATGATGCTCGCCCTCGACCCGGACGATTATGCGTTCGGAATCGACCGAATCGATGATTCCGTTACGGCGAGCCAGCACGACCGCGCCCGAATCGCGCGCGGTAACGCCTTCCATCCCCGTCCCCACAATCGGAGCCTGAGCCCGCAGCAGCGGCACCGACTGGCGCTGCATGTTCGCGCCCATCAGCGCGCGGTTGGCGTCATCATGTTCGAGGAACGGCACCAGCGAGGCTGCGACTGAGACCAGTTGCTTCGGGCTGACGTCCACATAGTCCACTTCGTCGCGGTTCACCAGCACGAAGTTGCCCGCCTTGCGCGCGTTAACCAGTTCGCCGGCGATGCGGCCCTTTTCGTCCAGTTCGATGTTGGCCTGCGCAATAGTGTGACGGTCTTCTTCCCACGCGGAGAGATAGAAGGAAAACGGTTCGACCTCGACCGGCTTTTTGCGCCGCTCTTTCAGGTCAGCGTTCACCTTTTCCATCTCACTTTTTTCGGCATGGTCGCCGACCTTGTAGCTGCTGTCCCCGGCATTAACGACGATAACGTAGTCCACCACGCGCGAGTTCTTCACCTTGCGATAAGGCGATTCGATGAAGCCGTAGTCGTTGATGCGCGCAAAGCAGCTCAACGACGAGATCAGTCCGATGTTCGGACCTTCCGGCGTTTCAATCGGGCAGATGCGTCCGTAGTGCGTTGGGTGAACGTCGCGCACTTCAAATCCGGCGCGTTCGCGCGACAACCCGCCCGGCCCCAGGGCGGACAGACGCCGCTTGTGCGTGATTTCCGACAGCGGATTCGTCTGATCCATGAACTGCGATAGCTGTGACGATCCAAAGAACTCGCGAATCGCGGCCATCACTGGCTTAGCGTTGACCAAGTCGTGCGGCATGGCCGTCGACATTTCCTGGTACACGCTCATCTTCTCCTTGATCGCGCGTTCCATGCGGACCAGGCCGATGCGGAACTGATTTTCCAGCAACTCGCCAACCGCTCGCACCCGGCGGTTGCCCAGGTGATCGATGTCGTCGACCGCGCCGATGTTTTTGCGCAGCTTGAGCAGGTACTTGATGGTCGCGTAAAAATCCGTGGGATCAAGCGTGCGCTGTTCCAGGCTCGTCGCCGCCTGGTTTTCGAACAGCTTGATGTTGAACTTCAACCGGCCCACGCGCGAGAAGTCATACTTCCGCGGATCGAAGAACATGCCTTGGAACAACGCCGTTGCCGTGTCCAGCGTTGGCGGATCCCCCGGACGCAGCTTGCGATAAATCTCGATCAGAGCTTCCGATGGAGTGGCGACCGAATCGCGCCGCAGGGTCTGGCTGATCACCGTGCCCACGTCGTCGCGCTCCGGAAAGAACACGCTCATCTCGATCACGCCCGATTCCAGAATCTTGGCCAGCTTGTCGGCAGTGATTTCCGAGTTGGCCTCAAGCAGCACTTCCCCTGTCGTCGTGTCGACGATGTCGCTGGCCGCCCACGCGCCTTCGAGATCGCTCGTGTCCACTTCGATTTCGCTGACCTTCGCCTTCTGGATTTCCTTCAGGGTCGCAGCGCTGATCTTGCGGCCGGAGTGCGCAACTTCGTCGCCCGACTTTGACTTGATACTGTGCGCCAGCTTCATGCCCAGCAGATTCGTGGGCTTTTCGCTTGCCGGATCCAGCGTCCAAAACAGCTTCTTGTCGCGGACAACCAGGCGGTCCGTGGTGTAGAAAGTCTTCAGAATATCTTCGCCGGAACGCAGGCCGAGCGCGCGCAGGAAAATCGTGCCCAGGAACTTGCGCTTGCGGTCGATGCGCACGTACAGAATGTTCTTCTGGTCGTATTCGAACTCAACCCAAGAGCCGCGGTAGGGAATGATCTTTCCCAAAAAGTAAGTGCGGTTGGCCGCCGTCTCGAAGAACACGCCTGGCGAGCGGTGCAACTGGCTGACGATCACGCGCTCGGTTCCATTGATGATGAAGGTGCCATTCTGCGTCATCAGCGGGACGTCGCCGAAGAAAACTTCCTGCTCCTTGATGTCGCGAATGGAACGGTTGCCGGCCTCATCCTTGTCCCAGATGGTGAGCCGCATCGTCACTTTGAGCGGCGCCGAGTAGGTCATGCCGCGCTCTTCGCATTCCGCCACGTCATACTTCAGTTGCAGCCCAACCGGATCGCCGCACTTGTTGCAGAAGTCGGGAGTGTTCGCGTTGTAGGTGCCGCACTTGTGGCAGAGAACTTCGCCGGGATGAAACGGGTCCGTGATCACCGTCGATCCGCAATTCTTACAAGTCGTGCGCAAGTGATGAAGCCCCTTCAGGTGGCCGCACTTGCACTCCCAGTTGCCAATCGCGAAGTCCACAAACTCAAGCTGGGAAACGTTGCGGAAGTCGGTAATCGGAAACACCGACTGAAATACTGCTTGCAGTCCGCCGTCTTCGCGCTCGCTGGGCAGTTTGTCCATCTGCAAAAAGCGATCATAGGAGCGCTTCTGAACTTCGATCAGGTTCGGGATCTGGATGGTGGCTGGAATCTTGGAAAAATCGAAACGCTTGCGATGGATATTGTGCTTTGTCATTCTCAGGAACTCCTGCTTTCAGGCAGCCCGGGGCTGCGGTATCAAGCGGAATAAGGGCGCAAAAAGTGGCGCCAAAATACTGCTAACGAGCGGTGTACACGGAAAAAAGACAAAGGCCCCCGCAGGGACATGCCTGTCCTCGGGCGCCGCATGCGACGCTTAATCCTGGATAACTTTTAAAGTTCCGCGCCAGTTCAATCGGCCTGTTCCGTCCCGCCGCCCGCGGGACCGGCTGCCATACTTCTATTCCAGCGACCCGGTTCCGTTCCGCTTCCTGGGTCTATTTGGAGGATGCGGGTCGCCGTCGCCTCGCAGTGAAGCCAGGGTAAGCGGGTTATTTATTAGATATTAACACCACTCCCCAGGATTCAGCTACTGTTCGGTCAAATAATTGCTAGCGGGGACAGCTCGTGTGGTGACGGGGCTTTGCCCCGTCCAAGCGGGGCAAAGCCCCGCTTCCACACACCCGCCGCCCAAATTACTTGACTTCGACAGTTGCGCCCGCTTCAGTGAACTTCTTCCTGATGGTCTCGGCCTCGTCCTTCGAAACCCCTTCTTTGATGTTCTTGGGAGCGCCGTCCACCAGGTCCTTTGCTTCCTTTAGGCCAAGGCTCGTAACCTCGCGTACTGCCTTGATTACGTTGATCTTGTTGGCTCCTACTTCCTTCAGAACGACCGTGAACTCGGTCTTTTCTTCCGCCGGAGCTGCCGCTCCCGCACCTGCTGCACCACCGGCAACCATCACCGGGGCCGCTGCCGCCGCCGAAACGCCCAGACGCGATTCCAGTTTCTTGACCAGTTCCGCCGCTTCCAGCAACGACAGGCCAACAATCGACTCTTCCAACTGCTGTAGATCCGCCATGTGAATCTCTCCGCTTTATGTAAGATTTGCGATTTCGCTATCGCTGTGCCAGGTTTCCAGTGCGACCAGGTCTTCAACTCCGGCGCCAGACAACACCAAAGTTTCCGACCGCGCCACCCCTTGCCTAGCAATAGCTAAATCTTTTTCGGTCAGCTCTCACCGACCCGAACTTTTTTCGGTGGAGCGCCGGGCGCCCTCGCCCGGCACCCTCATACTGGACAGGCGAGGACGCCCGTCGCTCCACCCGAGGCTTTACGCCTCTTTGAATTTCTTCTGCTCCACGCCCTGGCTCATGACCACCGCCAGGTTCCGTCCGACCGCATTCATCGCCGTAACCAGACGCTGCGATGGAGCGTTCAACAGGAACAACAGCTTCGAGTAAAGCTCGTCCTTCGATGGCATGGTCGCCAGCGACTCGATCTCCTTGATCGTAATCACGCGGCCTTCGACCACACCGGCCTTGAAACTGAATTGCGGATTGTCCTTGGCATACTTCGCAAGCGCCTTGGCCAGGGCCACCGGATCGCCTTCGGTATAGGCGATCGAGGTCACACCCTCAAGGTTCTTCAGCGCTTCCTCGACCTTCGTGCCCTTGCCGGCGCGCTCCGCCAAAGTATTCTTCACCACGCGATACTTCGCCCCGGTCGGACGCAATGCCTTCCGCAATTCGAAGTCCTGCGCCACCGTCAGCTTGGAGTAGGTGGCCACGATCATGCTAGAAGCGTTCTTCAGCTCGCCACCCAGCTTCTCAACCTGCGCAACTTTCTTAGCTCGAGTAACCGCCATGTCAAAACCCTTTCAAAACTCTTGATGTCTAGTGTGGGGACGGGCGACTCGCCCGTCCGCCGGGCAAAGCCCGGCAGCTACGCCTTAGCCGCAACCTCGATCGGGGTCGTGTCCAGCGCGATCCCCGGCCCCATGCTCGAACTCAGGTAGCAGGCCTTGATGTACTTGCCCTTGGCGACCGAAGGCTTCGCCTTGATCACGCTCGAGATCAGCACGGTCGCGTTGTCGATCAGCTTGTCGGGCGTAAAGGAAATCTTTCCTACCGGCACGTGCACCAGCGCCGTCTTGTCGGTGCGGAACTCGACCTTACCGGCTTTGACTTCCTGCACGGCGCGCGCAACATCCATGGTGACCGTACCCGTTTTCGGATTCGGCATCAGACCCTTCGGTCCGAGGATTTTGCCCAACCGGCCGACCGATTTCATCATGTCGGGCGTGGCAATCAGCGCGTCGAAGTCGGTCCAGTTTTCTTTCGTGATCTTCTCGACCATGTCCTCGCCGCCCACAAAATCCGCGCCCGCCGCCTCGGCCTCGCGCACCTTTTCGCCGGTCGCGATCACCAGAACCTTTTTCGACTTGCCCAGTCCGTGGGGAAGCACGACCGTGCCCCGCACCATCTGGTCGGCATGCTTCGGATCGACGCCCAGCCGCAACGTTACTTCGACCGTCTCGTCGAATTTCGCGTATTTCACTTTCTGCAGGAGTGGGACCGCTTCCTGCAGCGTGTAAGGCCGCGGCTCGACTGCCTTCCGCGACTTCTCGATATTCTTTCCTGACTTCTTCATGTTCCCCTCAGTCTCCCACCGCCGCTTCGCTGTTCCCGCTTCCTTAATGAAGAGCCGTGGTGTTTTCGACATCTGTTCATGGAGCGCCGGGCGTCCCCGCCCGGCCACCTCATGCTGGACGGGCGAGACGCCCGTCTTTCCATCGTCAAACCTATCCAACCACTTCAATCCCCATCGATCGCGCCGTGCCGCGCACGCTCCTGATGGCGGCATCGACCGACGCGGCGTTCAGATCCGGCATCTTCTGCTTGGCAATATCCTCGACCTGCTTCAGCGTCACCTTGCCGACCTTATCTTTATTGGGAGCACCCGATCCCTTGGCGATGCCGGCCGCGCGCTTCAGCAATACCGAGGCCGGCGGCGTCTTGGTGATAAACGTGAACGAGCGGTCGCTGTACACCGTGATCACGACCGGAACAATCAACCCTTCGAGTTCCTTCTGCCCGGTGCGGGCATTGAACTGCTTGCAGAACTCCATGATATTGACTTGCGCCTGACCGAGCGCCGGTCCTACCGGAGGCGCCGGCGTAGCCTTGCCCGCCGCAATCTGCAACTTAACCGACCCTGTAGCTTTCTTTGCCATGATGCCTTTCCAGTACCTGAACTGAGCGTCAGCCCTGAGTCTAGGATTTTCGGCTCAGCGCTTTGCAACCCGTGCTTCGTATGTAGAGACGGAGCTTGCCCCGTCTCTACAGAAAATCGCTACGCGACTTTCTCCACCTGCCCAAATTCCAACTCCACCGGCGTCGAACGCCCAAAAATCGTGACCATCACTTTCAAAGTCTCGCGATCTTCGTTCACGTCGTCGACCACGCCCGTAAAAGTTGCGAACGGGCCCTCGCCGATGCGCACCGTCTCGCCCTTTTCGAATTTCACCTTAAGCTTCGGCTTTTCCCGGCTGTCGGCCACTTTGTAAACGATGTGGTTGACTTCTTCTTCCGACAGCGGAGTCGGCTGCTGTCCGGTGCCCACAAATCCGGTAACCCGCGGCGTCGACTTCACGACGTGCCAGACGTGATCGTCCATGTCCATTTCAACCAGCACGTAGCCGGGATAGAACATGCGCTCCGAGGTGTACTTCTTGCCGCCTCGGACTTCGGTGACCGACTCGGTTGGAATCAGCACCTTGCCGATCTTGTCCTGCAACCCGAACGCCTGCACACGCGATTCGAGCGACTCCCTCACCTTGCGCTCGAATCCCGAATAGGCGTGGATGATGTACCACTTCATCTTCGGATTGCGCGGGGGTTCGCCACCCGGAACTACTTCCGCAGGCGATGGAGGCGGCGACTGCTGGCCAGCGCCTTCTGAGCCAGCGCCAACCGCGGCGCTTTCGTTCTTTTCTTTACTCGTATTCGAATCCGTATCCGGCATTCAATCGCTTCTTTCGCTCGCCGCCTAACGGCGCGAGAAATAATGCAGCATCCGTTCCAGGCTGTTGCTGATCGCCAAATCCACCAGCCAAAAATAAAACGCAAACAGGAACACAGTGATGATCACCACCGTTGTCGTTCCCTGTACTTCCTTGCGCGAGGGAGAAGTCACCTTCTTCATCTCTGTACGCACGTCGTGGTAAAAAGACCTGATCCGCTCGGGCCAGGACCTCAACGTGGTTGCAATCGCGTTCTGTTCTACCGCTGTCGCCATACCTTCCCGCTTTCCTCGACTGCTCCCTCTCGGGCCCAAATTCTGGCAGGGGCGGAGGGATTCGAACCCCCAAGTTCGGTTTTGGAGACCGACAGTTTAACCGTTGAGCTTACGCCCCTAGAACCAATTGGTAATTTTGTAATTCGTAATTTTGCAATTTGAAAACCAACAGCACGCGCTTTTCAATTACCAAATTACCCGATTACACAATTACAAAATCTACTTCACTTCTTTATGCAGCGTGTGCTTGCGGCACCGGCTGCAGAACTTCTTCAGCTCCAGACGGTCCGGCGTCGTTTTGCGGTTCTTGGTCGTCGAATAGTTCCGCTCTTTGCAATCACCGCATTGCAACGTAATGATCTCTCGGGGCATTTCAACCGCTCCTAGCTTCCGGCTGCTAGCCTTTAGCTACCAGCTTGAACCTTAAGGTTTTTACTTCTGCACTCTTACTTCTGACTTCTGACTTTACTGAATAATCTCCGCGATCGTGCCCGCGCCCACCGTGTGGCCGCCTTCGCGAATCGCGAACCGCAATCC